>ERZ795048.536-NODE-536-length-39407-cov-17.487142_pt1 | contig 39407 bp, 23 predicted proteins | sample MGYA00375132_ERZ795048 | MGnify/ENA primary metagenome ERZ795048 (study PRJEB30177, sample SAMN05720225) | activated sludge metagenome | isolation source: Anaerobic digester | place: Hong Kong | collected 2014-12-17 ...
GCACGAATGGTGTAACGATCTGGGCACTGTCTCGGCCACGAGCTCGGTGAAATTGTAGTAGCGGTGAAGATGCCGCTTACCCGCAACGGGACGGAAAGACCCCGTGCACCTTTACTATAGCTTCACATTGACATCGGCTGCCCGATGTGTAGGATAGGTGGGAGACTTTGAAGCTGCGTCGCTAGGCGTGGTGGAGTCGACGTTGAAATACCACCCTTCTGTCATCTGGTGTCTAATCCGTGCAAAACACGGAAACAGTGTGTGGTGGGTAGTTTGACTGGGGTGGTCGCCTCCAAAAAAGTATCGGAGGCTTTCAAAGGTGCCCTCAGCACGCTTGGTAACCGTGCGTTGAGTATATTGGCAAAAGGGCGCTTGACTGTGAGACCGACAAGTCGAACAGGTACGAAAGTAGGACAAAGTGATCCGGTGGTTCCGCATGGAAGGGCCATCGCTCATAGGATAAAAGGTACGCCGGGGATAACAGGCTGATCGCTCCCAAGAGCTCATATCGACGGAGCGGTTTGGCACCTCGATGTCGGCTCGTCACATCCTGGGGCTGGAGAAGGTCCCAAGGGTTCGGCTGTTCGCCGATTAAAGTGGCACGCGAGCTGGGTTCAGAACGTCGTGAGACAGTTCGGTCCCTATCTGTTGCGGGCGTTAGAAGTTTGAGGGGAGCTACCATTAGTACGAGAGGACCGTGGTGGACGAACCGCTAGTGTACCAGTTGTCCCGCCAGGGGCACCGCTGGGTAGCTATGTTCGGATGGGATAAGCGCTGAAAGCATCTAAGCACGAAGCCCACCCCAAGATGAGACTTCTTCCAAGGACCGTCGAAGATGACGACGTTGATAGGCTGCAGGTGTAAAGTCAGCAATGGCAAAGCCGAGCAGTACTAATTGTCCGTAGACTTTCGACCCCCACGATCGCTCGTGGACAGGTCTCCGGCTGTATTGGTCCGGTCTAACGACAGGTCATCGTATTGACCTTTTAGGTGACTTTAGCGGTGAGGTCCACCTCTTCCCATTCCGAACAGAGAAGTTAAGCTCACCAGCGCAGATGGTACTGGGCGTAAGCCTGGGAGAGTATGTCGTCGCCGATCTGAGCCCCGTCCCACAAGGACGGGGCTCTTTTTTTCCCCCCTTCCGAACTCCTTATCCTTGCGCTCATGCGTGCTCCCTTTGTGTGCCTTCTCGTCCTGAGCGCCTCCTGTACCGCCGGCCAGTGGTTGCAGGGTACCATCGAGGCGCCCGATGCCTTCGGCTCCAGCATTCGGTTGCTGGGGACCAGGGGTACGCAGCATCCTGTGGTCGATTCCACCACGGTCGGTCCCGACGGCCGGTTCGCCTTCGACCAGCCGCCAGCGTGGCCCGGATTCGGGCAGCTTGCGCTGAACGACATCGATCGCGTGGACCTCATCCTTTCCCCGGATGAGCCGCATGTGATCGTGGCCTTCTCGGACATACCTCTGCAACGCCATGTCCAGGTCATCGCGTCCGAGGAGAACCGCAGGCTTTGGGAACACAAGCGCATGAGCCAACGCTCGCAGGCCTTGCAGTTGGAGGTTCAGGCGGACCGCGCCGCTGCTCATCCCGATAGCCTGGCTCGACTCTCCTACCTGGACAGCTTGGAGGAGCGCGCGATCGCGCTGCGGGAAGGCCATCTGATGCGCATGATCGAAGAAGCACCGGACAGTTACTTCGCCCATGTGGTGAGTTCCACGAGGGCCATGGAGCGCGCTGTGCATGAAGGCCCTGAAGCGGTCCGATCGGCCTTCGACTTCAGCGACCCCTCGTTGCTCCGAAGTGCCTCCTATGCAAAGGCCATTGTGGGGTATCTGCAAAGTGTCCATGCAAGCTCAGAGAATGATCTGATCGCAGCGGCCGACAGCCTGCTCGCATACTCCGCTCAGGACACGGCCTGTCACCGATATGTGCTCGAGTCATTGATCGAACTCTTTGCTGAATACGGACCTGCGGCCGCCCTGACCCATATCCTGAGGGTTCACCTGGATGGCACGGACCAGCATCTGGCTCCTCGGATCGCGTCCATCGTGCGCAGGGAGCGAGCGGTGGAAGTGGGGGAAGTAGGACCGGACCTCGTCCTGCCTTTCCCGGGTAGTGATACCCTGTTGCTTGCGGACATCACAAGCCAGCACGAGCTCACGCTGCTGTTCTTCTATTCCAGCACCTGTGACCATTGCCATGCCCAGCTGGCGGGCATATCCTGGTCCTATCGCTCCCATGCGCCCAAAGGCTTCGAGGTGATCGGCATCGCGCTGGATGCGGATACGGCGGAGTTCTTCGCCACGATCAGGACCTACGGGATCACCTGGCCATGTTCCACCGAGTTGAACGGATGGGGCAGTGAGGCGGCTTCACGCTATGGGGTGCGCGGTACGCCCAGTATGTTCCTGCTGGACCGACAGCGGCGTATCGTTGCCAGGCCGGTGGACGCACTTGAACTGGAGGCAGTCCTCAGGGACCAACTGCACTAGAGCAGCCACTGCCATTCATCCACCCCTTCATCCGGATGGACGATCCGCCCCGGCGGATCCGTGAACAGACCGAATACGCAGGACCCGGAACCGCTCATGGCTGCATGGACCGCGCCGGCAGCCAATAGGGATCGTTTCAAGTCCCCAATGACGGGATGCGCCTTGAAGACACCCTCCTCCATTCCGTTGAGCAACCGTTCACCCCATGATCGGACCGGCTGCCCGACCACGGTCTCCAGGTCCATGTAACGTCCTGACGGCCGGGTGAGCCGATAGGCCTCCGGAGTGGGGACGTGCACCGGTGGGTGCAGCAACACCAAGGTCCAGCCTGTGAGGTCCACGTCCACGGGCGACAACACTTCTCCCCGTCCAACGGCCGCTCGCGCTCTTCGCTCCAGGAAAAAGGGACAATCGCTTCCCAGGGACGCGGCCAGCTCATGCAGCGCCCGGTGGTCGAGCGGTCTTCCGACAAGTTCGTTCAGCAGCATCAGCATGTGGGTGGCGTCGCTGGAGCCACCACCCAGGCCCGCACCCATGGGGATCATCTTGTGCAGGTGGGCTCGCACACCTGGAAGGGGGCATGCTGCATGGAAGGTCCTGTATGCCCGTTGGCAGAGGTCGTTCCCTGGATCGCCCGGTACGGGCAGACCGCTGTGGGAAAGGTGTAGTTCCCCGTCCGGAAGGCCGCCGTCCAGCACAGCCTCCAGCATGTCCTCCAGAGGAATGGGATAGAGGATGCTCTCGATATCATGGTACCCGTCGCTCCGGCGGCGCACCACGTTCAGCCCCAGGTTCACCTTGGCAAAGGGGAAGACGACCATGGGCCGAACTTACGTCCGCGCGCCGGTCCGATCGGCTACCTTCGTCCGTTCCAAGCGCAGGACCATGCCCACGTTCCTCGATCTCGAGAAACCCATCCAGAACATCATCGAGCAGATCGACAAGCTCGAGGAAGTGGCCCAGGAGGGCCAGGTGGACGTAGCCACCACAAGGAAGGACCTCGAAAAGAAACTCGACGAGACACGCCGGGAGATCTTTGCCAACCTGACCCCCTGGGAACGGGTGCAGGTAAGCCGCCACCCGGACCGTCCCTATACGCTCAAGTACATTGATGTGATGAGCGACGGCTCCTTCGTGGAGCTGCATGGGGATCGGACAGTGGGTGACGACAAGGCCATGGTCGGAGGCTTTGGTCAGCTGGAGGGTCGCACCGTGATGTTCATCGGCCAGCAGAAGGGGGTGAACACCAAGATGCGGCAGTACCGGAACTTCGGCATGGCCAACCCGGAGGGTTACCGCAAGGCCCTGCGCCTCATGAAGTTGGCCGAGAAGTTCGGCAAGCCGGTGGTGACCCTGATCGATACCCCCGGTGCCTTTCCAGGCCTGGAGGCCGAGGAGCGTGGCCAGGGCGAGGCCATCGCCCGGAACCTGCTGGAGATGGTGCAGTTGAAGGTACCCATCATCTGCGTGGTGATCGGCGAAGGCGCCTCGGGCGGGGCGCTCGGCATCGGGATCGGCGACAAGGTGCTGATGCTGGAGAACACCTGGTACTCGGTGATCTCTCCGGAGAGCTGCTCCAGCATCCTTTGGCGCAGCTGGGACTTCAAGGAACAGGCTGCCGAGGCGCTCAAGCTCACGCCGCAGGACATGCTGGCCAACAAGCTGATCGATGGCATCATCCCGGAGCCGGTGGGCGGCGCACATGCCGATCCCGACGAAGCCTGCCGGAAGGTGAAGGCGGAGGTGAAGAAGCTGCTTGACCGCCTGGTGAAGTCCGACCCGGAGAAGCTGGTGGACCGCCGCGTGCGCAAGTTCTGCGACATGGGCGTGGTGCTCAGCGCGAAGGCCGAGGCTCAGCGGTTGAAGAAGGGCAGTAGGAAGAGCACTTCGTCCTGAACGGGCACCGAGCCCAGCACCGCACCGCTGGCCGGGTCCATCCACAGCACCTCGTTGCCGGAGGCCCCCCAGAGCAGGTCGTTCGCGGCATCGTAGGCCAGCGCGTCCAGGTCCACCCCGCCGTTCACCGTGATCGCGCCTGCATTGCTGTAGGTGAAGCGGACCAGTTCCCCGGGCAGGGCCACGAACCAGGTATTGCCGTCCTGACGGGCCACGGCCCGGATCTCTCCCTGCGAGAACGTCCGGGGTTCCCACCATGCGCCTGAGTCGATGTTCCGCTGTTCCACCACGCCTTCCCCGTTCCGGTTCCCGAACAGGAGGACCTCGTTCATGGCCAGGCGGTCCGCGTGGACCAGGTCCTTGTCCAGGACGAACTGATCGAGCAGGGCCCCGCCCGAACGCGTGTAGGTGACCAGGCGCTGCTGTGGCCCTGCGATCTGCTCCTGGCCGGCAACCACCTGGTCGTCCTGCAGATGGAGGAAGGTGGTCCGGTATTGTGCCAGGGACTCCGCGGTGAAGGCGTTCACCCCGGATGAGCTCGCCCCCCGGATGAGCCCCTCGTTGGTCGCATGATAGATGCGTCCGTCATCACCCTGGTGCAGAGCTGTGAAAAAGGCCGTGCCCAGGGTGTTCTGATTGGGCGCGGACCAGCGTTCATTCCCGTTCTGCAGGTCGATGGCGCGAAGTGGGGCGTTCTCGGCACCGGCGAGGTACAGGAGCTGCGGACCGCTGGCTAGCGCCGCCTGCGAGAGGTCACCGGGGAACGTGCCGAAGGAAGCGGCCTGGAACACGCTGTCGATGCGGGTCACGGGAACGGCGCCACCCTGTGCCGGGTGCACGGCAAATACTGCCCGGAGCCGGAGGGGCGCAGCGCTCACGTTGATGCTGCGGAAGTCGCTTCCCTGTTCATCGCCGTCCGTGGCGCGTACGGCCAGGCTGTAAGGACCGGAGGCGAGTCCCTCATCGATCACCGGAAAGGCTCGCTGCAGGTCGAACGATGTGCCCGAGATCGCCAGGGAGACCGAAGGCACCACCGGCACACCGTTGCCATCCAGCAATTGGATGGTGACCCCGGTGAGTCCCTGGGCATCGGTGAGGCTGGCCTGAACGGAAAGCGTGTCAGGCACTTGAATGGAGAAGTTGTCCGACGGTTGAAGGATCAGGACCTGGGGCGGGTCGTTCGGTTCCTCCTTGCGGCAACCGACCAGGAGAAGGACCATCAACACCGCCGGCAGGGCAGGGTCCAAGCATCGGATGGCCGCGAGGGCCCTGACGGCGCGACCTGCAGGACTGTGCATCAGGTTGTTCACATCCACAATGTTAACGACGTGGGCATGGTTCGTTGATGGGCTTACCTTCAACGGGTGTCGCCTGGACCTATTTTTGGCGCCCCCATGGCAGACCCCGGAACCAAGACGGAACGCAAGCGCAGGAGCAGCCCCCTCCTGGAGACCTCCTTCGAGATGGGCAAGCTTCCGCCCCAGGCGCCAGACCTGGAGCAGGCCGTGCTGGGTGCCATGATGCTCGAGAAGAACGCCGTGAACGAGGCGATCGACATCCTGAGCCCGGACAGCTTCTACGTGGAGGCACACCGGAAGATCTTCGGGGCCATTCAGGAGCTCTTCCGCACCGACCAGCCGATCGACCTGCTGACGGTGACCAACGAGCTGAAGAAGCGGGGTGAGCTGGAGGTGGTGGGCGGTCCGTTCTACATCAGCCAGCTCACCAACAAGGTGGCCAGCAGCGCGAACGTGCAGTACCACGCGCGGATCATCAGCCAGAAGCACATCCTGCGCGAGCTGATCCGCATCAGCGCCGAGACCAACCGTGACGCGTACGACGACACCACCGACGTGTTCGACCTGCTGGACAAGACCGAGCAGGACCTGTACGCCATCACCAGCGGCAACCTGAAGCGGAACTACGAGCCGATGAGCGACCTGATCCAGGACGCCATCGCCAACATCGAGAACGCGAAGAACCGGACCGGCGGGGTCAGCGGTGTGCCCACCGGGTTCACCCGCCTGGACAAGATCACTGCCGGTTGGCAGAAGAGCGACATGATCATCGTGGCCGCCCGCCCCGGCATGGGCAAGACGGCCTTCGTGCTCAGCATGGCGCGCAACATCGCCGTGGAGCACAAGCGGGCGGTGGCCGTGTTCAGCCTGGAGATGAGCAGCACCCAGCTGGTCACCCGTCTGATCGCCAGCGAGGCGGGCATCTCCTCGGAGAAGCTCCGGAAGGGCGAACTGAGCGATGCGGAGTTCACCATCCTGCACCAGCACATCGCCCGGCTCACCAACGCACCGATCTACATCGACGACACGCCGGGCCTCAACATCTTCGAACTGCGCGCCAAGTGCCGCCGCCTGAAGGCCCAGCACAACGTGGAGCTCATCATCATCGACTACCTGCAGTTGATGACCGGCGGGGGTGAGAACAAGGGCAACCGCGAACAGGAGATCAGCCAGATCTCGCGGAGCATCAAGAGCATCGCCAAGGAGCTCGACGTGCCCATCATCGCCCTGAGCCAGCTGAGCCGGGCCGTGGAGACCCGTGGTGGCGACAAGCGCCCGATGCTCAGCGACCTGCGTGAATCAGGCGCCATCGAACAGGACGCCGACCTGGTCTGCTTCATCTACCGTCCGGAGTACTACAAGATCTTCGAGGACCACTACGGCAGCACTCTGGGGGTGGGCGAGATCATCGTGGCCAAGCACCGGAATGGCGCCTTGGACACCGTGCTGCTGCGCTTCATCGCCGACCTTGCTAAATTCGCTGACCTGGAGACGGTTCCAGGCATGATGCACGTTGGTGCAGGGGAGGGCGACGGTGGTGTGCGCACCATCACGCGTCCCTCCAAGATGAACGATGACGACGACGAACCGGCGCCCTTCTGATCGATCCCCGTTCCGGGCCGGCCTGCTGTTGCTGGTCCTGTTGGTCGCCGCGCCGGCCTGGGCCACCAAGCTCCTGATCCCCATGGACGGGTCCCAGCGGGACCACCTGAAGGCCTATGGCATCGCCTACTGGACGCTGGAGGCTGACGTGACCGTGGAATGGCTGCTGAACTACCGCGGTGGCAGCTTCCTGATCGACCACTACCAGGCCTTGGAGCAGGAATGCACCATACGGGGCGTCACCTACCAGGTGATCGCCGATGGGCAGGCCGCGAACATCCTGCGGGAGATCGCGGACCCCGAGGTGAACATGGAAGTGGTGAAGCTGGAGAAGGCCCCCAAGATCGCGGTGTACGCCCCGGAAGGCTTCCAGCCGTGGGACGATGCGGTGACCATGGTCATGGAGTACGCGGAGATCCCCTACGAGCGCATCTACGATCCGCAGGTGGTCGCGGGTGTGCTGCCCACCTTCGACTGGCTGCACCTGCACCACGAGGACTTCACCGGCCAGTACGGGAAGTTCTGGCGCAGCTACCGCAACGCCGCCTGGTACCAGGAGATGGTGCGGGAGAGCGAGGAGATGGCCGCGTCCCTGGGTTTTGCCAAGGTGTCGGAGATGAAGCTCGGTGTGGCACTGGCGATCCGGGACTACGTGGTCGGCGGCGGCTACCTCTTCACCATGTGCTCCGGGACCGACTCCTACGACATCGCCCTGGCCGCCGAGGGGGTCGATATCTGCGGCGAGATGTTCGATGGAGACCCCATGGACCCCGCCGCCCAGCAGAAACTGGACTTCTCCAAGACCTTCGCCTTCCGCGACTTCCAGCTGGAGACCAACCCGATGGTCTACGAGTTCAGCAACATCGACGCCACGGACATCCACGGCCGCATCGGGCAGGAACGCGACTTCTTCACCCTGTTCGACTTCTCGGCGAAGTGGGACATCGTGCCCACCATGCTGTGCCAGAGCCACGAGCAGGTGGTGCGGGGCTTCATGGGCCAGACCACGGCCTTCCGGGGTTCGCTGGTGAAGCCGGGCGTCACCATCATGGGCGAGAACAAGGCCCAGGGCACGGTGAAATACATCCACGGGGAGTTCGGGCTGGGGCAGTGGACCTTCTATGGCGGGCACGATCCCGAGGACTACCAGCACATGGTGGGGGACCCGCCGACGGACCTGAGCCTGCATCCCAATTCCTCGGGCTATCGGCTGATCCTGAACAACATCCTGTTCCCGGCGGCCCGCAAGAAGAAGCAGAAGACCTGAACCACGGGTCCTGCCGCTGTTCATAACTGTCCGTATCGAAGCCTGCCAGTGGGCTTGGCGTCCGGGTAGCTTCGGGCCTTCTTCCGAGTATTCCCATGTCCGCGATCGCCCTTTGGGTCCTGATCGGTGCCTTGGTGGTGCTGTTCCTGTACCAAGCGCTCATCTTCAGCCGCCTGGCCTTCCTGCGGCCGAAGGTGGAGCCTGATCGGGATACGCCCGTGAGCGTGGTGATCTGTGCCCGCAACGCCATGCAGGACCTGGAGGAGCTGGTGCCCCTGCTCATGGACCAGGACCATGGCGAGTTCGAGGTGGTGGTGGTGAACGATCGCAGCGACGACGATACCTGGGAGTTGCTCCAATGGCTGAAGCTGGAGCATCCGCGCCTGAAGCCGGTGGACCTGCAGGCCGACGAGAAGTTCTCCTACGGCAAGAAGATGGCCCTGGGCGTGGGCATCCGATCGGCGAAACACCCTCACATCCTGCTCACCGATGCCGATTGCCGGCCGGCCGGCCGGGACTGGATCTCGACCATGGCCGCGGGGTTCCACAATGGAAAGGAGCTGGTGGTGGCCCACAGTCCCTACGAGCACCGGCCGGGCCTCACCAACCTGCTGGAGCGCTACGACGGGCTGGCCAAGGCCGTGCAGTACCTGGCCTTCGCCAAGGCGGGCCTTCCCTACATGGGGGTGGGGCGGAACCTGGGCTACACCAAAGCGGTGTTCGCCAACGCCAAAGGGCAGCTGCGCCATCGTCACCTGATGAGCGGGGATGATGACCTGTTCGTGAACGAGGTGGCGCGACGCGGGAACACCGCCGTGGTGGTGGATCCCCGCTCCTTCATGACCACACGCGCCACGGAGGGCCTGCTGACCTGGGTCCGCCGGCGCCGGAGGCATTTCACCACGGCCAGCCACTACCGCTTCGGCCATCAGGTGCTGCTGTTCCTGCTGCCCCTGGCCCGGGTCGCCTTCTGGGTGGCCATCGTGGCGCTGTTCCTGCTCGGCCGGCCGCAGGAGGCTTGGATCGGTCTGGGGGTCAAGGTGTTGCTCTTCCAGCCGATCACCATGCTCGCCATGAACAACCTGCTGGGGGGAACGCTCATCTGGTGGTCCCTCCCGCTGGAGGCGGTGTTCCTACTTTTGGATCCGGCCATCTACTTCAGCACCTTGATCAGCAAGCCCCGCCGATGGAAGTGAACGAGAACCTCTCCGAGAAGGCCCGCTACGACTTCGCGCTGGTGCGCCGCGCCGTGGACAAGGGCGATCAGAAGGCCTATGCGGAGCTGATGTCGCGGTACCGGGACTCGATCTACTTCATGTTGTTGAAGATGATCAACAACAAGGACGACGCCGAGGACCTCACCATCGAGGCCTTTGGCAAGGCCTTCAACCGGCTGCACCAGTACACGCCCAACTACGCGTTCAGCACCTGGCTCTTCAAGATCGCCTCCAACAACTGCATCGACTGGATCCGGAAGCAGAAGAAGAAGATGCTCAGCATCGACAATCCGGTGAGCACGGGCGACGGGGAGGAGATGACCATCGAGATCCGGAGCCATGGCCCGGATCCACAGGACGTGGTGATCCGCGAGCAGAAGAACGAACTGATGCGCGAGGTGGTGGAGAAGCTCAAGCCCCGCTACCGCACCTTGATCGAGCTGCGCTACTACAAGGAGTACAGCTACGAGGAGATCGCCACCGAACTGGACCTGCCCCTGGGCACCGTGAAGGCCCAGCTCTTCCGTGCCCGCGAGTTCCTGCTGAACATGATGCAGGGCAGCAAGGACGCCATCTGATGGGCGCAGCGCAGGCGGACCCGAGCCCATGCTGCCCCTGCTCCTGAAGTACTTCCCAGAGCTCTCGCCGGAGCAACGGGCACGCTTCGAGCGGTTCGGTGAGGCGTTCGCCGCTTGGAACGCCCAGGTGAACCTGGTCTCTCGCAAGGACATCGAGCACCTCGCCGAAAGGCATGTGCTCCATGCCCTGGGCATCGCGAAGGTGATCGCCTTCAAGCCGGGGACGCGGATCGTGGACGTGGGCACGGGAGGCGGTCTGCCCCTGCTGCCGCTGGCCATCCTGTACACCGAGTGCACCTTTCATGGCATCGATGGTATCGGCAAGAAGGTGCGTGCCGTGCAGGAGATGATCGTCGAGTTGGGCCTGGAGAACGTGACGGCCGAGCAGGTCCGCAGCGAGGACCATCGGTCCAAGTACGACTTCGTGATCAGCCGCGCCGTGACCCGCCTGCCCGAGTTCGTGCGGGCCACGAAGCATTTGGTGAAGCCCGGTGGCACCAACGACCTGCGCAACGGCATCCTGTACCTGAAGGGCGGCGACCTGGCCGACGAGGTGATGCCCCTGCGGGAACGGGTGCAGGTCTACGAGCTCGCGACGTTCTTCGAGGAGGAGTTCTTCGCCACCAAGAAGGTGGTGCACATCACGTGGTAGCCTCCAGCTGGGTACGGCTCAGCGAGTGGTAGAGCCCCTCGGTGTCGGCGATCAGCTCGTCGTGCGGGCCGCTCTGCACGATGGTGCCATGGTCCAGGACCAGGATGCGGTCGGCGTTGCGTACGGTGCTCAGGCGGTGGGCGATCACGAGGCTGGTACGGCCCTTCATCAGCGCGTCCAGCGCCTCCTGCACCTGCCGTTCGCTTTCCGTGTCCAGCGCGCTGGTGGCCTCGTCCAGGATCAGGATGGCGGGGTCCTTCAGGATGGCGCGGGCGATGGCGATCCGCTGGCGCTGGCCTCCACTGAGCTGCACGCCTCGTTCGCCCACCAGCGTGGCATAGCCCTCCGGGAAGGCGCGGATGAAGCCGTCGGCGTTGGCCTTCCGGGCGGCCTCCTCGATCGCCGCATCGGTGGCCCCTGGCCGCCCGTAGGCGATGTTCTCCCGGATGCTGCCACCGAACAGAAGCACCTCCTGCGGCACGATGGCCATCCGATCGCGAAGTGCGGAGAGGGGATAGTCACCGGCAGGCCGGTCGTCGATGCGGATGACGCCCTGCACGGGGTCGTAGAACCGCAGCACGAGCGAGGCGATGGTGCTCTTTCCCGCACCGCTGGGACCCACCAGGGCCACGCGCTCCCCGGGTTCCGCAGCGAAGGAGACCTGCCGGAGCACGGGCACGTCCGGTCGGCTCGCGTAGTGGAAGGACACCCGATCGAAGGCGATCCGCCCCTTCAGCGGAAGCAGCTCCTTGGCCCCGTCTACCACGATGTGCTCCCCGGCCTCGTCCTGGATGTCCATCAACCGCTCGGTGGCCCCGATGCCCTTCAGGATGGTGGTGACGAGTTCCGGTATGCTGCCGATGGAGGCCCCGATGAACACGGAGTACATGATGAAGGTGACCAGTTCACCGGTGCTGAGCACGCCCTCCTCCTTCAACAACACACCACGCCAGATCACCAGCACCATGCCGCCGAACAGGCAGAGGATGATGAAGGAGACGAAGGCCCCGCGCCAGCGTGCGCCCTTCAGCGCCAGGTCGCGGGCGGCAGTCACGCTGCGGTCGTAGCGCATGGCCTCCCAGGCCTCGTTGGCGAAGGCCTTCACGCTCTGGATGGCCTGCAGGGTCTCGTCCACCACCACGTTGGTGTCGGCGATCCGGTCCTGCACTTCGCGGCTGAGCTTGCGGATGAACCGGCCGAAGACCACGCCCACGATGGCCACCACGGGCACCACGGCCAGCATGGTGAGCGTGAGGCCGGGGGAGAGGGCGGTGAGCAGCACCAGGCCCACGGCGATGATGATGGTCTGTCGCACCAGCTCGGCCAGCGTGGTGGTGAAGGTGTCCTGCAGCAGCGCCACGTCCGCACTGATGCGGCTGTTGAGCTCGCCCACGCGCCGGGTGGCGAAGAAGGCCATGGGCAGCGTGAGCAGGTGGCGGTAGGTGTCGCGGCGCACCTGCATCAGCGCGTTCTCGGTCACATGGCTGAACAGGTAGATGCGGGCGAATCCCAGCACCGCCTGCAGGGCGAAGACCACGAGCAGCAGCACCGCCACCGAGTCGATGTTGTCGCGGTCGAAGAGCCCCTCCTGCATCACCGTGCCATCGCGGCCGGCGTCCACCAGGTCGCCCATCAGGGCGGGGAAGGCCAGGGAGAGCAGGCTGTTGCCGAAGAGGAGCAGCAGACCCACGCCGAAGGCGAGGCGATGGGGGCGCAGGTAGCGGAAGATGCGCGCGGCCTTGCGCAGCGTGGACCGGTCCAGCTTCGCCGGCTTCGCATCATCGTCGGTTGATCGGCGCCCGCGTCGGCCAGCCATGCCGCGAAGTTAGCCCGGTGCTCCGGCCTCAGCCGTGCACCTCGGCCATCCGGTCCGCGATGTGGTCGAAGAGGTTCTTCAACGGCTTCTCGACCATCATCTTGATGAAGGGGTTGAGGTCCGCGTTGAACTCCTGCCAGGCCCTCGTGCGGCCTTCCTCCTCCTTCAGGTGCACGTCCAATGTGAAGGGGAAGGGCGACCGGTCGGTGGCCTTCATGCGCACATGGTCGGGGCGCGAACCACCGTCCAGCTTCAGGCCGATGGTGGCGGCGCCCTGCACCTTGAAGGAGCATTCGCCGGCGTCCGCCTTCCAGTCGCTGATGCGTTCCTGCGGCAGCAGCTGGCCGAAGTTGGTCATGTCCTGCAGGAAGTCGTAGAGCTCCCCGGCGGGTTTGGCGATCTCCACCTGTTTGCTTTCGATGCGTGTCATGGGCGTGGTCCCCGGAGGGAGGTTCGGGGAGTGGGGCCGGCGATCATGCCTTGACCGCGCCGCCCCAATTGGCGGGGTCCTTGCGCCACTCGTTGAGCGGCAGCAGGTCCTTCTCGGTGATGTAGTCGGAACGCAGGGCCTGATCGAGCAGGATGCTGTAGTTGGTCAAGGTATGCAGGCCCACGCGTGCCTCGTCGAAGGCCTTGCGTGCCGTATCGAACCCGTAGGTGAAGATGGCCACCATGCCCTTCACCTCGCAGCCGGCCTCCCGGAGCGCCTGTGCGGCCCGCAGGCTGCTGCCCCCGGTGCTCACGAGGTCCTCCACCAACACCACGCTGCGCCCCACGGTGAGGTCCCCCTCCACCTGGTTCTGCATGCCATGCGTCTTGGCGTCGCTGCGCACGTAGATGAACGGCAGCCCCATGTCGTGGGCCACCAACGCACCGTGTGCGATGCCCCCCGTGGCCACGCCAGCGATGATGTCCGGTCGCCCGAACTCGCTGTTGATCACATGCACGAACTGCTGCCGGATGTAGGTGCGGATCGGCGGATAGGACAGGGTCTTGCGGTTGTCGCAATAGATCGGCGACTTCCACCCGGAGGCCCATGTGAAGGGCTTCCTGGGGCTTAATTTCACCGCCTTGATCTGAAGGAGGAACTCGGCCACCTTGAGCGCCGGGTCCAGGCTGGGGTCCATGCGTCAAAAGTACGAAGTCCACCTAGAGGGCCGTCCGGTGATCTTCACCGCCGAGGCCGATCCCATGCAGCTCCGGGACGATCATCTCCTGGTGCGCCTGCATGCACCTGCCGATCTGGAGCGGGCGTTGGAGCTCTTCCACGAGCGAGCGGAGGTGAAGCGCCTCATCCTGGTGGCCGACGAGGTCGACGGGTTCTGGCAGCAGTTCTCCGATCGGTTCGTGCCGGTGCTTGCGGCCGGCGGCGCTGTTTCGGACGACCGGGGAAGGCTGCTCGTGATCCACCGCCTCGGAGTTTGGGACCTGCCCAAGGGGAAGGTGGACGCCGGAGAGTCGGTCGAGGAGGCGGCGGTGCGGGAGGTGCGCGAGGAGTGCGGCTTGTCCGAGGTCCATCTGGAGGAATTCCTATGCGATACGTGGCACACCTACGTCCGCAAGGGCCTCCACCACCTCAAGCGCACCCGCTGGTACCGGATGCAGGCTCCGGGTGACCAGGTATTGATCCCTCAAACCGATGAGGACATCACCGAAGTGCGCTGGGCGGACAAGGACCTGTTGCGGGAGGTGCGGGCGAACACCTATGGTTCGCTGCTGCCCGTGTTCAGCGCCTGGGAGGCGGAGGGGCCTCGCTCCCGAACCTGATCCGACCGCGCTGCTGCAGTTCCACCCGTCTGCGGTGGAGGACGGCTGCCAGTCCTTCGCTGGGCAATGGGCCGGGTACGTTGCCCAGCCGCTCACCTTCCACCACGAAGAAACCGGGCACGGCCCGAAGACGGAGTTGGTCCATCAGCGCCAGGGCACCGGGGGCCCAGGCCCATTCCACATGCTCGCGGTCCCTGCTGGAGGCGAAGCGCCCCCACTCGGTGAGGCTGCTGTCCAGCCCGATCACCACGAAGCGTGAGACGCCGGCATGGTCGGCGGCCAGGGCTTCAAAGGCGCCGATCTCCACTTCGCAATAGGTGCACCAGGAGGCGATCACGGCCAGGCAGGTCATGCCGGTGTCGCTCAGGTCCAGGTCGTACTCCTGCCGTTGCAGGTCCGTGAGCTCGAGCGAAGGGAACGTACCGCCTTCGGTCATGTGCGTGAGGTCCCACAGCATGTTGCCGGCCAGTGCACGATGCTCAGGAAACGGCGAGTGGGCGGCCCGGTCGGTCAGGATCGTCCGGATGCCCTCCTTGTCGAACAGCTGGTCGTGGTATCCGAGGTAGAACTGGTCCAGCATCACCAGCTCGCGCAGGCGATGGTCCAGCAGCAGGTCGTTCTCCTTCAGCAGGCTGTCGATGGCATGCACTTCACCTCGCTTCACCAGGTCCAGGAAGGCATCGCCATGCCGGCGGAAAGGATGCGTGCGCAGGTGCTCCTGGAACACCCCGCGCAGGAAGCGTACGTATTCCGGGTCATCATAACGTACCCCGGTCTCCTGGATGAAGCGTTCGTACAGATCGCGATCATTGCTGCGTGGACCGAGGTACAGTCCGGCCACGGCATAGCGCCTGTGGGCATGGAACCAGGGGTCGTCGATCTCGGCATAGAACTGGTCCAGGCGGCCGGCAAAGCTGTCGATGGCCTGGGAGGACAGGCCCGGCAGCAGGCCCCAGTCGCGTGTTCCGGTGCTGTCTCGGGAAACGTCCTGCTGCCCGCGGACCTGGCCCAGCGCGGTCATGCCGGCGGTCTCATCACCGGCCACATGGTCAGCCAGGAAGGCATCCAGTCGTTCGTTCAAGTCGCTGACCAGGGCATTGATGTCCAGGATGTCAAGGTCCGTGAATACGATGGGAAGCGCATGGGTGGCCCCGATGCTCCGAGCGCCCACTTCCGTGGATCGCTCCATGTCGACCCGGTAGGTCGCTCCGGGCTCCAGGTACAGCAGGGCTCGTCCGGTGCGAAGGCGCAGGAAGCAGCGGGTCCTGCGTTCCACCCCGGCCTGCAACGTCGCCGTCCCCTTGGGGTCGAACCGGGACTCGTCCAGCAACCTGGGTCGGTCGGTGAAGGGATCCTCGAGGGCATAGAGCAGGACCTTCTCCCCGGGCATGCCCGGGGCATGGAGCAGCACGGTGGTGGTATCGCCGGCGACCGATGGCAGGGCCAGGCCGAGCAGCAGGATGGCAAGGGATCTCATGGAATACGCACCGCCTGAGGCACGAACGCGGATACATCGGCCTTATTGGCGATCAACTCGCGCACGATGGTGCTGCTGACGTGTGCATGTTCCGGCTCCGCCGGCAGGAAGAGGGTGTCCACCTGGCCCATGGACCGGTTCATGAGTGCGATGCTGCGCTCGTAGCCATGATCGGTGCTGTTGCGCAGGCCCCGGATGATGTGGCCCGCACCCAGCCTCCGGCACAGGTCCACGGTCAGGCCTTCGAACCGCACCACCTCGATGTTCGCATCTCCGCCGAAGGTCTCCTCGAGCCAGGCCAGTCGCTGGTCCTCCGGGAACATGGAACGCTTGCTCGTGTTCACCCCGAGGGCCACGTACAGCGTATCGAAGAGGGGCGCGGCCCTCCGGATGATGGAGACATGTCCGACGGTGACGGGGTCGAAGGACCCGGGAAAGACGGCGCGGCGTTCGCTCATGATCGTGGCGTTCCCAGGAAGCTGAAGTGCACGGAGCCATAGGCGCGATGCTCGCGGAACCCCGGCGTCGCGGAATGGTCCACGGTGCCCGGATGCTCCAGGATGAGCAGCCCGTCCTCCTCCAACAGTCCTGCTTCGAACACCAAGGTAGGGATGCGTTCCGGTGCTTCCAGCGCGAAGGGCGGGTCGGCGAAGACGATGTCGTACTTCCCCCTGTGGCCGCGCAGAAAGGTGAACACGTCCGCCTTCACCTGCTGCCAGCCGGGTTCGTCCAGGTCGCGGGCCAGTCGCTGCAGATGGGCGAACAACGTCCGGTCGCGTTCCACGGAGATGACGTTCTCCGCACCACGTGAAAGGAACTCGACGCTGATGCCCCCTGCACCGGCGAACAGGTCCAGCACCCGGATCCCCTCCAGCGGCACGGAATGCTGCAGGATGTTGAACAGGGCCTCCTTGGCGAAGTCGGTGGTGGGCCTGGCTTCGATGCCCTTGGGCGGTTCAATGCGCCGCCCCCGGTGCCGTCCGCCTACGACACGCATGCGTACTGCTCAAGCAGGGCCATCCAGCGCTGGGGCTCCTTGACGGGCCCCCGAAGCTCAGGACCATGGGGCGAGGGGAGGGCAGGGTGCGGGCGGGCGAAGTACTTGTCCAACAGGTTCTGCTCGGCCTTGGCAAGAGCGATGCCACCCAGGTGCATCTCCACCTGATCGGCATGCAGGCCGTGACCTTGCAACGCGAGTAGTGAGAAATACAGCACATCCGTGGCGGTCCGTGCCGGGAACGTGTTGCTCACCAGCAGGTTGCCGTTCTTCGCCAGGGCCACGTCCAGCCGGTCCTGGCCGCGATGCAGGACCAGCGCCGGGCCTTCCACGCACCGGGCCAGGGCCATGCGTACGAGCAGGGCCTGCAGGGCCAGCGGGCGGGCGGAGGGGAAGCGAATCAGCAGCTGGTGCTCGGCACGATCGTCGTGCACATGCACGCAGGTGGCCGAAAGCTGGGGTACGGGTTCGTCCCTCAGTGCGCCTTCAGGGAGCCCTCCATGCACAAGGGCCAGGTGGGCGGCCTCGGAGCCCGGTGCCAGTGTCGAACCGGGGACGAGCGTACTCCATTCCGGCAGGGTGATGAACGAGACGGACCGCGGGTCCTTGGGTATGCGGGGATCGTCAAAGCCTTCGTCGTCGGCCATCACGTGGAAGGCCAGACAGGCCCCCGTGTCACGATCATTAAGGGACCAGGCGGCCAGTCCTGGAGCGCTCAATACGCTCAGGTGGGGTTCGGTCGTTCCCGGTCGATCGCCCATGTCCGGGAGGGATGGTGGCTATTCGCTCCAGGTGCCTGAGGTGCTGGGCCGGTCGAGGCTCCCCACCATCAGGGTATCCGAACCCGGGAAGGGCTGCGGGTCCTTCACCAGGAACACCGGCATGTCGCGGCCCCCGGCGTTCACCCTGCCCTTGCGCATGATGAAGGGCTTGCCGCTGCCCGGCGAGATGCCGAAGCGGTCCAGGTCGAACTTGAACACCCGCTCATCGGTGGCGTTGGCGTAGTTCAGGAAAAGGGTGTCCAGCACGGCCACGGTGAAGGTGTCGCGGACGATGATGCCCAGTTCGATGGCCTCCTCCTCGGAAAGCGTGTCGGGCTTCTGTCCGATGGCTCGAACCACGGGCATTTCGCCGGTCCGCACGAACTCGCGGAGTTCCTGCACGTTGGCGGAATACTCGCCATGCGCCTGTTCGAAGGCGATCTGTGCGGCGCGCACGTCCTTCAGGGCCTGCACTACCTTGGTGTTGTTCTCCTTGCGCGCCTTGGCGATCTCCAGTTCGCCAGCCACCGCGCGGTAGTCCAGATAGGCCACGTACACCGCCACCACCCCGGCAAGCACGCCCACCAACAGCCCCACCTTGCGGCTGATGATGCCGTATTGGAAGAGGAGCATGAGCAGGCCCACCAGCGCCATCATCGCCGTTCCGAGCACCACGGGCATTGGCTGCCCCTGGGACATGGCGGTGATCAACAATGCGCCTCCGCCAAGCAGGAGGAGGAGGGGGAAAACCAGGGTGGAGAGGGTCTTACCTTGGGACATGGCCGTGGTTGCGGTTGTGCCTTTCTGGACGCGGCCAAAAGTAAGATAAATTCACAGCGTCCACCGGGCGTTCCTGAAGCCCGGACGACCGTTCCCCGCCTTGCACCCGATGCTCTCCGACACCGCTCTCCAGGCGTTCGCTGAACGCGTGGCCCTGGCGCTTCGGCATCGCCCCACGCAGGGTCAGGAGCGGGCCATGGCCGGGTTCAGCAGGCTGCTGGCCAGTGAGCGGCCGCGTAGCACGCTGGTGCTGAAGGGGTATGCGGGTACGGGCAAGACCGCTTTGCTCGGTGCACTCGTCAAGACCCTCCAGAAGGATGGCAGCCCCGTGATCCTGCTGGCACCGACGGGAAGGGCGGCCAAGGTCATGTCCGCGTTCTCCGGTCATCCGGCCAGCACCATCCATCGCAGGATCTACCGGGTGGGTTCCGGGCCTGATGGACACCTCGAGCTGGCGCTGGCCCCCAATCGGGAGCAACGGGCGCTGTTCGTCGTGGACGAGGCTTCGATGATCGGAAGCGGGGAGGGTTCCTTTGGTGGCCGTGATCTGCTCACCGACCTCTTCGAGCATGTCTTCCAGCATCCGGGGAACAGGCTGCTGATCGTGGGGGATCCGGCGCAGCTGCCTCCGGTCGGCGAGACGTTGAGCCCTGCCCTGGACGTGAGCATCCTGCGGGACCGTCACGACCTGTTGGCGGGAGCGGTGGAGCTGACCGAGGTGGTCCGACAGCAGGCGCTTTCCGGGATCCTGGCCAACGCCACGGAACTGCGTTCCCAGCTGGCCGTGGAGCCACCGGACATCCGCTTCAGTACGAACGGGGTCGATGTGGTCCGGATCGAAGGTCCGGACCTGGAGGACGAGCTGTCCACGGCGTTCGCTCGATACGGGGAGGAGGAGGTCTGTGTGCTCTGCCGGAGCAACAAGCGCGCCTATGAATATGCCCGGCAGGTGCGTGCCCGCATCCTGGGTCTGGAGGAGGAGGTGAGCGCGGGCGACCGTCTCATGATCGTCAGGAACAACTACTTCTGGGCAGGTCAGGAAGGGCGCGCCGAGCTGATGGCCAACGGAGAGCTGGTGGAGGTACTGCGCGTTCAGGGGACCGAGGAGAAACATGGGCTGCGCTTCGCCGACCTCGAGGTGCGCTGGAACGACGGGGCCACCGAGCGCGACTTGTCCGTGAAGGCCATGCTGGACGTGTTGGCGGCACCCGGAGCGGCGCTGGAACCGGAACGGTCCCGGGCGCTGTACGGCTCCGTGGTGGCTGGCCTGGCCGACCGTCCCCGACGGGAGCGACGTGAGCTGGTACGAAAGGATCCCTGGCTGAACGCCCTGCAGGTCAAGTACGGCCAGGCCATCACCGGGCATAAGGCCCAGGGGGGGCAGTGGCGTGCCGTGTTCGTGGAGCAGGGCTACCTGACCGAGGACATGATGGACCGGGACCTGGTCCGCTGGCTGTATACGGCGGTGACCCGTGCCACGGAGCGGCTGTACCTGGTGAACTTCCATCCCCGGTTCTTCGGGGAGGAACCTTGAAGCTCAGGGTGCCAGGCGCGCGGCGTCCAGCAGGAGCACGTCCTGGATCGGGCCGGGCATGGCCAGGCTGATCAGGTGGGTCGGTGATGCCTGCAGGCTCATCACGTGATAACCAGGAGCCGCCATGCGCATGAACTCGGGGTGCGTGATCCGCGCGGAATGGAAGGGGAGGTCCACCCGGAGGCTCCGGAGGTCCTCCATGATCCCCACACCACTGGCCTTCAGGATCGCCTCCTTACGGGTCCAATAGAGCAGGAACCGTTCCTTGCTTCCCTCGCCCGCAGCCCGGATGGCCTCCATTTCATCCGGAATGAAGTAGTGGTCACCCACGGCCAGGTGGTCGACTTCCCGGTCCGAGGTCTCGATATCGGCACCGATGGCCTGCCCGCTGGAGATCCCCACCAGCACCGCGTCCTTGGTATCGCTCAGGTTGAACTCCAGTCCCCCGGTGGTCAGGGCCGGTTTGCCATGGGGGCCACGCTCGAAAGCGAGCGATCGGGGTGGCCGCCCCAGGTAGTGTCCCAGGATGGTGCGCAGAAGCCCATGGGCCAGTTCGAACCGCCTGCGGTCCCTTGCGAACCGGAATCGTTCAGCGCGGTCGCGCTCGTTGGGGTCCAGGTGTTCCACCCAGGTACTTCGGAACGGGTCCAGCCGATCGAGCGGAGCATACCAGGCATGCACCCGTCCATCGCTGGGGGCGGTCAGCGGAAGGGCATCGGCCGGCGAAAGGAGGACAGGTCCTTCACAATGGAGTTCCAGTGAACGCACGACCGGGATAGGGGTCATACCGCCTCCACGGCCTGCTTGGCAAGGCCCTTGTCGATGCAGCGTGCCAGCTCCAATGCGAGGGTCTCCACGTGGGGCTCACGGATCATCGAGTAGTGGTCGCCAGGAACCGTGACCACCTCGATCTCCCCCTGTGCACGCCTGTTCCATCCCAGGTCGCCTGGTCCCGCGGATCCTTCGGCCTTGAAGATGGTCAGCGGTCCTTCGTAGGTGCCGGCATCATAGCGGTAGGTGGCCTCGTTGTAGGTGTCAATGATGTAGAAGTGCCTGAACCTCAGCGGAACGGGCTTGTCCCGCTTCAGGTACCACCGGACGATCCGGCGGAGAACCGAGCGTTTGAGGGGCTCATGGAACTTCTCCTCCCGCTTCATCACCCGGGCGAATTCCTCCGGCTCATAGGTATCGAAAAGCACCAGGGCCGGCACCTGCTCTCCGGATGCCCTCAATCGTTTGGCCATCTCGAAGGCGACCAGTCCTCCGAAGGAGAATCCACATAGGACGTAGGGTCCCTTCGGGCGCACGTGACGGAGCTCCTCCAGGAAGTGTTCGGCGATGTCCTTCACCTCGGTATACAGGATGCGGGCCCCATCCTCCCCTTGGTGGAAGAAGTTGTAGAAAGGCCTGTCCAGCCCCAGGTGCTGTGGAATGAAATAACTGGCCTCGTCACCATGCACGCAGAAGATGGGCACCTTGGACCCTTGCGGTTGGATGGCCGAGAGGTTCTTCAGTTGCACCTTGGGTTGCTCGGACATGCCGAGCTCCCTGGCCAACTGGGCTATCGTTGGCGAGCGGAACAGCGTGGCCAACGGCAATTTGTAGCCCATCTCCTGCTTCACCTGGGTGAGCAGTTGAATGCCCAGCAGGGAGTGTCCGCCGAGGTCGAAGAAATTGTCGTGGACGCCGAGGTCCGGGACGCCGAGCACTCGGGACCAAATGGAGGCCAATGCCTTCTCATTCGCATCCCGGGGGGCGACATGGCGGGTCCGGAGGACCTGTTGTCCGGCCTCCGGTGCCGGAAGTGCATGCCGGTCCACCTTTCCATTTGCGTTCAGCGGGAACTCCGGAAGGACCAGGAAGTGTGAGGGCATGGCATGCTCCGGCAGGTGGGTGCGCAACCGGGAGCGAAGCTGCACCAGCAGGTCGGCCCGCTGCTCGGGGTCCTCGGCGACCTGGCCGTTCTCCGGCACCACATAGGCCACCAATTGCTTCTCTCCGGGTCCATCCTGTCGGACCATGACCAGGCGATCCTTCACCTGAGGCAGCTCGCTGATGGCGTTCTCGATCTCTCCCAGTTCGATCCGGAACCCCCGGACCTTCACCTGACCGTCCGTACGACCTATGAACTCGATGTTGCCATCGGGCAACCACCGGACCATGTCACCGGTCCGGTACATCCGTGCGCCTGGCTCGTCGGAGAACGGATCCGGCATGAAGCGCTCTGCCGTCAAGTCCTCGCGCCCCCAGTAGCCCAGGGCCACTCCGTCCCCGCCCGCGTACAACTCCCCTTTCCGGCCGATGCCGACCGGTCTGCGTTGTTCATCCAGGACGTACACCCGGGTATGGTGGATGGGGCGTCCGATGGGCACCGAGCCATGCACGGTGGGGTCCTCCCCGATCGGATGGCAGCAGGTGAAGGTGGTGTTCTCGGTGGGGCCATACCCGTTGATGAGCACGTTCGGTCCGAGCACGGATACCGCCTTCTTCACATGAGGAACGCTGAGCACATCACCACCGGTCAGGATATGGTGCAGGCCACGGAGCCGTTCCAACTGACCATCGACCAGCAGGTTGAACAACCCTGCCGTGAACCACACCGTGGTGACGCCCCGTTGCTCGATGGTCTCGGTGATCTCCAGCAGCGTGGGTTTCTGTTGTGGTTGCAGCACGAGACGGGCCCCGTTCAACAGGGCGCCCCAGATCTCGAGCGTGCTCGCATCGAAGGAGATGTTCGAAAGCTGCAGGAACACCAGGTCAGGACCGAAAGGCAGGAAGGATTGGTCCCGGACGAGCCTTACGATGGCCCGGTGCGGGACCACCACGCCCTTGGGAAGTCCCGTGGACCCGGAGGTGTACATGATGTAGGCGGCCGCGGTCGCGTCCACCGGGACAGGGCGTGCCTGTACGGAGGCTTGCGGTACATCCTCAAGCAGGATCACCGCACATCCCGGGTCCGGCAGTTGGCTCCTGAGGGCACGTTGGCTCAGCAGCACCTTGGGCCGCGTGTCGTCCAGCATGAACAGCAAACGGTCCTTGGGATAGGAGGGGTCCAGGGGAACGAAGCAGGCGCCCCTGTCCAGAATGGCCAACATGGCCGCGATCATGTCAGGGCAGCGATCGGAGCACAGTCCCACCCGATCGCCTGGACCAACACCGGCCTCTTCCAAGACAACGGCCAGGTCGTTCACCCGGGAAAGCAATTCCGAATAGGTCAGTTCCCCGTTCAGATGGTCCAGTGCGACACGGTCACGATGCTGCGCTGCGACCTCGCGGAACAGGGCGTTGACGCTTGTGGAACGTGGATATGACGGGGAGCGACCATGCCAGTCGTCCGGCACCTCCGCGGGCGTTCCGGCCAACGGGCTGTCGCCGACCAGATCTCCCATGAGGGCTTGAGGGTGCCGCGCAACACGTTCGATCAATTGCTCGAACTGCCTGGACCACCGACGTATCGTTTCCTCGGTGAACAGGTCCGTGTTGTAGCTCCACTCGAGGACCAGACCATCTTCATTGCCGGTCACGTTCAGGAACAACTCGAAGTTCTCGAACGACCTCGGGTTGCTGATGAACCGGTGGGAAAGCCCTTCGAATTGCACGCCATCGTCCATGTTCATGTCCACATTGAACACGACAGGGACCAGGGGAACACGTCCAGGGACCCGCGCCACCCGCAGGTCCCGCAGCAGCGTGCCGAACGTGTAGCGTTGATGGTCATAGGCATCGAGCACGGCTGTGCGTCGGGCCTTCAGGTGTTCGATGAACGGGAGTTCCTCGTTGATCCGGCTCCGGAGGGGCAGGAGATTGACGCAGTGACCGACCAGGTGCTTCATGTCCAGGTCGCTCTGCCCGGCCGCCGGCAGACCCACGACCAGATCGGAGTCCCCGGTCAGTTGATAGAGGAACAGTTCGAAAGTGGTCAGCAGGGTGGTCACGAAACTGCTTCCGCTCCGGGTCGCGGTCTCCTTCAGTTGGACCTGGAGTTCCCTGGACAACGGTGCATCGATCCTGGCGCCTTCGTAGGATCGCGTGATCGGACGTTCCCTGTCCACAGGCAGGTCCATGAACGGGATCGGGCCTTCGAACTGGTGTTTCCAGAAGTCCCTCACCCGATCGTGATCCGGTGTCCCGATGAACCGTTGGATGGCCAGGGCGTACTCGCTGAACGGATGGGCCACCGGAAGATCGGGCGTCCGGCCGTGCACCCGATCGGAATAGGCCTGGCTGATCTCGGCCATGAGGATGCCCAGGCTCCAGCCATCACAAATGATGTGGTGTCCGGTGATCCGAAGGATGGCATGGTCGTCGGCCAGCTTCACCAAATGACAGCGGATCAGCGGGCCCCGGATCAGGTCGAACGGCGTGCTCATGTCCTTCCTGGCCAGCTCCGTCAGGCGTGCATCGAGCTCGGCCCCAGCCGACCCCGAGAGGTCATGCTCCTCCAAGGGCAACATGCCGGGCTCCTTGACCACGTAGCGCTCACCACCGGGTACGATGGTGCTGTGCAGCGCTTCGTGTCGGTCGCAGATGGTCCTTAAGGCCTCATGCAGCTTCTCCCTGTCGAGGTCGCCCTTCAGCTCAAGGGAGACGGATTCGTTGTAGGCACAGGATGCCGCGGCACCCATTTCCGCTGCGGCCCAGATCTCCCGCTGCGCTTCCGTGGTGGGCACGCTGCGAAGAATGGCCGGCCCTGCGAACGGGTCGTGTTCAACGGGGACGAGGTCGTAGGTCTGGATGAACTTCTCCATGGCCTCAGGCTTCAACGAGCATCAGGTATTTTCCCTCACGTTCAGGGTCGGGTACGAACCAGGCGGCACCGCCGTCCGGTGTGGATCCGAGGCGCGCCCCGGGGCGCGGCGGGTTGTCGGCACGGATGATGCGCTCGCGTGGATCGCCTGCCGCACCCAGCACCCCGTTCACGGTCTCGATGGGGTAGGTCCGTTCGGGCATGAGCCCCGACGCGCGCAGTTCGATGCAGGTCTTCTCCACGGCCTCCACGATCCGGTCCACATCGGCCTCGGTATGCGCGGTGGTGAGGAAGTGCGGGAAGTCGAGCACATGCACGCCATGCAGCCGCATGAGCATGAAGAACAGCTCGGTGTTCTCCACGGTGTCGTCGTACTTGGTCTTGAAGGCGCTGCCGAAGGTGACCCACCGGAAGGGCAGTCGGTGCTCGTCGAACAGGTCGTTCACCCGGCGCACCATATCGGCGGTCATGTCGTTCAGCCGTTCCTGAAGAGCGGGCCCCTGCTCCTTCATATGGACCAGCGCGGCCTTGGCGGCGGCCATGGTCAGCGGGTGCCGTACGAAGGTACCGGCGAAATAGGTCACGCCAGCTTCCGGCACGCTGTCGTCACCGAACTGCCAGGGGCCGCCATCCAGCGCGTCCATCCACTTGGACCGGCCGATCATGGCACCGATGGGCATGCCGCCCCCGATCACCTTGCCGTAGGTGCCGATGTCCGCCTCGATCCCGAACAGGGCCTGTGCCCCGTTGGGGTGCATGCGGAAACCAGTGATCACCTCATCGAAGATCAGCGCGGTGCCATGCTCTTCCGTGATCTGCCGAAGCTCCCGAAGGAAGTCCACCGGCCGGAATTCCATGCGCCGGCTCTGAACGGGTTCCACCAGGATGGCGGCCGCCTCATGACAGCGTTCGCGGATGATCTCCAGACTTTCCGGGGTGCCGTAATCGAGCACGAGCATGTTGTGCACGGCCTCGGGCATGATGCCGGGCGCGCCGGGGTAGCTGCGTTTGCTCTTGCTTCCGCGGATGATCACCTCGTCGTTGATGCCGTGGTAGCTGCCGCTGAAGGAAATGATCAGGCTGCGGCCCGTCACCGTCCGCGCCATGCGCATGGCGCCCAGGACCGCTTCACTGCCGGTGTTGCAGACCGCCGCGCGTTCACCGCCGGTGAGCTCGCAGAGCAGGTGGCACACGTCCGCGGCCAGCGGGTGCATGGGGCCGATCTCGATGCCACGGTCCAGCTGCTCGTGACAGGCCTTTCGGATGAAGTCCGGCATGTAGCCGAACAGCGAGGAGCCGAACCCGCTCAGGATGTCGATGTACTCATTGCCGTCCAGGTCCCAGAGGTGGCAGCCCTCGCTGCGGTCCACCACCACCTGGTAGGTCAGTTCCTTCAGGTGGGGCTTGAAGCCGGTGACCACCCGCGGGTCGGCCATCTCCTTCCGGTGCTGTTGTGTGAAGGCCTTGCTCTTCGCGGTCCTGCTGGTGTAGCGTTGCACGAAGTCGTTGAACCAGGCGCGCTGCTCCGGCGTCAGGTCGTCCTTCTTTTCCTTCTGGATGCGTGCCTGGGCGCCGAAGACCTTCTTCAGTTCCGGAGCATCCTCGGTGGCATCCGTGGCAGGGCCGTTGGTGGAAGGCGCCGCCTTGGTCTGTTCCGTGGTCGTGCCATCGGCCCCGTGCTCCAGCAGGAAGTCAGCCAACCGGTCCAGGTTGGGAAGTTCCTCGTTCAGCTGCCGGAAGGTGACCTTCACCCCGAACTTCTTCTGCAGGGACATGGCCACCTGCGTCAGGAACAGGGAGTCGAGCCCCATTTCCAGGAAGGTGGTGTCGTTGGACACGTCCTGGAGTTCGATGCCCGAACTGCTCTCCAGCAGGTCCTTGATCCGGGCGATCAGCCGCTCCTTCGGGGAGGCGTCCGAGGGCACGTCCGCCGCCTCTGCCGCGGGGGCTGCGGCCTTCACCACACCGCCCTGCACGACCAGTTCCACGGGGTCCACCCAATGCCGGACGCGTTCAAAGGCGTAGGTGGGGATCGGGATCCGACGCCGCTGTTCCCCTTCCTCGAACCGCTCCCGGTCGATGGTGACCCCGGCTCGCCAGAGTCCGCCCACGGCCTTCAGCAGCTGTACCAGTTCGATCCCATCGCCTGCGTGATCACCCAGGGACGGGACCGCCACCTGTCGCTTCGGATCGGCGCTCTGCTGGCGTGCCAGGGTGGAGGCGGTGGTGCGTGGGCCCACCTCGAGCATCACCCGGTCACCGGTCAGTTCCTCGTTGTTCCAAGCGAACTGAACGGCCTGTGCAAAGCGCACCGTGGCGCGCAGGTGGCCGCTCCAGTATTCGGGCGAGATGGCCTCCTCATCGGTGAGCCATTTCGCGGTGACGGTGCTGATGATCGGAATGCGCGGCGCATGGCGTTCCACGCTTTCCACCACCTTCCGGTAGGGGGCCACGATGGGGTCCATCATGGGCGAATGGAAGGCATGGGAGGTGTGCAGCGCCTTGCATTGCACGCCATCCTTTTCCAATAGTTGCTGCAGGGCCGCGATGGCATCATCGGGGCCGCTTGCCACGCATAGTTGGGGCCCGTTGTTGGCGGCAATGCTGCACCCCTCGGGAAGCATGGGAAGCACGACCTCCTCGGCGGCACGGATGCTCAGCATGGTGCCGCCCGGGAGTTCCTCCATCATGCGGCCGCGTTCGGCGACCAGCCTGACGGCATCCTTCAGGCTGAAGGTGCCGGCCAGCGCAGCGGCCGCGAACTCCCCGATGCTGTGACCGATGAGCGCGGCGGGCCTCAGGCCCCAGTACAGCCACTGTTGGGCCAGCGCATATTGGATGGTGAAGAGCGCAGGCTGGGTGTTGCCCGTGCTCTTCAAGGCCTCGGCGGCTTCCTCTTCAGCACCGGCCGCCGGGAATATCAGGCCTTTCAGGTCGCGGCCAAGGGCTTCGGCGAACAGGTCGCAGCATCGGTCGAAGTGCTTGCGGAAGACCGATTCCTGCTCGTACAGGTCGCGGCCCATGTTCACGTATTGGGATCCCTGGCCGGGGAACATGAACACCACCCCGTTCGCCGCTTGGACCAGCTCCGAAGTGGCGGTCCTCACGGCATCCTTCGTGGCGATCGCGGAAGCAGCCTCCCGCGCATCGCCCGCCACCACGATGCGGCGGTGCTTGAAGTGCCGGCGGCCGGTCCACAACGTGTGGGCCACATCGGCCAAAGGGACATCGGGATGAGCTTCCAGCCAGCGGCCCAGCTTCTCGGTGTAAGCGTCCAGCGAAGCGCGGCTCTTCGCGCTCAACACGAGCAGCTGCTGTGGCCGCGAGGGACCTGAAGGGGATGCCGGAGGGGCTTCGCCAAGGACGACGTGCGCGTTGGTGCCACCCACGCCGAACGAGGATACCCCCGCGAAACGGGGCTCGTCGCCACGCGGCCAGTCGAGGGTCTGCTCGGCCACGTGGAAGGGACTGTTGGCCCAGTCGATGGCCGGGTTGGGCTTCTCGTAGCCGATGCTGGCCGGGATCTTCCCATCCCGCAGCGCCAGAGCGGTCTTGATCACCCCCGCGGCACCGGCGGCCGCGGTCAGGTGTCCGATGTTGCTCTTCACGGAGCCGATCGCGCAGAACTGCCCCTGGTCAGCGGCCTGCCGGAAGGCGAGGGTCAAGGCCTCCACTTCGATCGGGTCGCCCAGCGGCGTGGCTGTACCGTGAGCCTCCACGTAGGTGATCCGCGAAGCATCGATGCCGGCATCGGCCTGGGCGGAGGCGACCACCTCGGCCTGGCCCCTGACGCTGGGCGCCGTGAAGCTGGCCTTGTCGCTGCCGTCGTTGTTCACGGCCACGCCATGCACCACGGCATGGATGTGGTCGCCGTCGGCCAGCGCATCCTCCAGGCGGCGAAGCACCACGATGCCCACGCCGTCACTGAAGCTGGTCCCTTTGCCGGCCGCATCGAAGGTGCGGGTGCTGCCGTCGGGGCTGTACATGCCCCCTTCGTTGTAGATGATGCCGCTGTTGATGGGAACCGTGATGGCGATGCCACCGGCCAGCGCCATGTCGCAATCGCCGTTCCGCAGGGCCTTGCAGGCCTCGGCGATGGCCACCAGCGAGGTGCTGCACGCGGTGTGGATGCTCAGGGCCGGGCCACGCAGGTCGAACTCGAAGGCCAGCCGCGTGGCGATGTAGTCCTTCTCGTTCCCGGTCATCACCTGGAAGGAGCCCACCTGTTCGATGAGCTCGGGGTGCCCGAGCACGTTGCGGGTGTAGTAGGTATTGTTGCCGATGCCCGCGTACACGCCAATGGGGCCGGGGAATCGCGCCGGATCGTGCGCGGCGTCCTCGAGGGCGGCCCAGGCGGTCTCCAGGAACACCCGCTGCTGGGGGTCCATCAGATCGGCCACGCGGGGGTTCACCCCGAAGAAGCCGTGGTCGAACTTGTCGGCATCACTGATGACGCCACGCGCGCGGACGTAGTCCGGGTGGGAACGTACGTCCTCGGGGATGCTGGGGTCCAGTTCATCCTCGGTGAAGTGGGAGATGCTGTTCCGGGCTGACAGAAGGTTGTTCCACAGCTGCTCCACATCCTCGGCACCGGGAAAGCGGCCGCTCATGCCCACGATGGCGATGGCATCGCGGCCGCCGCCGGAATGCCTTGCTTTCCGGGCCCGGGCCTCTTCGGCAGGGTCCCTTTCGGTCACCGACCGTTCCAGGAAAGCCGCGCAGGCCCGTACCGTGGGATGCTGGTACAGCTTCACGATGGGCAGCTGCAGCCCCTGGTCCTCGAGCTGGGCCACACATTGAATGCTGAGCAGGGAGTTGCCTCCCAGGTCGAAGAAGTTGTCGTCGATGCCCACACGGTCCAGGGCCAGCAGGTCGGCCCAGGTATCGGCGATCGTCCGTTCCACGGCCGTTCCCGGACCGGCAAAGGCCACGTCCAGGTCCGGACGGGACTGGTCAGGGGCGGGCAGGGCGCGCCGATCGATCTTGCCACTGGGGGTGCGCGGCAGTTCCTTCACCGGAACGAAGGCGCCTGGCTGCATGTAGTCGGGAAGAAGCCCGGCCAGATGCCTGCGCAGGTCGTTGGTGTTCACGGCTTCCTTGGCCACGTAGTAGGCGACCAACCGTTTCAAGCCCGGCCGGTCCTCCCTCACGGCGGCCACGGCCGTCTCCACAGCGGCATGTTTCTCCAGGGCCGTTTCCACCTCACCCAGTTCGATGCGGTAGCCACGCACCTTCACCTGTCCGTCGATCCGGCCTTTGTAGTCGAACTCACCATTCGCCAACTCCACCGCCCGGTCGCCGGTGCGGTAAAGCCGTCCTCCCGGTTCGTATGGGTCCGGTATGAACCGTTCGGCGGTCAGGTCGTCCCGGCCGATGTAGCCGGTGGCCACGCAGGCTCCGCCCAGGTACAGTTCGCCTTCCTGCCCCGCCGGAACACGTTCCATCCGTTCATCCAGCACCAGTAGTTCCACCCGGTCGATCGGCTTGCCGATGTTCGGCAGTTCGGGCCAGGCGTCGGGGTCGCCGGTCAGTTCAAGCTCGCTGACCACATGCCCTTCGGTGGGGCCGTACTGGTTGCAGAAGCGGCATCCCGGCAGCTGGCGGAACAGGTCGCGGATGGCCGGCGTGATCCGCAGTTGTTCCCCGCTGGTGAACACCTCCTTGAGCGATGACGGTACTTCACCGGTACGCTGGACGGCCTCGGCCAGGTACTGCAGGGCCACGAAGGGTACGATCAAGCGATCGACCTGCTTCTCCCGGATGGTGCGGAGGAGCTTGGTGCTGTTCAGCCGGTCCTCATCGTCGATGAGCACCAACGTCCCTCCCTGCGCCAACGTGGTGAAGATCTCCTGAAAGGAGACATCGAAGCTGATCGGGGCGAACTGAAGCGTACGGTCTCCTTCTCCCAGTACGGACGTCCTGACCTGCCACTCGATCAGGTTCATCAGCGGACCGTGGTGCATCGCCACACCTTTGGGGCGACCAGTGCTACCGCTGGTGAATAGCACATAACAGAGGTCCTGTGCAGTGGCCGGACACTCGGGTACGGGGCCGTCGTCGGCTCGGGCGGTCAGTTCCCCGAATGTCGTTACGGGCACTTTCCGACCCTTGAAGAGGGACGCGAGGTCTTTTGAAGCGATGACGAGTTCGGGAGCGGAGTCCTCCATCATCTGGCCCACACGCTCCGCCGGATAGGTCGGGTCCATGGGCACATAGCACGCCCCTGCCCGGACGATGCCCAGGATCGCAGCCACCAGCTCGGGTGAACGCTCCATGCATACCATCACCCTGCTGTTGCTCGAGATCCCCTGCGCGCGCAGCGCCTTCGCGACCTGACCACTTGCCTGGTCAAGGGTGCCGAAACTCCAGGAGACCTCTCCATGGATCAAGGCAGGCTTCTCGGATCGGTCCTGGTCGGGGAACCGGATGACGGCGATCGTGTTCTTGAACGTGATGCTCACGGCGAGGATGGGTAAGGTCGGGGTGGGATGGTGGTCCTTGGTCGGTGGTTCTGCCAGCTCCGGCAGGCTTCAACGTATTCGCAGGTCATTGGTTGCCCCTGACCAGTAGGGGCGCCGGTAGCATGGATGCCGTTCGCCGGCCTGTCAGCTCGTCGGATTTCGATTTTATTCCATCGGCAAAAATACCCCGCTCGTCGAAATGTTTGATGTCCGTTCGCCACCGGTCCATCAGGAATTTTCAACGATCGGTGTTCCGGTTTGGCCCGCCAGCCGGGGCGGGGGGCATCTGTCGGTGCGCTGCAGGGGCCTTTTGTCGCCCTTCCGAGGCCTTACGCCTGCCCTCTTCGCGCGCGAGCGAACTGGCTACTTTTGCGGGTCGTTGAAGATGGGCAAGGCTTTCCTCCTGATCCTGCACCTGCTGCTGGCGGTCGCCGCATTCGGCCAGACGGTCTCCCACGACCGTTCGGTCCGTGCAAGGGCGACCGTGGTGCAGAACCCGCCTTCCATCACGCTCAGTTGGAAGTCCCATTCGAATACGACGGGCTTTACCATTCAACGGAAGTTGGAAGGCGCGACCAGTTGGGGTGGAGTGATCGCGAATTTGTCGGCAGGTGCCACACAGTACACGGACAACAACGTACAGCAGGGCGTCTCCTATGAGTACCGGATCGTTCGGACCACCTCCAACCTGGGTACGGGATATGCGTACGTGAACGCGGGGATCCAACTGCCCATGGTCGAATACCGCGGTCGGGTGGTGCTTTTGGTGGACAACACCATGTCCGGACCGCTGGCGGCCCAATTGACGGAGTTGGAGAGTGACCTCGAAGGGGACGGATGGAAGGTCCTGCGGCATGATGTGTCACGGAGCGCCCCCGCGACCAGTATCCGCTCCCTGGTGGTCGCTGACCATAACGCCGCACCCGGAGAAGTGAAGAGCGTGTTGATCGTCGGTCATGTGCCGGTCCCCTATTCCGGGAACCTGGCGCCGGATGGACATGGCGATCACTACGGCGCTTGGCCCGCTGATGTCTACTACGGGGATGTGAACGGCTCCTGGACGGATAATTCGGTCTGGAGCACTGGCAGCCAGGATCAGAGGAACCACAACGTGCCCGGTGACGGCAAGTTCGATCAATCCGTGATCCCCAGCACGGTCGAACTGGCCGTTGGACGGATCGACTTTGCCAACATGCCTGCGTTCTCGCAAAGCGAAACGACGCTTCTTGGCAACTACCTGACGAAGCTCCATCAATGGAAGCACAAGCAGTACACGGCCCAGACAAGGGCGGTCGTGGATGACAATTTCACCGGCTATTCAGATGCGTTCGCACAGAATGCCTGGCGTGGGTTCGGCCCCCTGGTGGACCCGGACAACGTGGCGGCCGGGGATTATTTCAGCTCCATGTCCTCAGGTTCCTACCTGTGGAGCTATGGTTGTGGCGGGGGGTGGTGGAACGGTGCCAATGGCATCGGGAACACGTCGGACTTCACGTCCAGCTCGTTGCAATCGGTGTTCACGATCCTCTTCGGAAGCTATTTCGGGGACTGGGACTGCTCCAACAATTTCATGCGGGCCTCCCTGGCCCAAGGGCGTACGCTGACGAATTTCTGGGCTGGATACCCGAACTGGGTCTTCCATCACATGGGCATGGGAGCCCCGATCGGAAAGGCCGTGGTGATGACGCAGAACAACGGCAATGGGCACTATGATCCGGCGAACTGGCAGGCGGGTCGTGTCCATATCTCGTTGCTCGGGGATCCCACGCTGCGCATGAGCATCGTCGCCCCGCCGGGGTCGGTGTCCGCGAGCGTGATCAATAGCACAAGCGCCGCCTTGACCTGGGGTGCGTCTGCCGATGCAGGACTGGGCTACCATGTCTACCGGTACAACACCCAGACCGGGGCATGGGTCAGGCGCACGAGTTCACCCGTGACCGGAACGAACTTCACGGACAACATCTCCGGACTGTCCGGTCAGGTCCGTTACATGGTACGGGCCCTGGACCTTGAGGTCACCCCCAGTGGCACCTATCAGAACCTGAGCCAGGGAAGGTTCACGACCATGAACGTTTCAGGCCCGGTGCTCGATTGCCAAGGCGTTCCTGGAGGAAGTGCGGTTCCGGGCACCGCCTGCAATGACGGTGATGCCGGAACGGTGAACGATGCCTGGACAGTGGATTGCCAGTGCGTAGGCGATCCGCTGGACTGCAATGGTGTTCCGAACGGCCCCGCCATGCCAGGCACTTCCTGTGATGATGGGGACCCGGACACCGGGAACGATACCTGGAACGGGGCCTGCGTCTGTGTGGGACTGCCATTGGATTGTGCGGGTGTCCCCGGGGGGGGGGCTCTTCCTGGAACGGCCTGTGATGATGGCAATGCTTCCACGGGCAACGATAGCTGGACAGTGTCCTGCCAGTGCATCGGAGAACCGATCGATTGTGCTGGCGTCCCCAATGGTCAGGCTCTGCCTGGAACTCCTTGCGATGATGGGGACAGTTCCACGGGCAATGACGTGTATGGTGCGGATTGCACCTGTGCAGGTTCCGTGATCGATTGTCTGGGCGTTCCCGGGGGCTCCGCCGTGGTGGATGACTGTGGCGTCTGCAATGGCACCAATGATTGTCTGTCCGGAACGGTCACCACCTGCCTGCGAGTGGCGATGTCGCCCGACGGAGATGTGGAGGAAGCGGAGAACGGGAACATGTACGCGACCACGGGAGCGCTGGACCTTGTGTTCGACAGCGAGCCGAGTCCCTGGCGCGGAGAGCAGACCACCGGCCTCTGGTTCCAGGGTGTGGAGGTTCCTCAGGGTGCGGTGGTGGTGAGTGCCTACCTGCAGTTCACCGCGCGCTCATCGAACAATGTCCAGCCCTGCCAGCTCGAGATCGGGTTGCAGGAGTCCGGTAATGCGCCGGCGATCGGCTGGGCTCCGTTCGGTCTTTCCGGTAGGCCGTTGGTCGGTACGGTCGGATGGCAGCCGCCTACCTGGTCGCAGATCGATGATGCAGGTCCGGACCAGCGTTCCCCACAACTTGCTGGGCTGGTCCAACAGGTGGTAAGCCGGTCCGACTGGCAGAGCAACAACGCCATGCTCTTCGTGGTTTCCGGGACCGGTGGGCGGTCGGCCTGGCAGGTGAACGAGGATCCGCTGAAGGCGGTGGAGTTGTGCATTCATTATCTGCCTGACTCCAGTGTGACCTTCGACTGTACGGGCGTGCTTGGTGGAGATGCACTTCCCGGCTCTCCTTGTGATGATGGAGATCCACTGACGCAGGGCGACACCTGGTCGACCGACTGCGTTTGCGAGGGCGTCTTCGTCGATTGTGAAGGAGTTCCAGGAGGTCAGGCGATCCCTGGCACTCCCTGCGACGATGGAGACCCAACGACCGTCTCGGACACCTGGTCCGCCACGTGCAGCTGTGAAGGCGTGTTGGTGGACTGCGAAGGTGTTCCTGGTGGGCCGTCGTTGCCAGGCACGCCTTGTGATGATGGCGATGTGCTCACGACCAGCGACAGCTGGACCGTTGGCTGCGACTGTGCCGGTACGCCCAGCGATTGCGCAGGGGTGGCCGGTGGGCCGGCCTTGCCGGGGACGCCCTGCGACGATGGCGACCCGAACACGGGGGACGATGTGTGGGACGCATCCTGCAATTGTTCGGGACTGCTCATCGACTGCAACGGTGTTCCGGGTGGTGGGGCCGAGTTGGACCTGTGCGGGGTCTGCGGCGGGACCAACGATTGCGTGGATGGGGTCTCCTGCACACGGATCTCCGATGGGGCGGGGGATGTCGAACAGGCCGAGAACGGCAATGTCTACGTGAACACGGGCGCGCTGGACCTCGTGCTGGACGGCGAGCCCAACCCCTGGCGGGGCCATCAACTGGTCGGTCTGCGTTTCGATGGGGTGGAGGTGCCTGAAGGGGCGTTGATCGTTTCCGCTTACATCCAGTTCACTTCTGCCGGTCAGGGTGATGTGGACCCGGTCGAGTTGATCGTGAGTGCGGAGATCGATGCCGACGCATCACCGATCTCCTGGGCCCCGTTCGACCTGAGCGGACGCGTGCGTTCGGACACCATCTCCTGGCAACCGCAACCCTGGGGAGGCGCGGGATCTGCGGGTCCGGAACAGCGGACCCCTGACCTCTCCGCGATGGTGCAGGAGGTGGTCGACCTTCCCGGTTGGCAGGCCAACAACGCGATGCTGTTCCTGGTCTTCGGTTCGGGGAGAAGGCAGGCGTTCAGCTTTGAGATGGACCCCCAGTCCGCACCGGAGCTATGCATCAGCTATATCATCCCGGATCCTGTGCCGGACTGTCTGGGTGTACTGGATGGGCCGAACATGCCAGGTGCTCCCTGTGATGACGGCGATCCTGCGACTGGCGGTGATGCGTGGAGCGCGGCATGTGAATGCATCGGCGCCCTGCTCGACTGTGAAGGGGTTCCGGGAGGCGCCTCCTTGCCCGGGTCGGGCTGCGATGATGGCAATGCCCTCACGGAGAATGATGCCTGGGACGCGTCCTGCAACTGTATCGGAGACCTTCTGCCGTTCGACTGTGTTGGTGCTCCTGGTGGGACCGCATTGCCCGGAACACCCTGTGATGACGGCGACGCGGATACCGGGGACGATACCTGGGATACATCGTGCAATTGCGCCGGTCAGCTCATCGATTGCACAGGTGTTGCAGGAGGCTCCGAGCTTCCCGGTACCCCTTGTGATGATGGAGACCCCGGTACGGGTGACGACATCTGGTCGACCTCGTGCGATTGTTCGGGAGAATTGATCGATTGTGAGGGTGTGGTCGGAGGTACGGCCCTTGTCGGAACTCCTTGCGACGACGGAGATCCTGGCACGGGCAACGATCTCTGGACATCGAACTGCGACTGCGAGGGACAACCGTTCGATTGTCTGGGAGTACCTGGCGGAGTGGCCATGCCGGGTTCTCCCTGTGACGATGGGGACCCCGGCACCGGGCTTGACGTCTGGACCACTGCGTGCGAATGCCAGGGGCAGCTGATCGACTGTTCGGGTGTTGCAGGAGGACCTGCTCTTCCTGGAACCGCCTGCGATGATGGAGATCCCGACACGGGGGATGACATGTGGAGTTCGAGTTGCGACTGCATGGGATCCCCGCTGGATTGCCTGGGGGTCCCTGGTGGCGACGACCTTCCTGGAGCACCATGCAATGACGGTGATCCGGACACGGGGAACGACACCTGGACGTCCAACTGTTCCTGTGTGGGAGAGCCGTTCGACTGTGAGGGCGTTCCTGGAGGTCCGGCGTTGCCCGGAGTCCCTTGCGATGATGGTGACCCGGCCACCGGTCTGGATGCCTGGACGACCGCCTGCCTCTGCGAAGGGATACCGGTCGATTGCGCCGGCACGCCCGGAGGTACGGCCTTCATCGACAGTTGTGGGACCTGTGCCGGCGGGACCACCGGGGTGGAGCCGGACCCGGATAGTGATGGCGATTCATTCCTGGACTGCCTGGACAACTGTCCGGGAACCTGGAACCCCGATCAACTTGATTCCGATGGGGACGGTGTAGGGGATGTCTGTGACGACGACGTGGGCATTCTGGATCACCATGGGGCTCCTGCGTTCCTTGTGCATCCCAATCCGACCACCGGGCTTGTCCACCTGTCCTTCTCCTCTCCCGAGGCCAGGAAGATCACCTTGTTGGACCTCTCGGGTGCTGTCGTTCTGGACGCGCCGTTCAGTTCAGTGGTGGACCTTTCCCGGCTCGCTCAAGGCACCTATGTGCTGACGGTGCTGGATGGCTCCGGACGTCCTCTTGGACGATCCCGTATCGTTCTGTTCTGACAGGACCGGCCCCTCATCAACTGCGGGTTTCCTGCTTCATGTTGATCGCCCTGACAGGGGGATCCGTCGTCCCGGTGTAACCCTGGGTCTAATTCCCACGATAAAGTGTCCGTCAGTGCCCAGTTTTGGGCCCCTTTGACGGACGCACCTTCTGCCATGTGGTGCTTCGGCAAACCGGAAGTGGACACTGACGCGACTTCCAACCTGCAACGCGAACCGCATGGACAAGCGCAGTGTATCCTTCATTCTGGCCATGGTCATGTCCATGGCCCTTTGGGCACAGAGCCCTTCCAGGAGGAATTCCGTCATGGTCGAGGCCGCGGTCTCGACATCGCCGCCGTCGATCACGCTCTCCTGGGAGAGCTTTTCCGGCACGAACGGATTCACCATCTACAGGCGAAATACAGGGTCGACCTCCTGGGGTGGCATTCATGCCAGCGTGGCCGGCAGTGCCTCCAGTTACACGGACAATGCGGTCACTACCGGTGTAGGTTACGAGTACAAGGTCGTTCGGAACGCAAGTTCAGGGACCGGTTATGGTTACATCGCGACGGGCATCCAGCTTCCAGCGATCGAGGAGCGGGGGATCATCGTGCTTCTCGTAGCGAACAACATCAGTTCCTCGCTGGCCACGGAGATCGGGCAATTGGAGCTTGATCTTCGGGCGGACGGCTGGGTCGTGAAACGACATGATGTGAGCACGTCCGCCTCGGTCACGTCCGTCCGGGGCATCGTGGTGTCCGAGTACAATGCCGCACCATCCGACGTGAAGGCCGTGTACGTGCTCGGACATGTACCCGTGCCCTATTCAGGGAATCATGCACCCGATGGTCACAGCGAGCATGTGGGGGCCTGGCCATGCGACGGCTACTATGGGGAGGTCAACGGAAATTGGACCGATGCCTCGGTGAACAACTCCAATGCGCAGCGGCCCCAGAACGACAACGTTCCCGGTGACGGCAAGTTCGACCACAGCAACTTCCCTTCCCCTGTCGAATTGCAGGTAGGCCGGGTGGACCTCCAGGACATGCCGGCCTTTTCCGCAGGTGAGGTCCAGCTCCTGCAGAACTACCTGAACAAGGCTCATCAGTACAAGCGAAAGCAATGGGTCCCCCAGGAACGGGGTCTTGTGTTGGACAACCTTCAGTGGGTGGGTAATCCGATCGCGGGCTGTGCATACCGGAACATGGGCCCCTTGGTCGGTCACTCCAATGTCACGGATTGCTACCCCTATGGCTCGCCCTTTTCCAGCTATGTGAACGGTCAGAGCTACATGTGGACCTATTCCAGCGGGGGCGGACTGCAAGCAACGGACAATGGCGTCCTCACCTTCAATGGGGCCGACAACATCGCAACGACCCAGAACTACGCCACGACCCTGTCGATGGGGGGCGTGTTCAACATGTCCTGTGGCAGCTACTTCGGCGATTGGGACAACAGGAACAACTTTCTCCGTGCCCCCTTGGGCAGCGGTCAGGCGCTGACCAGCGTATGGGCTGGAATGCCCAATTGGTGGTTCCACCACATGGGGGTCGGTGAGACGATCGGCCATGGTGTGCTGCTGAGCATGAACAATACCACCGACTATCAGCCCCAGAACGGTGGCTGGCAGGGCAGTCCCTACAATCGAGCACATCTCGGGCTCATGGGCGATCCGACCCTGCGCATGCACATGGTGGCACCGCCTGCTGCCCTTCAGGTGACCAACAATGGAGGGACGGCGGCCTTCAGTTGGAATGCGAGCCCCGATAATGTGGCTGGCTACTACTTGTACCAGTTCGATCAGAACACGGGAGAGATCTCGCGTGTGGTGCCAGCCATGATAACCGGCACCTCACACCAAAGTCCCACCGTTCCATTCGTTGCCGGCAAGGAATACATGGTCCGCGCGGTGAAGCTTCAGACCAGCAAAAGCGGAACCTATTACAACCTATCCCTCGGGGCCATTGCAACGGCCGCCGGCACCCCGGTGCCGGACTGCCAGGGTACTCCGGGTGGTTCCGCCCTGCCCGGTACGGCGTGCAATGACGGCAATTCGAACACGGGTAACGACACGTGGGACGCCAACTGCAACTGCGTAGGTCAGCTGGTCGACTGTCAGGGTACTCCGGGTGGTTCCGCTCTTCCCGGTACGGCATGCAATGACGGCAATGCGAACACGGGCAACGACACGTGGGACGCCAACTGCAACTGTGTGGGTCAGCTGGTCGACTGTCAGGGTACTCCGGGTGGTTCCG
>ERZ795048.540-NODE-540-length-39214-cov-6.617483_pt1 | contig 39214 bp, 28 predicted proteins | sample MGYA00375132_ERZ795048 | MGnify/ENA primary metagenome ERZ795048 (study PRJEB30177, sample SAMN05720225) | activated sludge metagenome | isolation source: Anaerobic digester | place: Hong Kong | collected 2014-12-17 ...
TTCCTGGTATCAGAAGCTCGTTGAGGAACACTATGAAAACCTGACGCAGGATCTGAGCCAGACCATCGAGATACAGAACGTGGAGCTGAAGCGCCAGGCCAACATGCTCGTCGTCACACAGGAACGGGAACGGGACAAGATTGCCCGCGACCTGCACGACGGGGTCGGGCAGTCGCTCGTCGCCCTGAAGATCAACCTTGGCCTGATACGAAAGCAGTCGACGGACGAAGCGCAGATCGGCCAGATGGACAGGACCATAAAGCTTGCCGAGGACACGATCGGGGAAATCCGCAACGTCATCTACAATCTGAAACCCGTCGAGCTGAACCGGGACGGGCTTTCGTCGAGCATCCGGCATCTTTGCGGCACGCTCAGCGAGATCAGCGACATCGAATTTTCCTGCGAGATCATGGACGATCTCCCGGAATGGAATGAAACCGAGAAACTGAACATCTACCGGATCGTTCAGGAATGCCTGACGAACGTCATCAAACACTCCGGGGCGACGAAGGCGGAGATCGACGTGTTCTCGCCGGACGGAAGGCTCTTTGTCGTCAGCATTTCGGACAACGGCATCGGGTTCGACAGCGCCCGGGTGCATTCCGGCGTCGGGCTGGCAACGATTCAGGAACGGGCGGCCGTGTTGAACGCAAAAATACGGATCGTGAGCGGCGAAGGTCACGGAACAAGAGTAATTCTGGAGGTCCCTTATGAAAAAAATTAAGATATTCATTGCCGAGGACCATACGATCCTGCGGCAGTCACTGGTCATCCTCCTGTCCCAGCAGGAAAACATCGAAGTCGTCGGGGAAGCTTCAAACGGGCAGGAAGCGTACCGGAAGATCATAACGCTTTGCCCCGATATCGCCATTCTCGACATCTCCATTCCGCAACTTAACGGGATTGACCTTGCCGCAAAGCTCCGGCAGGAATCCGTTGGCGTCGATATCGTCATCCTGACCATGCACAAATCCGAGGATTTTGTAACGGCGGCGCTTCGCGCGGGCGTCCGTGGCTATGTCCTCAAGGACAACGCTCTCGAGGAGCTGATCGAATGCATCGAAAGCGTTTCGAACGGCAATGTCTACCTTTCCCAGAGCGTCACACGGATGGTCGTCGACGGATTTATCAAGAGCGTTCCGGAGGACAGCCCGAAGGAAGACGCGATATCCGTGCGCGAACGCGAAATTCTGCAGTTGCTCGCCGAAGGGAAATCCAATAAAGACATCTCCGGAATCTTGAATCTGAGCATCAAAACGGTTGAAACGCACAGAAACAACATCATGCATAAGCTGGGCTTGAAAAACGTCGCCAGCCTTGTGCTCTACGCCGTGAGGAACCATATCATCGAACCCTGACCGCCCGCTGAACCCCGGACGAAAAAAGACAAGTCAAAAATACGGTATTATCCCAGGAGGAATACAAGATTTCCTGTATGCCATTTTTGCGCCGGTTCCGCTACGATAGAACTGGTGCAGAGATGGAGCACTCTATTGGGTGATGGATCTAACGGATTGATCCTGCGCGGGTCTCGCGGCAGGCAGATCGATTCTTTGTCGTTTTCTTTCGCATTTAAAAAACAGAATGTCTCCATCCCGATTCGTCGCAAACGACGGATTTTTGCACTGCGCATTTCAATACATACACTTCATTTATCTTAAGGAGGATATGGGTATGAACGCAGTGAATTCCGGCGATATCGCCTGGATGCTGACCTCTTCCGCACTTGTGCTGATTATGACCCCCGGGCTCGCCTTTTTCTACGGCGGCATGGTGAGACGCAAAAATACGGTCAACACCATGATGTCTTCCGCTTTCATCATGGGGCTCGCGTCGATTCTTTGGGTGCTGATCGGCTTTACGCTCTCTTTCAGCGGCGGAAGCGGAGGATTTCTGGGCAATCTGAACTGGTTTGGCATGCGACTGACGGAAAGTTCCGCATCGACGGCTTACGCGCCGACCACGGTCTGTTTTGCGATCTTTCAGATGATGTTCGCGATCATCACGCCGGCGCTGATCACCGGATCGATCGTGGAACGGATGCGTTTTTCGGCGCTGTTCATCTTTATCGGAGTATGGTCCGTGCTCGTGTATTATCCGCTCGCGCATATGGTGTGGGGCGGAGGCTTCCTTGCAAAGCTCGGCGCAATCGACTTTGCGGGCGGCACCGTCGTGCATATCAGCGCGGGCGTCAGCGCGCTGGTCGCCGCGCTTGTGCTCGGAAAACGCAAGAGCTGCGCAAAGGAGACCTGCCGGCCTCATAATATTCCGTTCGTCTTCCTCGGCGCGGCATTGCTCTGGTTCGGCTGGTTCGGCTTCAATGCAGGAAGCGCGGGAGCAGCCAATTCCCTCGCCGTGCATGCTTTTCTCACTACCAACACCGCCTGCGCCGCGGCCGTGCTCTCCTGGATGACGATCGAGAAGATCCGGGACAACAAAACCACGCTGACGGGACTTTCCACCGGCGCGGTCATCGGCCTTGTGGCCATCACGCCGGGAGCGGGCTATGTACCGATCTGGGCTTCGATCGTCATCGGCGCGCTGGCCAGTCCTATCTGTTATTATTTTGTGGCTGTCGTAAAGCCGAAATTCGGCTACGACGATTCGCTCGACGCTTTCGGCTGCCACGGCGTCGGTGGTATCTGGGGCGCGATCGCGACGGGCCTCTTTGCGCTGAAAGGGTTCAATCCGGATTCGGCGCTGGACGCGGTGCAGTGGAACGGTCTTGTCTTCGGCCAGTGGCAACTCTTCGTGCGCCAGCTGGCGGCGGTTGGCATCACGATTGTGGTTGCAATCGCCGGCACGCTGATCGCCCTGTGGATTGCGAAACTCTGCACGAAAGGGCTCAGGGTGTCTGAAGAAGAGGAGCTTGGCGGGCTCGATCTGTCCGAGCACGGCGAAGCGGCGTACAACGACGGAATCGATTAAAAACCGATTCCGTTAGACTTGGGAGTGACTCACACTGAATGATTAAAAATGGCGCGATGGGTTATAGAATGGTAAGAGCAGTCACTATCGAATGTGCTCATCTGATTCATGCTACGGTTTCAACCTGCGTTTGACGCATTTTTTGACGCACGAGGATACAACAAGCGACTTTATATTGCAAAGAATCGCGATAGATTGCGAACAGTAAATTGGCGAAATTCCGCCGATCAACGCGGATTACGACAAGTTACGAGAGTTTGCGATACAGCAATAGGCTGTCTCCGACTCTGCAGGTAATGTGCAACAGCGAGAACTACCACGAAACACGTGCCGTCTTCATGGATCATCTGAGACTACAATGGTAAAAAACATAATTTATGTGCTCAAGTGTTTTAGGTGTTTGTTTTAGTTCCGGTATAAACAAAACGATATTTTCCGGCCACACTGCATATGACGCAGTGTGGATTTTAAAATAGACTGAATAAATTCTTTAGCAGATATAGCTTCGTCTCACATCAACCCGCATAAACTCCGGCACCCGCGTGACTTACTTGCATAGGCCAACAACACAACCACGATGCCATAGGGCGGTAATGCTCGGCAAACTATTTTAAATAAGTGAAATATTGGGCAATCGATGCTCTTGCAACAAACAGATATTGACTTTGTATGATCCAGTGTTTATGATTGACACATTAAAATATTTTGATGTGAGGTTGTTTTGGAATCAAAATACACGAAAAACGCAAAGATCTATAAGGCCTTCTGCGATGAAAACCGGCAACAGATTCTGGAGCTTCTGCGCAGTGGCGAAAAATGCGCCTGCGTGCTGATGGAAAGAACTGGAATCAGCCAGTCTGCCATCTCGTATCATATGAAAATACTGATTGAGGCGGGCATCGTCAGCGCGCGTCAGGACGGGAAGTGGACGCATTACAGCATCGATACTGCGGGCTGCGCGCATGCTGTCGAATTGCTGCGCGAGATCACTACGCCGCTGGAAAAACAGGAACCCAACATCTGTTGTACAGAGAAACAATTTAGGGAGTAAATACTCGAAAAGTTCAGTCACTCAAACAATCTGCGATCGTTGGAACGCTATTCCCAGCGATTGCTTGTTCTGGAGGAACATATGGCAAAAACCTGGTATCCGGTTATCGACTATTCCATTTGCATCGAATGCGGAATTTGTGTTTCAAAGTGTCCGCACGGCGTGTACGACGTGAAGAAGGCGCCGGTCCCGGTCGTTGCAAATCCAGTTTCATGTGTGGATCATTGCCATGGGTGCGGAAACCGCTGCCCGGTTGGCGCAATTCAATATTTGGGAGAGGACACGGGCTGGACGCCGCCGAATGGCGCACGCGTGCCCGACGAACCGGGCTGCCACTGCGGAGACGATGAGACCGCATTCAAAAACGTTCTTGTCGAATATCTCTATCTCGATCTTGACACCTGTGATCGTTGTGTCGGTTTTGAGCAAGAGCTGGCTGAGGTCATAAAAGTGTTGACGCCTGCGCTCCAGCTGGCCGGATATGCAATCGAATACCGCAGGATCAAGATGGCAACAAGAGCGATTGCGGAGCGGTACCGTTTCGTTTCTTCTCCGACGGTTCGCGTCAACGGGCGCGACCTGTGCACGTCTGTTGTTGAGAACAATTGCGGCTGCTGCAGCGAGATCAGCGGCGCGCAGGTGAACTGCCGCGTGTATGAATACGGCGGCGAAACATATGAAGTTCCGCCGAAGCAGATGATTGCCGAGGCGATGCTGACCGCAATTTTCGGATCGGACGGCGAAACGCAATCGGAAACGCCATACGAGTTGCCGGATAACTTGAAAAAATTCTTTGACGGAATCCAGAGCAAAAGCGGCTGCGGCTGTTCGGGAGGCTGCTGTGGCTGAAACAAAAGCAAAGAAAAGGATTGGCGCTAAAGATATTGATTCTGGCGGCAAATGGGGATTTTAATAATTGGCTTCTATATGTTTTATATAGGGTTCTAGGAGGAACAATGAAAAACACGAACAGGATGATATTACTGCTTGGACTGATGGCGTTTTTAGCCAACGGCGACAATTATGCCGCAGCGCCGCTTTTATTGAACATAGCGACGGATCTGGACCTGAGCGTTGAAACCGCGGCGATCTCCGTAACGGCATATATGCTTGCATTTGGTGCGTTTACACTGTTGTTCGGGCCGCTGTCGGACCGATTCGGAAAAGTCAGGGTGATCAACATTGCCGCAATCGGAACCGCGATTTTCAGCATTTTGGGCGGATTCGCCTTCAACCTGACTTCACTCGTCTTCTTCCGTGCCGTGAATGGTGCCTTTGCAGCGGGCATTTTCCCCGTAACGATGGCACTTGTCGGTCAGAGCTTTGACGACAGCAACCGGCATAAAGCGCTTGGCAAGGTTATGGGTATGATGTTCCTTGGCGCGGCGACGGCAACCGTTGTCGGCGGAGTGCTCGCCTATTTCGGTTCGTGGCGTTTGGTCTACATCGTCTATGGCGTAGGGGAATTGATTCTGGCAATGTTTATGCTGAAGATGCTTGAAAAAGACGCGCCCGTAGTCGACAAGCTGAATTATGTGACCGCGTATAAGGAACCGCTGTCGAATTTCAAATTCATGCGGCTTGTGCTGACGATCTTTCTTGTTGGATTCAGCGTGTTCGGAACCTTCACGTACTCCGGAAAACTTCTTCAGGGTATCACCGGGTATACGGTGCTGGGCGTCGGTTTGATATTGTCCCTTTTCGGCGTAGGAACGGTTCTTGGCGGTCGTTTGGCGCCGAAAGTCAAGCAGAAAACAGGCTCCTTGTACTTTATCCTCACAGGGATCATGGGTTGCATCGCCCTGCTGGCACTGGCAACAAGCGGAAACATCTATGTGCTTTCCGTTGGCTTGTTCCTCTTTGGTGTGGCGTTTATCTTCTTCCAGTCGACTTTGGTCGCGGCGGCGCAGGGCATTCTGCCAAGAATGAAAGGAACCGCTATGTCGATGGCTTCATTGAATATGTTCGTGGGCGGCGCCGTTGGAACCAGCGTGAACGCAAAGATCATCGGTTCGCTGGGTATTTCAAGAATATACCTGATCGCTGCGATCCTTTTACTGATCGTGGGGATACTGACGACGGTTTTCCAAATCGAAGGAAAAAGAGCCGCCGTAAAGGCCGAATCCGAAGTTTGAAAGGGAGGAACAATCATGGGTTTGTTTAAAAAGAAGGAAAGTGCTTGCTGCTGCGGGGCGGGCTGCGACTGCGAAAGCATGGAGAAAGCGGAGAGAGCAAAGACGGAAGGCGCGTCGGTCAAGATTCTTGGCAGCGGCTGCGCAAAATGCAATGCGCTGGAGGCCGCGACGAAAGCCGCGTTGGAGCAGCTTGAAATGGACACGGAGATCGACCACGTGACGGATTTTGCAAAGATCGCCGCATATGGGGTAATGAGCACGCCTGCGCTCGTTGTGGACGGAAAAGTGGTTTCCTATGGAAAAACGTTGAAGACCGAAGAGGTCGTTACAATCCTGAAAAGAGTTCGTTAAGTTCAAATCATAAAGGAGATGGACGCAAATGGAAGCGAAAAAGAACGCAGGGATCGGTTTTTTTGAGAAGTATCTCACGGTTTGGGTCATCCTCTGCATGGGTGTGGGCGTGCTGATTGGCCGATTTTTGCCCGGTATCCCGGCGTTTCTGGGTAAGTTTGAGTATGCCAACGTTTCGATTCCGATCGCGATTCTCATCTGGCTGATGATCTACCCCATGATGCTCAAGGTGGATTTTCAAAGCATTAAAAATGTCGGGAAGAATCCCAAGGGTCTGTTCGTCACATGGATAACGAACTGGCTCATCAAACCATTTACAATGTTCGGGATTGCGTGGCTGTTTTTCTTCGTTATCTTCAAGTCGCTGATTCCGGCCGATCTTGCCAAGGACTACCTCGCGGGTGCGATCCTGCTGGGTGCGGCGCCCTGCACGGCGATGGTGTTTGTCTGGAGCCATCTGACGAAGGGGAATCCCGCGTATACGGTTGTGCAGGTTGCGACGAACGACCTGATCATCCTTGTGGCTTTTACACCCATTGTTGCGCTGCTCTTAGGCATCGGCGGCGTTAAGATTCCCTGGGACACGCTGCTGCTGTCCGTCGCGCTGTTTGTGGTCGTTCCGCTCGCGGGGGGTGTGATCACCCGCACAAACATCATCAAAAAACGCGGACTGGAGTATTTCGAAAAGGGTTTCCTCCCCAAGTTCGGCAATGTGACGATCGCGGGATTGCTGCTGACGCTCGTGATTATTTTCTCTTTCCAAGGAAAGGTTATCCTGGAAAATCCGCTGCATATCGTGCTCATTGCCGTTCCGCTGGTGATTCAGACATTCCTGATTTTTTTCATCGCGTATGGCGCTTGCAAAGCCTTAAAGCTCCCGCACGATATTGCTGCGCCCGCGGGGATGATCGGCGCGTCAAATTTCTTTGAGCTTGCTGTGGCGGTCGCCATTTCGCTGTTTGGTGCGAAGAGCCCGGTCGCGCTGGCAACGATTGTGGGCGTGTTGGTTGAAGTTCCCGTTATGCTGACCCTAGTTAAAATCGCAAACAATACGAAGGGGTGGTTTGCAAATAACGAAATGGACAAATAGAAAATCAGTAGGTTTAGCCGGTTCGACTCATACAAAACCTCTTGTCGAGAAATGGCAAGAGGCTTTTGATACCCTGTATGTTTTCTTCACATCGTGGTTTGCAAAGCCACGATCGTGAACACACCTGCAATTTATAGCCCGGAACAGTTAGTCGATTTCGTATGCGTTGTCCGTTTGATCATCCAGAATATATTCTTTACAAACTGCAAAATTATCCGCCACCATGCCGTAGCGTTTTTGTGTTCGGACCGGGCAAGCTATGTTCACGGCGTGACCATTAATGTTGCGGGCGGCAAAACAAGGGGCTGACAACGGCTGCAGGATTGTGGTCGGCTGCAGTAGTAGGATTTAGCGGTCGGCATTGGGTTTTACGAAGCTGCGGCCGTTGGAGGATACAGGGTTTTTTCATTCTGACGGCGTGACAACGCCTAGCTAATAAAATACATCAAAACACAAAAATAGTAGATGTACAGGTGATTCAGACATTTCTGATCTTTTTCGCCGCGTATGGCGCTTGCAAAGCCTTGAAGCTTCCTCACGATATTGCCGCGCCTGCGGGGATGATCGGTGCGTCAAATTTCTTTGAACTGGCCGTGGCGGTCGCCATTTCGCTGTTTGGTGCAAAGAGTCCGGTCGCATTGGCAACGATCGTGGGCGTGTTGGTTGAAGTTTCTGTTATGCTGACCCCGCCAACATAACCATCCGACATTATCCGGCAATTGAGACTTTACACAAAACTTTCAGCGCTACCACTAAGGTGTGTTTCCAAAATCTAAATGATGCAGTTTTGCCGAATCGGCTTGCAGATTGAGGCGAAAAAAGCAGGCGCAGTGGCGCTGCGGCGAGGCTTTTAGCGAAAATATGCAAGTTGAGACGGTGGAAATGTATTTTTGGAATTTTAGAAACGCACCCTACTTACGATTGATTTTTGCTTCCTGCTCTTCTTCGCGTTGCACGCTCTCCGGCAAAGGGGATGTTACTACTTGAACTTTGTAGTTTTGCCATGGCGTACTTGAGTAGGGCTTTACGTACCCAATTGTGCGGTATCGTCGCACGAGACGTTTCTTCCTTGTCGCCTTCTTCCAGCGCCTTTGTTACTTTTTTCTGACCTGCTCCGAAAAAAATAGTCCACCTGAAATGAAAAAAATGGTAAACTAGGAAAAAGGTGGATAAAATGAAGAAAAGCAAGTACACGGAGGATTAAATTGTCTTTGCATTGAAGCAGGGGCGCTTCCGGGTTAGCGAATACAGAAACTTTATGGTACTGTGAATCAACCGGGGATACACTGAAGGCGGTCGACCCGGGATGAGCAGGCCATTTTACGAATGCGGATTAGGAAAATAGCATTCGGGAGGAAGCGATATGGATATCGAAGGATCCAAGTTCTGTTGCTGAGTGAAGGGTGGGAAATCAATCACAAGCGGGTCTACGGGCCATGCAAGGAGAAAGCCGGTCAAGAAAATCAGCGTATAACCAGGGCGCCTGAGAGGCGCCTCGCAGCGGCCGTGAACGAATGCTGGTGTATGGACTTCGTATCGGATCAATTGTACCAAAGGGCTATAAGAATTTCGGAAAGGCCTGTGCTTGGATCAAAAAACAAGGAAATCGAAAAAGGAGCTTTCTAAACAAATCAGATGAACGTTAATAAAGATCAACGGAATAAACCGAAAAGAAGGAAGAGAAATTCTAAACGAACCCTCATCATTTGGCTGGGCGTGGTGCTTTTGCTGTTAGGCGGATGTGGATATCTTTATAGTAGAGGGCATGTTATTCTGCACAATCCGGGAGATCTATTTAGCGGCGCCTTCATCCCAACAGCTACTGCAACAGCGGAAGGAGCGTCTGAAACGCCGGACAAAACAGGGGAATCGACGCCTGCTCCAGAGAATCCGGCGGATACTGCCTCTGAAAAGACAGATATTATAAACATTCTGCTGCTTGGTGTTGACCGTACGCCTGATGGGGGTACGTCGAGCGGGTCCATGCCGCATGCAGATGCGGTCATGGTGGTTGCAATTAATTTTGACGAGAATACGGTCAACCTTGTGTCGTTACCTCGAGATTCTTTTGTAAACATGCCGAACGTGAAGGGTTTTTATAAACTGAACGGCATGTTCAATGTCGGCGGCGGATACGACGACCCAGACGGGGCGTTTTCGATGATGTGCGAAGCCGCTGAGTGGATGCTTGGCGGAATATCTGTGGATTATTATTATTCCGTCGATTTTGAAGCGTTAATGGAATTGGTTGATTCCATCGGAGGCGTCGATTACGATATGGACATGGCCTATACAGGAAGTTCTGGAAGGCATTACTCGAAGGGCATGCAACACCTTGATGGCCAGGGTGTATTGGATTATCTCCGCGCTCGTAAAAATGCCACAAATGTTGCCAGCGATCGTGGAAGAGTTAACCGGCAGAAAGAAATGATGATTGCAATCTTTAAGAAACTTAAGGAATCGAATTTACTTTCGGCAATCCCTCAACTGATTTCGACTATTAATGATGGCCTATACACGAATACGACAACAGAGCAGACTTTAGCGCTGGTAAATTGGGCCAGAAAGATCGATGCAAGCACAATTGGGACCTATTCACTATATGGGGATTACAAGGCAGGACCGATAGCATGGAACTGGACGTTCGTCGATCCAGACAACCGCATTGCCGTGATACAGGAGGTTTGGGGTGCTTCGGTTTCCCCGTTGGAGTGCACCTCATACGAGTTTATGACTTGGCTACATGACTATGGCTTTGAGGCTTTGAAATATTTATCGACTTCTGAACTTGTTGGGGATTATACTTCACAGATCGGAACGCTGACTTCGGATCAAAGCGATGGATATACAACATACACCGCTGCATATTCTGCTTTGCAGCAAGCGTATGACATAGCGGCCCATTCGTTGTCAAGCGAAGACACGCATCTGATGATTGAAGCGAAAAAGACGCTAAATAAGGCAGTAAAGCAATTAGCCGAACTGGTTGGCTATGACCAAGTTCTTTATTGGAATGTCGGTAGTTCATGGGTTGCCGACACAGGAATCAACGAAGTGTATGTCGATTTTCGATAAATTGAATAGACTGGGAATACAATACTTTTGAGGGCAGTTTGTTAAGCAACGCATTTTTGCGCTCACTTGGTATTATAGAATCCCCCGATATAGCAAATAACTTTTGCCTGGCTTCGTCGTCATATTGCGTTCGATGTTTCGGTATGGTTTTTGTCCTCCAGATCGCTATTCAATTTTCTTACCATCCAAAAGCAAGGCCAACCTGAACCAGGAACCGGAGTTCTCTTCATGTGAAGCTATTGAAGGTCATCTTTTTTTTGCAGGGGAATGCAATGATATTATCCGGCAATGCCGGATGGCGGGACAGCATGATGGTGACCGGCGGCTTTCCACCATATTGCGTTGGATCGACCCGGAGCAACGCATACAGTCGTTCGCCGGCATCCATAAGTTGAGCAAGCGGCGTATTCTGCGTTCTTGGCACATAACCTAAAACATAGCCGTCCTCGGTGGTTACAAGTATTGCGTTACCGTCATACGAATTATCCGGTTCGCGCTTGAGCAGCAATGTATCCCCGGCGTCCAGCATACCCGAAACCACGTCCAGGTCCCGAAAGAAGGTGCCCGCGATTTCCGTTTCCAGAAGGATTTTGTCAAAAGGAGAACGGACGACAGTTTCTTCCGTCACGTCCACGTATTTTTGTTCCTTTTTTGTATCTGTTTTGATTCCGAGCAGCCGCTTGATCCGCTTCGCGATATTGGAGTCCGGCTCCGATTCCGCGGCGTTTTCAAGCGCCGCTTGAACCGCGTCCGACCAGGAAGGCCGCAGCAGCCGAAGCGTTGCGATCGCCTGAATGCGGACGTCCTGAAATCTCGCTTCCAAGCAGCGCAGGCAAATGTTTTCACAGGCAAATTCCACCTTTTTCCGTGCGCGCAGCAAATAAATCAGCCAAACATCCGGCCGGTATTCCGGCGTCAGATCGTCGTGATTGATAATGGTTGGTTTTTGAAGCACTTCCTCCGGTATGACGGCAAGGATTCTTCCGGCAATCTCCCCTGCGTAGAGGTTCGGATGATCGATCAACAAAAACTGTGCGACATCCATGTCAAACGGATCGTCCGCGAGCATCTGAGAAAAAGCGCTGAATTCCGGAAACCGGAAACTGTAATCGAACGCATACGTTTCCAACACTTTAATGATTATGGAGTTGTCTTCCCGCGGGGACTCCATTTCGTTGAGCAACAGGGTTCGGCGGTACGTCAGTGAACGTCGATTCTTCCTGCATTGCTCGAGGATATGGTTTTCGCAGTCGCTGCTCCAGCCGTTTTGTCCGACGACATCGACACCGACCTGTTCCCAATAGGGTGCCATTGAACGGTAAATCATGACGAGTGCCGCCTGATCGACGAAGCTTTTTGCGTATGCTCTTGTTTTGCGAATATATTTTGTTATCAGCGACTTGCTTACGCAGAAATCCTTTGCATTCTTTTCCAGAAACGCATATGCAAACAATCTCGAGATAGCCGGGTAGGACGTTTCGTCGATGAACAACGCTTCAAGATAGTCTTCCATGTCCGGCAGATTCATGACATATTGGGCGATGCGGACTCTTGCCACGGGCGTTCGGAGTGCCTCAAAAAAAAGCCAGTCCTGCTGTTCGCGGGAGATCGGGAGCATGCGAAAAACGGATGCAAGTCTGCCGTATCCCGTGGTGTTTTTTGCAAAGTCAAAAACGATATCGTTGGACTCGGGCCAATTGTGCATCGCTGTCAGCGCAGGGAGGGTAAATTCACTGTGGAGTCCCAATGTCCGAAGAATGGAGGTAGTCATATCGTTTTGAAAAAGACCGAGGATATAAATACCAAGCTTGACTTCTTCGCTAAGCAATCGATCTTTTGCGAGCATCAACCCATATTGGTATAGCTGCTCTTTCTGGAAAGCGCCGAAATCCAGCAGTGTTCTTATTCGTAAAATGAATGCCGAGACATACGTGAATACCGGAGGATCATACAACAAGTTTTTCAAACGATCCGACAGGATTTGCCTAGGTACACATAGCATCAATTCGTCGAGGATCGTTTTAGCGTTTTTACTTTGATCCTGATAAGAAAGCTTCGCGCCAAAGAGCGCAAACGGTACAGTTCGCTTTCCCGCTTCATGAACGTCCTGAAAAGAATACGGCGTTCCGGGATAATCGATGGATGCCTGACAGATGTATTGATATGCACTTTGCGGTTGCTTCTTATCCATTGCTGCTATCTCACAAATATGTTTGCTCGGGGAGGGGGATACCCCTTATGTTTTTATTTCAACAATTCCGCTGCTTTCTTCAACAAGCTCAGAAATCTATGATACTTGTCAGGAATTATTATATCAGCTTCTCGCCTCAATCGACATTATGAACAGGCAAAAATGCGGGTGCTACGATGAATATCGAGAACATAGTCGCTATGCTGGGTGTATTGCTTTTATTACTCGTGGTCCTGCGGTATTCGGACGTCGTTATGCATGGAACCCGGATTGATTGCTATTCGAGTAAAGAACAATGTATCAAGGCATAGTGGAAAGGCAGGATGCCATATTCCTTGATGCTGCCGACGGTCGTTGTTTTACCGGCGCCGCCTTTTTGGTTGACAACGGCGATGTTGTTGGTCATTGGTTTCCTCCTTCAAATTGTGAAAAAGTAAGAGTTTCCTTGGAAAGCCCTTACCCAAAATGTAATCAAGCACTAAGGATAGCTTGCTAATTTGTGCGACTTCTGAATTATAATTTGGCTGTGATTTGGTAATTTTCTGCGTCGGGCGACTTTTTCAGGAAACCGATTTTTAGCCCTAATGCCATCATATCGACCTTTTGAGTCAGCGGCTATAATATTGACCGGATAGCAAATAGAAAATCAGCGGTGAATATGGAGCGCAGATGTCGGGCAATTATTCGAGCAAAAGATTGCCTAACTCTGCTTCGCCATTTCCTGATGTGAAACAGATTTTTAAAATTTGACATTCGTTTAATGAAGCAGTAAATGAGATTGGCGGATCCCCGCCGGTTATTGTGGGTAATGTGTATACTAATTTATCATCAGCATAGATTTCACAACTGCTTAAAACGTCAGTATCCCTATCATCGAAGTAAATAGTCCAAATTCCACTTAGCGTTTCATATTTACCATCTAAATAAAACTCAATCTGCTCGCCGGCGGCACCAAATAGACGGTGGGTATAATTCACGCCGGTGTTTGTTGTTGCCAGCTTTGACGGAAAGATAGAAACGCCGTCATTCGTGAAGTAATCAAGATCGGTCAACCATACCGATGAATCGCTTTGGGGAGTGCTTGTTATTTGGGGAGTGCTTGTTATTTGGGGAGCGCTTGTTATTTGGGGAGCGCTTGTTGCCTGCTGTGTTGAAGTTTCTTCATTACCACTTGAAGTGCTCTTGTTTTGAGACTCCTGGGCATTGCTACTACTTTCTGTAAAAGATGTTGCTTGTGCAGTCGAGTTACTTGTCCGACCATAAATTGCGCTGATTAATACGACAAGAATTGCCAAGGCAATTATGCTATAGTCCATGATTTTATCTGCCGTGGTCTTCCCGGGAGAAACAGGTGCAGGTGCAGGCGCAGGCAGCGCATATGGATTACGAGCAGGCGGAGCAAGCGTTGGGGGAGTTGTTGTGGCAGCTGCATATCTGGCATCGGCTTCACACCAGGGACAAGAAGGCAAGCTGTTTTTATACTGATGTTTTGGATTTTTAGAGCAGGTTTTAAGGACTTTTTCATAATTCGACAGGGCATGATACCATTCTAAAGCAGAAGGGCGTTGCTTCGGATCACCTTTGCCGGCCACAAAAGCACGTGTGAATAAATCCGCAATTTCCTGCGGCAGGATGCTGAGCGGAGGGACGGCGGCTGATTGAGGCTTGTTTCCCGCTTTGAAGCAATAATTATCGCGCTCCACCGCTTGATCGCCTAAGCCGGGGGAAGCCGTTGATGCCGATTGTGCCATGCTGATGCCGCTGAAAGGAGTAAAGCCATTCATCAGCAATTTAAATACATGGATGGCAAGCGCGAAATTATCTGTGGCCTCGGTAAATGTATCAAGAGGCGCTTTCGCGTATGCCTGACTTTTATCCCCTGGATGCTGGGCTATGTGGGCTTTGCATTTTTTGATTAATTCCGGTGCCGCATAACCCTGTGCGCAAACTTTGCATCGGTATGTTTTGCCCGTGCTTTTATCTACAATATGGTAACGATCCGTATTTAAAAAAGCGACGGACCCACTTTGTGTATTGACTCCGATATTGCGCGGGTTAAAATCACCAAAGATGTAGCCGGCGTTATGTATCTCATTGATTACGACACAAATACTGATAGCAATTATCAACTTATGATGATCAGTAATGTTCGACTTTGAAGGATAAATGTAGATGTCGCATAAATTGGCATTTGTTTTCAGTCTTGGCATAACAAAACCGCAAAAGTGACGCCCGGAATCATAGACTACGTCCAGAGGCCAGGCCACTTGGGACAATATGTTTTGATTGGGCTGCCGGCTAGCCATGACTTTCAGCTTTTCTTCAAGTTCGCTTTTCATGTTGTTAGAGCGATAAACTTTAATTACTTTTTGAGGGTCGCCGGAAATGCCATAGAGATCACCTTCACCGCTGTTGCCTAAAGGTTTCGTTTCCAGTTTGTAACTTTTGCCCGTGCTGCCATATAGAATCATGTTATATCCTTCCAAACGAATTCCATATTCGTTACAATGCTAATTTGGTGTGTTGATATTTCCGTGAGAACCCGGAGACTCTTTCTTGCCGGACAACTGATGTGTAATTTTAGAATCATATCCTTCCACACCAAGAGGGGAAAATTTGATTTTCCGTTACTTTTCATTTTCTGTATTACCTGAGCGATTCCGTCTGTAACCATCGGGAACCATCACGATCCAAGGTTTGCAGGGCTCGGTACCGCGGCGACGATAAAGCAGAACATATATGGATGTGCGTTTGATATCCGTGGCAATTCTCCCAGATATAAGCGCTAAAAGCCATAATTAAGGGTGTGTTATATAATGAATGCAGTAAATGCAAAACAATCGGATCATCAAAAGAATTATAACAAAAAGCGAATATCATCACAACGCAAACTGTTACTTGCGGCTGGATTTTCGAACAGATTTTTGCTTTTGATACTTTCCGTTTGTCGGAGGCGTTTTTAATTCATCAGGGGTTATCCTTACGATGCGTATCAACTTTGCGATCATCGAGTGTAAATTCAAGCACGAGTATATCTGTTACAAAGTCGTACCCGGAATTGACATCGATGGCATTCATATGCTTACATCGTCTGTGTAAATACTATTGCTGATGGCCAAATTCAACTCAGCCCGCCGTATACCTGCATTAAAATACCGTGGTCGTAGTCGCCGAATTTTTCACCGAAAAGGTTCAGGCCCCCGCGATATTTCGCATCGGGTTTAACGCCTACCCGGAACAGGATGCTGCGCTGTTCGCCGATAAAGAGCGACGAAATGGTCTCGCTGCTTGTAAGACGCGAGTCGATCAGGCATCCTTTTTCGGTAATTGCGATATGGTGGAGGTCGCCGTACTGCGTGGCGTTTTCCGGCCACCAGCCGGGATTGAGCCGCCCTCTTCTGTCGCCGTGATCTCCCGGGCATTCGATGATCCCGATTTCTTTATCGTTGATCCAAAGGCTGACATCGGACCGCCAGTTTTCATTATAGCCGCATATCTCGGAGCAGATTTCCAGTATGAATTCAACGCGCTCGACATGATAATCGTTCATTCTGAACGCTTTGGTGGAAAAACGGTATTCGAGCTGTCCCTGCGTAAACCAGATGATCTGTGCGGCAAACCTGTCGGGTGAAGAAAACGCATCCGTATCGTCAATGTTGGGAACATAGCCGCTATCGGTTGCGATACCGCAGGGCGCGGATATCTGATAATTGAAGAAATTGCCGATCGGAACGTTCTGTTTGAAGATCGGCACTGTGGAATTGGGCTTTAGAAGCCCTTTGAGCAGTTCGATCGTGACGCCGTTTGTAACTACGCTGCAAAGTTTCTGGGACCCGCGGGAGCCCGGAAGCGGGGTGACCGTGATCAGCCCGGCTTTTTCCAGCAGACGGATATGCATTGTCATAGTGGAAAGCGGTATGTCGAGCGTCGAAGACAAATCGGAGATAATGGCCGGCTGCTCTCCCATATACTTCAGTATTTCAAGGCGGGATTCCGAAGAAAGCGCCTTGCAGACAAGGACGGTTTTTTCGATATGGTCAAGCCCGAGTTGCATGAACGGCTGGCGAGCCATTTTTACACCTCCATTGAATATTTCAATCTTATTTTAACACAAAAGCGGAAGAAATAAATGCAAAAATGCCGAATAGACGCTAAAAACTTTCATTTAATTGACAGGATACCATTCTTCTGATATTGTTTATTCACAAATAGCGAACAAACAGAGTTTTTTTACAATAAGATGGATTTGGCGTGAACAGCGGTTATTGCAACGCAACAAAACGGGAAACGGGGGATGGGCGGCGCGGTCGGCTGGCAACGGTGCGCGTTTCTGCCGGTTTTTTTGCGAAACGGATTTTACTCAAAACAAACAAAAGCTGCACGCCGCTTGAAAAAATGCAGCGGCGGCTTTTTCAATAAAACAAAGGAAGAATGGGTATGGAGCGTAAATTAACGATTAAAAATTACCTGGGGTATTCTTTTTGCGACGTAAGCGGAATGCTGTCGTTTTCCGTAATGAGCGCGTACCTGTCCGTTTTCTATACGGACGTATTGAAAATCAGCACGGTTGCGGTCTTTTGCATCATGCTGGCGGCGCGGATATGGGATGCCGTAAACGATCCGATCATGGGGTTTATCGTGCAAAACCGGTCGGGCGGAAAACACGGGAAGTACCGTCCGTTTTTGCTCGCGGGGGGAATTCCGTATGCGCTGGTGTCGGTTCTGGTGTTTTGGAAAATCCCCGGCATGAGCACGGCGGGGTATACGGCGTATGCCGCGGCGACCTATATTTTAAGCGGGATGCTGTATACCATGGTGCTGATACCGTATGGCTCCCTGGCCGCCGTAATGACGACGAAGGAAAACGAACGCAGCACGCTGTCGATATGCCGCAGCATTGGCGTCGGCGTCGGTTCGCTCCCTGCGGCCATGGCGTTCCCCCTGGTCGTTATCGTCGATAACGTCTTGGACGGCCGGCGGCTCGTAATCGCCATGGCGATCCTTGCTTTGCTGATGATCCTGTTGTACATAACGTCGTTCCGCTGGGTGGGCGAATATGAGGGCAGCTCCAAACCATCTGAAAAAATAAAGGTCGGGGAAACGCTGCGGAGTCTGATTCATGATAAAGCCTTTGTGATTATGGCGGTCGTCGGCTGCCTGCTGATCGCTTCCTCGATGTACATAAATACCGTAAACATCTATATATTTAAGGATTATTATCAAAAAAGCGGACTATTGACGCTGATAACGGTAGCTGCCTACGTCCCGATACTGGGCATGATGCCGTTTCTGAACAAACTCATTAAAAGGTTCGGCAAAAAAATCCTGGCCGTGTCCGGCCTGATCGTTTCCACAATTACCAGTCTGCTGATATTGGTCCTGCGGTTTTCAAACCCGTGGCTGTACATCGCCTCGACGTTTTTCCTCAACATAGGCATCGGTTTTCTTACTCTGGAAATCTGGGCGATGGCGCTGGACGTCATCGACCATCAGGAATGGGTTACCGGCAAGCGTGCGGAAGCCGCGGATTATGCGGTTTTCACTTTTATGAGAAAGATGGGCCAGGCGCTTGCTTCCCTGGCACCTTTGTTTGTCGGCTGGGCCGGGTACCGGACCGATCAGGTTGGAATCGGGCAGAGCGCGGCGACGCTTGAGCGCATGTACACCGCCGCCACGCTGGTGCCGTTTTTGTTTTTTGCAGTCATGCTGCTGCTTATGGTCCTGTATCCGCTTGACAAGCCGACAATGGAAAGAATGCAGGGCGAACTGAGAAAGATGCGCGCATAAATGAAACCCTCTGAAAGCGAGTGATAGCAGTGAATCATCAACCCAACCTTATCTATGTGTTCGCGGACCAGCTGCGCTGGAGCAACATGGGATATAACGGCGACGCGCTTGCGAAAACGCCGCATATCGACGCTTTGGCGTCGCAATCGTGCAACCTCTGCAACGCCGTGTCCGGCCATCCGGTCTGCGCTCCGTACCGCGCGTCTTTGTTTACGGGAAAGTACACGACGTCCACCGGCATGGTCATCAACGAACTGCGGATCAATCCGAATCACAGATGCTTTGCACATGTGCTGAACGACGGCGGCTACGAGACCTGCTATATCGGCAAATGGCACATGTATGCCGCTCAGCTCGGGCACCATTACGACAGCAAAAATTCGTTTATCCCGAAGGGACCCGACCGTTTGGGGTTTGACGATTATTACGCCGCCTATAACTTTCACCACGAATATAATTCGCCGCCCGCGTATTACCACTTGGATACGCCCGAAAAGCTCTATTATGGCGGATATGAGCCTGACTGCCAGACCGATATGGCGATCGCCCAGCTGCGGCGCCTGTCCGCTCAAAATAAGCCGTTCGCCCTGTTTCTTTCCATCGGGACGCCCCATGATCCTTGGACGCCCGACAACGTTCCAAAGCGGTATTTTGATATGTTCAGGGACGCCGAGATCCAGCCGCCTCCCAATTACAGCCCGCGCAACGACCCGCATGCGGACATGTGGGCGCGGTTGAAACCCAAAGAGCGCAGAAAGCTGCGCGACTGGATACGCGTTTACTATGCGATGATCGCGAATCTGGACGATAATGTCGGCCGCCTCGTGAACGCCGTCAAAGCACTCGGGCTGGACGGCAACAGCATATTCGTTTTCACGTCCGACCATGGCGAAATGTTCGGGGCGCATGGGCGCAGGGCGAAAAACATCTTTTATGACGAAGCGGCCCGCGTGCCGTTCCTGCTGCGTTACAGCGATTCTCTCGCCGCAGGTTGCAACGATGTTTGTCTAAATACGGTGGATATCATGCCGACTTTGCTCTCCATGATGGGATTGCCCGTCCCGGATTCGGTGGAGGGCACGGACAGGAGCGAAGAGATAAAAAACGGGCCGGATACGGAAAGCGGCGCGTTGATGATGGGTACGGGGCCGACCGCCATATTCGGGAACGGAAGGGAATGGCGCGCCTGGCGTACCAATCGATACACGTATGCCGTGTATCGCGCCGACGGGTCGGAATACCTGTTCGATAATAGAAACGATCCTTTTCAAATGAAGAATCTTTCTGAAGATTGCCCGACGAAAAAGGAGCAATTAAAAGCGGCTATGTATAAAAAAATGGCCGAGATCGGCGACAATTTCGAAAAGAGCAGCTATTATAGGAAACACTGGATCGTGAACCGGTGCATTCGGGAAGAATTGAAATAGGACGGGAAGGATACGTTGTTTCCGGCGACCGGGAACTCCGATGTGCCCCGGCGGTCCGTCGACGAGAGGAAGGCGCCCGGAACGCGAATAGAAAAAATTATGACGGCCACCGTTCAGCGGTGGCCGTGGTCTGTTTATAACCTGTTTTTGACGGCCCATACCGCTATGCATTCAAGCATAGCGGCCACATTTCCATATCGGGTCAACAGCAAATCCGACATAGATCATAGCTCAGCCCATATCCGATTCTGAAACGCTCGACAGATCAAAAAACTCCGTCAGGCCGACGGATGAATTTCCGCCGAGCCGAAACAGATCAAAATTCGTATAGCCGGCGTCCAGCGCAAGGGAACGCCAGAATGCCAGCGTTTCGTCGTCGGCATACCACACCTCGTGGAGCAAACCTGCTTCATCGTAATACGTGAAGTACAGGACTGCGCTGTCGTTGTCGCGGAAGACGCTGTCGGCGGAAATACCGTTGTCGATTTGCAGGGTGACAGCGGCGGACTGGGTGAGAGAAACGACGCTCCCGTCGTCGCACCAGTCGAATCCCCCGGTTGCAAAGGCGAGCACGGGCCGACCGGGCAGCGCGCGATTGACGGAAAAAACTTTTTGCAGGAAACTGCGATCCGCCTTCGGCCCAGGACCGCTGTGCGTGCCGTAAAGGTTGTAACACATGATGGAGTACTGGGGGCCGTCCGGAAACGTCGCATATTTGGCCGCGTCCCAGCTGAGCACGACGCGCAGGGGGTAACCTTCCGACTGGGTCTGCGCATAGAGCCGCTCGACAAACAACACAAAGCGCTGCCAGAGGTCCACGTCCGACTGGATGGCTTCGTAGTCGATTTCCAGGCCTTCGGCGCCGGACTCCCGCAGCATCGTCATAAGGTCTTCAATATGCGCGTCGATGGCTTCGTCGGAACCCAGCAGACGCCAAAGCAATTCCGCGGACTTGTTTTCATAGACGGAATCGTCTATCTCGATGTCGTTCACCACGGAAAGATAGATCGTATGGTCTTCCGAATAGAGGATATTCAGGCACAGAAGCGCTTCCTCCATATCGGGCAGGAGGAAAGGCTTATCCTGCGCGTCGAAAATAGCGGCGAAACAGACGACGTCGCTGAGGCGATCCCCAAGTTCGTCCACTTCGTTAATTGCATCCGCATAATCCCAGTATGGAACCCATGCGCCGTAAACGATTTGCTGTTCGGAGGTCGCGTCGGGCGTGGCGGGAACAGGGGTGGCCGTCTCAAGATACTCGGAAATGAAGACGGGCGTGGACGTTGGCAAAGCTGCAGCGCCATCGTTTGCCTGTGCATCTCCGGGTGTCGCTTCGATAAAAGAGCAGCCTAAGCAGGATATCAACAAACTGCATGCGAGCAGGATCTTGCCAAGGGAGGCTTTTTTCATACAGTACAGTTCCAATCAGAAGTTTTCGGAGAAGAAAGTGGCCAGTTTTTCGAAAGCGGTTTTAAAAGTAACGACCATTTCTTCTCCCCCGTTTAGCCGATAGGCGTAATAGATTTCCTCCGGATTGTCCGGATTCCGTAACGTCAGATCGGTAAACACGGCGTCGTAAACATCGTCGGCCAGATTTCGCTGGCTGTATTTTTCTTGAATCAGTGCGGAAGATTCCAGCGCGATGCTCCCCCTGCGGACGGAGGACAGTTGTAAATCCCCGATGGCGACCCTGCCGTCCACCTGAACGGTCAGGCTGGTGCCGGAGAGTGTAATCTCAAGCTTCCGGCTCCCGCGATCGGTCAGGTCGATTTCGGGGACGTAGGGTTCGCTTCCGTCCTCGATGCTGCTGGGGGTTTCCTGCTCGAGCTGGTCCAGGTCATACTGCGCATTCTGCATGCGCGTATAACTGTCGTCGTATTGCAAAATGGCGTTTTGCAGGGACACCAGCCCGTCGTATTCGTCTTCTGCGACGCTCGTCGTCGATCCGCCGTCGAATTCGTAGAGGTCGAGAGAATAGAGCTCCTCGATGTCGCCGTTGGTATATTCCCGCACGACCAGAAAGTTGTTTTCGATGCCGACATACACCCCGTTGTTCATCGACCGGTCGGCTCTGAGCAGGATTCCCTGGTTGCCGGCGACGTTGCCGTCCAGCGTTACGGTGAGGTCGACGTCCGCATACCGGAGGCTTTTCAGGGCGATCCGCCCATACGAATTGGACTCGCTGGTCAGGGCGATGACGTTATTTCGGAATTCCGCGGCGCCCTGGTCTATCGTCCAGTTTGCAGCCTCGTCTTCGTCGCCCAAAACGAAGATCATGTCCTGCTGCATATCATCCTGAATGCGCATCAGCAGGTGATTTGGATACCAGTAGGCCTGCGGCTGCATGCGCGTCAAATCGTAAACCGAGGATGCCAGGCTGTTCATGCAACTGCCTTCACGGTTGAAATTCATGGAAAACATGCTGGTGATATAGGTGCGGTTTTCGTTGCTCACCAGCGGGTCGGTGCCGAAAGCGCCGGTGTTGGAATGCATAAGAGTGTAAAGCTGCGGCAGATATCCGATATTGTCGATATAGTTTTGCTGCATCAACTCGTAATCCGTTTGAATCCGCAGCTTCATTTCGTCGACGGATTCTTCCCGCACCCGGTCTTCGTCGCGCAGGAAGTCCATCAGATAATGGTTATAATCTCGCTTGAGGTACTGGTTGATGGAGATGAATTCATTGGAATTCAAGTGGCCGTAATAGTTTTCGTACCTGTCGAAAACATTGATGTAACTCAGCCGGTAACCATTGGTGCCAAGCTCCCAGAAAGTGCTGCGCAGCATGGTTTTCAGGTCTTTTGCGCTGAGGAACTTGCCGTCCTTTTCTTCGAATTTGTCGGCATAGGTATTGGCCGTCGCCAGATAATTGTACTTTTCCAGCAGGGATTGAGCGAACACCGCCGTATCGCGGCGACCGTCCTCAAAGAGCAGAAACAGCGCTTTTTCCGGCATGGAGCCGCTGTACGCGTAATAATTCAGGATGTCCTGCTGGGAGATCGTGACGTATCCGTTCAGCTTGAGCGCTTCCAGATGTTCGTTGAGACGCTCCTGACTGATGAGCGTGGCGGAGTCGCTTTCAAACTTTTCAACGCCAAAGTAGGATATTGCCACGAACGCCGGGGTGTCAAGGTTGCTTTCGTTGGCCGTAATGTCCGTCGAAGCCTGAGAGTAAGCCTGATAGTGGGGGGCAAAAAACACCTGGCGGACCACGATGTAGATCAAAAACGCCACCAGCACCAACTGAATAGCATATTTTATGACCTTAATGCTGTCCTTTTTAATCAGCGCCCGGTTCGTATCGGTCCGGGAATCGCTGACGTGCCGGGCCTTATATTCTGCGCGTATCTGCTTTTCGTCGCGCTTGGCGTGCTTGCTTCGATAGCCTCTGTCCATCAGTCAACCGTCCTTTCTGCCGCACCGAAATCCATGCTCCCGGAATTAGAATGCAAGGTTTCATCGGAATGGGAACCCCATATGGACGGATCGTTTTGCCGCCGTTTTTTCTCTTCTCGCCGAAGCTTCCGCTTTTCCCTGCGCAATTTGCGCCGATCTCTGTGCTTCGTATCCTGCGGCGTATCCCGGGTGCCCCAGGTGGACACCCAAAAAGTGACCCACGCCCAAGGCATTTGCCACAAAAGCACGGCTTCGTAATACACGCAGAACCAGAAACCGTACAGCCAGATTTTGCTCTTTTTCAACAAAAGCTGCGCAAAACTCATCATCAGAGCCATAGCGAGAAGGCCCAAAAGGAACGTGCTGGGGAAGACCCTGTTTGCAATGGGAATATAGATCAGGTTGTAGATGACGATAATGGGTGCGGCGACCGGTATGACGAGCCCCATGTAAAACGACAGGCTCATCAAAGGTTCTTTTTTCCACATAAAGCGGGCAGCCATGAGCGATTCTCGCAGCCAGGAGCGTTTCCAGCGCATTTGCTGCTTGAGGAAGACTCGGTTTTTCTTCGGCACGATCGTGGAGCAAATGGCCGTATCCTGATAATAGGTTCGGTTGTTTTTGACGATAAAGTTGGTCAGGCTCCGGTCGTCGCCAAAGGTTGCTTTGTTGCCGAGGAAGGTCTGGTTTACCCATTTGCCAAGGACTTTCACCACTTCCGATTTTCGATAAGCGGACAGCGGGCCCGACAGGCACATAACGGAGTCGAAGTAAGATTCAGCCGCTTTCAAAACGCGGAACGCGATGTAGTAACGCACCGCCTGGGTCTTGGTCAGCCAGTTTGTGTATGTGTTTGCCACGTCGGTTCGGCCGGAAACGCCGGCAACCTTCGGGTCGATGAACGGCTGAACAAGATTGACGATCGCATCCGGCTCCAGAAAGCTGTCCGAATCCACGAATATGACAAGATCGCTGCGGGCGTTGAGGATGCCGAGAGCCATAGCTTCGCGTTTGCCTTTGTTGGTTTTCTGAAGGAAGACGCGGATACGTTCCTGCGTACGGAACCGCTCGTTTTCCATGCAGAGCTCGCGGACTGTTTTTTTGATGACCTCGACTGAATTGTCCGTCGAAAAATCATCGACGATGATCAATTCGATCTTGTCGACGGGGTATTCCTGATCGATGCAGCTCAGGATGGTTCGCCGTATCCAGGTTTCCTCGTTGTAACAGGGAATGATGATCGTTACGCTCGGCGTAAACGTTGGGTCGATCGGGACGGGTTTATAGAGCGCGCCGAACAAATAGCGCGACAACAGAAATGTAGCCGCGACGATGCTGTAAAGATACAGACCTTTATTGAACCGGAAATACAGCACACTTTCGGTCCGGAGCATAATGACAAACAGGGACACGAAGAACAAAAATATCAGCGCCATGGTGAAAAGATAGTTGTCTTTCCTGCGCTGCAGGTAGCGATAGAGCGGCTCGGCGAACTGGAAGCCGTACTGGCAGCGTTCCTCGTCGACGCGAATCGGCACGGCGTTGATGCGATAGCGCTTCTCCATGCCTTCGTGCATGAATCCGGACGGAATAGCGAAATTCAGGCGGCAGTTCTTCTCGTTGAGCCGAAGGTTCGGGAAAGCATCTTTGGGGAACTGGAGCAGAATGCCCGTCTGGGACACGTCGACGCTTTCGGCGCGATAGCGCCGTGAGCCGACGCGCAGGCTTACGGGAAAGCGGGAAAAATACCGCTGCCCGGCAAAGCGCGCGTACTGCGGCGGCGCCTGCCGGTGCTTCCGTTCCGCTTTTTTCTTTGCCTGATCCGCGGAATCGCCGCGACGGTCCCGTTTTTTTCGAATATGCTCCGGATCGGGAACATGCGCAAGCAGACGTCTGTCGGGTTTTGGCCGAAGCAGCACGTCTTTTGTTTGCTCTTTTTTGCGCTTTGAAAACATGATCGCTCCTTATCCCTCAAAGTCGAAAAATGTGGATTTCTGTTGCCGCTATTGTTGCCGGGTTCCGCCGTTCAGGATGCATGCGTCCGTAGATAATGAATCCAGATTTCCACCGCGGAATCGTTCAGATGCAAACCAAGATTGCTAGAATCGGAGCAGAGCGTTTCCGGCAGAGCGCCGGTGTCGTCGCGCAGCGCGCTTGCCACGTCGATATACGTGTAACCGTATTCGGCGCAAAGTTTGGCCAACGCCAGATCGTAAAGGAAAATATCCTCGTTCGTCGGAACGCTCGTACGTCCGGCAGTGCCGGGGGTGATGGACTGGATGCAGATTTCGACGCCCGGCGTCTTACTGCGAATCAGATAGATCAGCGTACGATAGTTATCGATGAATTCCTCCGTGCCGTAATACTGAATGTCGTTCATGCCAAGCATGATATAGACGCGCGTAACATCGCCCATGGCGGCGATGGCGTCCTCCACGGTCATGACCGTTCCTTCATATTCCGGATGGCGGGAATCGTCGCTGATCTGCCATAGCGCGTTGCCCACGCCAAGGCCCTGGCTGGTCAGAAAACGGGCGGTGCCGAAGAAATCGGGTTCGGTTTCCCGCTGGGCTTCCACGTAGGTTTGAAGCCTGAGCGAAACCGAGTCGCCAACGAATACCGCGCCGTCGAAATAGCTGTCCGAAACGGCATCCGTCGAATCCGCGCCGAGCGGCTCGTCGGTAACCGGCAACGTGTAGTTGTCGCCGTCATAGACCGCCAGTTCTTCCTCGCTGAGGGAACGCACGGCGGTATCCTGCTGTTTCGAACGCATAAGCGATTTTAGGGAAACGACATCATATTGTTCTTCCTCCAGAGCCTCCAGCAGCCAGAGGAAGACGTTGAGCGTGTTGCTGTAGGTATCGTCGTCGCTGAAGAGATTTTCATCCGTAAGAGTGGGTTCCTTGTCGATAGCCGGCTCTTCGTCCAGCTCGCTGCCGACGTCCCCGTATTCGTCGGAATCCAGTTCCTGACCGAGCTTGATGGAGATAATGGACCCGCGTTGAAGCTTACGCACGTAATTGAGTGCGTTGCCGTAACTTGAAAAGCTCCGGTGGTTGAGGTAGCTGGTTGGCTGCACGCCCGCCTGAAGGCCGCTGGCGGCGGCTATTTGCAGCAACTCGTCGGTGTATTCGCTGCCGTTGCAGCGAAATACGGACGGCGTCCGTTCCGCGGCGAGTTGGATGGCGGACTGCGCCTGATAAAACGCCCGTGCGGTTTGTTCGGCGGAGTCGTTTTGCATGGCTTTTTCTCCGTCGAGGCCGTAGTTGCCGAGTTCGCATCCCTGATCGGCGATGTACTTGGCCGTTGCGGGATAGTCGGACGCATCCACGTAGCTAAGGAAAAAGACGACCGGCACATCGTGCTCGGCCGCGGCGTCTGCAAGCGCACGCATATTTTCTTCGCTGGTGAAGCCTTCGAGAATCACGGAGACCACGCGCTTGGTCGTATAGACCTGCTCGTACAGGTTCGCCGGTTCCACGCCCGCGTTCACTTTGGATATGATTTCTTCAACGTGGTCGTCTTCGGCGTCCACGCGGGCAACGGGCGTAACCTTCTGCGTGCATCCGCAGCAAAAAAAGGCAACCAGCATCAAAAGCGCGATAACGCGCGGGATAAGCGATGCGGACTGTGTTTTCCGTACAAAATTACGCAACGGGATTTCCTTTCTCATCCGATTCGCTTTCACTGCCGGACGGATGATCCGGCTCGCCCTGAATGCCGGCGGCGATACAACCCTGCGTGCTGTCCGCAAGGAGCAAAGCGTTCATTGCCCGTTCGAGCTGGTCCTCCAGGTCTTCAAACTGCTGGTGCAGGTCCTGCTTGAACTGCAGGGCGCTGTAATAGGCGGACCGGTTTGCGGCGATGATTCGGGCATGTCGCTGTTCGGTGTCCTTTAAAATCGTTGCGCGCTCCATTTTGGCGCGCTCGACAATATCGCGCGCCTGCTGGTCGGCAAGGCGCAGAATTGTGGAAGAATCGTAGACGGAGCGGTCGTGCAGATCGACGCGCTCGCGCAGTTGGCGGAGTTCTTCCTGTGCATAGAGCTCATATTTGCGAAGTCGCTCCAGTTCGTCCCGCTCCGGGTCGCTTAGACGATTTATATCCTGCAGTTTGTTTTGAAGCTGGTCGGCGGCTTCGGAAATATCATCCAGCAGGTCGTCTACTTCCTTAACAGGATAAAACTTGTTTTGCACACAGGTCAGGCGAACGTTGGCGATCGCCTCCTTGGTCAATTCCATTCGACTCCTCCTTAAATAATTGCCTTACGCGAGCGGATGCCCACGCCGCCGTAGTGGCAGTGTTTCCGGCGGCACGAAAAGCGCTCTGCAATCAGCCGGAACCACACCGTCGATATATTCGCCTTATCAGATGATGGCTTCCTCGAAAAATGTATGGCAAAACTCGGGTCAAAACAGTGGGTAAATATAGAGATTGAACCAAGCGTACCCAAGATTCCATTCCGGAAGGATTTCCATGCGAATAAACAACCCGATAGACATCCATACGAGGAAAAGGAACAGCAAGGCGTTGATAATGCGTAAAGAAGGCAACTTTCTTTTTTTGGCGATTTTTTCGTCATACATGTAAGCCTGACTGATATTGGGCTGCTGCGGTGCCTGATCGGAATCGGATACGGGGTCCGTGACACGTTCGGGCTGCTCGGCTGCCGATGCGGCCGGTTTCGATACGCGCCGGGTGCCATTTGTGGCGGCAGACGCATCCTGCAGCGGCTCCATGCCCGGCGTCCAATAGTCGGTATGTTCGGGGTCGAACACCTGCTGACTCAGCGGCTGGGAAAAATCCGTTTGCGTCGCGTGCGCGTGGCGGGGATTTCCCGCGCCCTGCGTCGGTTCCGGTTCCGCGTCCGCCGGCTGGCTGCCGGCCGCTGCGGTAAACGTCACATGATCGGATCCGGGATCGGCGGGGTCCTCTTCCTGAACGGAAACGTATTCCGGCACCGGCTGTTTGCCGCGGCTCGGAGCGGATGCGCCCGCACGGCCCCGAAGCGGATTATCGTGGCTCCGTACGGGTTCGCCGGAGGCGCAGGCGGTCGTGTTTATGTTCGAATGCGCCGCGCTGGAGCAGAGATCGTTTGTTTCGTCTCCCGTGGCATACAGCAGGTAGATTGCGGACGATAAAAACGGATAGCTGTCTTCCGGACAGGGTACCGAGGCATATTTTTGAAACGCATGCTGGAACGCGGCCACAACCAGATTGCATGCATGCTTTTGGTCATGCGTCAGGGTAAAGGCAAGGTCGTAAAGCCGGCTTTTATATTGGGAACAGAATTCCTTTCGGGCTTCCTGCGTGTTTAGTAAGCGACCGTTTCTGTCCAGAAATTCCAAACATACCACCTCCCACGCAGATTACTTATTTTGCATGAACAGCAAATTTTCCCTATGTATACTTACTTAGTATATATTATAATGAATTGCAATAACAGTTGTCCATCGTTTTTTAGGAATATGGCAAAAATTCAGGATTTAACAAAAACAAAATTTACAGATCACCATGAATTCGAAGGAAATAGAGGCATAATCGACTGCAAATTCCCAATTGTTTATACTTATATATTATATCACAAATAAGAAGCATCAAAAAAGTTACGAAATAACTTTTCAAACAACCCCGACTTACGTATAATTACAATATATAATAAATAGCATAAGCGGTGGTCGAATTAGGTTCCGGACATACAAGCGCAACACAGGAGGCGGCAATTTGGCAAATTCAAAGAGGAAAAACGCATATGTCGAGCAAGTCGTATTTATGATCGCTTTGCTGATGCTACTGGCGCTTTGCGTTATTGCATTGCTGTATCTTCAGAAGCAGAGCGCGTCGGACTCGCTGTCGCAAACGCGCCTTGATGCAAGCGCGGATATTGAGGCCGCGCTGGAACGCCTTACGCAGGACGGGGAGACGGAAGCGGAGCTTGTTACCGCCGCACCGGAAACGACGGTACAAAAGGCTGCCCTCGTATTTGAAGGTGCGGTCGAAACCGATGAGATGGAGGAAATCATCGACCTGCTGAAAGAGAACGGCATCGACGCTACGTTCTTCTTTTCCGGGGTTGATGTTCTGAATTATCCGGATTCGATCAGCATCCCCTTGGACGAAGGCTTTTCCATTGGAAACAGCGGATACAGCGCCAACAGCAGTATGGAGATGTATTCGCAGAAAACCGTGGTTTCGGAGATTTGCCGCGCGGCCGTGCTGATCGAATCGGTGGCGGGAGATCAGCCGACGGATCTGCTGTTCCGGCAAACGACGTATTCGTCCGATATTTTAAGCGCGGCCTATGCCTGCTATATCGACCGGGCGGTGCAGCCTTACTGCTATATCGGGCTGGATACGATCCAGTCGGCGGAGCAGGCGCAGCAGCTGGTCGGCCAGATTCCGCGGGGGAGCATTATCAGCATTCGTCTTTCCGGCGTCCTGAGCACCGAGGAAGAAGCGGCGGCGAAAGAACTGCTGACGCAGGCGGAGCAGCAGGTTTCCGACGATGCCGACGCGGCTGCGGCGGAGACGGGCGACGATGAAACGGAAAATACCACGGAAAGCCCCGATATTATCCAGATCACACAGTGGGTGGTCGACAGCCTGAAGCAAACGGACCTTGGCGCCCAGGCAGAGCAACTCATCGAAGAAAACGACGGGGAAATGGAAGACAGTGCCACCTGCGTCTACACCACGGAGCGCGCGGTGAGCTTTACGTTTTCGGGATTGGGCGAGAATTCGGAATTGATTTATCTTCTCAATAAACTCGACGACCTGAATGCCAAAGCCGTGTTTTTCGTAACCCAACAGGAAATGGATGAAAATGCGGATCAGATTCAGTTGATCTTATCCCGCGGACACGATCTCGGCATCGCTTTGCAGCCGACCGCATCGGAAACCAGCGCCGCGATTACGGAGGAGATTCTGCTTGCAAAGGAAACGCTGGACGACCGGTTCCAGTACCCGGACGTTTTTCTGGTGCGGCAATTGCTGGGCACTCCGACCGACGGACTGCGGGCTGCCGCCGCCGCGACGGACAGCGTGCTGTGCCAGCAGCAAATGATGGCGGTGCAGGACAGGGACGAGAACACGACGGATATCGAGACGATTTTCAACGAGCTTTTTGAAGAGGACAGCCCCGTGCTGACGATGGGCGAAATCGTGCACTTCCGTCTGAACTTTTACACTGGCGGAGATACGATACTGGGAGACCTCGTGGAAAAGGTCGCCACGGAGAAGAATATATATGCGCTCCACTCCCTTTCGGAAATGATGCAGAATACGGAGTACACCTACACGTATCCGCTGCCGGACGATGAGATCCTGTCGGAATTGCTGGACCGGATTTATCCCGGACAGCTTGAGGGAAACGTGATGAACGCGATGGCACGCCGATATATCGGCACCCCCTGGCTTTCAACATCCATGCTGCCCGGCTTCACGATTGAAGAAATTCGCCGGCTGGATCGGAAGGGATATGTCCAAAACGAGGACGATGCGGTATTCCTTACGTTCGACGACTGGGGAACGGACGAAACGATCATGGCGCTTCTGGACGTTTTAAGGGAATATGGCGTTAAGGCGACGTTCTTCGTTCGTACCAACAACGTGCATTATAATCCGAACCTTCTCAGGGCGATTGCGATGGAGGGCCATGCGATCGGTTGCCACACGAACGAGCATCTGGCGCTGGCAATCGACGAAACAGGGACCGGCGTAACGTTCCGGAGCCTGGATGAAACGGAACTCGCCGCGCTGCAGGCGGATATTGTGGAATCTTACGACGTTTTGCAGCATGTTGTAGGCGACGTCATGGTGAGCGGGCGACCTTCCCTGACTTTGCTGTTTCGGCCGCCTACGCTTGCAATGAGCAAGGACGGGCTGGAGACCGTGCTGGATTGCGGGTTTACCTTCTCGGTCAGCGGCTATCTTTCCACGCAGGACTACAAAGCAACGAGCGCAAAAAGCCTGGCGACCAAGATACGTTCGGGTCTCCGCTCCGGCTCCGTAATCGTTATGCATATGTCCGATAACAGCCTGTACACGGCCGAAGCTCTGGAGATCATACTGTCCGAGAATGCGGCGAAGTCCGAGGACAAGCAAGTCAAATTCGCGCGGCTCGATGATTACCTTGTGGAAGGGTATGATTTCCGCTGAAGAATTCGGTTTAATGAACGAAACATAAAAAGGGCCGGCCGCGGCATGTGCCGCAGCCGGCCCTTTTTGCTTCCAGAGTGCTGCCCGCGCGGGCGTTTTACAGATTCCAGTAGCGATAACCCAGCCGGTTGACAAGGCGTTTGTCAAGGATGCTCTTTACGTCGACGATTACTTTCTGCGCGTTGTCGCCGGGAACGAACATTTGATCCAGAGCATCCTGCGTCATGCTGCGAAACGCGTCGTGCGCAACGGCGAAAATAACGCAATCGGCGTTTCGGATGGACGTATATGGGACGAGCTTGTAGCCGTACTCCCGCTCGGTTTCGCCGGGATCGGCTTCGGGGTCCGAAACGACCGTCTTCAGGCCGTATTCGTCCAGCCGGTGAATGATGTCGATCACCTTGCTGTTGCGGATATCCGGACAGTTTTCCTTGAACGTTATGCCTAAAATGACGATTTTTGTATTCAGGACGCATTTGCCCGCAAGTACCAGCTGCTTGATGACGGCGTCGGCCACAAAGGCCCCCATTCCGTCGTTGATCTTTCGTCCGGCCAGAATGATCTGGCTGTGATATCCAAGCCGTTCGGCCTCGTATATGAAGTAGTATGGATCGACGCCGATGCAATGTCCGCCGACCAGGCCCGGACGGAACCCAAGCGCATTCCATTTCGTATTCATGCCCGCGACGACCTCGTTCGTATCGATGCCCATGCGGTCGAAAACGATGGCCAGTTCGTTCATGAAGGCGATGTTGATGTCGCGCTGACTGTTTTCGACGACCTTGATCGCTTCGGCGGTGCGAATGTTGGAGACCGAATACGTTCCCGCTTCGATGATAAGATTGTAAACGTCCGCAATCACACGGCATGTGTCGTCGTCCATGCCGGAAACGATCTTCCGGATGTTTTTCAGCGTATGGACCCTGTCGCCGGGATTGATGCGCTCGGGAGAATAGCCGATCCGGAAGTCTTTTCCGCACCGGAGGCCGGATTCGCGTTCCAGGATGGGCAGGCAGACATCTTCCGTCACGCCGGGGTATACGGTCGACTCGAAAACCACAAAGGAGCCGGGCCGAAGGTTGCGCCCCACGATGGTGCTTGCGCTTACAACGGGCGAAAGATCGGGCGTGTGGTCGAGATTGACCGGGGTAGGCACCGCCACGATATGAAACCGGGCCTTTTGCAGCAACGTTTCGTCGCTGGTAAAAGCAATCGTTGTATTTTTGATTGCGTCGTTGCCAACTTCGTCCGTCGGGTCGATTCCGTTACGGTAAAGCTGTATTTTTTCGGAGTTCAGATCATACCCGATTACATGCAGCCGCTTCGCGAATGCGACCGCCAGCGGCATGCCGACATAACCGAGACCGACAACGCTGAGCGTGGCCGAACCACTCAGCAGGTCCTCATAAATACTCATATCCCACCTCAACCCCTTTTTCCACATATTAGCATTCCATACGAAAGGAAACAAGAGAAAGAAACAAGAGAAAACGAACGGTAAACCCGGATACGCGGCATGGGCCGATGATCGGGAAGCCGGGCCCGGCTTGAATGAAATGGTTGCCCGTGTTTGGTTCGACCGCCGCTATTCGGCCCGAGCGGCGCAAGCTTTATAAATCGTCCGCCGCGTTGAGTACCGAGGCCGGCGCGGCTGTAATCCTATGTGTGCGTTACAGCATCGTAATGCGGTCGCGTCCCTGCGCCTTCGACGCGTAAAGCGCCTTGTCCGCGCCGCGCATCAGGCTTTCCAGCGTCTGGCCGGGTTGCTTTATTACGCCGCCGGCGCTTACGGTCAGCCGGATTTTCCGTTCGCGATAACAGAAAATATGGCCGCGAATCATCTCCAGAAAGGCATAGAGGGCCTGCCGCGCCTGTTCGTCGGTCTTGCCGGACAGCATAACGGCGAATTCCTCTCCGCCGAGCCGCGCGACCAGGCTCCCGGAATTGAAATGTTGTTTCAGCATCCTTCCGAAATCCTGTATGACGGAGTCGCCGGCAGGATGGCCGTACCGGTCGTTCACTTTTTTGAAATAATCGATATCGAACATAAAGAGGCTCAGGCTCACGCCGCTCTGATCGGACGCGTCGACCCACTCTCTGCCGATCTGCATAAAAGCGCGGCGGTTATTCAGCATGCTCAGCTCGTCCGTGATCGCCTGCTTTTTCAATTCCTCGTTCAGTCGGTATACTTCCGTGATGTCGCGCACCGTTTTGATCCAGCCGCGCGTTACGGTTCGGTCGTCGATACTTCTGGTCGTGATTTCGAAATAACGTTCATGCCCGCCCAAGTGCAGCTGAACAAGATTTTTTTCCTGACACAGCATACCCTCCAGAAAGAGCGGGACGCTTTGCAGAAGCGAGGCCAGATTCGTGTTGGATATGCGGATGTGGAGCTGATCGAGCAACAATTTTGCGCTTGCGTTGTAATCGATCATCTTGTTTTGCCGGTTGATGAGAAAGACGGCGTCGCCGCTGCATTCAAACGCGCGGCTTCGCGCCATCGATTTTGTCTCCAGCAGGTCGAAACGCGCAATGGCGATGATGACGAGCAGGGCGGCAATGGGAAGGCAGAGCACCATGTAGTCGATCGTAAAGCCGAACGGTTTGATCTGCGTAAGCAGCAGCCCCGCAATGGCAAAAACGGAAGCGGCGATCGTCAGCAGGACTTTACCGCGCTGCTTGACCCCGGTCCGAACGCTGTCGCGGATGAACAACGCCATCGAAACGAGAATCATCAGCATGGAGTGGACTGATTGCACATACATCCAAACGCCGGTTTTTTTGACCAGAATCAATTTACCGAATTCTTCCGTGAAGCCGACGGAGGCAAAGTAAAGATGATGATAATCGTTCGTATAGCGCAGGATAAACGACAGAATCGGAATCAGGAAAATAGCTGCGGACAAAACGATCTTGTGCCGCGAAAAATGCCCCGTATACAACAACGCGGTCGTAAGCCAGAGTGCCGAAACGAACGGAATACCGATGTATTCGATATGATTCCAGAAAATGATCTGCGACGGTTCGGACGAATTCAGCTCCAACGTATAACCGAGGATATAGAAACACATTGCACAACAGAGCATCATGCTTGCGTTTGTAAAACTTGAACCGTTCAGGGTTTTGATATAAGCCGCCCAGAACACCGTAAGAATCGCTATGATAATCAGATAGAGACTGATGATGTTGAAGATAAACATGCGTTGCCTTCCGTCCCAGATTGCCTGAAATGAATTTATACAATTCAACACTATATATTATATTACATAATAGTAAGAATGCAATCGGATAAAAAGGCATTTTTTCTATGGACGTTACAATCGGAGCCTGATGCCCGTTCTGCCACGGGAAACGTATCCCGCAGACAATTTTCGAGAGCGGCGGGGCCGCTCGGCAGAACAGCAAACGAAAACATCGGCGGAGCAGTCGTTCGATTGCTCCGCCGATGCGTCGGTATCGTTACTTTTTGATTGGAAAATAGATTTCGGTCACGTACTCGTCCGGTCGGACGTTGTCCTCGCAGCCCTTGACGTATAATTCGAAGGGCGGACCGGAAACGGCGTACCCTTCCCGTTCGATCCATTCGCCAAGCGCCGCGTAGCACGGCGTAAAATCATCGTAAGGGCCGATATGGGTGGCGAAACAACAAAATCCCGGATCAAGCCTGCGGACGTTGTCGCCGGTTGTCGCCGGCACGACGGCGCCGACCTCCAGATCGGTGCATGCGTGGTTAAAATCTTCGTCGTGGTATACGGTCAGGAACGGCCCGGATGGTTTTATATGGCTTTTCTCCAGTTTGCCGCACAATTCGCCGAAGATCCGGCCCAACTCGCGTACGCCTGCTTTCTGCCGAAGTGAAAAGATATTCTTCGGCTGAAACTGTGTGGTTTTTATGAGATAATTTGTTTGCATCATGTCCTCACACCTTTCGATTTTTTGAATGTCCTGCTCCATTTGAAACAGGATGCGCTGCCGACTGGAAATCTGCCGCGACAGTTCCGCCTTCTTTGCCCGCATCATTTCGGACAGGACGTCCGCGTCCCGGTTGGCAAGGGCGTGTGCGATTTCCGGCAGGGAAAACTGATACTGCTTTAGCCTCGAAATCAGCAGCATGTCGTGCAGTTGGCCGACTTCGTAATACCGGTAGCCGGTTTCCGGGCTGACATATCCCGGTTTCAGAAGCCCGATTTGATCGTAATAGCGCAGCGCTTTCGCGGATACCCGGCTTAGTCGGGAGAATTCTCCGATGGTCAGCATTTCATCACCACCCGTTTGGCATTCGAACATGTTCTGCTGTCAGTATAGGCGTTCCCGTAAGGGGAAAGTCAAGCGCTTTTTCGGGAGGGATTCCAACTTTGGTTTTCAGCAGGCGCAAGAACGGGAAAAGCCGCCGCAAAACATAGCTGCGGCGGCTCAGCCTGTCAAAAAAAGCCCGGGAGATTGTTAAGGGTCGTAAACCTTAATCCGTATATTCCGGCTGCGGCGGTTCAACCGCCGAAACATTCTCACCCGTTCCGGCCGCTTTATTTCGCAGCGGGGATTTCCCGGCTGCCGGGTTTTTCGAGGGCGATTTTGCCGTCTTTACAGAGCGGGCATTCGGATGGGACGTAGGTTCGGACGTCCAGTTTCAGCGCGGCGTAGACGGGCAGGGAAAACGTGCAGTTTTCCGCGCGCCGGTCCGCGATGCAGGCGACGCCGACGACTTCCGCGCCCATACCCTCCAGCACTTTTACCGTCTCCATGGTGGACTTGCCCGTGGTGACGACGTCCTCCGCAATCAGGATTTTATCGCCCGGGCCGACGGAGAAACCGCGGCGCAGCTGCATTTCGCCGTCCTTGCGTTCGGTAAAGATACTCTCCACGCCGAGCTGGCGGGCGAGCTCGTACGACACGATCACGCCGCCCATGGCCGGGCCGCATACCTTCGTAACGGGCAGCGATTGCACCTGATCGGCGACGGTTTTCAGCACCGTTTCCGCCCGGTCGGGGAAGCGCAGCAGCTTTGCGCACTGGCAGTATCCGCCGCTGTGCCTGCCGGAGGACAGCAGAAAGTGCCCCTCCAGAAACGCTCCGCATTCTTTCATGATGGTCAGATTGTCTTTCATAAACGTCTCCTATCAAAAGTCAAACAGAAATCAAGCTGTTTGCCATATCGTTTTATGTTCTTGCGCCATCCGTTTCATTGTTATAGCAACGCCCGGAGTTCTCAAACTGCATTTTATACGATTCCGCGAACATCCAGTATGTTCGACAGGTTCTGCTCCGCGCAATAGGCGCCCAGCCCGTCGATGATATCGAGCATGGCTGTGGGCTTTGCAAACGTCATGCAGCCGACCGCAACGGCGCTCGCGCCTGCCATGATGTAACGCAGCGCGTCATCCGCCGTGGCGATGCCGCCCATGCCGACGACCGGTATCTTGACCGCCCCGCATACCTGATGCACCATCCGCAGCGCGATCGGTAAAATCGCCGGGCCGGACAGGCCGGCATAGACGTTGTCGAACACGGCGCGCCGTTGATGAACGTCGATCGCCATGCCGAGAAAGGTGTTGACGAGGCTCAGCGCGTCCGCGCCCGCGTCCTCGCAGGCGCGCGCCACGGCGACGACGTCCGTCGCGTTCGGCGAAAGCTTGACGACGAGCGGATGGCGTGAAACCGCCTTTATCTTTTTGGTGATGCCGGCCGTCGTTTGCGGGTCTGTACCGAACGCCATGCCGCCCGCTTTCACGTTCGGGCAGGAGATGTTCAGCTCCAGAAGGTCGATATCCGCGTCGTTGAGCAGGCGCGCGCCTTCCAGGTATTCTTCCTCGCTGTGCCCGCCGAGGTTGCAGATCACCGCCGGGCCGAGCGCGCGCATATACGGCGCTTCGGTTTCCACGAACCGCCGCACGCCGGGGTTTTCCAAACCGATGCTGTTGAGCATGCCGGACGGCGTTTCGTACACGCGCACGCCGTCGTTTCCGCCGCTGCCGTTCAGGGTCAGCCCCTTGCCGCTGATGCCGCCGAGGCGCTTTACGTCGAACAGCTCCGCATACTCGCGCCCGAAACCGAAGGTACCGGAGGCGGCGATGACGGGATTTTTCAGTTCCACGCCGAGCAGGTCGATTTTAAGCGCGTCAGATGGCATCGAATACCTCCTCGTAAAAGAACACCGGCCCGTCCTTACAGACGCGCTTGTTTCCGCCGCTTGTCCGAATGGTGCAGCCGAGGCACGCGCCGACCCCGCAGGCCATGCGTTTTTCCAGAGAGACATATAATTTTGCGCGTGCGTCTCTTGCCGCCTGTGCCGCAGCGCGCAGCATGGGCGCGGGACCGCAGGCGTAATAGGCTGCGGGGCGGGAAAAATCCACATCCTGCGTGACGAATCCGCCGATATTGACGCTGACGCTGTCCGCGAGCTTTTCGAATTCTTCGGACAGGTAAGCGCCTTCCTTGAACCCGAGGAACACGTCGACGCGCCGGCCGGGTTCTTTTAACCGCAACTCTTTTACCAATTGATACAGCGGCGCGATGCCGATGCCGCCGCCGATAACGACGGCGGGGCCGTCCTCCAGCGGGAATCCGTTTCCGTACGGGCCCTGCACGTCCAGCGTTTGACCGGGAAGCATGGCGGACAATAACGCCGTTCCACGGCCCGGGGTGTGGTACACAAACGATATTTCATTCGAATCAGCATTTGCTTCGTAAATACTGATCGGCCGGCCTAAAAACGGGTCCAGCGAATCCGGTCGGCGCAGCATGTAAAACTGGCCCGCATGGCCGGGCGGCGCGCCGAAAACGCGCATGCGGAACACCCCGTCGGCAACCGGCTTGTTGCTTTGCATTACAGCCACTGCATGATGTCCTTTTTCATGTTCAGCACGGCTTTGCGGACATATTCCGTAAAGTCGACGCTTTCCGATTTTCCCTTATGCGCGCTGATGAGCCCGCGCGATGAATTCACCACGCCGCAGATGCCGTCCTTAAAGAAGCCGGCGATGTCCCTGCCGGTACCGCCCTGCGCGCCGTAACCGGGGATGAGCAGAAAGGTATGCGGGAGCAGCGGCCGGATGCGCTCGAACTCCTGCGGATATGTCAGCCCGGCGACCGCGCCGATTGCGGAAAACCCGCTTTTGCCGACGAACGGCTCGCCCCAAGCGGAGACCTTGCGCGCCATGCGCTCGTAGAGCGTTTCGCCTTCGGCCAGCAGGTCCTGGAAATCTTTGCCGCTGGGGTTGGACGTTTTGACCAGGACGAAAATCCCTTTGTCCTGTTCGAGGTACGGATAGTAGGGGGAGACCGCGTCCTCGCCCATAAAGGCGTTTACGGTCATCAGGTCCGTTTCGAAATCGCCGCTGAAATGCGCCTTTGCATACTGCGTGGCGGTGGAGGAGATATCCCCGCGCTTTGCGTCGGTGATGGTGACGCAGCCTTTGCTGCGCGCGTATTTCAGCGATTTCGAGAACGCCGCCATGCCGTCGAGCCCGAGCGCTTCGTAGCAGGCGATCTGGAATTTGAAGCAGCCCGCCTCTTCATAAACCGCGTCGATGATGCGGCGGTTGAACTCGAATATCTTTTCGCCCTGCGAGGCGTCTTTTTCCTTTAAATATTCCGGTAAAAAGGAATATTGCGTGTCCAGCCCGACGC
>ERZ795048.541-NODE-541-length-39141-cov-15.292074_pt1 | contig 39141 bp, 37 predicted proteins | sample MGYA00375132_ERZ795048 | MGnify/ENA primary metagenome ERZ795048 (study PRJEB30177, sample SAMN05720225) | activated sludge metagenome | isolation source: Anaerobic digester | place: Hong Kong | collected 2014-12-17 ...
TGGTCAGGGATACAAACTGGTTGACGAACGAAGGTATCATGTTTCTCAGTGCCTGCGGCAGGATGATGTAGATCATGGCCTGGGTGTAATTAAGGCCGGAGCTTCTCGCAGCCTCCATCTGTCCCTTCGGGATCGACTGAATACCGGCGCGTACAATCTCCGCACAATATGCACCGGTAAACACCGTGAATGCCACCAGTGTGCTCCGTGCCTCGGGCACGGGGCGGTGAAAGATGATCGGGGCGAGGAAATAGAACCAGAAGATCAGCAGCAGCAGCGGGGTGCCTCGTATGATTTCAATATAGATGATGGAAGGGATGCGGATGTACCATCTCTTTGAAAGCCGCATCAGCCCGAATATGATACCGACCCAGAAGGCAAAGAATATACCCCCGACGGCGAGCAGGATGCTCAGCGCAAGTCCGCCGACAGGACCGTCAGGGAATCTCCCCAACAGAAAGTATCCAAAGTTGTTCCATACTACGTCCCAGTGCACCGATGCCCCCTAGTATCTGATCATACGCAAGAACTTCTTGTTGTATATGTTTATGATCAAAGAAATGGTCAATGATAAGGAAATGTATAGCAGCGTTGCTACGGTAAATGCTTCGAACCCTCTGAAACTGTAAGACTCTATCTGCCGCGTCATATAAGTGAGCTCCATGACACCGATGGTCATGGCAAGGGATGAATTCTTCGTGAGGTTTAAAAACTGTGAGATCAGGGTGGGGATCACGATCCTGAATGCCTGCGGCAGCACCACATTTGCCATGGCCTGGATAAATGAAAGACCGGTGGCCCGTGAAGCCTCCATCTGTTCCTTGGGGATGGACATGATTCCAGCCCGGATCTCCTCGGCTATAAATGCCGAGGTATAGATGGTGAGCGATACCACTCCCACTGCAAACTCATAATCATGTGCATAGAGCCATTGATTGATGTTTTCGGGGAATATGTAATACGACCCGAAATACCAGAAGAACAGCTGGATGAGCAAAGGGGTGTTCCTGAAGAATTCGATATAGGAGATAGTGATCCACTCCAGGATCTTGACCTTGGTCATCCTCAGTGTCGTGATCAGGGTTCCGATCAGGAGCGACAGGAGGATGGAGATTCCCGAGATCTTCAGGGTGATGATAAGACCGTGGATGATCCATTCCCGGTACTCACCGGTCAGCACTATCATCCAGTTGAATTCGTAATTCACAGGGTATCTCCAGTGTGAGGGGGCACCCCCGATGAGAGGCACCCCCTTATGTAAGCATACTTATTTCGGGAAGGTTTCCATCTCCCAGGTCAAAGGCATATAGTAATTTGTATCCGGCCCAAGCCATTTGTTATAGATCTTCAGGTAGGTGCCGTCTTCCCACATCTCGATCAGAGAGGCGTTGACAAAGTCTCTGAAATTGGAGTCATTCTCTCTCACACCGATGCCATACGGCTCTTTTGCAAAGAAGTCACCGACGATTTCCCACATTTCGGGATTGTCATCGCTTCCTTTAAGCCCCACAAGAATAACAGAGTCTGTGGTCACGGCAGATACCTTGCCCTGTTTGAGTGCGAGGAATGCCTGCGGATAGCCCTCGAAAGAGAGTACGGTGCAGTCCGGCTGTACATTCTTGATGTTCTTCTCGCTTGTGGAGCCCTTTGCGCTGCCCACTTTCTTGCCGGCGAGGTCCTTGTAACTGTTGATGCCGCTGCCCTTTTTCACCAGCAGTTTCTGGCCGTCCATGAAATAGGTGAGGCTGAAATCGATGACTTCATCCCTGGACAGTTTGTGCGTCATGGTGCACGCTGCAAGATCCACCATGCCCTGGGAGAGCTTGGGTATTCTTGTTGCAGACGTAACCGGCTTGAGTTCGAGCTTCACACCCATTTTATTGGCAATCTCCCGGCAGATATCAACATCAAAACCGACCAGTTCCTTGGTGTTCTCATCAACAAAACCGAACGGAACCACCGCATCCTTGACACCGGCAACGAGCACACCCTTTGCCTTGGCATCTTCCAATGTGCCTGCATTGAGTGCAGCGCCAAAGGACAGTACGAGTGTCAGGACCATAACCAGAACAAACACAAAATTAAACCGTTTCATCCAATTACCTCCCCTTATTTAATGTAGCTATTGATTTAGAGTATTTCCTTTAAGAACAGTTTTGTCCTTTCATGCTGAGGGTTTTTGAAAAAATGCTCAGGTGTTCCCTGTTCCAGGATTTTTCCAAAGTCCATGAAGAAGATCCGGTCTGCCACCTCACGGGCAAAACCCATTTCATGCGTAACGACGATCATGGTAATGCCCTCTCTGGCAAGGTCTTTCATGACATTGAGCACCTCGTTGATCATCTCCGGGTCGAGGGCGGATGTGGGCTCGTCAAAGAGCATGATCTTCGGCCGCATGGCAAGGCCCCTGGCGATGGCAACTCTTTGCTGCTGTCCGCCTGAAAGTTCGGCGGGATACTTATGGGCCTGATCGTGGATGCCCACCTTCTCCAGAAGGGCAAACGCAATCTCTTCAGCCTCTTTCTTGTTCATCTTCTTTACCTTGATCGGGGCAAGGGTTACATTTCTCAGTACCGTGATGTGCGGGTAGAGGTTGAACTGCTGGAACACCATACCGATATCCGCCCTAAGTTTGTTGATGTCCATGTCAGGACCATGGACGTCTTTGCCCTCCACAATGATCTTGCCCTGCTGGATCTCTTCAAGGCGATTGATGCACCGGATAAAGGTGCTCTTCCCCGAGCCGCTCGGGCCGCAAACGACAACAACCTCTCCGGGCTTTATATGTTCGGTGATACCCTGGAGCACATGAAAATCATCAAACCACTTATGAATATCTTCTATCTTGATCAAATCAGGCCTCTTTATGAGCTTTCAAATTTATGATCACTTTAGAGCACATCATGGCAAGGTGTCAAGAATAATGCTTTTATTACAAACTTAGACATCTTGTATTATGTGTATGGGGTCTGCCCTAGGATTTTGTAGATGACAGGGAAAATCGAAGCAGAGAAGAATGAGTTGTTTCTATGAAGATCGAGTCCTGGATTTTTTTACTTTTGGGCTTTGCAAAAGCTTCGCCCGATGAGTCGGAGGACAAGCCCGCCTGCTCGGTCTATGCTTCTGTCTCCGGCTGCGACTTTCTTGCAAAGAATTTCCTGGCAGCCATCATGCTCGCCGGAAGGACAAACAGGTCACAGATCAGCGCCAGGAGCAGGGTCATGGAAAGCAGCAGCCCGAAGTCTCTGGCAGGCCTGAAGTTGGAGATCACCACGATGGAAAAACCGCCGATACTGATCAGCGAGGTGAAGATCACGGCTCTGCCCACAAAGATCGTTGTCTTTCTCAGGGCCTTGTTCATGGACTGGTCCTTTGCAGAGAATTCTTTTCTGAACCGTGAGAGGAAGTGGATGGTGTCGTCGGCACAGATACCCAGTGCAACCGAGGCGATCATGACGGTGCCCACGTTCAAATTGATGCTGCACCATCCCATGATCCCGATAATCATGGTGATTGGCAGTATATTCGGCAGGATGCATAAGAGGCCGTATCTGAAAGAACGGAAGACAACAAACAGGATCCCGATAACCAGGATGAATGCCAGGGAAAACGTTTTGATCTGGCTCTCCACGATATATTTATCCAGCATACTGAAGAGATGGGATCCTCCTGTCAGGGAGACCTTCACCTCTGTGCCGGAAAATGCCTGCATGGCCTTTTCTTCCACCTGTGATATGAGCCCCCGGGTCTCCTGTGAACTTGCATATTTGATCTTGATGGCGATCCTGCCCTTTGAGTAGTCCATGTTGACGACCCGTTCCAGTTCCTCGGTGCCGGAGCTTGAGAAACTGAACAGGAGGATCTCCTGGGCGATCAGTTCCCTGGAATCCGGCACTGTGTATGCCTCCGGATTGTTGGCATTCAGTGCCCTGTTGACTGATTTTACGTAGTTTGTCAGTGAGATGATCTTTTTTACCCCCGGCATCTGCTGGATCTCTTCTGACAGGGCATCGACCTTTTTTAGAATCTCCGGGTCCTGCAGTATGTTTTCTTCTCCTTCAAGGATCAGTTCCAATGTGCCGACACCTGCGAGATACTTGTCGAGCATCATGGAATTGACATAGACATCGCTGTCCTTGGGGAACCATTCCAGCTCGTTGGTCTCGATTGCAACCCTTTTGACGCCCAGGCCGAAGAAGATGATACACAAGAGCGTGGCAAAAAGGATCAGCCAGTATCCCCTTTCATTGATATGGAATATCCCTGCCAGCATATGTCCCCAATGCCGGTGGTGCACCCGTGCCTGAGTGGGCACAAGTGTGAGCATGAACGGAACAAGCACAATTGAGATAATGAAGGCGAACATGATTCCTGCTGCCGAGGTAATGCCAAAATGCTGGACCGCAGTAATGGGGCTGGCCCACAGCGAAAGCAGTCCGAATGATGTGGTGATGCTCGTGATGAAGCAGGGGATGGTAATATACTGAAGAGTCGCCAGATACGAGGTTCTCCGGTTATTCTCTTTTCTCACCTCGTCATAGTACTCGATGATATGGACCGTGTTGGCTATGGACAGGATAACGATCAGCGGGATAATCAGGCCGCTTACCGCGTTATAGGTATACCCCATCATGGAGTAAAAACCCAGGGTCCAGCACAGACTCATGGCAATTACAGAGATAACGATAATATTCTTGGGGATAGAACGGAAGAGAATATAGGTCATGGCAAGAACAAGGATCACCCCGAGTGCAGGCAGGATGGTTTCATTCTCCTTTGTTACCTTGTTGAATTCATGGTTTATCATAATGCCGCCTGCAAGGAAGGTCTCCACCCCTGCGGGTCGGTCTTTATCAAGAATAGTATCGATCTGTTCAATCACAGCCACTATCTGCTGGGGTTTCAACTCGTCAAAGACAATCACGATAGCACTGAGGGTACCGTCTGCAGATACGAGATAATCCCTGAACAGTTCGTCGGTGAGTGCATAGGTTTCAATATCACGTGTGTCGGCATCTTCCAGGTCTTCTAAAAGAGGGGTGATGACAATCCCTTCTTCGGTCCCCACTACCTTGTTGGCATTTGCCAGGCTGTGTACCCTCTTTGCCAGGTCGATGTCTTTCAGCTCATCGGACTTCGCCTTTATGTATCCGAGTACCTCCTTGGAGAACAGCTTCTGGGACCTCACTGCAACGATAATGTATCTGCCTCCCTCGAAGGTGTCGCGGAAACTGTTGTAGTTGATAGAGATGGGATCCTCTTTGGCGAACCATGCACTGATGGTGTTGTCCAGGTCCATATTGATGAACATGGCGAAGACGATCGTAGAGATCATGATGAGTGCAAGGAGTATATAACGGAGTTTGAAGATAATAAGTGACAGTGTCTTCATCGGCCTTGACTGAGATAGAATTCCATACTCGTAAGTATGGCGCGATTATGTGTATCTGCCCACATCACCGAAAAGAAAGCTGCAGCATCCCGTACTGCCCGATCAATAATCAAAGCGACCCCTCCTCTATGCCCATAGGAAAACAACATCTTCTCTTGTGATGATAGTCTGTTTTCAGTTCATGATTCAAGAAAAAATAAATACTTAGATCAGATTTTTCTTGGGTTGCAGAAGAAATGACAGTTCCTCTCAGTAAGAATACGAGTCAGCCGGACGTCCTGGTATGGATTGTGGACAAGTTTTTCAGTGAATGGATCTGAGATTCTAAGAATCAATACCAGCCCTTCAGCGTTGTACAATGTCATGTGGGGCTGGTAATGATTATGCAGAACGTGTTACTTCACCCTCGATGCAGCGGGTTCCTTCGAACTCATCTTCGATACAAATCTGAACCCGATGGCGATGAATGAAATGATGCCGATACCGATAAATACAACTGTCATGATTGTCCTCTCCTCTCCGTGATAGCTTCCTGTATAAAGCCTTTGAAGCCTATTGCAATACCGATGATAAGCCCCAGGAGTGTAAAGTTTGGTGCCATATTGGTGAGCCGATCCAGATACATACCACCATAGAGTCCCAGGAATGTCATGATGACGAGGACAAAGCTGTAGGCGCTGATCCTTGTAATCCTGGCAAGGAGTTTCTTGGGGAGTCTATATGGTTTGTTCTTTTTCATTTTGCTCTCATCAGAACATCTGTGCGATGAATTGTCGTGCAGGCCCTGAGTTTATCCCTACCAATGCCACGATAAGAACGAATACGGCGGTGGCTTCTGCCGGACTGAGCCCCAATACACGATACATAAACCTGATGCCGATGCCTGTTAAGAATAAGCAACCGATAATGATCCAAATGGCTACCATAGCCGATCTCCTTTTCTGTTGCGTACTGATGGAAGAAAGGCAAAATGCATGCCAGGCTATAAGGTTTATAACTAATTGAATATAATAGAGATATATAGCTACTATTTGAATGTATGTGACATTTTGACAAGTTGAGGGATAACCGGATCCATCTCATTTGACAAAATGACAAAAATACGTAAAAAAATCATGATAATGTGTCAAGTTGTCAAAAAGATGAAGCACGGTATGAAGATGCAATGTGTTATTCCTGGTTCTACAGTCTCTCGGGAATTTCCAGCGGGGTTTTCTAATAATAGTATTCAATCCGGCCGAAAAAGAACTAGTATGGTTGTTTGGAGAATTGAAAGGTATTTATGTTTACTTCATGCCGACTGATTGATAATCCTGTAATAGGAGGGGACAAGAATTACCTTGGAATCACATTGTGAACTGCACCTGCATGAGGAAAAACTGATCCGACCTGTATGGACTCTCTGTATTGACAGGATTAATTATCCAGGTCAGGCAATAGGAGCTCTTAGAACATGTAGAGAGTATCGATCAGTACAGAGTTTGTCCAGGAGTAGATAACTATGCCGGAAAAGCCAACATACAAAGATCTGGTCAAAAAGGTGGAACAGCTGGAGGAGCGGTTGAAGGAGTATGGGAACAACCCGGATTCATTTTCCGGGAGCGATGACCGCCTCAGTCAGGATACAGACAACAGACATGATACGTACAATGCACCGGCTCCGCGAACCTTAGAGGATAAGTTCTGGACTGGCGGGCACCCGTTGGATATCAAGCGCCTCGAGCGCTCAGGCAGGAATTTTCTGGAAAACGAGGAGTACTACAGACTGCTCGCAGAGAATGTGCGCGATGTTATATGGGCCCTGGACCTGAAAGGGGGAAACTTTACCTACTTCAGTCCCTCGGTGGAGGGATTGCTCGGTTATACGCCACAGGAAGCCATGAGCCTTTCCGTCGAGAAGATATTAACCCCGGAATCCAATCATAAGGCAACCATGCTCTTTGCAGAAGAACTGATGCGACAGCAGCGCAAAGAGGTGGACACGGGAGAGGGGCATCTGTCACTGGATCTGGAACATGTCCGAAAGGACGGCTCAACAGTCTGGGCGGAGTTGAGTGTGACGTTCATGGAGGATGAGCACGGAGAACCTGCTGAACTGTTCGGGATCACGCGTGATATAACAGAGAGGAAGCTGATCGAAGACGCCCTGCGTCAGAGCGAAGAGAAATATCGTACCATCCTGGAGAATATCGAGGACGGATATATTGAAATCGACCTGTCAGGGACTTTCACCTTTGCCAATGTATCCGCCTGCAGGATGCTCGGTTTCACGCATGATGAGATGATCGGGATGAATTATCGGCAATATACATCTCCTGAGACGGCAAGAAGGATGTATGAAGTCTTTCATGAGATAACGATCACCGGTAATCCTGCATATCTGGTGGATTATGAGGTCATCCATAAAGATGGCAGTGTACGTGTCCATGAGATGTCTGTTTCTCTTATTCGTGACTTTGAAAATAAACCCAAGGGGTTCCGGGGTATCGCCCGCGATGTCACCGAACACAGGCGGGCGGAGGTTGCCCTCAGGCAGAGTGAAGAAAAATACCGCACCATCCTTGAGAGTATAGAAGACGGCTATTTCGAGGTTGATCTCAAAGGGGACCTTACCTTCTTCAATAATTCCTTCTCCCGTATCTGGGGATATCCAAAAGATGAATTGATGGGGATGAACAATCGCGAATACACCAGTGAAAATATGGCAAAGAAGGTCTCAAGAGTATTCAGGCAGATATATTATACAGGAAAACCGGGGAGGGTTTCTGATTACGAAATATTCTGCAAGGAAGGCAGCACGAGGATCCTGGAGATCTATGCCTCTCTTATCAGGGATTCGCATGATAAGCCGGCAGGATACCGGGGAATAGCACGAGACGTTACCGAACGCAAGAGGCTCGAATACCAGTTGATGCAGGCCCAGAAGATGGAGTCCATCGGTACCCTGGCAGGAGGTATTGCTCATGATTTCAACAATCTGCTGATGGGAGTGCTGGGAAACATATCATTGATGCTCATGGGCAGGGACGAACAGGACAAGGACTATGAACGCCTGAAGAATATCGAGCAGTATGTAATGCGTGGTTCCGAACTGACCAAACGCCTGTTGGGGTTTGCCCGCGGGGGAAAGTATGAGGTGAAGCCGACCGATCTGAAAGGTTTCATAGAGAGAAGTGCTGACATGTTCGGACAGACCAAGAAGGAGATCATGATACACCGAAAATTTCAGCAGGATCTGTGGGCCGTTGAGGTTGATCAGGGGCAGATGGAACAGGTTCTCTTGAACCTGTTTGTGAATGCCTGGCAGGCAATGCCCGCAGGTGGGCATTTATATCTTGAAGGGGCAAATGTTGAACTGGGTGAGGAAGATGTGGAACCATACGGGATTGAAACAGGCCGGTATGTAAAGATAACGGTATCGGACACGGGCGTCGGTATGGATGATGATGTGCGTGCCAAGGTATTTGATCCGTTTTTCACGACAAAAGACAGGGGGAGGGGAACCGGTCTTGGGCTCGCATCAGTCTATGGAATTGTGAAAAACCATGGCGGATTCATCATAGTAGAGAGTGAAAAAGGGAAGGGGTCCAGCTTTCACATATACCTGCCTGCTTCATCAAGATCCGTGGAGCAGCCAAGGGGTATGAGTGAGAAGGTGAAGCCCGGAGCCGGTACCGTATTGTTGGTGGATGATGAGGAGATGATCATCGATGTGGCCTCTGAAATGCTGAGACGTATGGGGTATGAGGTTCTGGGGGCACGTAACGGCAAGGATGCACTGGAGATGTATAAGAAGAATCCCGGGATGATAGATATAGTGATCCTGGACATGATCATGCCTGAGATGGGAGGCTCTCAGACCTATGACCGTCTGAAAGCTATCGATCCTGATGTAAAGGTTCTGCTCTCGAGCGGGTACAGCAGGGACGGACAGGCGGAGGAGATACTGAAGAAGGGATGCCTGGGATTCATCCAGAAGCCCTTCAATATGAAAGACCTCTCTCAGAAGATTGCGGAAATTTTGGGAGGAAAATAGACTGGAGCAATCTTGTTCCCTTGTTGACTAGTTCGTTTTCTTTTTAAAATTATCAGCTTTTTTTATATTCTTATCGTATTGTCTTCGATCATTTACCAGTACTCCAACACTCCATTTCTTCCTCAGGTTTTTTTACGCCGGGCTATACTTCTGCTCAAGACGTTTGGCCACCATGCTCATGCTGTAGCAGCATATGAAATAGAGCACGGCGATTGTCGTATAGATCTCGAACGGATAGATCATAAGCCGGTTGTTCAGCGTTTGGGCAATGGTTGTGAGCTCAAACACCCCGATGATATAGGCCAGAGAGGTGTCTTTGAAGAGAGAGATGAACTGGCCAACGATTGCAGGGATCATGATTTTGAGGGCCTGAGGCAGGACCACCTTGCGCATGATCTGAAAATAACTCAGGCCCGATGCTGTGGCTGCTTCCACCTGCCCGAAGGGGATTGCACTCACCCCTGCACGGACGATCTCTGCCAGGTATGCACCGGAGAAGATGGTAAAGGCAATAGTGGCGCTCCAGAACACGTCTATCTGCATGCCGGTGACAATGGGCGAGAAGAAATATACCCAGAAGATGACCATGATGAGGGGGTTCCCTCTTATGATCTCGATGTAGATGATGCTCGGGGTACTGATCAGAGGATTATTGCTCAGCCTTCCCAGGCCGAACACGAGTCCGATAAAGAAACTCACGAACAGGGCGATCCCTGCGATTATGATACTCAGGGTCAGTCCGCCCAGACCGAAGAAGATCTCGCCTGCTCCGCCGTGAGGAAAGGTCCAGATAAGAAGTGCGGGCAGGTTGTTCCAGATTACAGTCCAGTTGAATGAATATATGGCATAGATAATGGCAATGACTACGGCGATGAACAGTATTACAAAAATGATTTTGGCAAAGAACACCATCCACTTCCACGCGAAGGTGGCGAGTCGGGACCAGATAGATGCATAGACAGCTTCCTCATGAGGGGGGGCGTATTCTCCCATGTGGAACAGCTCCTTGATCCATCTGATCAGGAGGAATAGCATCCTGCCCATGAGGTAAAACGGTTTGAAGCAGAGTCCGAGGAATTTATCGAGGGCGGAGAGCTGTTTGTCCTGCCCGATCTTGAGGTGATGATTAATGGAGTTCATCACCACGGATATGGAAAGCGACAGACCGAGATAGATCAATGATGCGGCCGATGTCGCCTCGAACCCCCTGAAGGTGAAGGACTCGATCTGCTGAGACTGCCAGCACAACTCGGCAACCCCGATGGTCATGGCAAGTGACGAGTTCTTCATGTTATTGAGGAATTCGCTGCCCAGAGGTGGAATTATGACACGGAACGCCTGGGGCAGGATCACGAACCGAAGCATCTGCGTACCGCTCAGTCCTGATGAATGGGCGGCCTCCACGTGGCCGTGTGGTATTGCCTGAATCCCGGCACGTACGATCTCGGCCACAAAAGAACCGGTGTAGACGCCGAGGCCGATTGTCGCTGCCCAGAACTCAAAGTTGTGTTCATTCAAAAAGATGCGGATTGTCTCAGGCAGTGCAAGGGGAAAGGCGAAGTACCAGAAGAAGAGCTGAACCAGAAGCGGGGTGTTCCGAAAAAATTCAACATAGCCGGTTGCAAGGTAGTAGGTGGGCTTGAATTCGGAGAGACGGGCAATGCCGAAGATCGTACCAAGCACAAGTGCTATCCCGGTACTGATGAGCGATATCTCTATGGTCAGCTGCAGGCCCCGCAAGAGCCAGTAGCCAAAGATCTCTTTATACGTGGGATTTACTTCGTAGAGAACAGCCCAATAGAAATTATAACCGAAATCAGCATGCTTGAAGACTACATAGAGTATGAGTATGATGACAGCGAAAACACCGAATTGCTGTGCCGTGTGCTTTGAGGATCTCACCTGATGCCCCCTGTTGAAAATATGTCTGAATCTTTTTCGTAACGCTTAAAAAATATGCGGTCCCACGCAGGTGTGGACCGCATATTTTTAGCAATCATCGTTTTAATATTACGGCCACATTTCGATCTTTTCGGTCATGGGGAAGTAGTACGGTGTGTCCGGTCCATACCACTTGTTGTAGATCTCCATGTATTTGCCGTCGTTCCACATATCCTGGAGTGCGAAATTGACTGCATCGCGCCAGTCGCTGTCGTCCTCAGGCAGGCCCATCCCATAGGGCTCGTCGCTGAAGAAATCGCCTACGAGTTCGTATTTGCCGGGCTCTTTTGCTGCAAATCCGAGAAGGATGGTGCTGTCGGTGGACCATCCTGCGACCTTATCCTGCTGCAGTGCCAGGAAGCAGGAAGGCTCATCCTGGAAACTGATGACATTCTTCTCTGCATTGGGATCACCGAGCTTCTTCAAGAGGTTGATTGCATTCTTCTCACTCGTGGTTCCCTGCATCGATGCTATTTTCTTGCCGACAAAGTCTTCGTGTTTGGTGAAGCGGCCTTTCTTTGCCAGGATCTTCTGTCCGTCGAAGAAGTAGGTGATTGAGAAATCGATTGTCCGGTCGCGCTCACGTTTATGAGTCATGTTTGCAGTGGAAAGATCGATCCTTCCAGAGGTGAGGAACGATATCCGGGTCTTGTTGTTCAGCTTCACCCGCTCCACCTTGAGCTCTTTGCCCATCTGCTGTCCGATCCTCTTGATCACTTCCTCTGCGATGTCAACATCGAAGCCCACCCACTCGTTCTTGTCATTGAAGTATGCGGCAGGAATAGAGTTGTACATCATACCGGCGCGGACTACCCCGTCCTTCATTACCTTGTCATATGTTGCCCCTGCGTAACATGCAGAACCAAGCAGCATGACAAAACTAATTGTAAATATTACTCCTCCGATTACCCTTTTCATAACCTCCCCCTTTCTCGATTAATTTATCTATAGATGAAAATTTATTCGCTAGTGGCTCAAGATTTTGCTCAAGAAGAGCTTGGTGCGCTCATGTTTTGCATGCGAGAAGAATTTGTCGGGCGGGGCGCTTTCTATAAGCTGTCCCTCATCCATAAAGACGACCCTGTGTGCCACTTCCCGGGCAAAGCCCATTTCATGGGTAACCACAATCATGGTCATCCCTTCATGGGCAAGATTTTTCATAACATCAAGGACCTCGTTAATCATCTCAGGGTCAAGAGCGGATGTCGGCTCGTCAAAGAGCATTATCTTAGGCCGCATTGCCAGGCCTCTGGCGATTGCCACACGCTGCTGCTGTCCCCCTGAGAGCTGATCCGGGTATGACCGGGCCTTTTCCGCTATACCCACCTTTGCCAGGAGCGCATGGGCGTTTGCCTCGGCATCTTCGCGTTTCTGTTTGCGGACATTGATGGGTGCCAGGGTGATATTCTCAAGGACCGTCATGTGCGGATAGAGGTTGAATTGCTGGAAAACAAACCCGATTTCTTCTCTCAAGCGTCTCAGGTTGATCTTCGGATCGTGAATAGGCATGCTATCAACAACAATCTCACCGTCCTGAATGGGTTCCAGCTTGTTGATACAGCGGATCAGCGTGCTCTTGCCGGAACCGCTGGGGCCGCAGATAACGACTACTTCTCCTGAAGAAACATGAAAATCGACATCTCTGAGTACATGGAGGTCACCAAACCACTTGTTTACCTTGTTAAAGGTTATCATATCTCGCGTCAGCCCTTCATTGTATGCAATAGATTCCGGCTCAGCATAATGATCGATAGCTCAATCAACCAGGCCATGAGAAATATAGATAAGTGAGGGTGTTGTGTCAAGTGAAACCATCATCGTGTTTTGTGGCAAAAGATTTAATGAGTCTGAAAAAATCGCCGGAAAATAACAAAATTGTCTGGTTTCTATTTTCCAGTTCAATGGCAGAGCCCAGTGATGGGGAGTCGATATTCTGCTGAAGCACCCGTTTTGTAAGTTTGAGTCCGCCGACACTTTTGCCTGTCATCATTCGTGCATATTCAAGGGCTTTTGCGAGAAGGTTCTCCTGCGGCACAACGGCACTCACAAGGCCTATCCTGTCTGCCTCAAAGGCATCAACCTTTCTGCCGGTACACAGGATATCCGCTGCCCGTGAGAGGCCCACAAGGCGAGGCAGGAGATAGGAAGAGCCGAGTTCACCCCCTGAAAGACCGATATTTATGAATGATGCTACAAAATAGGCATTATCTGCGGCTATCCTGATATCGCTTGCCAGGGCCAGGCAGAAGCCGCCTCCGGCCGCTGCTCCGTTTACCGCTGCGATCACCGGCTGGGGTATGCCCCTCAGGCCGGTGATAAGGGCGCTGTACTTCTCCTGGACGAGTTTGAGAAATGTTTCCGGGTCTGAGAATGCCTCGGAATCGCTGTGGCTTACAGCATCGTTCAGATCGGCCCCGGATGAAAACCCACGGCCGTTGCCGGCGAGAATGACTACCCGGATGGAATCATCGGCTGAAAGGATCTCAAAGAGTCTGCCGAAATCATCGAGCATGTCCATGTTCATGGCATTGAGGGTATCCGGACGATTGAGTTTTACCAAGGCAATCTGCGGTTCCACCTCTTCAAAGGTGATTGTTGCAAACGATGGCATGTGAGGGTTCAATTTGACTCCTTTCTCTTGGATATTTCAATCTCCCGCAACTCTCTCCGGAGGATTTTGCCCACGGCGCTCTTCGGGAGTTCGTCAATGAATTCTATTTCCTGGGGCACCTTGTATGCTGCCAGGTTTGCCCTGCAGTAATCTATGATCTCTTTTTCCGTCAGGGCTGCACCGTGTTTCAGTACGACATAGGCCTTTACGGTTTCCCCGCGGTATGCATCAGGGACACCTATCGTACAGGCTTCGATGATCCCTGGATGATCAAAAAGGATCTCGTCAATCTCCTTGGGATAGATGTTGAATCCGCTGCCGATGATCAGGTCTTTTTTCCTGTCGATGACTAAGAGATAGCCTTCATCATCGAAGAATCCTATATCACCGGTATGGAACCACCCGTCACGGAGAGATTCGCGTGTTTCGGCTTCCTTTTTGTAATACCCCTTCATGACCTGGGGCCCCTTGATGCAGATCTCTCCGGATTCGCCCGTTGGCAGCTCTTTCTCCCCTGTTTCCAGATCCACGATCTTTACCTCGGTATTGGGCAGCGGGACTCCCACAGTACCGGTCTTGATCTTACCGCCCCAGGGAGTGGCAGTGGCAAATGCGGTATTCTCTGTCGCTCCGTAGACATCATAGATGCTCGCGTTGTGCAGGTCCTTAAGCTTGTTCACCGTATCCTCAGGGAGCGGGGCTGCCCCGGCAAAATATCCTTTCACGAACGAGAGGTCCATGGAGCAGAACTCCTTGTTTTCTAGCAGGCCGGTGTAGATGGTCGGGACACCGGGGAGGAAGGTGGGTTTGAACTTCTTGAGCATCTCCACGATAACCTCGGGTGTGGGGCGGGGCACGAGCACACAGGTCCATCCGCACCAGAACGGAAGATTCTGGCTTACCGAATACCCTGCAGAATGGAAGATCGGATAGACTCCCAGCAGGCTTTCATCCGCATCGTTCAGGTCGGGAAACCACGCCCGGAATATCTGAACCACGGATGATATGTTGGCATGGGTGAGCATGGCCCCCTTGCTCGCACCGGTTGTTCCCCCGGTGTAGATGAGGGCCGCGATATCATCCCACCCGGCGGCGTTTTCAACCGGGGTATCGGGATATTTATTCAGGAGGTCCATGAACTCATATACGCCTTCCTGGGGAGTGACCTTTCTGTACATGCCTTTCTTGACAAAGGGGAAGAGCTGTTTCTTGGGGAAGGGGAGGAAATCGTTGATATGGCAGGTTATGATGGACCTGATTCTGGTTTTGTCCTTCAGTTTCAGTGCCCTGGGCAGAAGCAGATCGAGCGTGATGAGAACTTCAGCATCGGAGTCATTCAGCTGATATTCGAGCTCCCTTTCCGTGTACAGGGGGTTGTTCATTGAAGTGACCGCCCCCAGCCGGTAGACGGCATGGTTTGCAATACCGATCTCAGGGATATTGGGCAGGAGCATGGCCACTTTGTCGCCTTTTTTGACCCCGATGTCCCCTAATGCCCGTGCAAAACGATTTACGAGTCCTTCCAGTTCCCGGTAGGTGATCTTTTTCCCCATGTAGATGTATGCAACGGTATCAGGCCAGTTCTTTGCCGCCCGGCTCAGGGCCTCGGGCATGGTGATCCGGACTATGTCCACTTCATTGGGGACACCCGGGCAGTACGATTTGTGCCACAGTCTTTCAAAAGCCATAGTTTCCTCCTCTTGAAAACAAACATACACATCATACGGAATTATAATATAAGCTTATTGTATTACTATAACCGCTCAGTATCAAGTGTCAACTATTGCGGGCAGAAGGGAATGAATTATTTCAGTTGCTTATATTGATATTTTGTTCATCGGAGCTGTCATGTCTGGTTAAGTCCACATTTTACAGATGCACGAACTCATGGCTTATATTTGCCTTTTTTATCTTGTTCTGTGGGAGCGGCTTTCAGCCGCGATCGTTTTTTATTCCGATTGCAGCAAAATCACGGCTGAAAGCCGCTCCCACAGGTTTTATTTCTTCTCTAATGCAAAATGTGGGTATTATGGCTGCATCCTATAAAGCCTTTGGATGCCCGGAACAAGACGCCGGAGAAACAAACTTGATTCGGTTTTCCGCTACCTGTTCGATCCTGGTCTAGAGACGAAGGCGAACCAGAGAGGCAGACGTGGGGAACAGTCTCTTGTTTGCCTTGGTAAACATCTGGAATGAAGGTTGATTATCAAAAAGGAACAGGTGGCTTGTACAGGTGCAGTCGGAACAGCCGAACTCCGGAACGGGAAGAGAACTGTCAAAATGATCCTCCATCAGGGAGGCCCACTCATGTTCGCGCTTTTTCTTCTCCTGGCTTATCCATACCTCCAGGGGGGTTGTATATTGTCTCAGGTAGTCTATATGCCAGTGAAAGTTCTTTTCTGTATTGAAGTGGCGCTGAATTCTCGCAGAAAGTCCCCCGGGCCCGAAAGCGCTGCCAATGTATGCGTAATATCCTGCAGGAAAGACAAAACTCCCGAGTTTGCCGATGCGGATCATTCGCGGGTGGTCGAGAAGGAGGATAAGCACGTACGTGCCGGTCTTCATGCCCGAGAGACGTGAAAAGAAAAGAGTATGCCTGTCTGTCAGTTCTGCCATGTGTTCCTCAAGACGCGTATCCAGTTCTTATGGGTGATCTTCTCCAATGCTTCCCTGTCAAATCCCTGGTTTTGAAGCTCTGCCACAAGCCTGGGAAGTCCGGTCACATCACCGAGATCTTTTGGAATCCGGGCTCCGTCAAAGTCAGATCCGAATCCTACATGATCGATCCCGATGCGTCCGGCAATGTAACTGATGTGTTCAGCGATCTGTTTCAGTGACGTGTTTTCATCGATTCTTCCGTCGGGACGCAGGTCCCGCACAAAAAACGTAACTCCTATTATCCCTCCTGACGCTCCGATGGCATCGATCTGGCTGTCTGTCAGGTTGCGGCTTGACTGGCATAACCTGTGTGCCCCTGAATGGGTCACCACAAGCGGGGATTCGCTCAGGGAAACTACGTCCCAGAACCCTTTCTCGTTGAGATGCGCACAGTCGATCATGATGTTCATTTCATTACATGCCTTAACAAGTCTTTTCCCGTAATCTGTAAGTCCTTCACCAGTATCCGGGGAGTGGGGAAAGATGAACGGGGAACCGTACCCGAATATATTCGGTCTGCTCCAGGTTATTCCAAGTGAACGAAGACCTGCCTGATAAAAAACCTCCAGTGCCTCGAGGCGCGGATCGATTGCCTCGGCTCCCTCGAGATGCATGATCACGGCAAGGGTGCCTGTGTCCATACATGCTGTGAGTTCATCTGTATTATGTACGATCTTCATTTGCCCGCCGGAGATACTCACCAGCCTGAACAGGCTTGCCATGAGCGCATGTGTCATGTCCCGGGCATAGTGGAAGTCAACCGGCGGCGCCACCTTGATGTTTTTCCCTGACCGGGTGATGTCAAAGCCTCCTTGTATGTTGTTTGCCTGCTGCGGTACGAACAGCGAGAAAAAACCTGCTGCAAGCCCTCCCTGGCGGGCCCTGGGCAGATCAATATGTCCGATGTCCGATCTGTGGAAGAAGGACCTTCCCCCTCCACGTTCGACAAGATACAGATTCAGCAGCGTATCGTTATGCCCGTCGATTACCGGCATCTGCGTGTCTACCCTCATGGCTCTCTGACCCGGTGCACGTACCGTAGTGGCCGTTTCTATGCCGGGACCCCCTTTGCTCTATAAACAGGGAAACACATGTATGCACGTCTCCCTCTTGATTACATGTGCTTGAATATCCAGTGCTTCAGGTTCCAGTGGTGGAGTATGTTCTGCATGAATTCCACTTCCTTGAGGTCACGTGCCAGGCTCTTCAGTTGTTCCTTGTTTTCCTGTATCTGCTTGTCCTGATGTTTCTCCAGGCCGCCGTTTGCAATAAAGCACCGGATCTGTTCCAGTTCTCCTGCATCGAGCCAGACGCCGTGTTTGTGACAGATGTCGATCAATACACCGGAGACGGCTTTGAAGTTCTTCCTCACCATAAGCTTTGCGCACCTGGCACAGGGGAGATAACCGGAATCCTTGGGCAAAGGACGCCTGTGGTATTCATAGGGAATGGAATCATCCTTGTAGACATCCCTCTCAGAGGTCAGGAGGTCGAATTCGGCTGCATCGAGCCAGAGGCCGAAACATTCAGGGCAGATATCGAGGGTGGTGTCACGGTAGGTGTATGCCATCAGCATTCCTTGGCATCTGGGGCACTTGGGTGTTTCATCTGTGCTGCTCTCTTCTGTCTGGCCTCCGCAGAACGGACATGCCTGCATCAGGGAATTGTAGTGCCTGCTGCAGAAGGTACATTGAATGGTTTCGCTCATGACACGCCCCTCAATAATTCATGCTGATGTGTTCTATCGGCTTAAAATACAAACAGTTTTAATTTATTGTATCCGGTATTTCTTCAGTACGATAAAGACCCCGGCGCCGAATATGATGCAGTATGCATTGATGAATCCGTTCAAGACGGTATCAATGGCCGAGATTGTATACATTTCATTCATGAGATTAAAGCTGGTGTCAATAAGGCCCAGAAAGATCAGTGCCCCTGAACAAGCCAGACCCAGGTCTCTTCCTGCAGGATGATCCCTGAGCAGGAGTATGCCCGAACATATCAGTGCCACGGCCAGAACAGTGTCGGCAACCGGGAAGGAATATTCAAAGACGAAGTACCCCGGCGGCGGGTTTTCCGGTGCCAGGCCTATGGTGAAGAATCCCACCCAGAAGCCAAAAATGCCGATTGCTGTAATAATCATGAGTATAGCCAGTGATGATGGTTTAGATATCATTATGTTCTCTTAGTTGCATTGCGGACCTTTCTGATCTGTGCATCCAGAATTATGCGCACAAGACCCGGAAAGAGACGCTGGGCAAGGTGGATGAACCTGCCTTGCATGCCCGGTATAATAATGAATTTCCCCTGTTCCATGCCTTTTATCATATCCTTGGCAACAGCCTTTGGGCTCATGAGCCCGGCATTGCCTGCAATGGCTCGTGTCTCTGCCGGCTTGGTCCTGTTCTCTTCTGCCAGCTGAGGCGTATCCGTATCCGGAGGGCAGAGTACGGATACCGTGATATTGTACGGTTTCATCTCTCCCCTCAGGCTCTCGGAAAATCCCATGACTGCAAATTTGGACGCACTGTATGCGGTATACCCGAATATCCCTATGAAACCTGCGATGGAGGAGATGTTCACGATATGCCCGCCGGTTGATTTCATGGAAGGGATAAGGCATGCACACATGTTCCAGATACCGCAGAGGTTTGTATCGATCGTCTCTTTGAACGTATCATACGGGATCTTTTCGAAGTAGTTGGGGTAGGCGAAACCTGCGCTGTTGATCAGGACGTGAGGGGTGCCGAATTCGTCTACTGCCCGGCAAATCTTTTCGTTTACTGCTGCGTGGTCAGACACGTCAAGGCTGATCCTGTCTGCTCGCTGGCTGTCCGAGACCTTAAGGGGCTCGATCTCTTTCAGGGCCGCCTCCAGTCTTTCTTCCCCCCGGGCAATGATAATCACATCAGCCCCGTGGGAAAAGAACTGTTGTGCAGCTGCAAGTCCGATCCCGCTTGAGCCTCCAGTTATGTAGACATTTTTACCCTGCCAGCGCGGTCTACCCATGCCGACCCCCTTAAGAGAAGACATTCCACAGGTTCACTGTTCCACCTCAAAGATTACATTCACGAACGACTCAACCGAGATCCGGCCCGGGGTTATGGGGGTAGGGACCCGTTCCTCTGCCATGGTCATCATTGGATAGTCATATACGGCACCGCCCGGGGCATGCTGGATATACAGGATCCTCCTGATGGTGAGGCCTGCAGCCTTTGCCAGCTCTTCTCCATATTCCATGGCATTCTCGAGCGCCTTGGCTGCTGCCTGTTTTACCAGCAGGTCATGATCGCTTCTGCTGAAGGCAAGTGAGCTTATACGGTTGGCCCCGGCATCAACAGCCGTATCGATCAAAGCGCCTACAGTATCGATCCCGGGAGTTTTCACGATTACGGAATTGTTCACCCGGTATGCATCAGGGGTTGGTCTGCCGGTCCTCTCTTTGATGGAGGAGTCTTTCTCATAGAGCGGGTACAGGCTGAAATTCGATGTCGATATCTCTGCGTTGTCTGAGGTCTTTCTCAAGGCATCCATCAATGCTTTTGTTTGGACCGCATTTTTCCTCAATGCCTCTGCAGCCTTTTTCTCGCTGGTTTCTACGGAGAACGTGATGGTGACCATGTCCGGCTCTGCCCAGATAACCCCTTTGCCAGTGACTTCTATAGTCGGTATCTCCGGTTTATCCTGTGCACAGGCGACAGCATGCATGCCTGTCAGGAAGATGATGCAGCTCCAGATAAAAATGTATCTTTTGATCATCGAAATACCTCCTGCCAGTTCATATGATAGGTTGCACAGAAAACCCTGCGTTATATTATTGTGTAATCCAACATGGTATCGTGGTCAATGGGAAATAGCGTGACGTGGGCCCGGGAACTGAGTCATCCCGCTTCGCCTCCGGCTACGCAGGACAAGGAAGGCAGTGCAAGACCTTGGGAACATGATCTCAGGCAGGCAAACAAGGAGGATCATGATCCCAGGCAGAAGTTGAAGAATAAAGAGCTGAAATGAATTTTGTGGGGGCAGCTTGAGCCTCAATAAATGGTTAGATTCAGTCAAAACATAATCGCACCTGAAGGTGCTCCCACATATAAAAGGGGCAAGGGAGTTCGAGATGCGGTCCAAGGGTCTAAGGTGCAAGGGATAAAATTAGGTATAGAGTAAATGGTTTAAGGTATGAGGTGTAGGGTGAGAAACTGAGAAACAGAAGCCAGAAGTCAGGAGAAAAAGAAAAGAATCGGGTATAGGGTGTAATCCGCCGCGGCGGAGTAAGGGCAGCGGATCTCGAATATTAAAATCAGGAATCATGGAAAAACATCTCTGTGTGAGCGGCTTAAGCCGCGATTCCTTAAACCTTATACCCTATACCTCAGACCTTATTTTCATGGTTCTGCTCGAAGTTCCTTACGTATTCGGCATACTTCATGAAGTGAGAAATGGCCTTCAGCCCGATTAGGGGCTGTTCGATAAAATACAGGCCATTGTCATTGAAGTAGCTGCGTGCGTAATCGTTTATTTCCTTGAACGGGATGACGGCCAGTGGTTTGGAAGAGGTCTGGTGACGTGATACGAGCCAGTCATTGAACTTGTGTACAAGTGTGTCGTTGCTGCTCTTGGGAGAGATAGTCAGTGTAATGAGGAGGTCGATGTTTTCATCGGCCAGCAGGATATCATTGATCCTGTCCATGCCGGTTTGGAATCCCGAGCCGGTTACATCGAGCGGGTTGTCGGGCTGGGCAAAATCCGGGAGCACCTCAGTAAGCTTCTGTATGGTTGCATCGTTGAGGGTAGGCAATGATATTCCGTAGAGTTCACACAGGTCCGCATACAGGCCGCACAGGCCTCCAGAGAGGGTGCATATGCCGAGGCCGTTTCCCTTGGGCAGGGGGAGGCGTGAAAATATCCCGGCAGTGGCCACCATGTCTTCGATGGAATCAACGCGTATGATACCGTGTTGTCTGAAGAAGCCGTCCAGTACGCTGTCATTGCCTGCAAGGGCACCTGTATGGGAACTGGCCGCCTTTACAGCCTTTTCTGACCTGCCCACCTTGATCACGATGATGGGAATCCCTCGTCTGGCAGCCTCATACGCCACCTTCTTGAGCTTGGGGATATTCCTTAATCCCTCTATGAATGCAGCGATTACCCGGGTCTTATTGTCAAAGACCAGGTATTCCATGTAATCTTCAACGGTAAGCACGGCCTCATTGCCGGTGGTCGCATACAATGAGATGCCGTGAGACTTTTCCAGAAGGCTGCTCACGACAATCTCGGAGGTGGCACCGCTCTGCCCCACTACCCCGATAGTGCCGGATAAGAGATTGCCTTCAACCGCTCCGCCGGTGAAGACACTTGTGTTTTCCGCCATGTTCATGAATCCCAGGCAGTTTGGTCCCATGAGCAGGATGCCGTTCTCCCGGCAGTACTTCCGGAGCTGGTCCTGCAACATCGTCCCATCTCCTCCGATTTCCGCATAACCTGACGATACGAGGAGAATATTCTTTATCCCTCGTGCACAGAGATTTTTTACAGCATCCATCACGAGTGTGCTTTTGAGTATGATTACGGCAAAATCAATGGTGTTCTCGGGGAGATCTGCAATAGACCGGTACGCCTTTAACCCCCACACCTCATCAGCTCTCGGATTGACCGGATAAATCGTGCCGTCAAAGTCTGCGCGGCGGGCATTGTCGAGCATGTTGCCGAACCAGAGATTGTTCTGGGAGGCTCCGACCACGGCGATATGGCGGGGAGAGAAGAAGTCTTTCATCTGTTCATGGGTATGTAGTGATTTCATGTTTGCTCAAATTCCAAGTGTAATAGATTATATAGACAGCATTCATTGCAGAGCGTGTCAAGGGAAATCATAGCCGGCAGATCTTATCAGGTAAAGATTTTTCTTGCATTCATACGTCTGCAGCGGTTATTCTTGGAATGTAATCGTTCAGGCACCATTGTAATATTTTGTTATGGTTGATCTTATGAAGAATGCAGTGCGTAAAATCAAAGATGCGACCAAGATTTTATGGATCAGTCTCTGTGCAGGTCTGGCCACGGTTATTCTATTCCTTCCCATAACTGTATCCGCTCTGTTGAGTTCCACAGGCAATCTCGCATTTTCCATATCGAAAGTATGGGCTCGCTTCATGCTGCTGACCACTCGGGTTCGTATAACGATGCAGAACAAGGAAAAGATCCAGCACGGCCGGTCATACATCATCATCTCCAACCACCAGTCGGAATACGATATTCTGGCACTTGTCACGTCTCTGGGTATTCAGTTCCGGTGGATCATCAAACAGGAACTGAGATCGGTTCCGATGTTCGGATATGCCCTGTATGCCTCGAGGAATATCTTTATCGACCGCTCAAATCCTGCAAGTGCCGTAAAGAGTATCAATAAAGGGATGGACCGTCTGCCGCCCGGTACCAGCGTCATGTTCTTTGCTGAAGGGACCCGGTCTATGGACGGGAAGATACAGCCTTTCAAAAAAGGCGGATTTGTCATGGCAATGGAGAAAGGATTTCCTATCCTTCCCGTCACGGTGAACGGATCGAGAAGAATAATGCCGAAGAAGAGCCTCATCTTCACCCCGGGAACCATAGAGGTGGTTGTGGGAGATCCCATTGAAACGGCAGGATATCCGGATATACAGTTGCAGGAGCTCATGGACAGGACCCGGCAGGTGATCATTGAGCAATATAATCCTGCCTATCCGGATAGAACCTCGGTGTAGTACGGCTCAGGACATTCTTGCGGAGGTGAGGATGTTTGGGCAGGTACCCGAAGAGCTACACGGAAATCAGTTCGCCCCGTCCTGAAAAATCTTCTCGAGTGTCGATTTCAGATTCTCGACAGTGTATGGTTTCGGTACCATCGCGATCTTGCCCTTGTCCTTTTCTATGAGAACCGGATGCGGGATCGAGCTGTTGGAGATGATAATCTTTGCCCCCGGGTCCATCTTGAGCAGACTGTCCATAGTGGCTCTCTCGTTGTTGCCGTCACGGGAAATAACATCGATAAAGACCGAGTCAAAGCCCCTGCCGGATTTGAGGGATTCTTCGTACTTGTACAGCGCTTCGTCCCCGTTCTTCGATACTACGGTATGAAAGCCGAGATGACGCAGGATTTCTCCCATCATATCCCGGATTACTTCTTCGTCATCGATCAGGAGGATTTTTCTCATATAAATACAACAATGCAAAAAACGCAAAGTCAATGGGGGACATAATCGTTATTCCCCCATTTCTTTGCAATGCTGACTGACCCCCTTGCTTTTATGGTGAAGCTCTCGTCTCAGCAGATGATGCCGATGCTCATGTTTGCTGAGCCCTCACCTGGTACTGTTCAGGAAGTAACTTTATCTATAAAATCTGTATGTGGTTACCCATATAGTCTTAAAATTAAATAGTAAGCAGGGTACTTTCACTACTTTAGTCTGTAACACAAAAGTGTCGGAAAAACTGTTTTGATCTTGCTTTTTTTGTGCCATGATATCAGGCAACTCCTTTATGATACTGCCGTATATGCCTGTGGAGATGGCATTATTGTTATAGTCATAGTGCTAAAGGTGACAGAGAGCTGGTTTGCCATGAATTACATGATGGGGATGTGGATCTCTGTAATTAATTTTTGTGCAGGGGTATCTATAGGAGAATTCAGATATATTTCAAACGGGGCTGTGTCCCGGAGTCTTTCCTCTCCGGCAAAGGCACAGGTAAAGTATGCCGTGTTCCATGTCTGGAATATATATTCATAGGGACCGTGGTGGGTAAAGACCGCATATCTGCCTTTTTCAATGGTCAATGCGTCCAGATGGTCATCACATAGTAGGTCACCCTTGAGAGAGAAACCACAATGAATCTTTGCATCCGGGTCATGGTATCCATACGGGAGGTCGGGGATAATGCTGAGGTAGTGACCTATCCGGTCAACAAGCTTGTTCCGGATGACATACAGGTTGACTTCGTTGAATGCATCGGTTGCCGCTTCAAAAAAACCGCCACCGAATCCCTTTTTTGTTATGCACATGACTTTCATTTCAGGGATTTCACGGACCACATGGGAGATCTTTTCCGATCGGTTCTCTCTGCTTAATTTTTTTTGGCTGCCGACAGGGTTCATGATTCCGGGGACATGGATGTTCACCCCTTTGCCTCGCATCTTTCTGTACTCGCTCGGTGTCATGTCATAACACTTTCTGAAAGATTTGCTGAAGGCGGCATGGGTTCCATACCCTACCAGAAGCGCTATGTCCGTAACCGGTAATGTCGAGTTCAGCAGAAGAGATGCGGCTTTTGCCAGGCGCTTGAAGTATATATACTCCTGGATGGTAAGCCCCAGGCATGCCACGAAAACCCTGTGAAAGTGATACTGAGAAAAACACGCGACCTTGGAGAGTTCTTTTAAGGTGATGTGTTCATCCAGGTGCTCATCGATATACTGCATAACGCGCTGGATGCGTATGTAGTAATCAATCGTCTTCTTCATGGGATGCTCTTATTATAGAGGAAGAATACGAAAGATCAACCAGGAAAACACGTATATGAAGATCATTAAACTCACATTTTGCAGTTGAATCCGTCTTCGCGTCCGCTACGCCGGACGAGAAGCTCAGGGTTCATTCCTCGCAGCGGGCTTAAGGAATAGGGTCAAGGGCTTGCCCTGGGGTTCATACCATTGAAAAATATATGGTGCATAATTTCGGTAAATAGCCTTGCTCTGTGGGAGCGGCTTCAGCCGCGATAAAATCTTTTTTACATTTTCAGCCAGATCGCGGCTGAAGACGCTCCCACATGGTCTATTCCACAAAATATGGATTAAATGAATTTGACGGCAGGGGAAGCAAAGAAACCACGGAACCCGGCAGGGACAAAGGGAAGAATCCAAACAGCCTTCGGGCATATTCTTATAGTTGTCTCTGCATCCAGACCATGTCAAAGGTCTTGCCGAACTTTTCACCGATACCGACAAATCGTCCGCATTCGCTGAAACCGTTTTTCAGGTGAAAATGGATGCTTTCCTGGTTCAGTGATGAGATGCTCGCCAGGATATAGACGATGCCCTGTGATTTTGCTTCGCTGATAAATCTTTCCAGGATCTTCTCTCCGAGTCCATTTCTCGTGTGTTCAGGCAGGATAAAGTAGGTGATCATGGCTGTTTTTTTCAAAGAGCTTGCCGGGTGGTAGTGCTGCAGAAATGCAAAGCCGATAATCTGTCCTGTAGGGGCCTTCACCACTACCCGTGGAAAGCCTGTGGACATGATGAGAAAATGGTCGAACGCATCATAGCTCAGAACCCGTTCAGGATAAGCGGCAAAAGAGTTTTCAATGAAGTAATTAAAGATGTCGATCACCGGTTTCCGGTAGGCCTTTGTCATGGGTGCGAAGGTGTAGTTCATGTCACCAATGTTATTAACGTATTTTATCTCTCAGATCAAAGGTGGTTTAGCCCTATGATATGGGCTGGTTGCTGTCTCTGGTCATCTCAGGGCTTATTTTCGCTGTATATCGTGTCGGTGAGATCAATAGCATCTACATATAGGGCAGAACGTTCCGCCCGATGGAGTTTTACGGCCTGGCTCGGGCAGGTCACGGCACATACTCCGCAGCCGTAGCACCTCTCCAGGTTTACTGATGCTCTTTTGTTCTCAACAGTGATTGCATGAAACTTGCACCGCTCGACACAGAGAGTGCATCCCTTACACAATGTCGGGTCGACCTCGGCAACATAGTTGGCTTTCGCGCTGAAGGCATCGTTCTTATCCACGAACCGGGTCATACCCCGAAGCAGCGCACAACAGCACTCACAGCAGCAGCATATAATAAACCGGTTCCGGTCTTTCGTATTCTCTGTCGTAAAAACCAGGCCCAGCTGTGCATATCGCTCAACCAGCTGGTGAGCCTCTTCACGCTTCAGTTTCCTGCCCTGACCCCTCCTGAGAAAGTATTCTCCGAATGCCCCGATTTGAAAACACGAATCATGGATGGGATATTTGTCCCTGCATTCCCGTATTCCCAGAATATCGGTTCTGTTTCTGCATGGGCAATCCGTAGTCACGATGGGTTCCGGGCATTGATCCAGGATACGGTGGATTTCTTCTGAACTGCGGATTGTGCTGCGGTGATCTATGGATTTCTCTATCGGTACGATTCTTGTCATGGGTGTTCCTGCATCTGAAGACTGGTATCGCCTGTAGTATTTTTCCTGTATGAAGAACTGCTGATAGAGCTCGGCACCCTTTACACCCAGGCGCTCTAATGCCTTCGGATATTTGAACCCGATATTGAGAAGGTGAGGAACAGTTAAAAAATGTGAATATCCGCCGATATCCTGGATAACTCCCTTGTCCACCATAGCTTCGAGGATCTCCAGGGTTTCTTTTCTATCCTTACCGATTTTCCTTGCGATCTTTGCAGCAGATACCTTTTTTGCTATCTTCTGAATGAACCGGACATTGGCCAGACGCAGTCCGATCTTCTGTGCAATCCTGCCGCCTGATACGGGTTTGATCCCCAGGTGAGCTGCTATGAGCGCCTCTTCAGGGGTAAAAAGGAGCTTGATGTAAGCCCTGAATGCCTCGGAAACCTCCCCGTCATTTGATGGGATACCGGTTGGATATTCCCGCATGGTATTCAGTATCTTCTCATATGGATCACCGTTCATATCAGTAAGGCCACCAGCCAATCGAAAAAGATTACAAAAACGCTGATAGGTATGACCAGTCCGATGGCAGAGCCGATCATATAGTCCCTGAATCGGATCGACGTCAGTGCCAGGATATAATTCAACGACGGGTACATGATAAAGACAAGCCGCAGGATGGCAACGGTTCGGATCGGATGAGCGTCGAGCCGCTGCAGCATTCTCACCACCCAGGGTTTGTCTATCCGGGTAAAGGCCCGGCCGCCTACAGTCCGCATCACGAGGAAACTCACGCAGACAGCGATTGTTCCCCCCACAATGCCCAGAATCAGACCGGTGAACTTGCCGAAGGCATAGACGCCGGCAGCCACGAAGATAAGGCCGAAGATGTGGAACAGTTCGCCTAATGAAAAGACGATGATAAAGAGAACATATCCCCAGAAGCCGGCATTGTGGACAAGATCCTGCACCCTCTCGGGAGTGAAATACTGATGTGCTCCCGTGATCCTGCCTGCAGCAATAAGGCAGGTAATCAGAACAACTGCCAGGATAATGCGTATGAAAAAGGGTTTGCGCACAAGCTGTATTTCTGATGCAGCTTCTTCTGGTTTGTTTAGCGTCATGAATTCTAATCCAATACCCACGGGGGCAAATAATTATCACTGATAATAGGTGAAACAGAGGTGAAAAGGAAGCTTTTTGTTGATACCGGGCGTTTCTATGCCTCTTTCCGGTAATATCCTGCAAACAGTCGCTTGCCCTTCTTGAGATCAATAGTGGAAGAATCTATCAGTCGGAAACCGTATCTTTGAGCTGTCGATGTGAACTCCTCTGGATTTACAAGGTTTATGATCGGGCTCAGTTTTTCCAGGCTCGTGTATCTGGTCTTTGTTACCGGTGCTGAATCCGGGCTTTCAAGCTGAAGCCCGACGCTGAGAATTCCTCCCGGCATCATGAGCCTGACTATCCTGGGTAGTGCTTCTTCAATTGAGACATATTCAAACAACAGTGCCGCATGGATCAGTTCCACCGGATCGCACCGTATCTCATCCGCCGCGGCGGATGCAATATCAACACACATGAATTCCAGGCCGGGGACATGGGCATGTCTTTTTCTCGCGATATCAAGGTAGTGTTGGTTTATATCTATCCCCAGGACCCGTTTCGTTATCCTGGGGTCGATATGTTCGAATCCGTTCCCCGTGGTGCACCCGATCACTGCAACGGAGGCGGGGCGGTACTTTTTAAGCACACCTTTGAAGAGCACATTCAATGCCTGGAGCTGTTCCACCTCCGGCGAGGCCATATGGTTCTCATAGTCGTCAGGTGGTATCTCCAGCCAGGGATTGTGTGGTTTCTTCTCCTGCATGTACTGTTTCTTTCACTGTACTATGACGGCTTAGTCGGCTGTTCTTCGTCCTTGTGCATGAGACTCCTCTGTATTGCCACACCTGCGATGGTACAGGCGGCAAACACAGAAGCCTGGATCTGGAACCCTGCTTCAATGGATTGTGCGATGAGAAGGGCCCCGATGAGTGAAGACAGGAGTATCAGAGCCCAGTCAAAGAGCATGACACAGAGCACACCGCAGCATATGCCCACAATAAAACAGATAAGCCAGATTAATTGACCAATATCTACCCTGAGAATATTCAGTGCGCTGAAGACGAAATATCCCCCGGCAAGGAATCCGGCCAGTCCGACAAGGGCGTGCTGAAGGAAGATTGCCACCAGTGTGCCGAGGATCCCCGTGCAGAGAGCTGCTGCAAGGAAGACCCATGTCGGCTGTCCCGGAAAGAGCAGGAGCGCAATATTGAGTCCGTAGATGAAGCCCATGACTCCGACAAACAGCCAGAACAGCTTGCGTCCGAGTACAAGCATACAGATGCCGGCCGCTATATTGGCAAGGATCATATCTCAGCTATATGGATGCCAGTTCCTTGTAGATCTCGATAGAGGGAGCTCCATCGAGCAAGGGGGCGATCTTTTCGAACAGCTCGGCAAAATAGGGGGTCGTGCTGTGGTGGTTCAGCGCGTCTTTGTCCTGATACTTTTCGTAGATGAGAAAGGTTCTCGGGTCTTTCTTTGCCTGGTTGATAACGTATGCAAGCGTTCCTTCCTCAGTTGCAACCTTGGGGACGATATCAACTAAAGCTTTTTCCATCTCCTGTTCTTTGCCTTCCTGGACCTTCATAATGGCAACCACAACGATCATCGCAACCTCCCTTTGATATGTGACACAATCTTTTTATTATACGATACATTTCAGATCATGAGATGTATCCGTTTGTGCCAATGTAACCCTTCCGTGTTCATTTTTCAATACAATCCGGAATTCATATTGAAGCCTTAGGCAGCTGACGATTTTATGGCCTTTTAAAGCCTTGTCATTTTTTCGGCACTCCTGATTCACTGCATTGCCAATCATGTCTGCCTTTCATGAGATGGCTGGGGGGAGGGGAGCTGATAAGACATTCCTGTCCGCCAGGCCCAGGCGTACGAAGAGCCACGGTGCACCTAAGGCCCCCCACAGACCCACCAGGGTGTATCGGATAAACCGGAAGAGCACCGCCGGCTCCAGCCCCGCAAAAGCTGCCTTCAATCCCAGCCAGACGGCTATGATAACTACGATTCCCACGATAAAACGCAGGATGCGGCGCTGCCATGTCCCTGTTGTTTCAAACCCGATGAATCGCTGTTCCAGGACGAATCCCACAGCCATACCCATCAGCGTTGCAGCAGCAGTGATGCAGTTCTTCTCCCATCCCGGCGACAGGACTGCCATCAGGGCGGGCAAACAGATCGCCAGGCCCAGCTGCCATACCAGGGACAACGTTCGAACCCACTGTGTGATGCTGTCTTCAAGGAACAGAAAGGGGATCAGCAGGAAGGCACCGATAACATAGCCCCCGATAAGGTCGGTGGGAAAGTGCATCCCCAGATAGAGCCTGGAGAGCGGGATCAGGATGATGAGAACGGCGGCAAAGATCCACAGCCATGGCCTTGAGTATGCAGCGGCAAGGTATCCCCAGAATACGACGGCACCCTGGGTATGGCCGCTGGGCAGACCACCGCCACCTGCTTCGGCGAGTTTCTTGATCCGGGGATCGTATTCAAATGGCCGGGGCTGATCGGCAATGATCTTGGCTGATGCATTTATCCATGCGGAGAACAGAAAGAGCAGGGTGATCCTCGCCCCTAAGGACCGGTCGATACACCAGTAGAGAAAAGGCAGGGCCACAAGGAAAAAGGCCTCTTCTCCCAGGAAGGTCAGAGCCTTGAATGGTATATCCAGAACCGGGCTTGCCTGCTGAAGCCAGAGGATAATGCAGATGCCTTCCTCAAGGATATGTTCCATTCCAACTCTCCAATGTAATCCTTACCCGCTGATTGGAACGTTATCGCGATTATGATCATCGTGAAGAATTGCAACCACCCGGGCAGGGGCAGCGGATGCGCCGATGATCTTCAAAGGGAACACGGCAACCTTGAATCCGCAGGCAGGCAGAGATCTGAGATTTGTCAGCTGCTCGATATGGCAGTATTCTTTCTCCCTTCCCACGAGGTGGGCCTCCCAGAAGAGCTCGCGGTTCCTGGTTTTTTTCGCCTGCCTGATCTGCCACGTGATGGGAAGGTCCCATCCCCACTGATCGATCCCCATGACCTTCACCCCCTGATCGATGAGCCAGCGGGTCGCATCGGCACTCATGCCGGTGCCGCGGGTAAAGAATTCCGGTGTGCCCATGTAGCGATCCCGGTCAGTCCTGATGAGCACGATGGTCTCTGGTGTGATCCTGGCCCCTGAGGCTGACAGTTCACGCTGTATATCTTCAACGGTTATGGGGTCATTGTCTTCTTTGTGAGACATGTTGAGAACGATCCCGTCTCCATAACACCATTCAAGGGGGATCTGGTCTATGGTTCTGGCAGGCCTGCCGTCTACGGTGGGTCCATAATGCCATGGTGCATCCAGGTGTGTTGTGCTGTGGACACCCATCTTCACGATCGTATCGTCAGCCCAGCCTTCAAAGAGGGGTGGGAATAATCTGAAGGACAGACCTAACAGCCTGATGAGCAATCTGGATGTGCTGTGTTTCTTATGTTTGATCTTCACCCTCATGAAGAAAGGATCTCCTTTGTTGTACTCAACAGGTTTGCTCAAATCAACAATACATGCCATACACTCCTCCTCAGTATGTATGTACTTCGGTTAGATTGCATTGAAAAGCTTAAAAATCAGATGGTTGACAGAAATTAAACAAATCGGCCTGCCAGGTACGTCCATCTCACGAAATTTCTCTGCTTGATTTTCCCGCCTGTTTCCTTTACCCAAATGAGAACTACTGTTGAAAAAATGGTGCAAAAAGGCCTCCACAAGTTAGTGTTGAAACTGTGATCTTACTAGGCTTTTGTCATGAAGACAGGAGCATATGTCATGAGCCGGGCATCAAATTCATCATGAGAGAGGGCACCTATGGTTGCAGAACAGCGAATGTTTAACGGCTTTCCTCAGCAGTCCGAAGACTCAATCCATAATACCTCGAGCTGGCGGTCCTTGATTTATCCATTCTTCTTTCTGCTTGCCGTGATATGGGTCGATGAAATATTTGATATCCCCCATCTGCTCTTCGGTGCGGAAAAGACCCTGATCAACTGGCAGGAGGTATTCAGTGAGACGTTTCTCATCGCTGTTGTCGGTGTCTTCGCCGTCTCTCGACTCTTCTATACGCCATCACTGAGGAAAGAGTCACAAAGAGAATTTGCTATGGGAAACATCTGGTTCCCCCTGGCATTCATCTTCATCCTGCTCAGTTTCCTCATCTGGCTCAATGAACTCATAGACCTGCCTCACCTCCTTTTCAATGGGGAGAGCACACCGGTAAACTGGATCGAGGCTACCAGTGAAACCGTTATGATCCTCGGGATAGGAATGCTCTCTGTCTCCATGCTCGTAAGGAACGTTGTCGATCGCGAACGGGCTGAAAGCAGGGTCCGCAAGGAAAGGATGTTCAGCAATACGCTGATTCAAACATCTCCGGTATTCTTCGTGGCCATCAATCCCGAAGGCAACATCCTCATGATGAACGATGAGATGCTCGGGGTATTGGGGTACACCCATGATGAGGTCCGGGATTCCGATTACTTAAACACCTTTGTCCCGGAAAGAGAACACGATCTTTATCGGGATGGATTCAGGAAACTGGTGGCTTCCAATAAGACAACGAATACCGAGAGCCACGTAGTGAACAAAGACGGACGGGAACTGCTGATCGAATGGTTCAGCAGGCCGATCTTTACCGAAGAGGGGGATCTGGATTTCATTTTCAGTGTAGGTTCGGATATAACGAAGCGCAGAAACTTTGAAATCGAGCTGAAAACATATCAGGAACAGCTGCAGGAGCTCAATATACATACCGAGCAGGTACGTGAACGCGAGCGTACCCGCATCGCCCGTGAACTGCATGATGAACTCGGGCAGTTGCTCACGGTTCTCAAGATGGATCTTGCCTATGTTGACAGGAATCTGCCTCGAAGAAGCGGAAAACTCGGCCAGAAAATATCGGACATGTACACCCGGGTCGATTCGACGTTGAATTCCCTGAAGAGGATCATGACCGACCTGAGGCCCTCGCTGCTGGACAACCTGGGACTCGTGGCAGCCATCGAGTGGCAGGCCGAGGACTTTCAGTCACATACCGGAATAACCTGTAATGTTTCCGTTCAACCGGAGGACCTCTATGTTGAGCCGGGTACTGCAACCACGGTTTTCCGCATATTCCAGGAAACGCTGACGAATGTTGCACGCCACGCGCAGGCAAGCAAGGTTACGGTAACCCTCGAAGATATAAAGGGAGAATTCAGGCTTGTGGTGAAGGACAACGGGAGAGGTATTTCGCCGGAAAAGATTTCCAATCCAAAATCTTACGGACTCATGGGCATCAGGGAGCGGGTGAAGCACCGCGGCGGTGAGGTCAAGATAGCCAGCACGCTTCGCAAAGGAACAACCGTAACGGTAACCATCCCACTTATGAAGGAATCATAAGAGCTCTTTTTCATAGCAGCTACACTGCTCTTTGAGAACATTCATAGTTCCACTTAATTACAGCATCTTAAAAAATACAACGGTTCAGCCAATTTCATAGTGAAAGGATTGCATATGAAAAAACAGCAGGAAGACCGTGAGGACCTGATACGAGAAATCATAGCCATCGAGCTTGAGATGTTTGGCAATGTCAAGGCACGAGAACGTGCCTTCTGCCAGGAGCTTCCCGATACCTTCAGGACAATGCGCTGGATGGCCCACTCAGTGTTATCCAATGACACGCTTGCGTCGTACCTGGATGACCTTCAGCAGGCAGCACATGCAGGCAGGAATCTCATGACCGAGAAATATGCCCGTATGGAAGATTTGATCCCGCCGCTCAAGAACGATCCTGAGATCGTTGCCGTTCTCGATGAGATCACGGAGACAGAACAGAGCTGGATGAAAGAGTTTTCACAGCACTATCCTGCGATCGTGAAGGGTGACGGGTCCGGTTTCGCCGGATATTTCAGATGCGAGTTGGAAACCTATTCGGACAGGACCCTGAAGCTCTACCTCAGTGACGTAACGGATGCCAGGGACCGGGGGATCAACCTTGCAGAGCAGAGCTATGTAAATCTGTTCAAGAGGCTCGGCTACGAATCCCTCGACGATGTGGTCAAAGAGACAAGCAAACAGGACTAGTACTGGTTATGGGTATATATGGAACCGATGAGGGTTGCATTGAAACATGCTGCAGTGATGCGGCATCCGATGAATCAGTCTTCGCGTCTACATGAGGAGAACTGAATGAAAGGGCTGGCACTGGCCGAGCAGTATTTTCAGACGTATGGCGTGCCCATGATAGAGCAGAAATTCCGCGCCTGCAGGGAGAGGATAGCGGCCGGTCTCGTGGGAGACGGCTCTGAGTGTTTCGGGTTCGATGACGCCATCTCTCAGGATCATGACTGGGGGCCGTCTTTCTGTTTATGGCTCACCAGAGATGATTTCGACGAAATCGGTCATGATCTTCAGGAGGAATACGGGAACCTGCCCAGGGAGTTTATGGGTATACCTGCACGATCTGAGAGTCAGTGGGGAGCAGGCAGAGTGGGGGTGTTCGAGATCGGTGCGTTCTACCGGCAGTTCATCGGGAGGGACGATCTGCCCAGGACCAGGGAACAATGGCGGGTGTTGCCTGAGACAAACCTGGCTGTATGCACCAACGGATCGGTATTCACGGATCCCCTGGGCGAATTCACGCGGATCAGGGACGGCCTGCTTGCATTTTACCCTGAAGATGTGAGGCTCAAGAAAATCGCCTCGCGCTGCATGAGTGCTGCCCAGTCCGGGCAGTACAACTATATGCGCTGCATCAGGCGCGGCGAATACGTGGCTGCCCAGTATGCCGAGACCAAGTTTATCGGAGATGTAATCTCGATCGTCTTTCTGCTCAACAAGCGGTATAAACCCTTTTACAAGTGGATGCACCGTGCTCTTGCCGGCCTGCCGCTCCTGGGAGATCAGCTCCATGACATGATCCATACCCTGGTTACCATGCAGGAACATGCCCGGGGCGAGGCAATCTACTGGAGAAAGGTCGATCTGATCGAGGAGATCAGCCGGCTCATCATTAATGTGTTCAGAGCTCAGGGACTGAGTGATTCCGAGAGTACGTTTCTCCTGGACCACGGCCCTGAAGTCGTACGGCGCATCCGATCTCCCAAGCTCCAAAAAGAGAGTGTCTGGGTGGAATAGATCATTTTAAGATTTCAACAAAACAGGGTTGCCTTGTTTGTTGAGGCTGCTCAGGAATCCGTCACTCACCTAAGGAGAGAATACCGGTTCTCATCAAGAAGCACGACCTCGCGCTGAACGAGACGGTCCAGGTGTTTGCTCATCATGTGCCTCTCGGATATGGAAAGATCGTATATCCCAAGCTCAACAGGTTTTCCATACACGATACACTGCTGAACAATCTCGTCTAAGGTCTTGGGTCCCTGGCAGAGGAAATCCAGGAGTCTGTTCTCCCGCTGCCGGATAATATCGAGATAGCGCCTGATCAGCTCGGGATTGCCTTCATAGATCCCTTTGCCATGCGAGGTCAGATACACATCGACATCAAATTCCGCAAGCCGCTTGAGAGAACAAATGGTGAGATCCAGATCCGAGCCCGGGTCACCGTAATATGGTCCGATCCTTGTCAGATCCATATCAGCGAGAAAGAGCAGCCGCTCCTGAGGAAAATGGAAACAGCAGTGGCCTGGTGTATGTCCCGGTGCATGAACTACCAGTGCCTGAGTATCGCCAAAATCCAGCACATCGCCATCATACAGAAGTCGGTCCGGTTCACGCGGGACATAGTTGCATTCTTTTGTTATAAAGTCCTCCCACGCTGCGGACTCCTCCTCGGTCGGCTCAAATGGCTCGATCAGGGTCTTGATATCCGTGAACCCATGGGCGTCGGCCTCATGCACCCAGAAAGCCGCATGGTCAAACAAATGGTTGTACATGAGATGATCTTCATGGGCATGAGACGTGATGAGAATATCCACCTGCCGCTCCTGGTGGAACGCAAGGAGTTTCTCCCTGTCACTGGCGGCATCGATGATTGCACGTCTTTGGCCATCGATGACCAGGCTGTGGCAGTGAGGGTACCTGCCCCCCAGGATGATGCCTATCGCTCCCTTGCAAAAGTCATTCATAATGGCTGCTTTCCACCTGGTTATCTTCGATAGTGATCGAAGTTTCCCGGCATTGTTTGCAATGGAATATACCATGAATGCCCGATGCTGCATAATTACTTTAATGCACTTTAGGAATGATCACAGAGTATTGTAATTTTCTCGGTTTCCTTCTTTCCTGAAATCAGGAGAAACCGGCAGGAAATGTGAAAGTTGTGTAAAAAGGCACGGATATGCCTGGGGTGAATTGAAAAAATGATCAAAAATATATAGAGTTACATGAAGAGGCCTGTTGAATCTCTCGTTGCATCAGCTTCCAGCTTTGCAAGGGTTATGCCCGACAAGACGCAGGACAGGCGCCGGACGGGAACATAGGGTTCAAAGCGGGATTGTTTCTCGGTATTCATAGAGCTGAATGGATTCCGGCAGGACCACACGGTTGCACAGTGATGAGGGGAGGGAGACTGTGATCTTGCATCTGCCACCCGGTTTGCGGGGTAGTATTGCCATATCGCTCATGGTTATCAATACGGTCATCTTTGCCGTACCGGTCCATGTACTCGCCCTTACAAAGATCCTGATCCGCAATGAGGCCTGGCAGCGTACCTGTGCACGGGCGCTGATGAACACGGTGAACTGCTGGATCTGGGGGATACTTTCAGCGCTGAAGATTACCCAGGATACCACCTACGATATCCGGGGCATCGAAGGGCTGAGCAGGGACCAGTGGTATTTCGTCAACTGCAACCATCAGTCGTGGGCCGATATCCTGGTGCTGCTGGTGAGCTTTCACGGGCACATCCCGTTCTTCAAGTTCTTTCTGAAGAAACAGCTCTTCTGGATACCTCTGCTCGGTACATCGTGGTGGGCACTTGACTACCCCTTCATGGAGCGCTTTTCAAAAAGCTACCTTCAAGCCAATCCCCATATGAAGGGTAAAGACCTCGAGACCACACGCAAGGCCTGTGAGCGGTACCGCCATACCCCGGTCTCCATTCTGAATTTTATCGAGGGGACAAGATTCACCCGCGAAAAGCACCACAAGCAGAAATCTCCCTACCGGTATCTTCTGCGGCCCAAAGCAGGCGGGTTTGCCTATGCCCTGGCAGCAATGAACGGCAGGATCGAAAACATTATCGATGTCACTATCATGTACCCAAAAGCGCCCTTTGATTTCTGGACCTACCTGTGCGGGCAGATCCCGCACATTGCCGTGAGGGTCAGGAAGCTTCCTGTTCCGCACGATATCCTTACAGGAGATTACAGCAACGACCAGGCATTCAAGAACCGGTTCCAGTCATGGGTGAGCGGACTCTGGCAGGAAAAGGATGACCTGATCGAGGACCACAGGAATAAAAGGGAGATGAGGGTTTCAAAAGATCAACACATAGATACTTTGTTATAGTATAACTCCCTGGAAATCTTATTCTATCACCCAGTACTCCAATACTCCATTTTTTTATACCCTTCATTCTTCCCCGGCCCTGTACTCTTGTCTCATGACAGCTTTTCCAGGTATTTGTGCCTGTCTTTCATAAAGTCCCGGTAGATCTTGTAGAGATCGGTTTCTTCATATTCCACCTGTGTGATCGGGATATGGTCGAAACTGAAGATTGTTGCTCCCGGACATGCAAGGAGGATCGGTGAATGCGTGGCAATAATGAACTGGGCGTGGCCGGCTTCTCCCATGCGTGTTAGTATCTCAAGCAGTCTGATCTGATTTTTCGGTGACAGTGCTGTTTCCGGTTCGTCCAGCAGATAGAGGCCCTTGATCTGGTAACGGGTGCGGAAAAAAGACAGGATTGACTGCCCATGAGACTGGGTTACCAGGGACTTGCCGCCGAAGAGTTCCAGCAGAGCGGGGTCAGATGCCGCCCATTCGTCAAGGATCTGTACAAAGTCCTGAAATACGGAGGATCCGAAAAACGAACCTGGAACCTTCCCGTCTACCCATTCAATAGAGATATATTTGAAGAAATCCTCTTCATATGGATTCTTCTCAAAGCGTCTCCTTGTAGGACCACGCCAGATATAGATGCCACACCTGTGAGCAAGGGCTTCCAGCAGGGTCGATTTGCCCGTACCATTCTCCCCGATAAACAGACTCACCGGCGTGTCAAACAAGAGTCCCCGGGTCTGATGGAAGATAGGCAGATTGAACGGATACGTATCCTGTAACGGGTAGGTGTGAGGATGAAACGTAACTTGTTTTACATGCATTCCTGTCTCCCTCATAGAAAGTATAGTACTTCTGCATAATGAAGTGAATGATTTATTCTTTTGGCGTTTTCTTTTCCCCGGGCCTAACGCCTGGCGCCCAGGGCCTTTTTTATGCTCACACTTGCGGTCTGCGTGGCAGGTAAATCAATTGCTTTCCCTTCAGCATTCTGATAATTCAAGAATGGTATCAGAAACAACAAAAGGATTCAAATGCTGCCATGCATATAAGACCTTTTTAGTTGAATAAGAGGAGTAGTGCATCATGAGATACGAAGGAAACATCTTCAGACCGTTCAGCGAGGCAAACAGCTACCTCCTGCAGTGTACCATCGGCTGCTCACACAACAAATGTACATTCTGCGGCATGTACAAGGACAAAAAGTACCGTGTACGCAGCCTTGATGAGATCAAGACCGACATCCGCATGGCAAAGGAATATCACCGAGACGTGGAAAAGGTATTTCTCTGCGATGGGGATGCCATAGCCATAGAGACGGATATGCTCCTGGAGATATTACATATATTATACAGCACATTTCCATCCCTGCGCCATGTGGGGAGCTATGTCGGGCCGCAAAGCACCCTGGCAAAGGATATGACCGAGCTTAAGGCACTGTGCGATGCCGGGTTGACCAAGGCATATCTCGGTGTGGAGACCGGTGATGACGCGCTGCTCAAAGAGATAAAGAAAGGCGTGACAGCACAGGAGATGCTGCAGGCCGGGAAGAACCTGGTCTCTGCCGGGATGAACCTGTCATCCATGGTGCTCCTGGGCCTTGCCGGCAAAGGCAAGCGTTCATACGAGCATGCCATAGCTACCGCCGAGATCACAAATGAGATGAAGCCCCGGTATCTTGCAGCCCTTACAGTCACCCCTGTTCCCAATACCGTCCTGTACAAACAGATCAGGCAGGGAAAATTCGAAGTCATGG
>ERZ795048.544-NODE-544-length-38977-cov-8.400904_pt1 | contig 38977 bp, 26 predicted proteins | sample MGYA00375132_ERZ795048 | MGnify/ENA primary metagenome ERZ795048 (study PRJEB30177, sample SAMN05720225) | activated sludge metagenome | isolation source: Anaerobic digester | place: Hong Kong | collected 2014-12-17 ...
TTGTATTATCAGCCTTATCACGATTTTTAACCTGCGCTGGTGAGAAATGCAGGCTGACACCTGTCCTGCTGTGCCGGGTGACATGCACAAGTTTTGCTTTGTGCATGAATCGGTTACATACCGCACAGTATACTTCCTCACCACTCACTCGCCGCGTCTTCGAAAACGAAGGATTGGGGACTCGGGAGACCTCGTCTCGCCGGAAGACATTCTCATCAGGAGAATTCGGCTTCACGATTTTTGACCTGCGTCGGTGAAATCAGAAAACATTTTTCAGCGCATCTTCGGAAACATTCTTATCGATAACGATGTAAACCGGTGATCTTGAAATCGAGATGCTCCCGTTCGCGGGGTCGAGCGGGCCGCCCATCATATTGATGAAGCGTGCTTTTTTCAGCTCGGGCATATCGACCCGCAGCGCTTTTTTCTTCCCGGTCGTCCACACAACGAAAATGTATTTTCCCTCGTTAGCTACAAGCGCGGCGTATTCCCGTTTGCCGAACTGTTTTAGTTGGAGCAGATCAAGGCCGCCCAGCTGGTTTGTCATGACCGCAAATGAGACGAAAGACGGCTTAGGTGTGCTGTCATGATACACTATGCCCTGGTTTCTTTCGAAATTCGTCGGGTCGGGCTGCCCGTTGCTGAACGTGTACCAGAAGAAATTTTCGATGCCCTCGGATTTTGCGATAATGAACGAGCGGACGAGATATCGGGCCTGGTCTTCTTCGGTGCTGGCGATCCAGACATCGGACATTCCTTTGTGGGTGGGCCAGCCGCTTTCAGTGAGCCACAGAGGGATCAGCTTGTCGTTTTCGCGCATTTCCGCGAACGTTTCCTGAATATTTGATTTGAAAATACCGAATTCTGGCGCGGTGCCGGGCTGGTAGGTATGGATTGAAGCTATGTCCATCAGATTTAACCCGCCGGAAGCAAAAACCATTTTCGCGTGCTGTGAATTGGTGCCGCCGAGCCCTACGAAAGTGCATTCAGGGCAGATTTCCTTGCCGCGCGCGTAGGTGGCTTCCAGTATGTCAATGTAGTCCTGGACCGAGCCGCCGTTGAAGAACAGAGAGTTCGGATATGGTTCGTTCCAGATTTCCCAGTATTTTATTTTGCCCCTGTAATGCTCGATAGTCTTTACGACGAAGTTTTGCCATTCATTGACATCGCGCGGCGGGAAATGTCCCCAGCCCTTGTGTGGCCCGTCGGGGATTTCGGCGTAATTATCCGGAATCTTTGCCGCCCAGCGGGGCGTATAATCGAGAATACCGAGCAGGTTGATCCCGCCTTTCGCAAGCGGGTCAACGCGGGCGTCGTATCTTGAAAAATCGAAAACTCCCTGTTCTTTTTCGATACCCGGCCACGAGATGTCGAGCCGTCTCCATGGAATACCCGCGAGGTTGAGAAGCTCCGGGTTCGTGCAACCGTTGATGCCATACATTGAATTATGCGAGTTGGAGGTCCTCGGTTCCAGCACGGCCAGCGAAGCGGTGGCTTTCAGTTTTTCGCCTCCGGATACCAGCATCGTCTGTACTCTGTAAAACCCCGGAGGGAGAGCGGCGATGGTTATCGTTTCAGACAGCGGCTTTCCTTTCTCGATATTCGAGGATTCGTTCTGAAAAGTTTCGCCGTAGAAATCAATAACACGTGTCTTCAGGGTGCCATCGTAAGCTTGTTCGTTTTCAGACGTAATGGTTACTGTTAACGGTTCGCCGGTGGCGGCCATGTTGTACATGTGATTTGTTTTGATGACGAGCTGATTTTCGGCCTGTGCTGCGGCACAGAGAATGATAGAAATAAAAATCGCTGTTACAGCATATCGGGTTTTCATCGAGCGTACTCCTGTTTGTATTTCAATCAATATATGTCAATGTATTAATATAATTTAACATCGAAAGTTAATTCAAGAAAATCATTGTTCAGGTATCGCTTATCGGCTCACAGTGAAACTGTAGCAGCCCGAAGTGACCCCGAAAACGGACCGGTCGCCTTCATATCGCAGAAACTCGACATCGCCGACCGAATCTACGGGTTTGCCGGATTCGGTCACGGAGTTCCTGTCTGCAGCCGGCAGATGGATTTCGGCCTGCATGTTCGACGGGAGGCAGACATCATACCGGCGCGCCGCATCTTCGCCCACGCTGTAGTCGAGTTTTACCGGGCCGCGGATCGTGGGAGTGGTGATGCCCGCCTGTTTAAGGTTTCCGGGGCGGGGGGCGATTTTAACCTTGCTGAAACCGGGTTCGAGCGGTTCGATGCCCATGAGTTTTCGCGGGATGATGTTCGCGGGTGCCGCGCCCCATGCGTGGTTCCAGTCGAGATTGTTTTTGTATTTTATATCCCAGGCTTCGAGTGTTATCGTCGTGCCGACGTCGTATATCATGTGTGGCCACGAGCGGTCGGTTTCCCGGTCTGTGATCAGCGAAAGGGCATAGTCTTCTTCGCCGTTGTCGTACAGGGCGTCGAGAAGGTACTGAGCGGCGTACACGCTGCAGGCCATACCTTTTGATTTGATGAAATCGATGATTGCCGGCCTGTTCTCTTCGGGGACCAGCCCCATCGCGAGAGGGAACATGCTGGCATGCAGCGAGCTGTGGTTCGAACCCTCGCCGTCGACGTACAGGCCGGTTTCGGGGTTGAAGAACGCTTTATTGAAAGAGTCCCGCACCAGTCGCGCGTGTGAGCGGAACAGTGCGGCGTCGTCATATTTCCCGAGCACGGTGGCGATTTTATTCATGAGCACGATCGCGCGGTAGTGAAATGCGTTGACCGCCGTGTTGAAGTCGGTAACAACAAAACCGTCGCGCTCGGCGGGCGGCCAGTCGATAACATCGGCCATCTTCGAGTTCGGGTTGCCGTCCGCGTCCACCATGTGAAGCGATTTGTAAAAATCTCTGGAGAGCTTATCACTTTTCGAGCTGATCAGCCCGTCATCGCGCGCGAGCGCGGCGAGCGTTTTTGTCTTCAGGTCATCGTAAAACCCGGCGAGTGAATCGGTGTCGCCGGTGTGCATGTAGTCGGCCCATGCGATGAGCACGGAATGGAGCGCCCACTCGGTCGGCCATGTGGGATGCTGGATGAGGTATTCATGACTGTAGCGCGCGAGCGTGAATTCCCTGTCGACGCCGTAGTGCCCGAGCTGGTTAATATAAGCGTCCGCCTCGTAAGGGATGCGCTCGCGGTCGCCGTCCACGTAAACACCGGCAAAAGACGTCGCCTTTATCGAGTACTTCGATAGTTCCCATACATCGTTGAGAACAGGGTCCGAACTTGTGAAAGCCGCTGCATCGTCGTCGAACGGGTAGTGGACCCGCACCTGCTTCACATTGGCCGGTTTCGCGCCCGATTTGAAACCCTTCAGTTCACAGTAACGAAACGGTAGAACCTCGCCTATGTAGTCGGGCATGTGAATCGCTTCCGGCCTGGTGTTTCTCTTGTCCGGTTCGATGACCGCCCTGTAATCCTTCACTTGCGGATCGTAGTCGATACGCATCTCGCGGTATCGCACATTGGCGGCGGGGAACATGTTGATCTTTTTGCCCGGGCCGCGTTCTTCGCCCAGCACTACTTTTATGCTGCCGGGCTCCATGTCGCCGGACACGGAGAACTTAACGGTTCCGAAGGCCGCTTTCCCGAAGTCCACGAAGTAGGCGCCGGTTCCTGTTTTAGCGCCTGCGGCGGGCGGGACTTCCGTTTCTACAAGCGGGTAGCGGGGCGATGTGTGGCGGTCTGAAGAATCCGTATCCGGCCCGCCCATTATGAAATGCTGCGGCGCGGACCATTCCGAGGCGTTCCCGGAGTTGTCCCACGTGCGGACCTTCCAGAAATAGTCCCGGCCCGGTTCGAGCGGTTTCCCCGCGTATTCGACCGCTGTATTGCTGTTGCTGTCTGTCATACCGGTGTTCCACATGTCGGTGTTCTGCTCGTCGAGCAGGTTTTCGGCGGACGCGACAAGTATCATGTATGCCGACTGCGTCACTCCGCGGGCTGTGCCGGGCACGATCCAGGAGAACTCCGGGTTCGGATCGAAGATAACGGTTCTGTCTGGCATCGCCATCAGCTCGATCATCAGGCCGAAGGGCTGGAGTTCATTTCCATTCATCTCGTCTGCGTGGCAGAGGCATGAAATCTCGACAGACGTTATGATAGAAAGTAAAAAAACAAAGATGAAAAAGAGATGGTTCTTAAAAATGTGTTTCATTGTTTTTGTTGCGAACACTGCACAAGCGAGTTAAGCATATATGCCATGCTGCTCAATCGGCTTTTGCGTGAACCCGTCGCAATCCCCTCGAAATATGGTATTACAGCAATATCGACTGCTGTTTTCTCGCGGTGGGAGAATACGGATATTGCTCCCGACCGGCGCAGCAGAGTTTTAGATGTTCAATTATAAATCATATCGAGCAGGTTTTGTTGTTAAAAGATTGAAGAAAGACTTTCGTCATAGATATATTTAAAGAAGAAAGCACATAAAACAATATCAATAGCTGTTAATGGTGCCATGTACAAAGCGTTGTTCTTTGTGCATGCAGACCAGGATAAGATGTGGTAAAATAGAAACTAATGGAAGACAAAAAAAGCCACAGAAAACGTGTTAAAAGATATAATATCCCAAATCATGCTCACGAATTAACTTTTTCGTGCTTCAGGAAGCTTCCGTTGTTGACAAATGATCGAATGTGCGGATTTCTGGCGGATGCCATAATTCAGGCTTGTGAAAAGCAAAAGTTCAAAATGATTTCATATGTGTTTATGCCGACTCATGTTCATTTGATAGTGATGCCTGTTAAAGAGAGTTATTCAATTTCTGATCTTCTTAAGTCAGTGAAACAACCTGTTGCCCGTCGTGAAATATCTTATCTTAAGCGGAATGAGCCGGACAAACTTGAGATGCTGTCAATCGGAGGAGGAACCCCAGGGTATCGTATATGGATGATGGGTGGTGGTTATGATAGAAATATAATGCACACGGACCATCTGGAGAACTCAATCAATTATTTACATAACAATCCTGTCAGGAAAGGACTTGTTAAAAATGTTCTTGACTGGAAGTGGTCCAGTGTAAGGGATTGGCAACAAAACGAAAAAGGGATAATACCTATTGAAAAGGATTTGTTGTTTTGAGCATGCACAAAGAACAACGCTTTGTACATGGCACAATGATAAAAAATAAATGATTTATACGGTCGAAGACAGAATACCACGGGTTTACCCCGTGGATGAATGAGTGGTCCTGAATCCTGTTTTGTCAGGATTTGGGTCAGCTTCGCAAGAAGCTGTAGCAGTAAGCACCCCGGCTTTAGCCGGGGGAATCTATATGATGAGAAGTATAAAAACAATCCTGATAGTTATATAAAAATACGATCAGGGACAGTAATAAAGGAACGGTTATGAAAAAAGGGAAAAGATTCGGGAATGAATATATTTTCCATAGCTCACTTTTTTGCTCCCGAGATGTGATCTACGTTGATTTTATATATTGTGGCAATGGCGGTGTGTGAAGCCTCGACTTCGATGAAATCCCCCGTGGTTTTCTGCATCATCATCAGGTTCAGTGCAGCGGCTTTTTTCGAGGGATCTTCGATTTTCTCGGCGATTCCAAAAACCATTACCGACGTGAAATCCATCGAATACCGGCAGGCTGTTCCATCGGCGTCCTGCCGGATCACGCTTCCGGGATCGACCACTACGAATGTTACCGCCGGGTTCTGTTCGATAGCGAGATTCCGTTTGCTGTCCGTGTCGATTGTCGTGTGCAGAAACAGGGCTTTCCCCGCAGGGTCCGCCGCAAAATTCATCGGAATGCAATACGGCATGCCGTTTTCTGCGGCGACCCCGTGAGTGCCCAGGCAGCCGTATTCCGTGCGCCTCGAAACCAGCAGTTCCCATGCTTCCTGCTCCGACATCCTGCGCTTTTTCTTCCGGAGTGGCAGGTATTCGACGGGTTCGTTTCGGGACATGGCGTTTCACCTTTCATAATCACTGCATATCAGCGGAATCAGCGGGCCGGATCATTCCGTGGTAACGGGCCATCCAGTAGGGCAGCAGCCAGAAGGTCGGGAACATCTCGTCGCGGCCTCCGCGCCGGATGTCGAGCTGCCGGACATTCTCGGACCATCGCACGGTTCTGACTTCAGTGTAGGGCAGGGCGAATTTGTTCTGCTGTTCACTCTTCCTGTCCAGGTTCCTGTCCGGGGTTAAGTCTTTGCGGTGGCTGTTCAGGACGGTCCATTTTACAAGGTCGATCGGGATTTCGCGCAGCGTGCGAACCGCGAGATCGAGGTGAAAATCCCTGCCCGTGAAAGCGCCGTATATGATGATCTGCTCCGGGTTGCGCTCGACGAGATCGTTTTCCCAGAGACGCCGCATACCTTCGATGTAGTATTTATCCCGGAGTTTTTCATTCGTTTTTTCAGCCCGGATCAGGCTGTAGAACCCGAGCGCCGCCATCTCGTCGCTGTCGTGGTTGACCTGGAACCGGTCGGATATTTCCTTTTCGCGCAGAGTGTTCTTGTGATACCCGTGCTCTTTTATCAGGTACCAGTAGTGGTCGAGGTATTTATTATCCCGAGTGATGTTGAACGCTGCCCGAACCATGCCGAGCGCGGTCAGGCTGTTCAGTCCCTGGTCGCCGAGCATGCCGACCGGCCCGTTGATCCATTCCGGATCGAGGTTGCCGAATGTCGTCACTTCCCCGTTTTCGTTAAGCAGCCTGAACCCGTTGTCCGCCACGTAATCGGTCAGGTCCGCTATCAGGGTACGGATAGTCTCTTTCTCGGATTCGTCTGCAACGAGGTCGTAGTATATGGGAAGTCCGAAGTAATGACCGACGAGTTCATCTTTGCTGGTGTCGCTTTTCCAGCAGAAGTCGCCGGAGTCGAGCATCCGCCATCTTTCGGCATCCGAGCCGGGACATTTTTCCGCGGGCAGAACCGAGCGGGCGACATAACCCTTCACCGGCGAAACAGTGAGAAGCCGCTTCATTGCGAGGAACGACTGTCTCGCATTGCGGAGTGCGTCCGGGTCGCCTGTCACTGCATATCTGAAAGCTTCGGCGGCGAGGTACATCTCGGTCCACTGACCGTCGTTGTCGTCATCGTTGAGGTAAAAAGTGGAAACGTCGCCGGGAATTCTCAGCGGCGAGTCTGTGATCATCCCCTCGCGGTTGTGGCGTTCCTGCGCGATGCGTTCGAGGTACAGCGCCTTCTGTTCGAGCGTCATCATTCGCCGCGCGATGAGTGAGTCGCCTTTATCCGTTCGCGCCAGCGCGTCTCCCTGCGGTGTCACGCCCACTGAAAACACATCGTTGTCCGGCAGCCATCGCCTTCCGGCAAAATAGAGCTTTCGCCTGTTTTCGAGATCGAGAAAGATCAAGCCGTTTTCGGTTGCGGCCCACAGTTCGGTTTCCGCGGTGTTTGCGGCGACGCAGCGAACCGGCTCGACCGGCAGAGGAAACGCCCAGTCAGGTATGAGGCCGGATGGGTTTTTGCAGGCCGTGATATTCCCGGCGCCGCCGGGCGCCGCATCTTCCCGCACCCACTGCGGAAAGGGTTCGTCTATAACGTAGTCGCCTTTTTCATCTGTGAGAACCGTTACCGGGGGAACGGCGGACGAAAGGCTTTCCGGGTCCGCGTATTCGTCGCAGTGAACCGCGCCCGCAGTTATCAAGAGAATTGAAAGGGCAAGAAAATATGCTAAGAACTTTTTCATAAGCAGTTTATCCATAGTAACAGATATTGTTCGACCCGTTTCATCATGGATTATGAAATAGAAGAGATTCCCTGATTCCATAATCGCGAAAACTCAAAGACCGACAGAAATGATAATCCCACATTCGACTGAATATATCAATTAAAAACTGGTAGTGCTGTTGATCATTCTGTTTCCGATAACTCACACTTCCTTTATTCCGCAATCCTGCAGGAGAAATCGTAGCTTCCCGAACCGGTCTTGAAAACTGTTTCGGCAGCCGTGTTTTCGATCATGCTGAAATCCGCTGACCCGGAAACCGGGGCACCGCTCTCCGATATCGAGCCGGCATCGCCGCAGGGCAGGTAGATCTTTGCTTTCGTGTTTGCCGGAATGGTCGTTTTCAAATTGAAAACGCCGTTATCGACTTTCCAGTCGACGGATATTTTTCCGTGAATCGAATCATACGAAGCTTTCGTGAACGAGATGCCGCCGCCGGGTCTCGGGTGGATGACGAGATTCTTGAATCCCGGGCTGTCGGTATCGATACCCGCCATAGTCGAGAACATCCATTCGCCGGCTGAGCCGTAGGCGTAGTGGTTGAACGAATTCATGCCCGGATCGCCGAAGCCGTCTTCTATCGTGTAGCTGTTCCATCTTTCCCAGATAGTTGTCGCGCCCTGGTCGATCGAGTATAGCCACGAGGGATATTTCCGGTTTCTCAGCAACCGGTATGCGATGTCGTTGTTCCCGGTCTGAGTGAGCGTCGGCAGCAGGATATTGACGCCGAGGAAGCCGGTGGACAGGCTCCAGTCGCGCTCCCTGATTTTTTCGATAAGCCGGTCGGTGACAGGCTGGATCAGGTTCTCCGGAAGGAGATTGAATTTCAGCGCCATGAGGTAGGCGGTCTGTGAGTCGCATTCGATTTTTCCGTCGGGTGCGACGAACTTTTTCACGAACGCATTCCTTATGTTGTTGAAAAGTTCCGCGAACCTTTTGCTGTCATCGTGCTTTCCGATATATTCCGCCATTTCGGACATCAGTTCGGCGCTGTGGGCGGTGTACGCAGTGGAAATGAAATCCTGCGGAGTGGGTGACTTCACGTTGAGCCAGTCGCCGTAGCTTCCGAGCGGCGGGCTCAGGAAGTGTTCGCTTCTTTTTTCTAGAAAACTCATCCATTTCAACATGGAGTCGTAATGCTTTTCGATAAGGCGTTTATCGTCGTAAAACCTGAGAACAGTCCACGGGCAGATGATGCCCGCATCTCCCCATCCCGAGGTAACGTTTCTGTGTTCAGCGCGCGGAGCAATATCAATGAATCCGCCTTCGTTGTTCTGTGCGTCTTCGAGATCTACAATCCATTTTGTGAAGAAGGGGGCGACGTCCATATTGTAGGCCGCGGTTCCGATGAAAACCTGCGCGTCGCCCGTCCAGCCGAGCCGCTCGTCGCGCTGCGGGCAATCTGTGGGTACTTCAAAATAATTCGATCGCTGGCCCCATACGATGTTGCTGTAAAGCTTGTTCAGCATGGGGTCCGAGGTCTCGAACTCGCCGGTGAACACGAGATCGGAGTTCAGGGATATTCCGGTAATGGTGTCTTTGTCCGGCGTGCCGGGGTATCCGGTGATCTCTACGTACTGGAAGCCGTGGAAAGTGAAACGCGGCTCCCATATTTCCTCTCCGCCGCCGCGCAGTGTGTATGTATCGGTAACGCGCGCGCCGCGCAGGTTCGTCGTATAGATAGTCCCGTCATCGTTAAGCATTTCAGCAAAGCGGAGAACGATCTTATCGCCTTGATTTCCTTTAACCTTGAGCCGTGCCCAGCCCGCAAAATTCTGCCCGAGGTTGAAAACAAAAACGCCCGGCTTCGGCTCGGTCATTTCAACAGGCTTTATTTCCGATGTTTTGCGTATGGGCATTCCGGGGTATGCATCCAGCTCGGTCTTAATATCCTGTGAAATTTTGACTTTTTTCCATTTCGAATCGTCGTATCCGGGCTTGTCCCATCCGGCGGGGCCGCGTCTCGCGTCGTATGTTTCGCCGTCCTGGATGTCGGCTTCGAGAATCGCGCCGGTGCGGGCTTTCCATGAACCGTCGCTTGCCACAACCTGTTTTGTGCCGTCGGCGTATTCAATGTGAAGCTCGGCCCGGAGTCTCAGCTTATCGCCGTAAAGTCTCTGGCCGGCCCGCCCGATGTTTCCGGCGTACCATCCGTCCGAGAGAATGGCACCGAGCACGTTTTCATTTCCTTCCTTCAGCATGTCCGTTACATCGTATGTAAGATAGTAAACACGCTTGTTGAAATCGGTCCAGCCGGGCGTGAAGTAGTCCTTGCTCACACGTTGCCCGTTGAGGTGAAGCTCGAATATCCCTAGCGCGGACGAGTATATTGTCGCCCTTTTTATTTCTTTACCGGTTTTGAATTCCTTTCTCAGGTAAGGACACGGAAGGTATACTCTCTCTCTCTGGTCATGAGACATGAAGGGCATCTGCATTTTTATAATTCGTTTCTGCTTTGATGTAAGAGGAATGTCGAACCCTATCCATTCGGATTTCCAGTCGCTTTCGTCGAGCAGTCCCATGCTCCATGCAGCCGTCTCGCTCCAGCCGGATTCTTTGCCGTCCTGATCCCACACCTTAACCTTCCAGAAACACTGCATTCCCGCCGACAGTGTTTTGCCTGCATATTCGATCTGGGTGGTCGCGTCGCTCTCTATCCTTCCGGAGTCCCAGAGGTCGCCGATGTTTTTCGAGAGCTCATCTTTGTTCGAGGCAACGAGAATCCGGTATGCGGATTGCATTGCATTGCGTTTTTCGGACTGCACGATCCAGTCCAGGCGGGGATTCCGCGCATCGATGCCGAGCGGGTTCACCTTGTATTCGGTGCGCAGGTTCAGCGGGCTGATCGCGGCTGAGCCCGAACCGGCTGCCGCGCATAGAGCCGATGACTGCGCAAAGATTGAAAACGCAAATAAAAGACAGAAAACTTTTGTGATTGCTGATGTGTTGAAAAGCCTGAATCTTTCAGTCGAAATACTATTCATTGTGATAGTCCTCCGTATAAACAATTATATTAGTGAATAATCGGATGTATTTGTACTTTTTGACAAAAAAGGTGTGGTGAAGAATAGTTTCACTGATGTCGGAGATGAACGGGAAGTGTTTTTCTGAAAATACCCGGGCGTATCGATATAGAAGAAAGAAGCAGTGAAAAATGGAAATGAGATTGAAAATGCCGTTTAAAGACATATACTGAGAGAGTGAGGAAAAAAACTTTCGATATATCGGTTTGACAACGGTTGTTTTAAACCATATAATTAGCTGTACTAAATTAAGGTGTAAGTGATAAGGATTAGAAAAACCTCGAAACAAAAAAAATTTCCCTATTACAACTTTTAAAGGAATCTGCCCCGTTTGATGACAGTTGTTTGCAATAAACCAGAAGAACAATCAGTACAGGATTCAGTTCTGCTGTGTTTCGGAACAGCATGCCATACGGGATACGGGTCAAAATAGAAAGGAAGATTTACAGATGAGAGAAAAAGGAAAAGTAAAATGGTTCAACGAGTCCAAGGGATTCGGATTTATTGAACGCGAGCAGGGAAACGATGTATTCGTACATTACACTGCTATCCGTTCTGAAGGTTTCAAAACCCTTCAGGAAGGTCAGGAAGTCGAGTTTGAAGTAGTTACAGGTCCCAAAGGTGATCAGGCGTCAGAAGTCGAGGCGCTTTAATTCAGATAAGACATCGGATTCCAGGGTCCCGCCCTGTTGGGTGGGACCTTTTAATAACATTGTTTAAGCAGGAAGTGTTTTTGCTGGTACTTTGTTTTTTTGCTTGATTACTCATTAAAAATCGTTCAGTTCAAAGTATGAATAATAAGAAGCAAGCACCAGGAAGTCCATACCTGTGAATTCAAGACTTATGCCCGAAGCTTTTCTCTGGAGTTCTTCCGGGCTTCTTTCCCAGCGATATCCCCAGTGATAGCCCGACTGTTCCCACTGGTTTGGCAGATTTTCGGGAAAATCTCTCAATCTCTCAACCAGGAATGATCTTTCTTTCCCTGCAACTTTCGCGTAAAACCAGTCGAAAAGAGAATTGTTATCTTTCCTGACGACTTTGTACCAGTCCCTGATGGCTTTATCCAGGCCTTTAATTCCCGGCTTCAGCAGCTTTGCGACAAAAAGCCGTTCGAAATACAGGTTCATGTTGAAATAACGCGGGGTTCCGTTTCTGATGAACACCGCATCCTGAAACTGGCTCAAAAACTTATCCCGGAGCGATTCGTAATTTTCGCCTTCCCGGTAAACATCGATCCCGATTCCCATTTTTTCGCTCATCAACTGGAACAGGAACCGAAGCTTGTCGCAGTCGGTGAAAGGGCCGTTCCCCATGATCCAGTTATGAGAATTACCGTAAACGATGATGTCGCGGGTAATATCCGCCATATTCCGTTTCAAATCTTCCGGCCCCGTGAGATACACGGCTACTATTCCCATAATCATTTCGCCGTACTGGTCTATGCTGGTGTCTCCGTGGCCATAATCCGGGGGTATCTCCGGGTAACGCACATATCTTCCCGGCTCGCGCACCACGAGATCCCAGTATGACAGGTTGGTTCTCACCAGTTCCCAGTCGCCCTGGAAAGCGAAAGCGGACATGGTGAGCCCCGTCCAGCCCTGGCTGTCGCCTAGCCCGTAGGGCTGTACGACTTTCGACTTTGTTTCATCATCGAGCAGCGCCTCGACAGTTCCGCCTTTATATATATGCCTTGCTTTATAGCCGTCCAGATAATGGTTGTATTTGATTACGAGATCGTCAGGAAGAACTTTCTCGAACGCCTCCTGCGCAAAACACAGGTTTGTAAGCAGCAGGAAAGCTGAAGTTATCGTTAATAGAGCTCGGTGTTTTATAACAGGCATATTTCCCCTCCAGAGTTAATACATTTTAATGATAAAAGGATTTGTCGCGAAACTTTTTTTATAGCGCGGACAGTTTTGCCGGCGTGGGGATTAAAGACATTATTCAGCGGCACGCAGAAGTTTTTGCAGTTCCGCACCGGTAACTTTAAGGAAAGAGCCGTGTTTCGAGTGCCCGGGAGTCACCAGCCTGCCGGTGTAATCTTCCCAGTTTACGAGATCGTCTGAAACCACAAGTCCCATTCTGTCCTCTCTGAACATGTCGTAGTAAACAAAGACACTGCCGCCGATCTCGATCGCGTAAGGGCCTTCCGCCCAGACGTTTTCAGGCGAGATTCGAGGCGACAGCTTCTCGAAAGGCCCGGCGGGGCTGTCGCCGGATGTCATCATGATATACTTTGCGGGCGGCTGCGCGACTTCGTTTTTTATGAACATGAGGTATTTGCCGTTGTGTTTCAGGATCGATGCGTCGATGCAGTTGAAACCGGGGTCATAAAACAGGGCCGGTTTTTTGAATTTATCGAAATCCGCCGTCGATGTGTAATAGATTCGGTGGTTGTAGACGCTGTCGCCCGGGTCTCTCGCATCCTCGAATTTACCTTTTATGGTGCTCGACCAGAAGATAAGAAACTCGCTGTTGATGTCGTCGTAAAAAATCTCCGGCGCCCAGGAATTCAACGTGCTTTTTTCGTGCTTCATCACGGGGAGAAGCCGAACATTTTCCCAGTTGATCAGGTCTTTCGATGATGCGTAACCGATGGTTTTTTCCTGCCAGCCTGTGGTCCATACGAGGTGGAATTCTCCTCCCGGGCCGCGGATGACAGTCGGGTCGCGGAGTGTTTTTCCGATTTTCGGTTTGAAAAAATGTTTTTTATTTCCGATCTCCGTCCAGTTCAGCCCGTCCTTGCTCCACGCGAGGTACACGCCCGCGCCGCCGGAGAAAAACTGCTGGTGGTCGATATATGTTTTCTCGCCGTGGCGGAAGAATGCGAAGATGAAATACTCTTCGTCATCCACGATTCCGGTCGATGCAAACGAGACCGCGGGCACGAGCGCGCAAAGCAGAATAATAAATATGCGTTTCATTCAAACAGCAACCTTTTCAGGCATATCGCTTCGATCAGATCTCCAGGGTTTTCCTGAGCCTGATGTCCGATGATGAAGCGCCGACCATAAGTTCATACTCGCCGGGTTCGACAACAAATCCTTTTGTGCTCTCGTCCCAGTAGGCGAGCTCGTCGGGGTCCAGTTCGATCGTGACTTCTTTCGTTTCGCCTTTCCTGAGCGCGACGCGCTTGAAGCCGCAGAGTTTTTTCAGCGGTTTCAAAACTTTGCTTTCGATGTCACGGTAGTAAAGCTGGGCGACCTCTTCGCCGTCCGCGCCGCCGGTGTTGGTCAGCTTGAACGATACTTCGTAATTATCTCCGGCTTTTTTAACAGCTATGCCCGAATATTCGAAGCTTGTATAGCTGAGGCCGTATCCGAACGGGTACAGGACTTCTTTGTCGAAGTACATGTAAGTGCTTCCTTCGGAGATCTCGTAGTTGCCGAAGGATAGCAGGTCGTCCACGCTTTTGTATGAAGTGAAGGGGAGCCTGCCCGCCGGGTTATAGTCTCCGAACAGCACATCGGCTATCCCGTTTCCGCCCTGTTCGCCGGGGTACCAGGTTTCGAGGATGGCGGGAACGTTTTTATCCATCCAGTTGATCGAAACGGCGCTGCCGGTAGTCAGGGCCACAATCATGTTCTTGTTGTAGTCGAACAGGGTTTTTACAAACCCGTGCTGGTCCGCCGGGAGCTTCAGGGTTTTCCTGTCCATTCCCTCGTGTTCATGTTCCATGTAGTATCCCATGGCTGCTATGACAATATCGCTGTTGAGCACGGCATCGAGCTGCTTTTTCCCTGTTTCAATTCCATCGCCGGTGATGGGAACCCATTCAAGTTTCAGAACGGGGGGCGCGTTAACCGGAACATATTCGAGAGAAATCTCATACTGTTTACCTTTTTCCATGAGAATCGAAGCAACGTGTTCGGGAACCAGTTTTTCGATATCCTGGTTCAGGATCGACTGGCCGCTTTTGAGGCGTGGGCCTTTGTCTTTCTTTTCCGTGTCGCTGAATGCTATTAATGATCTTCCGTTGATGAATAACTCAGCGGCACCCACTGCTATAACGGAAAATGCCTGTACGCCGGTTTCCTGCGCGGTCAGTTTTCCCGACCATCGCACGGAGTAGGGCGACGTTCGAATTTCTTTGACTTTGGGTACAACCTTCTTATGGTAATTGATCTTGTCCACGGTTTCAGAGATCAGGGGCCGGCCTTCGAAATTCTGGTTCGCAAAGAATTCAACTTTCAGGCCCGGCTCGCCGGTTTCGGTGGAAAATAGTTTCTCCGGCGCAAGAGAAAACGCATCTTCGGAAGGAAGGTCGTCCCACGGAACATAGTTGATCTTGATTTTGCTCCCCACCTTGTTTTTGATTCCGCCGAGGAGAGTCACCGGGTCGTTCGCCGGAGTCCCGCTGTAGTCGCCGTAAGTGAGAAAGTCTCCATAAGGCCCCAGCAACGCAATTGATTTGATTTTCCCGGTGTCTATCGGGAGCAGCTTTTCGCCGTTGACCGGCTCGTTCTTAAGAAGGACGATCGATTCGCGGCAAGTCTGCCTCGTGAGCTCCTTGTGTTCCGGCGAGCCGATTACATCTTCCTTGATTTTCGTATAAGGATTCATTTCCGGCGGGTCGAACATGCCGAGTCTCATTCGGACCCTCATCATGTTCAGGATAGCTTCATCGACTCTTTTTTCTGTGATCAGGCCACGGTCGATGGCTTCTTTCAGATTGTTCGGGAAAATGCCCTGTCCGCCGCATTCGAGGTCCACGCCTGCATTGATTGCGAAAGCTGTGGCCTCCGCCCCGTCTTTTGCATATTTGTGCTGGTCATACATGTGGCGTGGCGCGCCGCAGTCTGTTACGACGAACCCGTCGAATCCCCATTCCTTTCTCAGTACCTGGGTGAGAAGCCACTCGTTGGCATTGCAGGGGATTCCGTTCAGCGCATTGTAAGCGCCCATAATTGACTGCGCGTTTGTCTCCTGGATAGTTTTCCTGTATGCCGGGAAATAATACTCGCGCAGGGTGCGTTCGGAGATTATCGGGTTGCACCTGTATCTTATGAAGTCTTCGTTGTTCGCCACGAAATGTTTGGGGGTGGAGACGGTTTTGATATATCTTTTGTCGTAGCCCTGGAGCCCCGAGACGAAAGCCATAGCGATCTCGGCGGTCAGGAACGGGTCCTCGCCGTATGTTTCCGGGGTCCGGCCCCAGCGCGGGTCGCGGGCCATGTTGATGGTCGGCGACCAGAATGTCAGCAGGTAGTCGCCGGGGTATCCTTTTTCGGGTATCTCCCTGTTTATCCCGGCCCATGCCTCGTCCGATATCGCGGTCGTTATCTTTTCGATCAGAACCGGGTCCCATGTACTCGCCAGCGCTATCGCCTGCGGGAACACCGTGTATTTGCCCATTCTCGCGACTCCGTGGAGCGCCTCGTTCCAGTACCGGTACTTCTTTATTCCAAACCTTGGAATCGCTTCCGCGTTCGAATTGAGCAGCCCGGTTTTCTCTTCGAGCGTCAGGCGCGAGACGAGATCGGCGGCGCGCTCTTCGAAATCGAGCGTTGTGTCCAGGAAGGGATATTCCGGCTTATCGGCTGCGAACGACAGACATCCGGCCGCTATCACGAATAGCATAAGGATGAAAATAACTGTTCCTTTTAATCTTTTCATCTCTCAGTCTCCTTTGTTGAATTGCTGTTTCCATGAACTTTCATATATGATTATTATTGTGTGCGGCATTATTTTCCATAAAAATATCCCGTTTGTTGCTTTTGCCGCATGGAGCTATTTAAATGATTATTATGATTATATGCAAGAGTGAATAATGAAATTCATAAAGAGAGAGGAACCGGATATGGGGGAAAAAGCACAGGGAGCACCATCACAGCAGTCGATTGACAATCTCTGCGGGGCGATCAGGATCAGGACGGTGTCGCATGAGGATAAATCAAAAGTCGATGAATCACAGTTTGAAGCGTTTGTGGATTTTCTGAGCGAAACATATCCGCTCGTGCATGAAAAGCTCAAAAGAGAAGTGATAAGCGATTACAGCCTTTTCTATACATGGGAAGGCAGCGACCCGGGAATGAAGCCCGCGCTGCTGACGGCGCACATGGACGTTGTTCCGATAGCCGAAGGGACGCTGGATGACTGGACGCAGCCTCCTTTCGACGGCGTGGTTGCGGATGGTTACATCTGGGGCCGGGGAACGATGGACTGCAAGGTGTTCCTGATCGGGATACTGGAGGCGGCGGAAGAGTTGCTTTCGAAGGGATACAGCCCTGTGAGGACTATTTGTTTCGGATTCGGGCAGGACGAGGAGGTCGGCGGCTGGAGCGGCGCGAAGACGATTGCTGAAACGCTGAAAGAGCGGGGCATGGAATTTGAATACGTGCTCGACGAGGGCGGGTTCCTTCTGGAGGCGGGAGAGATAGGGATAAAGAAAGCGCTGGCGACTGTCGGGATCGCGGAGAAGGGGTACCTTGCGCTGGAACTGAAAACGGAAACCGAAGGCGGGCATTCGTCCATGCCGCCGCGCACCACGGCGATCGGGATAATCGCCCGCGCGATCAACAGGCTGGAGCGGCATCCGTTCCCGTCGCGGATCGAAACCACGACGCAGAGAATGATAGAGAACCTGAAGCCGGAACTGCCGCTGCCGCTCAACCTTATTGCCGGAAGCAAAATGATGAGGGGCCTGATGAAGCTCGCGTTCAAAATGAACACGGCCACGAACGCGATGATCCATACAACGGTGGCGTCGACTATTATGGAGGCCGGCTCGAAAGAGAACGTGCTGCCGCAGGAGGCGAGGGCGGTCATCAATATAAGGTTGCTTCCCGGAGACAGCTCGGATTATGCCGTCGCGAGGGTGAAAAAGATTATAAGAGATAAGCGGATAAAGGTGTCGGTGCTCGGAAACAGGAGCGAGGCTTCTATCGTGTCGAGGCTGGATTCGAAGGGATACGGGATTGTGCGCGGAACGATCGAGGAGGTTTTCGCAGGTTCCGTGATTGTTCCGCTGATGACTGTCGGCATGTCCGATGCGAGGCATTACACGATAGTCTGCGACAGCGTTTACAGGTTCTGTCCGCTGAGGATCAGGAAGGAAGACCAGAGCCGCGTGCATGGGACCGACGAGAGGATAGGCGTCGGTAATTTCGCCGAGGTCATAAGTTTCTACAGGAAGGTAATCGAGAACTCCAACTGACGGCGGCGGGTTCGAAGGGATCGTTAATGGCGAATTTCAGGACAGTTTTTGAGAAGCATCTCGAGGGCAGCAGAAAGATCGGCAGCCTGCTGGACGCGGGAGTCGTTCCGGAGTTGAAGCCGGGCGAATTCGAATCCGATTCCGCCCGTGAAGTTGCAACTACATATATAAGGATCATGAATTTATTCCGGTCGATATTCACACTGGGCGAGGTGGAGCATTACGAGGCGATAGTGACGCTTGCCGGGAATCTTTTCGAGCTGTTTATCGATATGAACCTGCTGACGGGCGATGAGACGGGCGAGATGCACCGGCGGCGGCGCGAGTTCCTCGATATCCAGAAATTCCGCGCGGCGCACAGGATGGTCGCGTTCCATGACGAGAGCGGCGGCAGGACGGTTCTCGATGTGGAGGAGCAGCGGAGATTCAAAGAGAATATCGGCGGGATCGAGCAGATCAGGAAGCGGATCGCCGAGGTGTGGGGGCCGGACAACAGCGGCAGGTCGAGCTACCCGGTTCACTGGTCGGGCAGGAAGTGTACGAGGGTGATTTCGCACGAGATGGGGCTGGAGTATGAAGAATTGTACATCGAGGTGTATTCGGTTCTGAGCTGGATGATCAGCAATGGGATGTCCGGTGAATTCAGCGAAGATGTGAAATATGAAATATGCTCGTGGTGTCATGGCGTGTCGCAGCTTGCGGTTCTGGAGGCTACGAAATTGTGCGCGGGTTTGAGCAAAACCGTTGAAAAGCTCGTGTGGCTGCCGGGCGCGATCGGGACGCTGAGACGGACGCCGGGCACGGCGCTGACGGCAGACTTTTTCGATGCGTAACGGATTTGTCGTTAGACAGGAATAAAAATCTCATCGCCATTTATGTTTTCCTGATATAATTGCTGAAAGAATGCGATTGTTAACCTGCATTTCTCTTTGAGAAATCAGGGTTAAGACCGCTCAGGTTTGAACGTTCCGGTCTTGCCGGCGAAGAAGGGATAGAAACGAACATGAAATTTATTTCGAAAGAATTACACGGTTCAGGATTTTTCAGAGCGGGTGGAACGTGGCGGCTCCACGCCGCGGGTCTGCTCATGTTGATGAGTTTATGTCTGTCGACGGCTTTTCTTTCGGCGGTGGCGGCACGGGCTGATGCGCTTACGGCGGATCAGATGACCGGCGCAGCGAGCCGGGTGTTGCAGAGGGTTATCCCGGACAGGGCGGCCGGTTTTGTGTTCGAAGTCATCCCGCGCGACGGCGGAAAAGATTTGTTCGAGATATCCGACGGCGTCGGCGGACCGGTTATAAAGGGCAGCAGCGTGAGGGCGCTGCTCTCGGGCGCGAACTGGTATCTTAAATATTTCTGCAACGCGCATGTGTCATGGACGGGCGATCAGTTGAGGCTTCCGGCGCAGCTTCCGAAGGTCGGCAGAACGGTCAGGATCGTTTCTCCATACGAGTTTGTGAACATGTACAACTATTGCACGTTCAACTATACGATGTCGTTCTGGGGCTGGGAGGAATGGGAGCGCGAACTCGATTTCCTCGCTCTCAACGGGGTGAACCTTGTGCTTTCGGTGGTCGGGCAGGAGGCGGTGTGGCAGAACGTGATGCGCCGGATGGGCATGAGCGAGAAGGAGATATTCGATTTTATTCCCGGCCCGGCGTTTCAGGCGTGGTGGCTGATGGGAAACCTTGAAGGATGGGGGGGCCCGGTGTCGCAGGAGTGGATCGACCAGCAGGCCGCGCTTCAGAAGAAGATACTCGCGCGGACAAGGGAGCTGGGGATGGAGCCGATCATGCAGGGCTTCTACGGGATGGCGCCGCGCGTGATGATAGAGAAGTTCCCGGACGCGAGGATATATGAGACCGGGTTATGGTGCGCGTTCAACAGGCCCGCGATGGTTGATCCGACCGATCCGTTTTTCGGTAAGATAGCGGAAGTGTGGTACGACGAGCTTGAGAAACTTTACGGCGACGCGAAGTTTTACGGTGGCGATCCGTTCCACGAGGGCGGCAGCGCCGATATCGACCTGAAGGACGCGGGCGAAAAAATCCAGGCCGCGATGCTGGCGTCGCACCCGGGATCGACATGGGTGTTGCAGGGCTGGCAGAGCAATCCGAGAAAAGAACTGCTCGACGGCACGATCAGCGACAACACGCTGGTACTCGACCTGTTCGGCGAGACGAACCCGCAGTGGAACCGGCGGGACGGTTTCTACGGGCATCCGTGGGTGTGGAACATCATCTCGAATTTCGGTGGCAACACGGGGGTGCATGGTTCGCTGTGGAAGGTGGCCGAGCATCCGGTGGAGGCACTTAATTCCGAGAAAAAGGGCAGGCTCGTGGGGCTGGGTGCGATGATGGAAGGCAGCATGCAGGATGCGGTGTTGTGGGATCTGCTTTTTGATATGGCATGGAGATCGGAATCGCCCAATCTTGACGACTGGGTAAAGAAATATGCCGACAGGCGGTACGGCGGCGCGACGGATTCGCAGAAGGAAGCGTGGGTGACGCTGAAGAACACGGCCTACAACGCGAAGGACGGATCGGGCGCGGAACCGGAATCGCCGATGTGCGCTCGGCCCTCGTTTGATCTCACGCGCGCATGGGGAACGATGGAAAGGGAATATGACGAGTGCGAGTTCGCGCGCGCATGGAACCTGCTTATAAAGGATGCTGAAAAATATCGCGGCGTCGGGACATACGAGCACGACCTCGTAAATGTTTCTCGCCAGGCGCTCGCGAACCTTTCGCTGGAATACACAAGGATTTTCTCGAAGGCTTACCATGAAAACAACGAGGAAGTTTTCACCAGATATACGAATGCTTTTCTGGAATTGATTCTGGATCAGGACAGGCTGCTTTCGACCGATGAGCTTTTCATGCTCGGGAAATGGATAGCGGACGCCAGAAAGGTCGCGACGTCCGAAAAGGAGAGCGATCTTTTCGAGTGGAACGCGCGGACCCAGGTTACGACGTGGGGCCCGAAAAAATCGGCCCGGAATCTCCACGGGTACGCGAACCGGGAGTGGGCGGGATTGCTGAAAGGATTCTATTACAAGAGATGGGGCCTGTTCTTCAAGGTGGTTTCGTCAGACCTGAGCAAGTATTCGAAAAAAGCCAGGTCGGGCAAGGTCCAGCTTTCCGCAATAACCGGCGGCGATGACAGGGCCACAGGGTTGGACCCGACCAGTATTGAATGGTTTGAACTTGAAGAAAAATGGACGAACATGCTCGACGAATATGACGCCGCGCCGGTAGGCGACCCGGTAGACGAGTCGCTCAGGGTTTACAAAAAATATTCCCCGGAAATCTCGGGTATTTGCAAGACTGAATGATCGACCGGCTTATATCCAGTCGAGAATGCCGGCGAATACTATCAGCATTACCGCGTTCAGCGCGAGCATGCCGCCGATGAACAGTTTCTGGACTGCCGGTTTCCAGTCGTAGCAGTACATCGCCACAACAAAGAACGGAATGTAGACAGTCACGAATACCGGCAGCGAGCCCCACCAGGGATATACCCAGACGAAGGCGGGGGTTTTCGCGAGAAAGATTTCAACGATCGAAAAGAATGCGGCGTTGATGACGGCGAAGAAAAGACGGTTGTTGATGCCGAGGATTTTTTCCTTCGGGTTCTCGGGAAGCAGTTTCGACATTACAAGCCCGGCGATGGAAAACATCAGGCTTAGCTCGATACCCACGCCGATCAGCAGGAGAAACGATGTGCCCGTCGGAACTGTCCAGAGCGCGTGGCCGGAGAAGTGCTGGACCAGCCCGTTGCCGATTTCGAAAAACCAGTGAACCATATACAGTGAAAGACCAGCGGCGACCCCTTTCCAGTTCTTTTTGGATATCTCGTTCAGGTAAACGTACACCACAAGCGCGAAAAGCGTGATGACGTACCATTGAAACACGTCGCCTTTTCTCAGAATATCGAGAGCTATTCCTGTCGCTTCCGGATTGTTCATTTGCGCCTCCATACTGTGATTTCAAATCGATTATATTGCGGATGCGGCATGTGAAGCAACATATTAATAAGTGGCTGTGCCGGGATGATTGAAATAAACTCAAATAAGTTTATAAGCAAGCAAGGAAAAGTTAGAATAATACTATCACTTCGAGGAGGGCCGCCGATGAGGGCTTTTAAATGGTTGATGATTATTTCAGCGATACTTGCTTTTTCGATAAACGAAAACGCGCGGTCGGAACCGGTCGAGATATATCTCGTGCCTCATTTTCACTGGGATTTCGCGTATAAAGCGGATGAGAAGTCGAACCTGATTGTCGGGATCAACCTCATCGATCAATATGTCGATCTGGCCGAACGGGACGAGGGATTCAAGTTCATAATCGACCAGGTGCCGATGGTTGAGCAATACCTGAAGAAGCGGAAGAAGAAGGCCGGTTTCCTCAGGGAGCTGATCGAAGAAGGGCGGCTCGAAATAACAGGCGCGATGTATCTTCAGCCGGACGTGAACATCCCGAACGGCGAGTCGCTGATCCGGCACATACTTTACGGGCAGAGATGGATAGAGAAAAATTTCGGGTGCCGCGCGAAGTATCTCTGGAACATAGACTCGTTCGGGACAAACTACCAGATACCGCAGATAGCAGCGGGAGCGGGGCTTGAGGCGCATGTCTGGGCGTACAGGCGGACCAGCATGAACAGGCCTGAGCATTTCGCGATTAACTGGAAGTCTCCCGACGGCAGCGGCATAAGGTCGCAGGTTCTTTACCCGCATTATGACGCCTGCAAGGAGCTGGGGCGGACAAAGCCTTACGACCGGCGGAAGGAGTGGGAGAAGGTCGAGAGCATGTATAAGACGCTCAGGGAGTTCGATGAGCGGGGGAAATATCTCGCGCTTTGCGGCTCCGATTTCACGCCGCCGCCGGGGAATCTCAGCGAGCTGGTCCGGGACTGGAACGAAAACCACGACGATGTGAAGCTGAGGATGTCGATACCGGAAGAGTATTTCGAAGCTGCGGCAGGCGATATGAAGACGGCGCAGGTTTTCGAAAATGATGATTACCAGGTGAACTGGAACGGGTTTCTCTCGAACCAGATCGAGGACAAGATAAGAAACCGCGCATACGAGAACAGGATCAGACAGGGTGAGGCGGTCAGGGCCGTTGCGAATTTGTACGGGATGGAGTATCCGCAGCGCAAATTTGAAATGTTATGGATAAAACTGCTGATGAACCATTTTCACGATTTTGCGGCGGGAACGACTGCGGACGAGGCGCGGGTTGACGGCGAGGCGCGATTCGAGTTCGTGAAAAAGGGATCGGAAGTCCTGTTGAACGAGGGGCTGGATTATCTCGTCAAAATGATCGACACGGCAGGCGGCGCGCCCGCGGGCGCCGGGTCCGCGATGGTGGTTTTCAACACGCTTTCGTTTGACAGGGAGGCCGTGATCACGCTCGATGATTTGCCTGCGGGTGATTTCAGGCTGCTGGATTCGGATTCGAAAGAGATAACGTACCAGTTTATGGGCGGCGGGGTTACGGCGGTTCTGGATTTGCCTGCGATGGGATGGAAGACGATATATGTCGTGCCGGGTGCGCCGGAGGGGTTCGATCCCGTTGAAAAAATCACAGAGCTGAAGAAGGGCGAAAAAATCGAATTCAGCCCGGCTCACGGCGGGTTTGAAATTTCGTATGACGGGAATGGAAATATCGTGTCGCTGAGGACCGCCGCGGGCAAAGAGCTTGTTGCCGGCGGACGTCCGCTCGGGATGATCTGTGTTCAGCCGGACGAAGGGAATACCTATGTTTATAAACCCGAGTCCCATGAGTTCATGATGCCGGTTCCCGACAGGGTTTGCTCGGACGAATATGATTTCGGGCACAGGCTTACGGTTTACAGGGGGCCGGTGGCGGACAGGCTGGTCGTAGCGGGCGTTTTCCGAAACAGCGGCATTGTGAGGGACGAGAGGATCTATCATAACCTGCCACGGGTGGATGTCGTGAACGGAATCGACTGGCACGACGCGAATTTCGACGTGCATGCAACGTACCCGTTCGGCGAAGGCGGCTGGAGAACGGATTCGATTCCGCTCGGGTTTATCAGGCGCGACGTGAACGGCAGGTATCCGCTGCAGAACTGGACGGATTATGGAGACGGGGCCGCCGGCCTGACATTCGCGACGCGGGGTTTGATGGATCTCTGCCACAGGGACAATATTTTTTACCTCGCGCTGTTGAGATCAATTTCGAATTTCAAGACGGAAATTCCCTCGGAATCGGCGAAAACGTTCGGCAGGCATACGCTGGAGTACTCGATAAGGCCGCGCGACGGAAAACTTTTCGATGCGCACGACCCTTATCGCGCGGGGCAGGATTTCAACGATATTCCGCCCGTGCTCGGGGCGGACCTGCATCCGGGCCGGCTCGCGCCGGAGTTCTCATACATGCAGACGACGGACGCGGTCGCGGTGACGGCGATGTTTATGGACGGAGGAAAGCTGGTGCTCCGTGCTCTCGAAACAAAAGGCAGGGGCGGCGGCGCGAAGATAGATATCCGGCTGCCCGGGATCAAGAGCGCCGAGTCAACGGACCTGATGATCGAGAATCCTGAGAAAGCCGGTGTCGTTGACTCGAAGCTCGGGTTCGAGCTGAGGCCGCAGCAGGTGAGGACATTCGTTCTGGAGTGATACCGGGATGTGGAATATGGATGCCGGAGTCAGATTGTTTTTATCACCCTGCATGGATTTCCGGCCGCGACGACTCCGGAAGGGATGTCTTTAGAGACAACGCTTCCCGCGCCGATTGTCGTGTTGTCGCCGATGCTCACACCGGGCAGCACGATTGATCCGCCGCCGAGCCACACGTTGTCGCCGATGGTTATGGGGGATGCCAGTTCCGGCCCTGCTATTCTTTCCAGCGCGTTGACGGGGTGGTGAGCGGTGTATATCTGAACGTATGGGCCGCATTTCAGGAAGTTCCCGATATGCACCTCTGCGCAATCGAGTATCACGCACCCGAAGTTCATGTAAAAATTATCGCCTGCATGGATGTTGTAGCCGTAATCGCATCTGAACGGAGGTTCGATCATCGAGCCGGCTCCGATGGAACCTAACAGCTCTTTGAGTATGCCGAGTCTTTCATCTTCGAGCGCGGCGTCGAGGTCATTGAATTTACGAATCAGAATTCTTGCCCTTAGCCGGTCCGCAGTCAGTTCGGGGTCTGCCGCGATGTATAAATCTCCATCTATCATTTTCTGTTTTTCAGATTTTTTGTCCATGTCTTGCATGCCTCCGCAGGGTTGTTCAAATAATAGTTGAAATCCGGGCTGTTCGAAAGGAAAAATTGCGAGAGGGCACGAGCGCTAAAGGCTTGACCCCTCGGTTTCAATAAGATATCGTGGTTTTGTTTCAGGGAATGTTTTTGAACCGTTTCAAGGAGGGAATTCATGGCTGGAAAATCGAGAATAGCAATGATCGGCGCCGGCGGCGCTACGTTCGGGACGTTGATGTCGTATGAAGCAATGAGGGCGGACGGACTGAACGGCGGGACGCTGGCGCTTATTGATATAAACGAGGAAAGGCTGGAAGTGACCCGCGCGGCTGCGGAAAGGATGAACGAGCAGCTTGGAAGCGGGATGACTATCGAATCATATACAGATACGCCGCGGGGGATCGAAGGCGCCGATTTCATTCTGCTTTCGGTGGAAGTGGGGCGATGGAAGCACTGGAAGGAAGATCTCGAAATTCCGAGGAAATATGGTTCCCGGCAGGACATGGCGGAAAACGGCGGGCCGGGCGGATTGTTTCATTCTCTGCGGACGATAAATCTCGTGCTTAAAATCTGTGAGGTTATCGAGAAGCACAATCCGGATGCGGTTTTGATAAACGTGACCAACCCGTTGCCGCGGGTAAACCTCGCGATATCGCGCGCCACGAAGCTCAACCTGCTCGGTGATTGCCCGGAGTTCAATCTCGGCATGATACGGCTCGCGAGATTTCTGCTCATGCCGCCGGAACGGATAGCCGCGCGGGCGTGGGGGCTTAACCATTTCTCATGGATAAACGAGCTGGTTGACGCGGACTCGGGCAGGGATCTGTATCCCGTTCTCGACAGGCATATCAAGTATTTCCCGTTCATGCACGGGAAACTCGTGAGAAAGTGTTACAGGGATTTCGGCATGTACCCGGTAAGTTCGGACAGTCATATCGGCGAGTATCTTCCGTCGGAAGGCCCGTCGAGCAGGTCAGTGTTGCCCGGCTGGTTCCCGTATCAGAAATTCTCGGAGTTCGAGTGCAGCTTGAGAGTCAGGGCATCGAAGAGCTACGGCGCGGGCAGGCTGAACCTTCCGCTCGAGAAGTTTCCGCGCGCGATAGAAGGCTCGATGAAGCTGGTCGAGGCGCTTGCGACAGGCAGGCAGGCGCCGATAAACGCGATAAATGTTGTGAACAGCGGTCTTTATATACCGAACCTTCCCGAATGGGCGATTGTTGAAGTTCCCGCGCGGACGGAGAACGGCGAACTAATCCCGGACAGCATGCCGCCGGTCCCGGAGCCGCTGCTCGGTCACATGGAATTGCAGACGAGGATACAGTCGCTGATTGCGGACTCGGTTCTGAACCGGGATCCCGAGCTTGCTGTCGATGCGCTGGAGATCGACCCTCTCTCGCCGCCGACGCGCGAAGCATGCAAAAAAACGTTCGATGAGATTGTCCGGCTCCAGAAATACGCGATGCCTTTTTGATTTGAAGCAGGAATGTTCGGAGAGGATGTGCCATGAAAGTTTTCGTGCTTGGCGGAACAGGTTTTCTGGGATATCACGCGGTGCTCGAACTGTTGCGACGAGGACACGAGGTAACGGTTCTGGCGTTCGATATGCCGGAAGATGATTTGTTGCCGCCTGGAGTGGAGTACCGGCTTGCGGATATCGATAAGTGTTCGGATGAAGAGATAAAAGAGATTTTGAGCGGGCACGACTCGATGGTGTTTGCCATCGGTGCGGACGACAGGGTTGTCCCGAAAGCGCCCGCCTATGAGTTTTTCTACAAAGCCAACGTGCTGCCTGCCGGGAGGTTGTTCCGGCTTGCTGCCGGCGCGGGGTTGAAAAGCGGCGTGCTGTGCGGTTCGTATTTCGCTTATTTCGACAGGATATGGCCCGAAATGAAATTGTCCGAACATCATCCGTATGTACGGGTGAGGCGTGAACAGGCAGATGCCGCGGTAATGGCGGGCGAGGGCATGACCGTCTCGGTCCTGGAACTGCCTTACATATTCGGCAACATGCCCGGGCGCGTGCCGCTCTGGGCGCCGCTGCTTAAATATATTCTTTCCCCTTTTCCTGTTTTCTACACGGCGGGCGGGACGACGATGATAACCGTTGAACATGTTGCCGAGGCGATAGCAGGCGCGGTCGAGAGGCATGGAGAGAGCGGTAGCTTCCCGGTCGGCGATTTGAATATTCGATGGTCGGAAATGGTCGAGACTTTCTCACGACTGGGTGGCAGAAAACAGGAAGTGATAACAATGCCTGCCCGGGCGGCAAAACTTTTCATGAGGTTTCTGCAGGTGTACATGTCGGCCACAGGCCGTGAACACGGCCTGCACCCGGTGAAGTTCGTGGATGTTCAGGTGTTGGAAACTTATATTTCGGCGGAGGACCTTGAGGCTTCCCGCAAAGTGCTGGGTTTCGGCAGCGGCGGGCTTGAAAAGGCTTTCAGGGACACTGTGGCGGCTTGCGGTTTGCTTCCTGAGGATTAGCCCCAATACTGTTCAATTAAGCCTGTAATTCCGGGCCGAGTCCCGGAATCCAGGGGACAGGATGTCAGGGGAGGTTTCATGGGGGAAGGTAAGGTTTTTATTTTAAGCAAACAGTATTGAGGCTAGGACGACGGAATATAACCCGGTTTTGAAAACGTATAAAAAACGGCAGGTGTTGAATACCCGTATAAAACATCCGGGTTTGTTTTTTGAATACGCTGGTTTATAATTCTGAAAAATCGAGGGTGCCCACCTTTTGAAAGAAAAAATCGAAGTAACTTATATAGACAGGAATGTGCGGCGGGAAGAGGAAGTATGTGTTATTGCCGAAAGGAGTCTTGTTCTTCGGGTCAACGGCAGTATGGCGGCTGATTTTCTCTATACGCCCGGCGACGAGAGAGAGCTTGTGGCTGGACATTGTTTTGCCGAAGGATGGATCAGTGGATGGGACGATGTCGTGAGCCTGGAGGTGGAAGCGGGGCGTGCGGAGGTTGTTCTGAGGAAGGCCCCGGAAAAAGACGGGAATGGAAAGCAGGGCGATTTCCCCGGGCTGCGAGAAGAAGAGATTAAGACAATGGTTACCGGCCTGGAAGTTACTCCTGGTGAACTGTCGGCAATGCTGGATAAGATGGAGCAGGCGCAGGCGCTGGGGGAACAGACGAGGGCGTCGCATGCGGTGTCGCTGTTTGCGAGGGATGGGCGGATGGTGGTTGTGAGAGAGGATGCCGGCAGACACAATGCATTCGACAAGGCGATAGGGTTCGCGCTTATGCGGGGCGAAGACATGTCTGGAATGACGGCTGTTCTTAGCAGCAGGATAAGTTATGAGATGGCGCTGAAGGCTTACAGGGCGGGGATTCAGATCATGGCGGGAGTGTCCGCGGCGACCGCGCTGGCGGTGAAACTGGGGCGCGCTGTAGATTTGACGATAGCAGGCAGGCTGCGCGGCGATTCAATGCTTGTTTACAGCGGCGGGCACAGGATCGTCTGATTCGAAAAACGGCCTGCTCAGGCCGGTTCCCCGAGTGATATTCCAATGTGGCGGGCGGTTTCGACGAGATCGCCTTCGGGAGGAACTGTTTTAAGCGTGCCGGTCGCTTCCTCGAGAGAAACCGAATCGATGTTCGGGGTTTTCAGGCATACCATGCGCCCGAATTGTCTGTTGACGGCGAGCCTTGCCGCCGCCGCGCCGAACCTTGTGCTCAGTACTCTGTCGAACGGGACGGGTGATCCGCCGCGCTGGAGGTGCCCGAGCACTGTGACGCGCGTTTCGTAGCCGGTATGCTGAGAAACCATGTCGGCGACTTTCTGCCCTGCGCCGCCCAGCCGCTTTGCCGATTGATCGAGGTATATCAGGTCGCCGCCTTTTTCGACAGCTCCTTCCGCGACAACTATTATGCTGAACTTGCTTCCCCGCTCGCTGCGGTCCTCGATCTTCTTGCAGATAGTGTTTATGTCATAGGGGATTTCAGGTATCAGGATGATATCCGCGCCGCCCGCTATGCCCGACGACATGGCAATCCAGCCCGCGTTCCGGCCCATGACTTCGAGAACCATTATCCTGTGATGGCTCTCCGCTGTTGTGTGCAGTCTGTCGAGTGCCTCGGTTGCGGTGGCGACCGCCGTGTGGTAGCCGAACGTATAATCCGTTGCAGAGAGATCGTTGTCTATCGTTTTGGGGATTCCAACGACCGGAACACCGAGCTTGAAGAAGTCCAGCCCAATGGAAAGCGAGCCGTCGCCGCCGATTACGATGAGCGCTTCGATGCCGAGCCTGTTCAGGTTTTTAATCGCAGTCTGCGACATGTCGCGGCGTTGCTCGACCCCGTCTTCGACCACCCTGAAATCGAAGGGGTTGCCCCGGTTTGTCGTGCCGAGAATGGTTCCCCCGCGTGGCAGGATGCCCCTGACCGAAGCGGCTGTCAGTTCCATAGTGTAATCGGGTCCGCGGACGAGTCCCTCGAAGCCGTCTTTGATCCCGGTGACTTTACAACCGAACTCCATAACCGCGGTTTTTACGACCGCCCTGATCACAGCGTTGAGTCCGGGGCAGTCTCCGCCGCCTGTAAGCACGCCTATGGAGTTGATACGATCGGCCATTATTTTACCCTCGCTTTTCAGAATCCCAGTTCCTCACCGACCAGGATCACGGTGATGCGGTCCGGCACGGCGTTTGCTTCTATTATAGTGAGCTGGTTGCAGATTCGTGACGGCGGCAGACAATTTGTTTCGTCGCAGAATCCGGTTCTCGCGCAGGGCGTATCCACGCCGAAACGGAGGCAGTTGCGCGGGGCGACGAAGTTTTTAATCCTTTTTATACCGTCTTCAACGGACGGGACAACCTTGTTCATGCCTGCCATGAGAATAATTTTTTCAGGCCCGAATATCATTCCCGCAACCCTGTTTCCGAGCCCGTCTTCATTGACGAGTTTGCCGTCATGGGTAATCGCATTGCAACTCGCGATGAAAACATCCGCGCTCATCCCGGCTTTCCGCATTTCGGAGATTTCCCCGTCGGTAACACCCTTGCGGTACCTGTCCAGCAGGTCGATATCGAGGTTTCTCAGCGCATCGACAAGACCCGATTCAACAACAGTCATCGAGCCTCCGAGCCCTACGACCGCTTTGCGTGGGATCAGTTTGCAAATCTGTGTTATAGCCGCATGCCTGTCTTTGCAGTACACTGACTTAATGTTTCTCTTTTTGAGGTTTTTAATAAGTTGTTTTGCCTGGAGTTCATATATTTCCAGGGAATAGTCCGCTGAAGATTTCATTGTCGTTCCTTTCGATTAAAACGTCACTTTTTCGTTCCCGTAACAATTACGGTTCGTGGCGGCATTTGTTCGGCGGTAATATTTTTGAAACCCGCCGCTCGCAGCCATGACTTTACTTCACTGCGTGAGTATGACCGACCGCCCTCAGTGTTTACCAGCATATTTACGGAAAACATCGCGGCATGCGCAGGACCGGTCCTGCGGTCGTCCAGCATGAAATTATTAATAATTATCCTGCCGCCCGGGTTGAGTGCCCTGAAAGCTTTTCCGACAATTTTCTCGTTCTGCTTTTCGGAGTTCATGTGGATTATGCCCGACATAAGGATCAGGTCGTAGCCGGAGCCGAACGAGTCTTTGTTGAAATCCGCCTCCATTGTTTCGACTGATGCCGACATGCCCAGCGAGGAAATAAGCTCTTTTGTGATTTCGAGGGTGTCTGCCTGATCTAGGACAACCGCGCTGATGGCGGGGTTTTTTTCAATCATGGCGAAAACGTAATTCCCGGGTCCGCCTCCGACATCGAGTACTTTATGAACGCTTTTGAGGCCTATGGTTTCAGCCAGTCGCGCCGCAGGTTCACGGGATGCCTCATACATTGCGTATATGTAGTTATCATGGCGCTGTGTGTTTGTCTTGCCTATGTTTTCAAAAGTTTTCGGCACGGGTTTTCCGGTTTCTACGGCTTCTGAAAGTTTTGCCCAGAGTTTTCTGAGGTTGGCGTTGTGACGGATATAGTTGCACATTGAATCCGGCGAGTCCGCCAGCAGGTATTTTTTAGATACGGCGGTGAGGCCGAACAGATCTTTTTTCTTCGAGACGAGGCCGGTCGATGCGAGCGCGTGCAGCATGATATCGGCGCCGCGGCGGCTTATCCCGGCTCTGCGCCTGACCTGTTCGACGGACAACGGGCCGTCGCTCAGCGCTTCGAATATGCCGGTCTCGACCCCCGAGGACATGATATCGCTTGCGCGGTATCCCTGGAGAACGGCAACGATATCAGCTTTGTTTTTTGGTTGTTCCATTGTTGAAAAGGCTCCAATATTTATTGGGCATATTTTAACCGGTATTATGACCGCTGATCAACAGCCGGGCGCAGCGGGTTTCCAGCATTCTGATAAAAAGGTTATAATCATAACCTGAGGTTGAGAATTTGGAAGCAATGAAAAAACAGTTCTGTCCGTACTGCGGAGGCAAACTGGAAGGGGACTTCAGTTTTTGCCCTTATTGCGGTAAGGGGCTGCTGGGTGACGAGCGGGAAAAAGAAGAAATTCAGCAGGATAAAAAAGGGAAAGTCTCGGCGGAAGCGGAACAGGTGATGCGGGAGTTCGAGGCTCAGTTCGCGGAAGCTAAAGTCCGTAACAGTGCGATGAAGCAGCATGGCTCGAAGTTTTCCTCCGGGTCAATGAGCAGCACGGGGCAGTACATAATGATAGGAATGATGTCTCTTTTCTTTATACTCCTGCTTGTCGGGTTGTATTTTCTGAAGAATTTCCTGGAAGCGTACATACAAAGAGGCGGCCTTGGCGCAGGGACATGAAAACGGGGCTTGCGCCCCGTTGTGAAATCAATGTGCATCGCTGAAAAGACCGGTTCTATTTTTTTCTTGAGGCCCTGAATTTGTCGGCCCATTTTTTTGTTTCCTTTATATAAAACACGCCGTCTTCCACCGTCGGCTCGATCTCGGTTCCCTCGTGAAGTTCATTCCATGTGACTATGCAAATCCAGTCAGCGCCGGAATCGATCGAAGTCTGCCAGGTTTCGGCGTAGGTTTTTCCGTCGTACCGGATGACTTCCGTGCCGGGCCTGCCGTCGTAGAGCGGAGTTCCTTCGTAGTCGTGCACGGAAAGGTTGTGGAAGCCGGGGATGACGGTTGATAAAAATATGCCGCCGGAATTATGGGTTATTTTTGAAATAGCGTCGTAGAGAGTAAAAAGGTGTCCGTATCCTTTTATGAACTTGCCGTCCGGCTTCGATGTCTCGATGTCTTTTCCGCCCCAGCGAGCGCGGTACAAACCCGTTGTGTCATAGTAATAGTGGCCCGAGGTGATATTCAGCATTTCCTCTTTCGGCGTGACGTAGTTGTCGCCTATAGCAAGCACTCCCCGGTCACGAAGGTCTTCGTAAATCGCTTTGTACTGAGCATGGGGATCACCTCTCTGCCCGGTCGGGGAAAGCACGATCACGGGTCTGCCGTCAACCTTCAGGAAAACGGGATCGGCGGCAATCGGATCGAGAATATTCATAAACTCATCGACGTTTTTGACTCCCGTGTACCATGCGACTTTCAGCTTTATGTTGTTTTCCTTAATGAGATTCATTCCCATGGTGATCGTCTCGTGCGACCACGGGTGCATGAAGAGGGCGACGTCGATGCCCGCCTTTTCCATAAGTTGAAGCTGTGACAGCATAACATCCTCGTCCAGCGAATCATAAACTCCGAGCGGCGACCCGTAAGGTTTGATTCCGGGCCATTCTTTGCCGTCGTAGTAAACACGGTGCGCCGCTGCAATGGTTGCCGGCGGATCGTTGAACCAGACCTGTTTTTCTTCGTCGAAATACTTCCTGAAATCCTCGTTGAAATGCCGCCATCGCCCCATCCTTACATAGTCGATGGCAATACTGTAAGTCTCCGGATCATTGCCTTTCACCGTTATGGACAGATGCGCGTTCCCGTTTGTTATATTCCCGGTTGCTTTATGTTCCTTGAAATCCGTCGGCCATTCGAGGCTGACTTTTTCCATCTCCGTCTGTGACGGAAGCCGTGTCGAATACGCAGTCGAGCCTTCGGTAATCGTTAGCGTCAGTTCATCATCCGGCCTGTTGGTTTTGTATGCAGTCGTGATGCTTGTAACCGGAGCGCCGTGGATGAAGACGGAGAGGAAATCGAACCCGATCGTGAAACTGTTTTTCGAAACGCCGTCGCTTTTGCCGGCTACTATGAATACGCCGTTGATGTTCTCCGTCATCGTGTTGGACATATTCATGTCGTCGAAAGAGAAATCGTTTTCGCCGCCTTCTTTATCGAGCATGATACTTTTGCCGTCGGGGCCGTTGAAAGTTCTTCCGGCGGTGCCGTCAGGTGTGCCGTACCAGGTGTAAAGACAAGCGAACACAAGCGGCTCGACTTCCGGGCGGGGGGCGTCGGCGAGCGGGGCCGGGCGCACGAAAGCGAAGAGCAGGATAACCGGGAGCGCGGAAATAATTACGGCTCCGGGGCTCATGGTTTTGAAAGGGTTCTTTCCTGCGGCAGCCGGCATTTTCGCGCCGATTGTCGAGAAGGAGAAAATAACCAGTGGAATCATGAGCATGCCGTAGAAGTTCGGAATATGGTTTTCCAGCAGCAGGGCGGCGTCCAGCCCGAAAGTGCCAAGCCCGAGCAGAGAGAAAGAAAAGCCCGCAGCGGCAGTCAGCATCGGCGAACCCTGTGACAGGGCGAATACGAAAAACCAGCAGAGGGTTTTTGCGATGACCATCGAGGCTATGAAAACAGCCGGCAGGTTCCAGGGCGAATCGGGTATGAGGAAAAAGAAATTCAGGTAAATCGCTGAGATGAATGTCCAGATGAAGAGCGCGAACCGGGATGATTTTTTAACAGCCGGGTCCCTGCCGATCCATCGGAAAGAATCAACACAGCCGAGGAACAGGCCCGCCATTATAACAAGGATCGTTGCCCTGTAGGAAACAGCGCATTTCGAAGCGAGCAGTTCGGGTTTGCCGAGCACCATGAACAGGAAGAAAAACGGAATGGAGCTGAGAAACAGCCATAAGGTTTTGAATCCCACAAACGGTCCGGGGTCCGGCGCGGGCTTTTCTTCCTTGAATTTATTGAAGGAAGAAACACCGATCATGGCGGAAGTGGCCGCCCATGCCGCGATGAAAAGGTAGAGCCTGAAATCATGTGTTTTATCAACCTGTCTCAGAAACAGATGGATGGCGGGCGCGGTGATGATTCCCGCCGCGGTCATGACGGCTCCGGCATTTCTGTAACCCGGAACGAGGTCCAGCCGGTTGAAATACGAAAGAAGCCCGACCAGTGAAATCAGGTATCCGCTTATGATGAGGATTTCGCCGTAATAATAGTTGAACTGAGTTGTGGAAAGAATCATGAATGAACCCGCGATGAAAGCGGCGGTTCCAGTGATAATCGAAAAAGTTGATTTCCAGAAATATGTTAAAATTCCGGCGGCGAGCGGCGCGGCGAGAGTAGCGATTATAATACCCAGTATCGGGGTGATACCGCTTCTTGAGATCAGGATGTCTCTAATGGCCTGGTAGAAAAGAAGGGTGCCTGAAACGCTGAGGATGAAGGCCCATACCGGAGATGTTGCGCTGCGGGCGGCGATCTTTTTATTTTTTGACATATCATTCTCCCTGTCAATATTTATAAGCCGGTGATTATCTTATCACTTCAACAGGATTAAATAAAACAAAAAAGTGCCGGCGTCTCAGAGCCGGGAAGCCTCCGGCGGCTTAAGGGGAACTTTTGAAAAAGTTCCCCTTAAGGATCCCTTCAAAACTTCTAGAACGCGAAGCGCGATGCTGCGCTTACAGCTTGCTGCATCGCGCTTCGCTCGACTTTTCACGGGTGATCCCCATGGAACGTTGCACGCTGAAGTGTTACCTTAATGTAAAAATACTGTAGTGTAAAAAACTGTTTAGTGTGCCACGTACAAAGAGCCGTTCTTTGTGCGTGAAGTTCTTAATGTAGTGTCTTTCATCATTATTATGTTGTCATCATCTTTCCCCGGTGTCATTCCTGCGAAGGAGTCTGTTGAAAAATGTTAACGTAGAGAGTTTGTCATCCTGAACGCAGTGAAGGATCCCGCTTTTGGAGCTTATTATTGAGATTCTTCGGTCGCTGCGCTTTCTCAGAATGACAAAGGGGGGGGGCAACAGCCTCGAAGGCAGGAATCCAATCCTTAATTAGCCGTTCGGCAACCATACGCAACATGGCCGGATATTGTATGGCGATACTGTGAGAGAAGCGCGACAGGCGCGCTTCTCGACAAGAGGACAAGAGCAGAAGAGAACTTTAAAAAGGTCTCTCGTGTATTTTGAAGCCCCGGGGCTATTCAATCAGTCCTTTTCGACACTGAACTTCTGCAGCTTCACGGCTTTCACTTCGTCGAGCCGTGAAACCGGCATATTCCGCGGAGCGGCGTGAAGGCTTTCGGGCTCCTTCTGCACAAGCTCCGCGATCTCGATCATGGCTTCGATAAAAGTATCGAGCGTTTCCTTCGATTCGGTTTCCGTCGGCTCGATCATCATAGCCTCGTTAACGATCAGCGGGAAGTAAACGGTGGGTGGGTGGAAGCCTCTTTCTATCAGCGCTTTTGCTATATCGAGGGCGCGAACGCCGTTTTTAAGTTGCCTGGAAGCCGATAGAACGAATTCGTGCATACATGTTCGGTCATAAGGAAGCTCGTAGTAGTCTTTGAGTTTGCTCATGATGTAATTGGCGTTCAGGACAGCGTTTTCGCTGACTCTGACAAGACCTTCTTTCCCCAGGGTAAGCATATATGCGTATGCCTTGAGAATCACACCGAAGTTCCCGTAGAACGGGGCGATATAGCCGATCGATTTCGGGTGATCGTAGTCCAGCGCGAACATTCCGTCCGACCTTTTTATAACACGGGAAATCGGGAGGTAGGGGACGAGCTTTTCGGCAACCCCGACCGGGCCTGAACCGGGTCCGCCGCCACCGTGCGGGGTGGCGAAGGTTTTGTGTATATTGACGTGAACGACGTCGAATCCCACATCGCCGGGCCTGACCTTTCCGAGAATCGCGTTGAGGTTCGCCCCGTCGTAGTACATCAGGGCGCCCTTTTCATGAGCGAGTTTCACGATCTCGGGAAGGTTGGTATTGAACAATCCCAGCGTATTGGGTGATGTGAGCATGACGGCGGCTGTATCGTCATCAAGAGTCTTCTTGAACTCTTCGAGATCCATGGCTCCGTTTTCGTCGGATTTCACGCTGACGACTTCATAGCCCGCTATTGACGCGCTTGCCGGGTTTGTCCCATGCGCCGAGTCGGGCACTATGACTTTGCTTTTATTGTTGCCTTTATCTTTATGGTAGGCGGCGATAAGCATGATGCCGGTCAGTTCTCCGTGCGCGCCCGCCATCGGCTGCATCGTGAACTCTTTCATTCCAAGGATTTCGGACAGGAGCGCCCCCGTGTCGTAAAGCACCTGAAGCGAGCCCTGGGTGAGCATTCCGCCGAGCCTTAGCTGCGGCAGGAGCGGGTGCAGCGCGGCGAACCCTTCATAGCGGCTCACCTGCTCGCCGAGTTTAGGATTGTATTTCATAGTGCAGGAACCGAGAGGATAAAACCCTGTATCGACACCGAAGTTCATGCCTGCGAGTTTTGTAAAGTGCCGCATCACATCGAGTTCGGAGACCTCGGGAAGCTGTGCCGGCTCTTTTCTGAGAAGATTATTCGGCAGGTTTATCTCTGCGGGCACGTCGCTTTCCGGCGGCCTTACTCCGCGTCTGCCCTTAACACTTTTTTCGTAGATGGTTTTCATGAAAGCACCTCCTCGAGGGCTTCCGCAAGACGCCCGATTTCCTCTTTGGTTCTCTTTTCGGTAATCGCCACAAGCATTGATTTTTCCATTCCTTTGTAATATCGACCGAGCGGGAACCCGGCGGCGAAGCCTTTCTCGATAAGTTCGCCGATTACCTCGCCCGCATCCCTCGGCAGGTCTATCGTGAATTCATTGAAAACAGGCGCCGGGAATTTCACTTTCACGCCGGGGATTTTCGACAGCCTTTTCATAGTGTAGTTCGCTTTTTCGTTGCAGACGGAAGCCACGTCGCGGATTCCCTCTTTGCCGAGAAGCGACATATATGCCTGGGCCGCAAGCGCGCAGAGCGACTCGTTCGAGCAGATGTTGCTCGTGGCTTTGTCTCTCCTGATGTGCTGCTCGCGGGTCTGGAGCGTCAGGACATAGCCCCGGCGGCCTTCCGTATCTACGGTAGCACCCACGATCCTTCCGGGCATTTTCCGGACATATTTCATGCGTGTCGCCATGAACCCGAGGTAAGGGCCGCCGAACGAAAGCGGGAGCCCGAGGCTCTGGCCTTCGCCGGTCACGATGTCGGCACCCATTTCGCCGGGGGTCTTGATCAGCGCGCATGCAATCGGATATGCCGAACAGATTACAAGAGCGCCGACCCCGTGCGCCATCTCGGAAATATCTGAAATATCTTCCACGCATCCGAAGAAGTTCGGGTTTTGCATAACCACAGCCGCAGTGGATTCGTCGAGCGCATCCTTCATTACATCTCTATCCAGCACCCCGTTGTTTACCGGGATCTCTTCGAGCTGGAGGTGCAGGTTTTTCGTGTAGCTTGCCAGCATTACACGGTATATCGGGCTGACACCCCGGCTCACGATTATTTTGTTGCGCCCGGTGATCCGGACCGCCATCATTGAAGCTTCGTAGAGGGCGGTTCCGCCATCGTAAAGAGAAGCGTTGGTGACGTCCATATCCACCAGCCTGCAAATCGATGTCTGGTACTCATATATCGCCTGGAGAGTGCCCTGAGAGATTTCAGGCTGGTAGGGAGTGTAAGCGGTGTAGAACTCGCTTTTCGACACGATTGCGTCAACGGCAGCCGGAATGTAATGGTCGTAGAAACCGCCGCCCACAAAAGGAATCAGCTCGGTTGCGTTTTTAGCCGACAACTTTTTGAGAAAAAGGCCGACTTCGAATTCGGATTTGCCGGGAGGCAGGTCAAAAGAAGAAGGCGCCAGTTCGGAAGGAATGTAAGAAAAAAGATCCTCGATTGAATTCGCGCCCGCGGCTGACAGCATTTGCTGTCTTTCCTGATCTGTGTGTGGTATATAAGGCATGTTAAAAAAATCCTTTAATGATAATTTGTTCAGCTCATTATGAGCATAGATCATAGTATACTGATTTTAAAGCTTTTTGACGAAGGTAATACCATACATATCTTCCTGTGAAACTTCAAGGTAGAAATGCTCGGTTATGCGGACCCGGCCTAATTCGGTGAAGCCGAGTTTTCTGTAAAAGGGGAGGGCGGTTTTATGGACTGTGGAGGTTCCGAGATGCACGCCCGGCACACCCATTCCGCGCAGGTAGTCGAGATAGGTGTTTATCAGTTCGCTTCCGAGCCCTATACGCCTGAACCTGGAATCGAAATCGATGTGCAGGTGGGCGGGGTACTTATCCAGCGGCACCGGCACCATCTCTTTGCGGAGCAAGACCATGATTGATCTTCTCAGGTACCTGAGGTTTTTTCTGCTCAGTTTGTACTCGCCACGCAAGAGCTTTTTGAGCATATAAGGAAGTATCTCTTCTTTCATTGTTTCTTCATAAACAGAAGTGTCTGGGCAGCCGAGAAGATAGCCGGCGACTTCGCCGTCCGCGAGCGCCAGGAAATTATGTGAACTGTCGTAATCTGTGTAATAAAGAGTAAGCATGTCGGCGAACAGGTCTATATCATCGAAAAACGGCTCCATGCCGTCGCCGCCGAAGCCGGTGTCCCAGACGATCTGCCTTACTCTGTCTCTGTGGTTCGGGTTATTT
>ERZ795048.545-NODE-545-length-38905-cov-12.292896_pt1 | contig 38905 bp, 31 predicted proteins | sample MGYA00375132_ERZ795048 | MGnify/ENA primary metagenome ERZ795048 (study PRJEB30177, sample SAMN05720225) | activated sludge metagenome | isolation source: Anaerobic digester | place: Hong Kong | collected 2014-12-17 ...
CCATGCAACTGCATCCCATCCACGCGGGCCGTTTCAAGCTGGACGGTGGCGCCATGTTCGGCGTGGTGCCGAAGACCCTCTGGCAGAAGCGCCATGCCCCCGACGCGAACAACCTGTGCACCTGGGCCATGCGCTGCCTCCTGGTGGAGACCGGCGGCCACCTGGTGCTGATCGACAACGGCCTGGGCGACAAGCAGGACGACAAGTTCTTCTCGCACTACGAGCCGCATGGCGATGAAACGTTGGTCGGTTCGTTGAAAGCCGCCGGCTACACGCCGGACGACATCACCGACGTGTTCCTGACCCACCTGCACTTCGACCACTGCGGCGGAAGCATCCGGTGGAACAGCGCCCGGGACGGCTACGAACCGGTGTTCCGGAACGCCACCTACTGGAGCAACCGGGCCCATTGGGACTGGGCCGTGAAGCCCAACGCGCGCGAGAAGGCCAGCTTCCTGAAGGAGAACATCCTGCCCATCCAGGAGAGCGGCCAGCTTAAGTTCGTGGACCTGGAGCGCGGCTCCGACAGCGAGAACGTGTGGGTGAAGGACCTCTTCCCCGGCTTCGACGTGTGGACGGTTAACGGCCACACCGATGCCATGATGATCCCGCACCTGCGCTACAAGGACCGCACCTTGGTGTACATGGCCGACCTGCTGCCCAGCGTGCACCACGTCCCGCTTCCCTGGGTGATGGCCTACGACACCCGGCCGCTGCTCACCCTGAAGGAGAAGGCGGCGTTCCTGGACCGCGCTGCGGACGAGGAGCTGGTGCTCTTCTTCGAGCACGACCCGGACCACGAATGCGCCACGCTGCAACGCACGGAGAAGGGCGTGCGGCTGGACCGGACGTTGAAGCTGGGGGACCTGGGTTGAGTTGGGATCACCACCAGTCGATGCCCAGGAACCGGAGCGTGGTGTATGGGAAACCCACGTACCAGCCATCCTTACGGCGTTCCAAGGGGAACACCTCTGCGTTGGCACAGACGCCGTTCCGGGCCTTGCCGGTGGCCGGGTCGAAATGGAAGCGGTGCCAGGGGCATACCACCCAGCCATCCTCGCACCAACCACCACTGAGCGGTTTCCCTTGGTGCGGGCACTGATCGGCCAGGGCATGAAGCCTGCCGGCGAGACGAACGAAGCAGAGCGCCCGGCTTCCGGCCTTCGTCCTCAGTAAACGACCCTCCTGCAGTTCATCCACACGCTGGTCCTCCAACCGGCGCCAGCGGATACGGTCCACGATCATCGCTGGAGAATGTAAGCACCCTGCTCGCGCAGGTCATGGAAGGGAATGCTCCGTTCCGCCAGTGCTCTTCGCAGATAGGACCGTTTCCCGCCAGGCATCGAGGGGGAAAGCAGTACGCCAGCCGGTCCCCGTTCCACCAGTTCATCCAGGTCCACCTGCTGTGTGCCGGACAGGACCAGCCACCGCTGCCCGGCCAATCCTGCCGACCGCATCTGGTCAAGGCCTTGGATGGGCCAGTCACCGGGTAGCGCGAGGGAGCCGTCGCCCCGTTCCACGGCAGGCACCTGCCGCACGGAACGCAGGCCCCATGCACGCCGATGGGCTTCGGTGCGGCGTTGGGCGAAGTCATCGTTGCGATCGCTGAACACGACCAGGTCCCGACCATGGACAAGGGCCACTTCAAGCCCCGTTCCTCCGCCGTAGGCCACGAAAGCCTCGCGGTCGTTGACAGCCCTTGCCGTGCGGATCCAGGTCATGCACAGAACGAGCAGGATCACCACCGTCACGGGCCACCCCGGCCGCCAACGCCATGCCAGCCGCGCTGCCACCACCGCGATCAACCCGTACAGCAGCACCGCCTGGAACCAGTCCAGCCGAAGGTCCGGGTACGCACCGGGAAGTTCCGCGAAGAACCGGGTGGAGCCCGCCAGGGCCTTCAGGACCCAGGTCATCAAGAAGGCCATGATCTTCCCCAACAACGGGACCTTGTACACCAGGAGTAGGACACCACCGCCATAGACCGCGACGGTGACCAGGCTCACGACCACCAGGTTCGCGGGCAGGAACCACATGGGGAAGGCCTTGAACGTGAGCAGTGCGAGCGGTGTGGTCATGAGCTGGGCGGCCACCGAGACCACCAGCAAGGACCAGAGGTACCCAAGCACGCGGTTCGGAGGTACCCAGAGCCGACGCAAGGGGTCGTGGAACAGCAGGATGCCCAACACCGCCAGGAAGCTGAACTGGAAGCTCAGCTGGCCCAGCATGCGTGGGTCCAGGACCAAAAGCACGAACGCCGCCGATGCAAGGCTGTTCATCGAGTCGCTCTGGCGGCGCACCATGCCAGCCACGGTGAACAACGTGAACATGGTGGCCGCTCGCACCACGGATGGCGCACCACCGGTCAGGCCCGCATAACCCCACAAGGCCGCCAGGATGATGGTTCCACGAAGCACCATGTACCCCCGACGCTTGCCCCACCAGCCCAACAGTGCGGCGAATACGGCGAACACCAGGCCCACGTGCAGTCCGGACACGGCAAGGACGTGCATGGTCCCACTGCGGGCGAACGCATCGCGCTGTTGTTGCTCCAGACCGCTGCGATCACCGAGCAGGAGGGCCCGGGCGATGTCCTGCTCCGCATCGGGAAGTCCACTCTCCTCCAGCCAGCGAGTCACCTGTTCCCGGGCTTCGGCGAACACGTCCATCCATTGCCGTTGATGACCGGCCGGCACCCACCTGCCACTTCCTACGAAGGCCTCTCGGTGGATACCCCGGGATGCGGCCCAGGACCTCAGGTCGAACCCGCCGGGGTCCGGGACCCTGTCCATGGGTTCGGGCCGGCAGCGGATCCAAACGAGATCGCCTGGCCTGAGCCAGGCCTGGGAACTGTCCGGAGCCAGGGTGAGCCGAAGGTGCTCTCCGGTAGCCAGAGCCGCGTTGCCATCACGATGGGCCAGCACCTCCGCATCCGCCCGCCAATGACCGGACCGGGATCGCTGCACCTGGTCCATGCGTACGAGCATGTCCTGCATGCTCCCTGTCGCCCCAGCGGCAGGATCATCAGACGCCGTATCGGCACGCAAACCTCCCCACAGGACCCCGAAGAGGACCAGGAACGAAGCCCCCAAGGCTCCCCTGATGGCACGCTGCTCGAACCGGTACTTCCGCCCGAAGGACCACAGGACCAAGAACAGGAGCACGGCCAAGGCCAACAACCATGGCGGCCCGATGGGGACACCGGAACGCGCGATGAGCAGACCGACCAGAAAGGGCAACAGCAAGCGAAGCATGGGTGCCCTGATCAGTGCCGACCAGGCGCCCGTCTCCCGTCCGTCCCATCGACCTCCGACCATGGCGGAAAATTATTCGTGGGCGGGATAACCTTCTTCGTCGAGATCCCGTTCAATGAAAGGAACCTCCGTTTAGCTTCACGTTCTCTTTACACGCCATGCTCGTCCTCGCCATCCTCCTCGCCGCTTCCTTCTTCGGGCTCATCACCGCCTACATCGCAGGGCAGAAAGGCTACGATGTGATGACGTGGTACTGCATCGGATTGGTCGTTGGGCCACTTGGATTGGGAACCCTCCTCCTGCCTCAGGTGGAGCGTCGTGCGGAGGCCGTTCCTCTCCGCTGAGCCCTTCCGGGGCGCATCGAGGAAGGCCCTGCGGGGCCTTTTTTCATGCCCTTACAGCACCTGCAGGACCAGGCTCTTCAAGTACTGCGTTTCGGGAATGGACCAATGCACCGGATGGTCGGGCGGCTGGCCTCCCTCCGTCACGGTGCGCAACTGGCGTCGGGCATCCCTTGCCGCTTCGCCCACCATGTCCCGGAACAGGTCCGGTGTCATGTGCTGGCTGCAGGAGCAGGTGACAAGGAACCCGCCCCGTGGCAGGCATTTCATGGCCCGCAGGTTGATCTCCTTGTAGCCCCGCCAGGCCTTGTCCAGCGCGGACCGGCTCTTGGCGAATGCCGGTGGGTCCAGCACGATCACATCCCATTGCCCACCCTTGCGGCTGGCCTCGGTCAGGTGGTCGAAGACATTGGCCTCCTTGAACGTGCACCGGTCGCCAAGTCCGTTCAATGCGGCGTTCGTGCTTGCCTGGTGCACCGCATCGGCACTGATGTCCAGTCCGGTGACCTCGGAAGCGCCATAGCGTGCCGCATGCAATGCGAACCCGCCGGTGTGGGTGAAACAGTCCAGCACACGTGCGCCAGGCACGATCGGTGCAATGGACGCGTGGTTCAGTCGTTGGTCCAGGAAATGACCCGTCTTCTGGCCGGTGGCCACGTCAACCTCCCAAATGAGGTCGTTCTCACGGATCCGGATGCGGGTCTCGAAGGGCTCGGAAAGGAATCCCTTCTGCGGATCGAGTCCTTCCTTGGTGCGAATGGGCACATCGTTGCGTTCAAAGACACGCGACGCTCCGGTGACCTCGCGGAGCGCATCCACGAGGACGTCCTTCCATCGGTCCATGCCCAGTGACAAGGTCTGCAGCACGAGCACGCCCGGGTCGTTCCCTTCGTCCTTGAACAGGTCGGCCACCAGTGCCGGAAGGCCATCGGCCTCTCCAAAGACCACACGCCGGCTTGGTGGACACCCGGTGCGTTCCCGGTGATCCCAGGCCTCCTGGATGCGTTCCCGAAAGAACCCAGCGTTCACGCGCACATCGAACTCGCGGGTGAGCAGACGGACGAGGATCCGGGACACCGCGTTGTAGTAGCCCTGTCCAACAGGCCTTCCGCGGTCGTCCACCACCCGGACGATATCACCCGGACCTGGACTTCCGTCGATCCGCAGCACTTGGTTGTCGAACACCCACGGATGTCCCGATCGGACACGGTCGCGGGGATCGCGGATGTGGATCACGGCCTGCATGCAGGCAAAGGTGGCGCTTCTTATTGGCCGATGTCGCGGAAGAAGTCGAGGGAAGCCAGATCGACCAGATGGACCTCGGCGTAGTAGTAGTGGAGGATGTCCACGAACGAGAAGCCACGGCGGGCCATCTCCATGGCCCCTTCCTGGCAGACCCCCACCCCATGTCCGAACCCGCGACCCTCGAACACCACGTTCTCGCCCTCCTCATGCAGGGTGAAATAGGTTGAGTTCAGCTTCCAGTCCGCCCGGACCTGCTTCAACGGCACCAGGGGCTCGCGCTGGTTCATGTAGATGCCCCGGCAGGTGGGATGATGGTCGAGCAGGGGGAACAGGTCCGCGCTGCTGGCGGTGTTCACACCGTAGGCACGCTTCAAGTAGGCGACCCAGTCCTTTCTGGGAACGCGCTTCTGCCAGGTGGCATGGGAGCCGGCCAGACAGAAGGTGTCCGTGGTGGCCTGCAGGTAGGGTTCCGACTTGCTCCAGACGTCCTCCGCGTTGAGCGTCTCGCCCCCGCAGTTGCTGTGGAAGGTGGCATGGATCAGGCGGATGTCCGCGTCCACCATCACCATGTTGCGGGTCTCGAGAACGGCCTGGGCGATGGTGTCGGTGTGGTTGCGGCCGTGGTATACCTGGCAATGCACCCGGTCACAGACCTCGAAGCCCTGGTCCAGGTGCTTGCGCTGGTTGGACAGGGCATAGGTCCGACAGCTCACCGCCTGCAGTTTGTAATACTCCAGGTGATGGTGTCTGCCGGCCTCGCTCTGAACGACACCGGCCACGTACTCCTCCAGGGGCACCACGTTCACCAGGCGGAGGGCTCCGTTCTCCAGGGTCACTTCCAAGCCACCTTCGTAGGCCCGCTCGGCCATGCGGTGGTCCATGGAGCGCATGCGGAAGGCACTGTTCGCCTGTCGGCTGCGGAACTCGATGCGCTCCCTGGCCGTGTACGTGCTGCTGAGGGTCCGGCAGATCAACCGGCCATTGCCCACTTCCACCTTCAGCCCATCATGACTGGTCACCTGGGCCTTCCGCTCTCCGTCGGTGAACACGTCGTACACCCCGCGGTGCGTCATCACCACCGCCTTCTGAACGGTCTTGTCCCGAAGCAGGCCCACGCGGATGACCCTTGCCTGGCCAAGGAGGTCGGCCGCGATCAGCAGGACCGCGAAAAGGACGAACGAACGCTGGGACACGGCGGCCAAAACTACCGGCGCCGCGAACGGGGGTCAGGCCCCTGTCGACAGACTTTTCCACACCCGATCGGCGACCTTCTCCGAGGCCCCTGGCCCACCCAGCCGGTGCAACAGGTCGGCCAGGTCCAGCTGGATGCGTTCGCGGTAGGCCCTGTCGTTCAGCAGTCGGTCCAGTTCCGTGCTCAAGGCCTCCGGGGTCAGTTCATCCTGGATCAGCTCCCGCACCACCTCGGTGCCCATGATCAGGTTCACCAGGGAGATGAAAGGCACCTTGACCAGGCGACGGGCCAGCCAGAAGTTCACCGTGCTGCCTTTGTAGCAGACCACCTCGGGCACTCCGAACAAGGCCGTCTCCAGGGTGGCCGTGCCGGAGGTGACCAGCGCAGCATCCGCATGGCGGAGGATGTCGTAGGTGCGGCCCACGATCACCTCGGCCGGGGCGTCGCCGATCACTTCGCGATAGAACCGGGCATCCACCGCAGGTGCCGCGGCCACCACGAAACGATGGTCCGGGAACTTCTCCGCCGTGCTGAGCATCAGGGGAAGCATGCGCGCGATCTCCTGCCGGCGGCTGCCCGGAAGCACGGCCACCACGGGCCTCGGATCATCGCCGGGCAGCGGTTCCAGCGGCCGTTTGCCCTCGGCCTCGATGGCGTCCAGCAACGGATGCCCCACGAAGGTGACCTCCATGCCTTGCTCCCGATACCATTCCTCCTCGAAGGGCAGGATCACGAAGAGCTCGTCCACCACCTTGCGGATGGTGCGCACCCGGCCCTTCTTCCAGGCCCAGACCTGCGGACTGATGTAGTAGAACACCTTGATGCCCTGCTGGTGGGCGAACTCCGCGATGCGCAGGTTGAACCCGGGATAGTCCACCAGCACCACGGCATCGGGCTTCCACGCTTCGATGTCCCGCTTGCAGAAGGCGATGTTGTCCAGGATCGTCCGCAGGTTCTTCACCACTTCGGCGAAGCCCATGAAGGCCAGGTCCCGGTAGTGCTTCACCAGCTCGGCCCCCTGGCCGGCCATGCGGTCGCCGCCCCAGGCCCGCACCTCCAGCTGCGGATCGCGCTTGCGCAACTCCTTCAACAGGTTGGCCGCGTGCAGGTCGCCGCTGGCCTCGCCGGCTATGACGTAGAGCCGCATCCGGTCAGGTGATGAGCACCACGATGGCGATGCCGTACAGGAACATGGCGGTGATGAGGCCCCGCATGGCATGCTGCCAACCGAGACGGTCCAGGAGGAAGAACACAGGCACCTCGGCGATCAGGCTGAGGGACAGGATCGGAGCCTGGTAGCGGCGCGTGCCCAAGAAGAGGTCGTGGATGTAGTAGTCCAGGTCCAGGTGCGGACGGATCCAGCCGGTGTAGATCAGGCCATAGGCGAAGAAGCCCAGAATGGGGGCCAACAAACCGAGCAGCAGGCCCACCCATCGGCTGTCACCCCGCTCAGCGCCCATGATCCCAGGTGTTCAGGGCGGCAATGGCGTGGTGGGCCGTCATGTCGAACTGGGTGGGCACCACGCTCACGAAGCCGTTGTCCACGGCCCACACGTCGGTGTCCTCGCCGTGGTCCTCGCTGCGGAACTCCCCTTTCAGCCAGTAGTACTCCTTGCCCGATGGATCGAGCCGGGCCTCGAACTCGTCCTCCCAATTGGCCCGTGCCTGCCGGCAAACCCGGATCCCCTTCAGCGGGCCCTTGCCGGCCTTGGGCACGTTCACGTTCAGGCAGTATCCCTGCCCGAGTCCATGCTCCTGGGTGTTCTTCACCAGCGAGCGGACCACCGGACGCACATGGGTGAAGTCGGCCTCGATGGCATGGTCCATGAGGCTGAACCCGATCGAGGGAATGCCTTCCATGGCCCCTTCGACGGCGGCGCTCATCGTGCCACTGTACAGGACGTTGATGCTGATGTTGGCCCCGTGATTGATGCCGCTGACCAGCAGGTCCGGTTTGGAACCGCCGAGAAGCTTGTAGATGGCCAGTTTCACGCAGTCCACCGGTGTGCCGTTGCAGCTCCAGGCCTCCACGCCTTCCATCAGGTCCACGCGGGCCAACCGCAGGAAGCTGTGGATGGTGATGGCATGCCCCATGGCGCTCTGGGGCTTGTCCGGCGCCACCACCAGCACCCGGCCGAAGGGCAGCACTTCCTCCACCAGCGTTCGGATGCCCGGGGCGAAGATGCCGTCGTCGTTGGTGACCAGGATCAGGGGCTTGTCGTTGGCCATGGCGGCGCAAAGGTATCCTAGTGGGAATGTGGGAATGTGGGAATGTGGGAATGTGGGAATGAGCTTCGACCCAAGGTCCGCGGTGCTTGCGACCTTTGGCAACGTTCAACCTCCAACCCGACCACCGTGAAGAAAGCCATCCACCCTGCCGGCGCCGCCAAGCCGATCGCCCCCTATTCCCCGGCCATCGAGGCGGGCGGATTCGTGTTCCTGAGCGGGCAGATCGCACTCGACCCCGCCACCGGCGAGCTGGACCGGAAGAACATCACCGCCGAGACCCACCGCGTGATGCGCAACATCGGCCTGCTCCTGGAGGCCGCCGGCTTGGGCTACGAGCACCTGGTGAAGTGCACGATCTTCCTCAGCAGCATGGACCACTATGCGGCGGTGAACGAGGTGTACGCCACCTACTTCCCAGGGGATCCCCCGGCGCGCGAGGCCGTGGCCGTACGCACCCTGCCACGGAACGTGGACGTGGAGATCAGCGCGATCGCCCATCGCGGCTGATCAGCGCAGGGTCACCAGCTCGTAGTTCTGGTACTCCAGCTCCAGCCCCAACCGGCGCTTGGACCAGTTCTTCAGCCGCTCCTTCCACCTCGGCTTCACACTGCCGGGCTCGTAGGGGAAGTGCCAATCGGCCCGGGCCAGGCGTTCCTTCATCACCGCCGGATGCGTTCCGGCGAACGGGTGCAGGACTCGGCGTTCCCGGCCATAGTCCCATTCGTCGCCGGCAGGCACCCGCCGCTCCACCTCGGCATCCTCATGCCAGAGGCGGTTGAAGTCCTCCTGCTTGCGCTGCATGGTCCGCGGATCCTTCACCCAGCCGTAGTGGTGGATCGTGGCATCGACCTCCACCACCCGGAGCTTGCGGCCATCCGCCCGCCGGAAGCCCTGGGCGTCCTTCCAGGAGCGGACATCCTGCCCCGGCCTCACCGCGCGCACCTCGAAGGGATACCAGGCCGATGGGTCGCCGATCAGGTCGTACGAGCCGTAGAAATGGAGGTAGCTGAACAGCAGCCCATCCACCCGCTCATCCTTGGCGTGATCCTCCATGGCCGTACGAACGGCGTCCAGCCCGTCCTCGTGCAGCACCTCGTCCCCTTGGATGTAGAGCGCCCAATCCGCATCCCCAGGCACGGCGTCCAGCGCCTTGTTGGTCTCCTCGGCCAGCACCCGACCGCCTTCCCGGAGCGTGTCGTCCCAGGTGGTCCTCAGCACCCGCACGCGTGGATCGATGGACCTGACCAGGTCCTCCGTGCCGTCCTCCGATGCGCCCACGGCGACCACCACCTCATCACACACGGGCAGGATGGACCTGATCGCCTCGACGATGGGATAGTCATACGTTCCGGCATTGCGGATGAACGAAAAGCCGCAGACCTTCATCCGAGGCCGGCGCTCAGGTCAACCGCTTGTACTGGCTGTAGTAGGCCGCGGTCATGGCCAGGGCCATGAAGGGTCCGAAGAAGCCCATCATGCTCCAGGGCAGCACCAGGTGTGGCAGGAAGATGCCCGCGATCTGGGCCAACGCATACACCATGAAGCCCCAACGGCGGCCCTTCCACAGGCCGATGATGCCCACCAGACGCACCACGGTGCGGGCGAACAGGATGAGGATGAGCGCCACACCGCTGGCGTGCATCACGTCCACGATCCCGTACACCTCGTCCAGCTGCTCCTGGGAAAGGGACATGGACATGCTCTCGTCCACCAGGGCCTGCACCTCTTCCAGGGGCATCTGCTGCAACCCGGCCATCATGGGGATGCCGAGCCCGTAGATGATCAGAAAGAGCCCTGTATTGATGAAGCCCAGGATGCCCAGGATCGAGATCAGGTCGGGGCGCTTGGTGCTTCCACTGGCGTCGGGTGCGAACTGGCTGGCCATGATCGGAGGGTTGGTGTCGGGGCGAAGATAGGATCCCCCGTCGCCCGGCGGACAAGTGCTAATTTCGCGGCTCCCGAACCGAAAAAGACACCACCTCCTGATGAGCTATGATGTGATCGTGCTGGGCAGCGGACCCGGCGGCTACGTGGCCGCGATCCGCGCCAGCCAGCTGGGCCTCAAGACCGCCATCGTGGAACGCGAATCCCTGGGCGGCATCTGCCTCAACTGGGGCTGCATCCCCACCAAGGCCCTCCTCAAGAGCGCCAACGTGTTCGAGTACATCAGCCACGCCAAGGACTATGGCATCACGGTGGGTGCCCCCAAGGCCGACTTCCCCGGCATGGTGAAGCGCAGCCGCGAGGTGGCCGACAGCAACAGCAAGGGCATCGGCTTCCTGATGAAGAAGAACAAGATCGACGTGGTCATGGGCACCGGGAAGCTCCTTCCCGGGAAGAAGCTCGAGGTCACCGACGACAAGGGGAAGAAGCAGACGCTGGAGGCCAAGCACATCATCATCGCCACCGGTGCCCGCAGCCGCGAGCTGCCCGCCCTGAAGCAGGACGGCAAGAAGGTGATCGGCTACCGTGAGGCCATGGTGCTTCCCGAGCAGCCCAAGAGCATGGTGGTGGTGGGCAGCGGGGCCATCGGCTCGGAGTTCGCCTACTTCTACAACGCCATCGGCACCAAGGTCACCCTGGTCGAGTTCATGCCGAACATCGTGCCCGTGGAGGACGAGGAGGTGAGCAAGCAGTTGGAGCGGAGCTTCAAGAAGCAGGGCATCACGGTGATGACCAAGAGCGAGGTGACCAAGGTGGACACCAAGGGCAAGAGCTGCAAGGTGACCATCAAGACCGCCAAGGGCGAGGAGGTGGTCGAGTGCGATGTGGTGCTGAGCGCGGTCGGGGTGATCGCCAACATCGAGGGCATCGGCCTGGAGGAGGTCGGCATCGCCACCGACAAGGGCAAGATCGTGGTGGATCCCCACTACGCCACCAACATCCCGGGCTACTACGCCATTGGCGACTGCACCCCGGGCCAGGCCCTGGCGCACGTGGCCAGCGCGGAGGGCATCATCTGCGTGGAGAAGATCGCCGGGCAGGACCCGCACCCGCTCGACTACGGGAACATCCCCGGCTGCACCTACTGCAGCCCCGAGGTGGCCAGCGTGGGCAAGACCGAGAAGCAGTGCAAGGACGAGGGGCTGGAGATCAAGGTGGGCAAGTTCCCTTACAGCGCCAGTGGGAAGGCCAAGGCGGCAGGCAACACCGACGGCTTCGTGAAGCTGATCTTCGACGCCAAGTACGGCGAGCTGCTCGGCGCCCACATGGTGGGACTGAACGTGACCGAAATGATCGCCGAGGCCGTGAGCATCCGCAAACTGGAGACCACCGGCCACGAGATCATCAAGACCGTGCACCCGCACCCCACCATGAGCGAGGCCATCATGGAGGCGGCCGCGGCCGCCTACGACGAGGTGATCCACCTGTAGTCGACTACCTTCAGGAACGCTGAACACGGAGGTTCACCGACTTTCGCGTTCAGCGTTCATCATTCCGGGACCATGTGCGGCATCGCAGGCATCCACCACACGCAGGCCATTGCCGGCAGGCACGATGTGGTGTTGGTGCACTCCGCCCTGGACCGGCTGGCACACCGGGGGCCGGATGACGATGGGTCGTACCAGGCCGGTGGGACCGTTCTGGGCCATCGTCGCCTCAGCATCATCGACACCTCGGATGCCGGGCATCAGCCGTTCACCGATGAGAACGGACGCCATACCATCGTCTTCAATGGCGAGGTGTTCAACTACCGGGAGCTGCGTGCTGGGCTGGAAGCGGCCGGTCACACCTTCCGATCCCGATCGGACACGGAGGTGCTGCTCCGGCTGTTCACGCTAAAGGGCCCCGACTTCCTGCATGACCTGAACGGCTTCTTCGCCCTCGCCATCCACGACCGGGAGACCGGCGAACTGTTCCTGGCCCGCGACCGGTTCGGCATCAAACCGCTGCTTTGGGCGCACCACGGAGCAACGTTCCGGTTCGCCAGCGAACTGGGTGCCCTGGAGGTTCTGGGTGCCCTGCCGGACGTGGACCGGGCCTCGCTCGCCCAGTACCTCACCTTCCACCACGTCCCCGCCCCCCATACCATCCTGACCGGGGCAAGGCGATTGCTCCCCGGCCACCGGATGACCGTGGGTCCGAAGGGGATCTCCATCGAACGCTGGTATGACCTGGCCTCCGTGGGACCTTACACCGGACCAGACCCGGCCTCCGACCTGAAGGACCTGCTCCAGGATGCCGTTCGACTGCGCTTGATCGCGGACGTTCCGGTGGGGTGCTACCTGAGCGGCGGTCTGGACAGCAGCATCATCAGCGCCCTTGCCGCACGGTCCCATCCGCAGCTGCGCACCTTCAGCATCGGCTACACGGAGGACCCTTGGTACGACGAATCCGCCCATGCCGAGGAGGTGGCCCGGCACATCGGCAGTGACCACACCACATTCCGGCTCTCCCGGGAGGACCTGGCCGAGGCCTACCCGCGTCTGTTGGCGTCGCTCAGCGAACCGTTCGCGGACAGCAGCGCCCTCCCCTCCTTCCTCCTTGCCGAGCGGACCCGCCGGGAGGTGAAGGTGGCCTTGAGCGGCGATGGTGCGGACGAGGTCTTCGGAGGGTATCGCAAGCATCAGGCCGAGCTCCGTTGGCGTGCACCCGGGGCCCTGGAGCGTGCCGTGGTGGCCCTTGCCCCATTGTGGCGGAACCTGCCCCGTTCCCGGGAAAGCCGCTGGGGAGATGCGTTCCGCAAACTGGACCGTTTCGCCAGCCTGTCCGGTGCTGCCGCGGAAGGCCGCTACCTGGCCCTGGCGGCGTTCGAGGAGCCCGGAGTGGTCGAGGACCTGCTTCGCGACCGGGATGCCCTGGCGGGGATGCGGACAAGGTCCGAGGCCATGGTCGCGCCGCTGACACGGGCTCCAGGCCTGAACGGAGTGCTGTTGGCGGACGTGCTGCATACCCTCCCCAACGACATGCTGCACAAAGTGGACGTCACCAGCATGGCCCACGGGCTGGAGGTGCGCCCGCCGTTCCTGGACCGCAGGGTCGTGGAACTGGCCTTCGGCCTGCCGGACCGCGGGAAGTTCGAGCGTGGTGAGGGCAAGGCGCTTCTCCGAAGGACGTTCGGCGGTCTGCTTCCCGAAGGTGTCCTCACGCGAAGGAAAAGAGGGTTCGAAGTGCCTTTGGCCGCGCTGTTCGCAGGTCCGCTGAGGTCCTTGGTGGACGACCTCACCACACCGGACCACGTCGCTCAGGCCGGACTATCGCCGGCAGCGGTGAAGCAGGTGATCGCCAGCTCCCGGACGGGCAGGAACGCGCCCGGACAGGCAACCGTGCATGCCCTGCTCGTCTATCTATCGTGGTGGAGGCGCACCGTGCGCTGACCCGATCCCCTCGGGGTGGGCCCCTATCTTCGCCGCCGCTCTCATGGCACGAGTCCTACGCATCATCAACCGGTTCAACCTCGGTGGCCCCACGCACAACGCCGCGTACCTGACCCGGTTCCTTCCGGACGACTTCGAGACCAGGCTGGTGGGTGGCATGTGGGACCCCACGGAGGAAGGCTCGAAGCACATCCTGGAGGGGCTTGGCGTGGAGCCGGTGATCCTGCCCGAGATGCGCCGGGACATCGCCCCCTGGCGGGATCGCGAGGCCTATCGGAGGATCAAGGCGATGATCCGGGAGTTCCGGCCCGACATCGTGCATACGCATGCCAGCAAGGCCGGCGCCATCGGCAGGCTCGCCGCAGCGGACATGGGCGTACGCGCGATCGTGCACACCTTCCACGGGCATGTCTTCCACAGTTACTTCGGCCGGGTGCGCACCTCGGTGTACAAGAACATCGAGCGTTTCCTGGCCCGTCGTTCCAGCCGCATCATCGCCATCAGCGAACGGCAGCGGGAGGAACTCGTGAACGAACACCAGATCTGCCCTCCCGAAAAGGTATCGGTGATCCCCCTGGGCTTCGACCTGACCCGTTTCCGGGAGGACCAGGACACCAAACGCCGCCTTTTCCGGCATGTCTACGGCGTGGCGGATGACGAGATCGCGGTCGGGATCATCGGCCGTCTCGTGCCCATCAAGGACCATGACCTGTTCATCGAGGCGCTGCACCGGGTATCCAGGACCACGGGCAAGCGGATCCGGGCCTTCGTGGTGGGTGACGGGGAGGAACGCGACCGGCTCCAGCAAAGGGCTCGTGAACTCGGGTTGACCCAGGTGCAGGGGCCGGTGTTCAACGGCCATGGATTCGGCCATGGCGTGAACGGCGACCCCGCCGTACCACGGGCCCTGTTGACCTTCACCTCCTGGGTGCGCGAAGTGGACATCGTGAACGCCGGCTTGGACGTGGTGGTCCTGACGAGCAGGAACGAAGGCACTCCGGTGAGCCTCATCGAGGCCCAGGCCGCAGGCAAGCCCGTCGTCAGCACCCGTGTCGGCGGCGTCGAGAACGTCGTCGTGGAAGGCCGGACCGGCCTCCTCTCGCCGGCCGGCAATGCGGCCGCCCTGGCCGACAACCTGCGTCAGCTCATCGAAGATGACCAGCTCCGCCAGGACCTCGGTGCGCGCGGGTGGGGGCACGTGCAGGAACGCTACCACTACGGCCGTTTGGTCAAGGATACCGCCGCCTTGTACCACGAGCTGCTAGCCTGATCCCACCGACCGTGAATTGCTACTTTTGCCCGAAATCACGCGGCATGTGGAGGTTTCGGTGGGGTGTTCTCGGGGTGATCGTGATCCTTACCGGTTGCACGATCAACCGGGACATCATGTTCAAGACCCCGACGGACTACGTCTTCAACGAACTGCCGGACTCCACGGAGGTCCAGTTCCGCATCCAACCCAACGACGTCCTCCAGTTCCGCCTGTTCGCCAACGACGGGTTCCGGATGATCGACCTGGTGAGCGACGAGGGCGGTGTGAACGCGAGGAACCTCAATCGGATCACGTTCAGCTTCCTGGTCGAGTTCGACGGGCTGGTGGAACTGCCGCTCGTGGGGCGGGTGAACGTGGCCGGACTCACCCTGCGTGAGGCCGAGTTCATGCTCGAGGAACGGTACATCACCTATTACAACAGGCCCTTCGTGCAACTGAGCGTGGGCAACCGGCGCGTGGTGATCTATCCGGGCGGTGGCGCCGATGCACGCGTGGTGACCCTGGACAACAACAACACCACCCTGCTGGAGGCCCTGGCGCAGGCAGGCGGGATCGCCAAACGCGGCAATGCGAGCAAGGTGAAGCTCTTCCGACGCAATGAGAAGAACGGGCGGGATGTTTACATGTTCGACATGTCCGACATCGAGGGTCTTCAATACGGCGACCTGGTGATGCAGGCGGACGATATCATCTATGTGGAACCGAACCCGGAACTTGCCCGGGAACTCTTGTACGACCTGACACCGCTCATCACGTTGCTCACGAGCACCGTTCTGGTACTGGGCATCGTACGCGGTTTGCAATAGGACCGTATGCTGAGCGAGGACATCGGCCAGCGGAACCTCAATTTCGAGAGCTACCGCGAACGCATCACGAACTTCAGCAATGAGTTCGAGCTCGGCCTGTTCCTGTACATCGTCCGTCGCTCACTCCTGTGGATCGTCCTGATCCTGCTGCTCTCCTTCGCGGCCGCCAACCTCTATCTGCGCTACACCCCTCCCACGTTCGAATCGCGAACGGTCCTTCAGCTCGGGAACACCAACAGCGCCCAGAAGGTGTTGGAGGTCGGCAAGTTCTACGAGGACAACAACCTCCAGTCCACCGTTGAGCTGCTTCGTTCCCGGTTCTTCATCGCCAAGGTGCTGGACCGGCTCCCGTTGAAGGTCGGCTACTACTACAAGGGGCAGATCCTGACCAAGGAGCTCTACACCCAGAGCCCGTTCGTGCTCATCTCCCCGGAGGTGCATTCGGAAGCGGTGAGGGACGTGTCCGTGGTATTGGAGGAGATCCTGGCCGACCGCGTGGTGCTGGCCTATACGCTCGGCGACCAGGCCTTCAGGAAGGAAGTGGTGCCCGGAGAACGCTTCCGGACCCCTCACTTCAGTGGTGTCCTGCAGATCACCGGCGACCTGGAGCTCCAGGGCAATGAACCGGAAGGACGTTACTACTTCCGGATCAACAGCATGCGGGGGCTGGTGAACCGGTTCTACGGACAGCTGACCGTGAAGATGGTGGATGCCAATGCGCAGACCATCGAGATCAGTTGCCGCGACAACAACCCGTTCCTGGCTCGCGACATGGCCGCGGCCATGGCCGAGACCTTCATCGACTACGACCTCGAGAGCAAGCGGGAGAGCGCCGAGAACATCGTGCGCTTCATCGAATCCCAGAAGGAGACCGTTTTCGAGGAGCTTCGCGATTCGGAGACACGCCTGCAGGCCTTCAGGAAGGAGAACAAGATCTCCAACATGGAGGACCTGATGCCGATGTTCCTGGCACGAACGGAGGAATACGAGAACAAGATCCTGGAGCTGCGCATGGAACGCGGGCTCCTCGACGAGATCGAGCAGGCCACCCTGGACTCGAGCGCGGCGATCGACGTCTACGACCTGATCCCCCTGCTCGTGGGCACCGACTACGAATCCACGCTGGCAGGCCTCATCGGGTCGCTGGAGGAAATGCTGACCAAGCGGGCCGAGCTCGCGTTCGAGGTCACCGAGCAGAACGATGGCGTCCTTTCGTTGGACCACCGTATCGCGATCCAGCGACGGCTGATCGTGGAGAGCGTGAACACGCTGCGCAAGCGTTTCGATGAGCGGGAGAAGGACTACCTGGAGCAGATCGAGGAGTTCGAGGACCGGTTCACCGGTCTCCCCGAAAAGGAACTCCAGTTCGCACGCATCGAGCGCTTGTTCCACATCAACGAGAAGTACTACACCCTCCTGCTCGAACGGGAGATCGAGTACCGCATCTCCCGTGCGGGGTTCGTGCCCAACAACCGCATCCTGGACCAGGCCGCCGCGGGGCTGACGCCGATCGCACCGGTGCATGGCACGATCTTCCTCTCCTACCTGGTCGTGGGCTTCATCCTCTGCCTGCTGATCGTGCTGGTCCGGTACATCCTGCACGACAACATCACCTCGCTCAACAACATCGCCAAGCTCTCCAATGCCTCCATCGGCATCCTGGGCATGTTGCCCAAGTACAAGAAGGAGATCCCCATCTCCCAATTGCTGGTGGACAAGAACCCGAAGTCGCTGATCGCCGAGTCGTTCCGCAGCGTGCGGACCAACCTGCAGTTCGTGGACAATTCCCCCGGCCCGAAGATCATCGCCATCACCAGCACCATCTCCGGGGAAGGCAAGACGTTCGTGGCCATCAACCTGGCCGGCATCATTTCCTTCAGTGGCAAACGGGTCATCGTGCTCGACCTGGACATGCGCAAGCCCAAGATCCACCTGGGCATGGGCGTCGAGAATACCCGGGGCATGAGCACCCTGCTCATCGACCGTGACGAACTGGACGGGTGCATCCGGCACAGCGTCATGGAGAACCTCGACTTCATCACCGCAGGGCCCATACCACCGAACCCCTCCGAGCTCATCATCAGCCCCCGGATGGGCCAGATCCTCGAGGAGCTGAAGCGGCGGTACGACATCATCCTGATCGACAACCCTCCCGTCGGACTGGTCACGGACGGCATCGCCATGATCCAGCTCGCCGATTACCCCATCTACATCTTCCGGGCGGACTATTCCAAGAAGATCTTCGTCCAGAACGTGGACCGGTTGATCAACGAGAACAAGATCACCAGGCTTTCGGTGATCCTCAACGGGGTGGACGTGGACCGCAACAAGTACGGGTACAACTACGGCTATGGATATGGCTATGGATATGGCTATGGCATGGGCTACGGGTACGGGTACTATGAGGACAAGGGGGCTTCCGGCTCCAACCGTTGACAGCTGACCATGGAGCTCTTGGAACGCTTTCTGGGTGATGCGCTGCTATTGGGCCCGACCGTCCATGGCGATGCGCGCGGGTACTTCCTGGAGCCATACAACAGTGCTCGGTTCAGCGAGGTCACCGGATTGTCACCACGGTTCGTGCAGGACAACGAATCCATGTCGCATGCCGGTGTGGTACGAGGGCTGCACATCCAGGCCATGCCCCACACGCAGGCCAAGCTCGTGCGTGTGGTCAAGGGATCGGTGCTGGACGTTTGCGTGGATGTACGCGCAGGCAGCCCGACGTACGGCAGGCATTTCAAGGTCCGACTGGACGATCGCGAGAAGCGGATGCTCTACGTACCGGAAGGCTTCGCACACGGGTTCCACACCCTGGAGGACGGCACCATCTTCCAGTACAAATGCACCGCGTTCTATGACAGACCTTCGGAGCGGACGCTCCTCTGGAACGACCCGGCGCTGGGCATCGACTGGGAGGTCCGGGACCCGGTGCTCAGTGAGAAGGACCGCCAGGGCGTTCCGCTGTCCCGGTTCAGTTGGAACACTTGACCCGTCATGTACACCAGCGTCCAGCTCTTCCTGATCCTTTCCGGACTGTTCTTCGGGGCATTGGTGTTCTCGCTGCTCCTGAACTCCGTGTTCCTGCGATTTGCCCGCACCCTGGGGATCCGGGAAAAGGACAGGAACGGCGAGCTCGTGCGTTGGAGCGCTTCGGCGAAACCGGCCTTTGGCGGGATCGCGTTCTTCATCATCTTCCTGGGCAGCTGGTCCATCTACTCCACCCTCTTTCCGCATTCGGACCGGCCGGTGGACCCGCAACTGCTGGGGCTGCTCGCCGCCACCGGCGTGGGCTTTCTCATGGGCCTGGCCGATGATGCCTACAACACAAGGCCCTTGCTCAAGTTCCTGGTGCAGGTGTCCTGCGCCGTGATCCTGATCATCTCCGGCAGCTCGATCCAACTGTTCCACGACCCCTTGACCGATGGCCTGCTCACCGTGCTCTGGGTGGTCGGCATGATGAACTCCATCAACATGCTGGACAACATGGACGCCATCACCACCGTGGTGTCCATCTTCATCCTGCTGGCGGCATTGGTGGCCGCTTTGCTGACCGGCGACCCGACATCGCCCGACCTGGTCCTGATCGTGGGGACCATGGCCGCCCTGTTCGGGTTCCTGTTCTACAACTGGCATCCCTCCAGGTTGTTCATGGGGGATACCGGAAGCCAGTTCCTCGGGGTCTACCTGGCATTCGTGGGCATCCGGTACTTCTGGAACATGCCCACCGCCGGCGAAGGCACCGCCGAGTTCCGGCCGGTCATCACCACGCTGATCGTGTTCCTGCTGCCGATCGTCGACACCACCACGGTCACCATCAATCGACTGTTGCGGGGCAATTCACCCTTCGTGGGCGGCCGCGACCATACCACCCACCACCTGGGCTATGCCGGGTTCTCCGACCCCCAGGTGGCCCTGATCTTCGCCGGAATATCGACGGTATCGCTCTTCCTTACCTTCGTGAACTTCAGGTTCATCCAAGACTGGCGGAACACCCACGCGCTCATCTTTGTCCTGTATGCGCTGCTCGTGTTCGGCACGTTGTATGTAATGACCAGGAGGAACCGGAACTCCTCATGAGGAAAAGCGAACCATCCCTCGTACGTCACCTGTTGAAGGGGCTCCTGTTGGTCCCCTTGCTCCTGGCGGCCGCCCTGCTGGTGCATCTCACGGGGTTCTCCTCCGGGACCTCGGACAGCGATGTGGACCATCAAAGGCACTTCACCGACAACTACAAGATCTTCTCACTGGCCCTGCCACGGGAGCTCTCGTTCTGCGGTGAACCGGTGCCGCTGGAACTGCTCGACGTCCGGGAGCGGTTGGATCGGGAATTGCTGGTGAACACCTACTGGCAGTCCAATTCCTTGCTGCTCCACAAGCGTGCGAGCCGCTGGTTCCCCGTCATCGAGGAGGTGCTCGCGGAGGAAGGCGTTCCGGAGGACCTGAAGTACCTGGCGCTCATCGAAAGCGGTCTCACCAATGCCGTCTCGCCGGCGGGTGCGACCGGTTTCTGGCAGTTCCTGAAAGGCACCGGCCAGCAGTACGGCCTGCTGATCAACAGCGAGGTGGACGAACGGTACGATGTGATCAAGAGCACGCGAGCGGCCTGCCGCTACCTCCGGGATGCACACGACCGGTACGGGGACTGGACCCTGGCGGCCGCCTCGTACAACCTGGGCATGGGCGGGGTGGACAAGCAGATCGACCGGCAGAAGAACGAGGACTACTACCACCTGCTCCTTCCGGAGGAAACGAGCCGGTACGTGTTCCGGATCCTGGCGGCCAAGGAGATCCTTTCCGATCCGGAGCGCTATGGATTCCACATCCGGCCCAAGGACCTGTACCCACCCTACCGGACCCGTGTGGTCAGGATCGAAGGAAGCGTCGATGACCTGGCCGACCTGGCCATCCGGAACGGCACGGACTACCGCACCTTGAAGCTGTTGAACCCCTGGTTGCGGGACGTTCGATTGGCGAACCGGGAAGGCCGTGCCTATGATGTGCTGTTGCCCGGTGAAGGATTCAATGACGGCGCTTCCGGACCACGCTGATCCATTGGAAGGCACCCAGGCCGCCGGACAGGACGTTCATGCGGACGATCGTATAGACGTCCTCGGTGCGCGCGTACACAACCTGAAGAACATCGATGTCTCCATTCCACGGGACCGGCTGGTGGTGATCACCGGACTGAGCGGCAGTGGAAAGAGCAGCCTCGCGTTCGACACGCTCCATGCAGAGGGGCAACGCCGGTACATCGAGACGTTCAGTGCCTATGCCCGTCAATTCCTGGGAGGGATCGAGCGGCCCGATGTGGACGCGATCTCCGGCCTGAGCCCGGTGATCGCCATCGAGCAGAAGACGATCAGCCGCAACCCGCGCAGCACCGTTGGCACCATCACGGAGATCTACGACCTGCTCCGGCTGCTCTTCGCACGTGCCGCCGATGCGTTCTCCTACGAGACGGGGGAGCCGATGGTGCGCTATTCCGAGGCACAACTGCAGGAACTCGTGCGTGAGGAGTTCAAGGGGCGGGAAGTGCTCGTCCTGGCGCCCCTGGTCCGCGGTCGGAAGGGCCATTACAAGGAGCTGTTCGAACAGCTCCTGCGTCAGGGGTTCCTCCGCGCGCGAGTGGATGGCAAGGTGATCGACCTGACGGACAGGCCGCGCCTGGACCGGTACAAGGTCCACGACATCGAACTGGTGGTGGACCGCCTGTCCATCCGCGCCGGCGACAAGGAACGCCTGGCGGGATCACTGGCCACGGCCATGAAGTTCGGCAAGGGCAGCCTGATCATCCTCGACCTGAAGGAGGAGCGGTCCAGGTACCTGAGCAGGCACCTGATGTGCCCGACCACCGGGATCGCCTACGAGGAACCCGAACCGAACCTGTTCAGCTTCAACTCACCGTACGGGGCCTGCCCGCGCTGCAGCGGACTTGGACAGGTGACGGAGGTGAGCCTGGCCAAGATCGTGCCGGACCGCAGGAAGTCCGTGCGCAAGGGGGCCCTTTCCCCCCTGGGCTCGTACAAGAACACCTGGGTGTTCCGGCAGGTGGAGGCCGTTCTTGACAATTTCGGTCATGACCTGGACACGCCCGTGGAGGACATGTCCGATGCCGTGCTGCACGCCATCCTGAACGGCCTGGACGAACCCCTCCGGGTTTCCAGCAACATCGGGTTGAGCGATCGCAAGGTCCAGTTCGAGGGCATCATCCCGTTCATCCTGGAACAGGCCGAGGAAGGCACCAAGTCGGCGCGAAAATGGGCCGAGCAATTCACGCACATGGTCACCTGCCCCACCTGTGCCGGGACACGGTTGAAGCGGACGGCCCTGCATTTCAAGCTGGCCGGGGCCAACATCCACGACCTCGCCTCACTGTCCATCGCCGACCTGCACGAACGCATGTCGGGGCTCCTCGACGAACTCGAGCCCAGGCAGGTGTTGATCGCCAGGGAAGTGGTGAAGGAGATCACCGCGCGCAGTGGCTTCCTGCTGGACGTGGGACTCGAGTACCTGACCCTGGACCGCAGCGCGAGAACGCTGTCCGGCGGAGAGGCCCAGCGGATACGCCTGGCCACCCAGATCGGCTCCGAACTGACCGGTGTGCTCTACATCCTGGACGAACCAAGCATCGGCCTTCATCAACGGGACGACCAACGGCTGATCGCTTCCCTGCGCGGGCTCCGCGACAGCGGCAACTCGGTGATCGTGGTGGAGCATGACCGGGAAATGATGATCTCGGCCGACCACGTGATCGACCTGGGGCCGGGCGCCGGCGAACATGGAGGCCACATCGTGGCGCAGGGTGCTCCCAAGGACCTGCTCGAGAGCGGTTCCATGACGGCCAAATACCTGCGCGGCGAGCTCGGCGTGGCAATTCCCCAGGAACGGCGCAAAGGCAACGGGCACCGGCTCACGCTGAAGGGGGCGGCAGGCAACAACCTCCAGGCCGTCGATGTGACCTTCCCATTGGGCACCTTCATCTGTGTCACCGGGGTCTCCGGAAGCGGAAAGAGCACCCTGATCGGGGATACCCTCTACCCCATCCTCTCTGCACACTTCCACAGGAGCGAGGCACGTCCTCTGGAACATGAGGGCATTGATGGCTTGGCACATCTGGACAAGGTGATCGAGGTCGACCAGGCACCGATCGGGCGCACACCCCGATCCAACCCGGCCACCTACATCGGACTCTTCGACCACATCCGGGACCTGTACGCGAACCTGCCGAGCGCCAAGATCCGCGGATACAAACGGGGAAGGTTCTCCTTCAACACACCCGGCGGGCGTTGCGAGACCTGCAAGGGGACCGGTGTGCGTGTGATCGAGATGAACTTCCTTCCCGATGTCTCCGTGCCCTGCCAGACCTGCAAGGGCCGGCGCTACGACAGGGAGACCCTGGAGGTGCGCTTCAAGGGCCGAAGCATTGCCGATGTGCTCTCCATGAGCGTCGAGGAGGCCTTGGAGACCTTCCAGGACATCCCGGCCATCGCCCTGAAACTGCGGACCCTGATGGACGTGGGCTTGGGCTACGTGACCCTGGGCCAGAGCAGTACGACCCTTTCGGGTGGCGAAGCACAACGCATCAAGCTGGCCGCCGAGTTGAGCAAACGCGATACGGGAAACACCTTCTACATCCTGGACGAACCCACCACGGGCCTCCATTTCGAGGACGTCCGCCAGTTGATCCGGGTGCTGGACCGTTTGGTGGACCACGGCAATACCGTATTGGTGATCGAACACAACCTGGACATCGTGAAGGTGGCCGACCATGTGATCGACATGGGGCCGGAAGGCGGGCAAGGTGGAGGCCGGGTCGTGGCCGCCGGCACACCGGAGGAGATCGTGATGATGGCGAGAGGACATACGGCCGGCTACCTGGAACAGGAACTGACACGCGACCGATGAAGGAGCAAAAGGAACGGGGAAGCCGTCGTCCGGGCGGCAGGAAGCCTTCGAAGGAGGACCATCAGATCCGCAAGGCCTTCAAGCGCAAGGGGTGGAGCGAGGTCAAGGCCAACGACAGCTGGGCCATCTTCAAGATCATGTCCGAGTTCGTCGCGGGCTTCGAGACCCTGCAACGCATACGGCCCTGCGTCTCGATCTTCGGCTCGGCACGCACCCGGCCGGACCAGGCGGAATACCAGCTCACCGAACGGATCGCCGAACTGCTTACCCGCCATGGATACGGCGTGATCACAGGCGGTGGCCCCGGCATCATGGAGGCCGCCAACAAGGGCGCCCAACAGGGCAAAGGCACCTCCGTCGGGCTCAACATCGAGCTACCGTTCGAGCAGGAGTCCAATCCGTTCGTGGACAAGGACAAGAACATCCACTTCGACTACTTCTTCGTTCGCAAGGTCATGTTCATCAAGTACTCGCAGGGCTTCGTGGTGATGCCCGGCGGGTTCGGCACGTTGGACGAGCTCTTCGAAGCGCTCACCCTCATCCAGACCCGGAAGATCGGCCGCTTCCCCATCATCCTCGTAGGCCGCAGTTACTGGGCCGGACTCATGGACTGGGTGCGTCAGGTGATGGGCGAGGAGAACGGCAACATCTCTCCCGAGGACCTGGACCTGATCAAGCTGGTGGACACGGCGGAAGAGGCGGTGGAGAGCATTGATGCCTTCTACAGCCATTACCTGCTGAAGCCGAACTTCTGAGCCCGGCGTCGGGCCGGCCTGGCCCGGTCCGCAGGCACACCCATCAACAGGTCCATGTTGGTATCGGAGCGGAATGCCGCGCCGATCGCGGACTTGCTTGGGGATAGTTTTGTTCGCGACCCGCGGAACAACCACTTCTTGCCGACAAGCCGATGATGAACCAACTCGTGGTGCTTCTCAACCTGATCGGACTTCTGGTCCTGGACACCTTGTTCCTCGCCGACGTGCGTATCACGCAGGACCTCCCGGCCTCCCTGGCCCCTGGTTCGGAGGTACGTGTGACCGTGGAAGTGGAGAAGGGGGACCTGTCCGGTTTCGCCAAACTGCAGCTCGACCTGCCGCCGGGACTGTCCGCCACGGCGATCGAGACCAAGGGCGCTTCCTTCACCTATGCCGACGGCAAGGCCAAGTTCATCTGGATGTCCCTGCCGTCCTCCCCCTCCTTCCGCATCACCTACACCCTCGCCGCCGCCGCCGATGCGAGCGGCAGTGCGACGATCGCCGGGCGTCTGTCCTACATCGAGGACAACGAACGCCGGACCTATGAGATCCCCACGGCCGTGGTGGACCTGGGGCCCTCCGCAGCCATTTCCGCGAGCGACCCTGTGGTCGGAGATGAGCTCGTTTCAGCCGCCGGGGCCGCCCCCATCCTGGAGGAGACCGAGGACGAGGCGATCGAGGAGACCGTGGATGGCGGGACGGCCGCGGCCACGGCAGCGCCTCCCTCGGACGACACCCCGCAGTCCGGTTCGGATGTCACCGCCTCCCGCACGATCACGGCGATCACGGAAGAGGAGATGCTCGTGGAGGTGGTCGTGAAGAAAGGCTCCCTGCGTGGCTTCGGGAAATTGCAGGAGACCATCCCCGCAGGATTCAGCGCCCTGGAAAAGGAAAGCGAGGACGCCATCTTCACCAGCCAGGACCGGATCGTCAAGTTCGTATGGCTGAACCTGCCCGCCAAGGATGAGCTTCGGATCGTGTACAAGCTTCGGGGGATCGGCCAGCCCGCCGGCTCGTACGAGGTGTCCGGCTCGTTCGGTTACCTGCAGAACGATGAGACGAGACAGGAACCCGTCGGGGTGTCCACGTTCAAGATCGGTCCGGACGCCCTGATGGTGTTCGAGGAAATGGCGAACGATGATGCCTCCATGAACAGCATGGACGTCCAGGACGTGGACATGCAGGTCGCGGGTGACGACGAGCAGACCGAAGAGGAGCCCGTGGCACAGGCTCCCCCTCCTCCCGCCAAGGGCATCGACCGGATCCCCGCTCCCGAGACAGGGGTCAACTTCAAGGTCCAGATCACCGCCGCCCACCGGGAAGTGGGGGCCGACTACTTCCGCGAACGCCACAGGTACTCCGGCGACTTCGGCATCGAACGCCACGAGGGCTGGATCAAGTACGTGACCGGGAAGTTCCCGGACTACCGCGCCGCCCGCGACCAGCGCGAAGCGTTCGTCCGTGCAGGGCACCGCTTCCCGGGCCCCTTCGTGACCGCCTACGACCAGGGCCGCCGGATCACGGTACAGGAAGCCCTGATGATCAGCAACCAGCAATGGGTGCCCTGACCTCGGCCTGCTGAACGCACCCGATGCGCCGAACCGCCGATCTCCGATCCTGCCTGGCCGCGAGCCTCGTGGTGGGTTGGTCGTTGGCGGTGGCGCCCGCACAGGTGCAGGCCCAGGACAGTACGTCGGTCGAGCAACTTCGTCCGACCTTCGGGCTTGGAGCGGGCATGCTGGCCTTCTTCGGGGATGTTGGAGGTGACCACGCGGGGTACAATCCCCTGGTGTCCCGGCTGGGCTATGAACTGCATGCCTCCACCCCGGTGACCAAATGGCTCGAGTTCGGATTGTTCGCGATGCACGGGCGTGTGGGCGTGAACGAACACTCCCTGGACCGGAACCTGAACTTCGAGTCGCGCATCACCACGGGAGGTTTCCGCTTCATCTACAACTTCGACCAATTCCTGGCCCCGGACAGGGTGGTCGAACCGTTCGTGAGCCTGGGCTTCGAGACCGTGGAATTCCTGTCCAAGACGGACCACCTGGACGCTGAAGGAAGGCCCTACAACTACTGGAGCGACGGCACCATCCGGGACATCCCCGAGGATGCACCCAATGCTGCGGATGCCGTGCTCGTGCAACGGGACTACGTGTACGAAAGCGACATCCGTGAACTCGACCTGGACGGATTCGGCAAGTACGATGAACGGACCTTCGGGATCCCCGTGGGCATCGGGGCCAGAATGCGCCTGGGTGGCGGTTTCGACCTGCGCCTGAGCTCGACCATGCACTTCACGTTGACGGACATGATCGACGGCGTCTCCGATGAAAGCACCGGGCGGCGACAGGGTGACGACCGCATGGACCGGATGCTGTTCTCCTCCGTCACGTTCAGCTACGGGATCGATACGCGTCGCCGGACCAAGGCGGCGAAGCCCACCCTGTCCCCCGAGGAGATGGACCTGCTGGTGCTGAACGAGGATGAGGACGGCGATGGCGTGACGGACATGGAGGACCTGTGCCCCGGCACCCCCCCAGGGGTGGCCGTGGACGCGTTCGGTTGTGCCGTGGACAGCGACGGTGACGGGGTCGCCGATCATCTGGACGATGAACCGGACACCCCGGCGGGCCGGCCGGTGAACGAACGCGGGGTTGGGCTCAGCGACGATGACCTGCTCTCCGCCTACCTCAACTACAAGGATTCGGCGAACGCCACCGTGGTCACCGGCGTGGTCGAGTCGATCGGCGGCGCGGGCCCCACGAAGGTCCTGCGTCCCGGAAAACGGACCTATGTGGTGCAGGTGGGCTCACAACGGGAAGGCATCTCCGAGTCGCTCATGCAGCTGATCCTGAGCATTCCGGACGTCCGCACGGTGGAGCAGGGGGATACCACCTTCTACGTGGTGGGCGACTACGACAAGCTACCGGAGGCCGTGAAACGTCAGCTGGCACTTGAGGGTGGCGGGATCAGCGGCCGGGTGATGGCCGAGGAACGCGGCCGGTTGATCCCGGTGGATGACGAGGCCGATCGTGTCCGCGAACTGGCCATGGACAGCACCCTGAACGACATGGTGGGCCGGGATGCGGTGATCCGCGTGCAATTGGGCGCGTTCCGCAGCCGCATTTCCAAGGAGTTGTTCCAGGATGTTCCGGACCTCGTGGTGCTGAAGGGCGACGACGGCCTCACGCGATACTACACCGGAGCTTTCCAGGATGTGAACCAGGCCGCCAGGCACAAGGTGGACATGCTGCTGAAGGGCTTTGACGGGGCCTTCCTGGTGGCCTTCCAGGAAGGACGCAGGGTATCCCTCCAGCAGGCCGGCGCTCGTCTGACCCGACCGGAGGACCTGGGTAGCACACCCATCGTGGGCATCGATCCGGAGAACGTGCGCTTCCGCGTGCAGGTCGGCACCTTTGCCGGTAACGTTCCCACCGACGTCATGAGCCGTTACATCGAAGTGGGTGATGTGACCTCCGTGACCAGCACGGATGCCGTGCGTTACTTCTATGGCACCTATGAGACCCGCGCTGCTGCGGAGCTGGCCAAACGCGAGATGCAATACCTCGGGTTCGAGGATGCGTTCGTCGTCGGGGATGTGAACGGGCGCATCATCCCCGCCGATGAGGCGGAGCAGCTGCGCCAGGGCGAGTGAACGGGGCCATGGGACCGTCTCCCCTGCGATCGTCGTAAACTTGCTGGAAACTGACCCGATCCATGACCATGATCCGTTCCATCCTTTTCAGCCTGCTGATCGGCCTTTCCATGGGCGCCCATGCCCAGGGATCCGCGGCACCCGCCACGCAACATGTGTATGTCATGGGGCAGCTGGGGCAACACACGGTGGTCACCGACATCATCCAGGTGGATGCCGCCCTCACGAACAACGCCATCCTGGAACAGATGAAGGCGACGGACCCGGTGGTGCAGCGGCTGCGGTCCACGAGCGTGGCCCGCTTCCCTGACGCCGAGACGGCCGGAACGGAACTGGCGGAGATCCGGGCCAAACTGGCCACCACGGGCAAGACCGTGGAACCCTCCTCCAAGTTCCGCTGAGGAGCACGACCCACGCCATGAAGAAAGGCGCCTTGCGGCGCCTTTTCTCTTTGGAACCCGCCCCAGGCTCAGCGATGCATCACGCTCACACGAGCGGCAGGATGGACGGTCTCTCCGGCAATGACCCGCACCAGGTAGAACCCGGAGGTCAGGTCGGACACCGGGATCGTCGTACGGCCGGTACTCAGCGGGACCTCCGATCGCACCACGCGACCTGAGGCGTCCAGCAGTTCGATCCGGTCCACCCGGGTGAGGCCGTCCGGATACTCCACGACCAGTCGGTCGTCCGCAGGATTGGGGAATACCAGCAGCCCCTCCTCCTGTGCACGCTCACCGATCCCGACGTTCCCACAGGGATCGTAACTGCCGTCGAAGGTGGTCTGGCCCGTGTTCCCCGGATCCAACCAGACCCGGAGCTTTTCGTTGGCAGGATTCGGATTGGAGTTCCAGTGCCGGTCCATCTTGCCGTAGTAGTCCGGTTGGTTCTGGCCTCCGGGCACCACCGAGTTGCAGTAGGAACCGCCTCCGGTGAGGGTACCCACGATCCGCCCGGCCGAGTTGAAGATCGGAGAGCCGGAGGAACCACCTTCGGTGACACCATGCCCGTTCGTGGTACCGCTCCAGATCACCCGCCAGTGGGTCTGGCTGGCGCCCCAGGAAGAGGAAATGAGGTTGGAGGTGTACGTGCTGATCTTCTTCTCATCGCCAGCCGGATGGTGGATGGAAACCCCGCTGCTCCCACCCGTACCGGTGGCGTCCCAGCCGTTCCAATACGGCCCATAGCTGGGCGGAACGGGATCCTCGGTTTCCACCAGCAGGAAATCGGAACCCGTGTTGCCTCCCCCATCGTTGCTGTCCGCCCTCCTGATGCATCCGGTCATCACCTTGCTCGCCGAGGCGAAACCCTGGTCGCATCCGGTACGCTGGTACTTGAAGTAGAACTTCCACTGCTGGAAGTCGGCAGTGCTCGAGTTCACGCCGCAGTGCAGTGCGGTCAGGATGAACGGGCGGCAATCGGAGGCCGTGTTGTTCACCAGGGAACCTGAGCACCAGCCCAACTGGCTTCCCTCCTTCACCCGAAGGCGTACCACGCCGTCCGATTCCTCCTGCCAACCGTTGCCTTCCGGTACACAGACCACGTCCACTTGACAGTCCTGTGCCTTGGCCGAGCCCACACCCCGGTAGGCATGGCCCACTCCCGTGATCCGCAGGCTGCCCTCACCGATGGCGGCGGCCGGCTCCAGGAACTCCACCACGCAGGCCTCACCGAGCACCTGCTCCGAGCTGAACACCCCGTCCGTACCGGCATGGCGCTGGTCGTATCCACCCAACACCTGTGCCCCATCGGCGGAATAGACGTGCAGAAGACCACCGGTCGGAACACGAAGGTCCTCGAAGAACACTTCCACGGCCAGGGCGCCAGGGCTTTCCACCTGAAGTCTCCATAGCCGGTCACCGTTGGGAAGCACCGTCCAGAGGCCCGTGGTCAGGAGGTCCGCATGGACCGGGACCACACGGCCGTACATGGGAAGGGCTCCTGCAGCGTCCCTGGTCGCATCTTCCGCCATCACGGCATCCATGTCCAGTCCCGGGGAACGAAGGACCGGTACGTCCTCCGTACCGAGTTGGACCAATAACCCGTACGGAGCACCCTTGATGTACTCCTGTGCCAGGCCCGGACCCGCCATGGCCACCAACAGGGCGGCCGTCAAGATCTTCTTCTGCATGCTTGAAATGATGTTCTGATAGCGCGACCACAAGGTACACCGATCGGCCGGTCCGTTCCGGGGCACCGTCCTGCGCACTCCATGGATCCCAACAAATGGAAAGGGACCTCCGCAGAGGTCCCTTTCACCGGTCGAATGGCCCTTGGTCAGCGGACCAAGGTGATGTGTCCGGTCTTCTCGAAGCTATCGCCGTTCAATCCCTTGCCGTTGAAGACGTAGTAGTACGTTCCGTCAGGCACGTCATTGGCCGGCTTCCAGATGGTGTTGTTGCCGTCACGCACGTTCCGGGTCTCATGCACCAGCATGCCCCAGCGGTTGAAGACCTTGAAGGAGAAGGTGTCGAAACCGCGGAAGTCGAGGAATGCGAAGGTGTCGTTCTCACCATCGCCGTTCGGGGAGAACACGTTGGGGATCTCCACGATCGGCTGGTCGAGCACGATCACCGTATCCACGAAGAGCCCCACGCAGCCGTTCACGCTCGTGCCCTGCAGGGTGACCACGTATACGCCGGGTCCTTGGAACGTGTAGTTCGGGAATTGATCGGTGGAACCGTCCCCGTTCCCGAAGTTCCATACGAAGGAGGTGACGTCGCTGGCCGAGGTGTTGTTGAAGTAGGGCGCGAAGGGGTACACACCCTCGTCGGGCTGCGGAATGAAGCTCACATCGGCCGGCGGATACCAACCCACGGTCACATCCGCGGTGCTCTCGCAACCGGAACCGGTCTCGCCCACCGTCACCGTGTAGGTGATCGGGCTGCTCGGCGGGGTCACGTTCGGGTTGGCCGAAGTGGCATCGTCCAGACCCACGGTCGGGCTCCAGCTGTACTCCAGGTCGTTCAGGTCCACACCACCGCAGTACACCAGGCGGATGTTCGGGCGATCACCGGAAGTGGTGATGAATCCCGTGTTGTCACACATGTTGGTGAAATCGTCGAAGTCCCACTGCACGGAGTTGAACGTCGTCGTCGTGTAGGTGTTCGGACAGTTCTGCGTGAAGCCCGGCAGGGCGATCATGTCGAAGCACACCTCGACCACCAGGTTCGATACCCCATCCCAGTTGAAGGAGACCGGCAGCGCGAACATGTTCCAGCCGGGAGCCACGTCCAGCGTATCCGCGGAGAACACCTCCGTGAGACCTTGCACGTAATTCTGACCGGTCATCTCGTCCAGGGTCGTGCAGCCCACCTTCACGCTGTAGTTCAGGTATTGGTCCGCCGCCGTCGCGGGGATCACGGTCACGTCAAAGCCCAGCTCGTTGATCTTGCCTCCGGCGAATCCCAGGGCCTGCAACTCGCTGGCCAGATAGAGCATCTGGACACGTCCGGACTTGTAGAAGTTGCCGAACACACTTGGCGGGAAGGTGCCCGTAGCGGGGGTCGCGTTGGTCCCATCACCCACGTCGCCCACCGAGAGCGGACCGCAGCAGGGACCGTCATAGAGCCCGCAGAACCCCGGCAGCGTGCAATCCAGGGTCACCTGGAACTGGGTGGTGCCTCCTTCGCAAACGAACTCATCGGACTGGGTCACCGAGATGTCCGGGTTGTAGCCTGGCGTTACGATCACCTGTAGCGTGGTGTCCTGCTTCACGCACCCATCAGGGCTGGTGATCTCCACCAGATACTCGAAGGTACCTGGCTGCACGTAGGTTCCCACGGGGTTCCCCAGCGTCGGGTTGCTCAGGTACAGGTCAGGGGTCCACTCGAACGTGTACCCTGGTTGGTTCGGGTTCAAGGTGGTGTTGAACTGCACCTGCTCCCCCAGGCACACCACGGTGTCGCTCTGGGTCACCTGGAAGGTGAAGTCGGGTACCACGAACACGGTGACGGTGTCGCCGTTGATGCACGAGCCGGTCAGGTCACTGGTCACGATGTAGGTCGTGGTGTTGTCCGGGTCGGCGATCGGGTTCTCACAGGGGTTGCAGGTGAAGTTGACACCCACCTGGATGGGATCGCCGCTGAGCACCGACCAGGTGAACTGGGTGCCGCCCTCGGCGTTCAGTTGCGCCACCTGGTCTCCACAGATGGTCTGATCAGGACCGGCCGAGGTACGTTCCAACACGTTCACCGAGTACACGAACGTGTTGAAACCCACGATCGGACAGGCGTTGTCGCTCACCGTCACGATGAACGGGAAGAAGCCGGAAGTCCCGGGAGTGGCCTCCCAACAGACCGTGACCGTGATGGGGTTCGTACCCGTGTAGCTGAAGGTGGCACCAGGAAGGTTCTGTACCACGTTCGAGACCGCGTTCAAGGTGTCGCCCGCATCGGGGTCCAGGTAGGTCATCTCGAAGCAGAACCCATCCGATTCACACAGTTCCACCGAATAGGGGCCCGTCTGGACCGCACCATTCCCCTGGAAGTTGGAGATCTCGCCTTGGTTGGGATCCAATGGCTGGTTCGTGCAGGGGTAACCCACGAACTGCATGTCCCGCATCACGGTCCCGATGGGCTCGGGGGGTGAAACGTCCGTGTCCCACTGCGTGATCTCCATGACCACCACCCAGTTGCCCTGCTGGTTCAGGGTGAAGGTCACCAGACCGGTCACCGGATCCCAGGTCAGGCCGGTGATGGGCTCGTTGGGGGTGTAAGGGAACACATAGGCGAGCGGGTTTCCCCCAGCTTCCATGGCGGAGATCAGCTGGTAGGAAAGCGAATCCCCATCCACATCGAATCCGCCGTAGCTGTAGGACACGGTGGTGCCCAGGCAGACATAGGGAATGGGCTCGTTGGTGAACTGGGGGGAGTTGTCGCAGGGAGAGAGCGCATTGTTCAGGGTTCCCTCGATGTAGGTGTCCTGAAGGTCCGGGTTCGTGAGGTTCTGAATGGCATTGTTCCGGCAGCAGAGGCTCCAGCTCAGCGTCCACGTGTCGCAGGCCTCCAGGTCCACGATGGCGGTGTACACGTACATCTCGATGCCGGGCAAAAAGCCCCCGTTGCAGGTGCTGTTGCCGATATCCTGGGCACAGAGCTGCGACACCTCGACGGCCGGAGCCGCCGTCACCTGAAAGGAGAAGTTGTCGCACGGGCTGTTGGCGAATACGGTCTCGGTGGTACTGACATCGATCCCCGCACAATCCCGGTAGAGGATCAGGGTGACCTCGTAGGAATCGCCACCGAGGCATTCCCAAAGGAGCTCTCCACCGGAAATGTGGGAGGCGGACGCCGAGAACGTCAGGGACGCTGCGGCCAGCAGACTGAGTAGGCTACGCTTCATGGATGGTAACTGTGAGCGGTCGAAGATAAGCTTCCTGCCCAACAAGACCCGGTCCGGGCCAACGGGGCGTTCGGAACCATGACGCGGGCCATGCCAACGGGGTTGTCCGGAGCCGGAAAGACCTCAGGTACAGGCCTACCTTTGCGGACATGCGTTGGTCGCCATTCGGCCTTGTCCCGTGGGCCCTGCTCACCCTGGCGGTCTCCCCGCTGTCCGCTCAGCCCGACACCCTGTTCGTCGCCTCGGGGGATTCCGTGTACCGCTATCCGGTGGAGTACGAGCCGATCCTTCAGACCGAACAGTTCAAAAGGCGGGGGTGGTATGCCTTCGACAGCACGCGCACGGCCGTGACCCTCGATTACAAACGAGGCCGGCCGAGCGGTGTGTACAGGGCCTACTATCCGGACGGCAAACCCCTCGTGTTCGCCGTTTACGGCTGGGGCAGCCTGCACGGGGACTGGACGGAGTACGATGAGTTCGGGAGAGTGGTGGTCAAGGGCCAGTACAGGGACGGCCAGCGATCGGGCACGTGGGCCTTCCGCGATCAGGGCATCGTAGGACATTATAAGGACGGCCTGAAGCATGGCAAGTGGAAATACTACGACCGGAACGACCGGCTGATCCGTGTGGAGAAATACCGCCAGGGCGAGCTCCTGCCTGGGCATACCTACCGGATGGGGCCTCGCTGACCTTAACGTTCGTTAACGACCCGTGGCAACCCATCGGGCCGCCCTTGCGTTAACTTGTCATCCTTTCCAGTTGACCATGCGCATGTTCCTTACACGGGGCCTTTCGGCCCTGCTCCTGATCGTCTTTCACGTGAACGCCCGGGGCCAGGGTCCCGAACAGACCACCACGGGCAAGCTGGACGCGCTGCTCTACCACATCGACCGGATGTACGTGGACAGCGTGGATGATGGGAAACTGGTGGAGCGTGCCATCGTGAGCATGCTGGAAGAGCTGGACCCCCACTCCATCTATATCCCCAAGGAGGAGCTGCAGCAGGTGAACGAGCCCTTGAAGGGCAATTTCGAGGGGGTCGGCATCCAATTCAACATCATCCGCGATACCATCTATGTCGTGGACGCGATCGCCGGAGGCCCCTCCGAGCGCCTCGGCATCCGGGCCGGCGACCGGATCGTACGGATCGAGGACGAGGTCGTGGCGGGGGTCGGGTTCCGGAATTCGGACGTGATGGACCGACTGCGCGGTCGCAAAGGCACCAAGGTGCAGGTGGGCATACTCCGCCGGGGCACACGGGACCTTCTGGATTTCACCATCACCCGGGACAAGATCCCCATCCACAGCGTGGAAGCCAGCTACATGGCCTCCCCGCGCATCGGCTACCTGAAGGTCAGCCGGTTCAGCGCCACCACGATGAAGGAATTCCGGGAAGCGCTCGCCGAGCTGCGCAGGTCCGGCATGCAGGACCTGATCCTGGACCTTCAGGGCAATGGCGGTGGTTACCTGCGCACGGCCGTGGAGATGGCGGACGAGTTCCTGGGGGAACGGCAGCTGATCGTGTATACCGAAGGACGGTCCTCACCGAGGGACAACACCTACGCCACGGCTGCGGGCGGATTTGAGCAGGGCCGGTTGGTCGTGCTGATCGACGAGGGTTCCGCATCGGCCTCCGAGATCGTAACGGGCGCCGTGCAGGATTGGGACCGCGGCGTGGTGATCGGTCGCCGATCCTTCGGCAAGGGTCTCGTGCAGCGTCCCGTGATGCTTCCCGATGGCTCCGCCGTGCGGCTGACGGTCTCGAGGTACTACACCCCTTCCGGCCGTTGCATCCAGAAACCCTATGACGAGGGGGTCGAGGCCTACCGCAAGGAGCGTGTCGAGCGCCTGAGCAAAGGGGAGCTGACCTCCGCGGACAGCATCCACCCGATCGACACGATGCGCTACTACACCATGAACAAGCGCATCGTCTATGGCGGAGGTGGCGTGATGCCCGACCTGTTCGTGCCCCTGGACACCTCACAGAGCTCGCCGCTCTTCAGTGCCCTGGTCAGGCGTGGCGTGTTGAACACCACCGCCATCTCCTTCGTGGACGCCCACCGGCAGCGACTCCTGGGTTCGTACCCGGAGGTCTCGAGCTTCCAGCAGGATTTCCAGGTGGAAGGCGAGCTGTACGACCTGCTGTGGTCGGAAGCGTCCAAGGAAGGTGTGGAACGATCGGAAGCCGACCTCGAACGGTCGCGAGAGCTCATCGAACTTCGCCTTAAGGCCTTGATCGCCAGGGACCTATGGAACACCTCGGCCTACTGGCAGGTGATCAATCCCACCAATCCGGTGGACCACAGCTTCCAGCGAGCCATCGAAGCGCTCTCGGACGACACCTTCGAGCGCCTTGGACTGGCCGAACGCCGTTGATGCTGTTAATGGATCGTTAACGAGTCGACGAAGGGCGGCCACCGGTGTATTTTCGCACCTCTCCAACGCAACTGAAAAACCTGTCGCTATGAAAGAGACGATCAAGATCGCACTGCTGGCGATCATCGCCGTGACGCTCATCGTGCAAACGGTGGGGCAACGAGGTGGAAGTGCCTCGTCCGACACCATGTCCTCCTCGGTAGCAGCCACCCCTGCTGCTTCCAAGGCGCAGGCCGCCTCGCTCGCCGCGAAGGACGACAAGCCCTTCGACCCGCTCGCCAACCAGGCTGCCGAGCCGGTGGACAACACGCCGAAGACGGTGATGAACTTCAAGAACATGGACCATGATTTCGGAACCATCCTGCAGGACTCCGAGAACAAGCATGTGTTCGAGTTCACCAACTCCGGCAAGGAGCCGTTGATCATCGAGAGCGCCAAGGGTTCCTGCGGGTGTACCGTACCGAACTACCCCAAGGAGCCCATTCCCCCCGGCGGCACGGGCCAGATCGAGGTGGTGTACAAGCCCGGCAAGCAGGAGAACCTCCAGAACAAGACGGTCACCGTGGTGGCCAACACCGAGCCCAAGCAGACCACGTTGCGCATCAAGGCCAACGTGCAGAAAGTGGGCTGATACGCCTTACCGACGCTTTGAAGGCCCCGGCATCGCCGGGGCTTTCTCGTTCAGGCCGGGGCCGTCAGGCGCCGGCGACCCGATCGATCGCGGCAGCCAGCTCCCGGTCCTTGTCCGTGACCTTTCCACCGGCATCGTGGGTGGACAAACGCACCGTCACCTTGTTGTACACGTTGGTCCATTCCGGATGGTGGGCCATGGCCTCGGCCTCGAAGGCCACCCGCGCCATGAACGCGAAGGCCTCCTTGAAGTCGGCGAAGGTGAACGTGCGTTCAAGCGCCTTGTCGGTCTCTTTCCAGCTGCTCATCGGTGGATCGGCAGTTCAATGGTGCGCATGGCCTCGGCATCGCTCTGCAGCTCCATCTCGGCCACCAGGTGCCCGGCCCCCGCGAACTTGTCGATGATGAACAAGACGTAGCGGATGTCCACCGCGATGTTCCTGCATTTGGCCGGGTCGAAGAGGATGTCGCTCATGGTGCTCTCCCACGAGCGGTCGAAGTTCAGCCCGATGAGCCTGCCCCGGCCATCCAGCACCGGGCTTCCGGAGTTGCCGCCCGTGGTGTGCAGCGAGGCGGTGAAGCAGACGGGCATGGTGCCCTCCTCCCCATAGGGCCCGAAGTCCTTGGCGGCATGCAGTTCGAGCAGGCGCGCCGGCACGTCGAACTCGGGATCGCCGGGCACGTGCTTGTCCACCACCCCGTCCAGCGTGGTGAACGGCAGGTAGGTGACGGCATCCCTGGGCTTGGAACCTTCCACCCGGCCATAGGACAGGCGGAGCGTGCTGTTCGCATCGGGCCAGAACACGCGTTCCGGGAACAGCGAGGAGAGACCCTCCACGTAGGTGCGCATCGCCACTTCCTGCTCCCCCCCCAGCCTTTCGTACTCGGGACGCACCCGCTCCAGGTAGGCGGTGAAACAGGAGCGGGCCGCCGTGTATGCGGGATCCGCGGCCACCAGCTTCGCGGCACGCTTGTTCCAACCGTCCAGCAGGTCCATCACGTCCTCCTCTGAAGCCAACAGGGTCTCCTCGTAGAGCGCGTCCACATAGGCATCGGTGTCACCCTTGAAGCGGGACTGCACCGTGCTCAGGAACTCCGGCGCCAACTCCGGAGCAATGGCCTCGCGGAAAAGCGGAAGGAGCGCCTTGAACACGCGACGGTCCACATCCCTGTCATAGTCCTTGAAGTGGGCCTGCGCCCCTTTGCGCAGTTTTTCCAGTTCCGCATCAAGCTTGCCGTCCTCCTCCAATTGCTCCCAGTCCTCGGCCACCTGCCGGAACCGCTCGGCGAACCGCAGCACCTCCGGGCCGTAGTAGACGAACTCGACGAACAGGTCGCGGGCATCGGAATACGGTGCGACCTCCCGCTGGATGCCTTCGAGACCAGCGAGCACTTCTTGGAAGCGATCCACCCCGGCGCTGTCGGCCCGGCGTTGGTATTCCTGCTCCAGTGCCCGTTTCTGGTCCAAGGCGTCCAGTTCCTTCAGGCCCCGGAGCTCGCCGATCCACTTCTTGTAGGCGTTGCTGATCCGCGACTGCTTGGCGGCGTACTGGATGCGCGTGCGATCATCGGAGCGCATGGCCTGATCGATCACCGCCAGGCTGGCCTTGCGCATGCGTATGCGCAAGGGGTCCTGGCGCTCCATGATGTGCCGGACCTCGTAGGAGCTCAGGTAGCGCTGGGTGCGCCCCGGGAAACCGAAGATCATGGCGAAGTCACCCTCCTTCACCCCGTCCAGGGCGATGGGCAGGCTGTGCCTGGGACGGAAGGGAACATTGGTCGGAGCAGGATCGGCGGGCAGGTTGTCGGGCCCTGCGTAGATGCGGAACAGGGAGAAATCGCCCGTGTGGCGCGGCCACATCCAGTTGTCGGTATCCCCACCGAACTTCCCGATGCCGCTGGGCGGGGCCCCCACCAACCGGACGTCCCGATAGGTCTCGGTGACGATGAGCAGGTAGCTGTTCCCGTAGTTGAACGCCCGGATGACCGCGTTCAAATGCCCTTCGGCCGTGGCTTCGGCCACCAGTCCTTCCGCGACCTCCGCCAGGGCCGACTCCCGCGCCGCCTCGTCCGAGGCACCCGCGATGGCCTCCATCATCCGGGAGGTCACGTCCTCCATGCGGACCACGAAGGTGGCCGTCAACCCCTCGTTCATCAGTTCCGCCGCGCGATCGCCGGCCCAGAAGCCGTTCTTCAGGTGGTCGTGCTCCAGGGAGCTGTGCGATTGGATGGCGCCGAAGCCGCAATGGTGGTTCGTGAGGATCAGGCCTTCCTTCGAGATCACCTCCGCCGTGCAGCCTCCTCCGAAGAGCACGATGGCGTCCTTCAGGCTGCCCTGGTTCACCGAGTAGATGTCCTCGGCGGTGAGTTGTAGGCCCATGGCCTGCATGTCATCCTCGATGCTGGCGAGCACGGTGGGCAGCCACATGCCCTCCTTGGCCTGGAGGGTCAGGGAAAGGGGCAGGATCAGGGCGAGGAGAGCGGTCCTTTTCATCATACCGGATAGGGTCCCGCGCAAGATAGGCCTGTCCGTGGTTCACGAGGCCGGAGCCTCCACGGCAGGTGCATCGGGTGATGGAC
>ERZ795048.547-NODE-547-length-38873-cov-16.604385_pt1 | contig 38873 bp, 33 predicted proteins | sample MGYA00375132_ERZ795048 | MGnify/ENA primary metagenome ERZ795048 (study PRJEB30177, sample SAMN05720225) | activated sludge metagenome | isolation source: Anaerobic digester | place: Hong Kong | collected 2014-12-17 ...
ATTCTGATCGGCGGCAGGGCCCACACCTTAGACCAGATCCACCAGGTGGGTGCGCTGGGATATCCGTTTGCTGAGATCTCTCTCCTGGAGCCATCTCAGGTGGAAGCTCAGCTCAAGGAAATGGCGAGATTAAAGACCGTCTATGAAATGTCCTATATCGCGCATTATCCCAATGAGGGCAATCCATTTGATGTAAAGACCCTCAAGGAGCAGTTCGTTCCGAAGATGAAACAGCTCTTGGATCTTACCCATGCGCTTGATATACACAAGGGCACCATACATTTCTGGATCGATTCCAGATGGGCCGCGCCAGGGGTGGTCTCTGACAAGATCGAGCTGTTAAAGGATATGGTGGCCTATGCCGGCCAAAGGGATATTGTCTTGTGTATCGAGAACTTGACCGAGCGATACGACAGCTTTATGAGGGCCTTTGACGCGATCGAGGATTTGAGGATGACACTGGATATCGGTCATGCCCAGCTCCTGGCGAGCGAGAACACCTCCTTCAAGTTTATCGAGCATGTGTTTGAAAAAATTGAACATGTGCATGTCCACGACAACTTCGGGGGGAAAAGTGTCAAGGATGATCTCCATCTTGCCCTGGGCGAAGGGATCATCGATTATCCGGCGATCTTCACCTCCCTGAGGGAAAAGGGATATGGCTCAACCATAACCATGGAGGTTAAACCTCCTGATATGAAGCAGACGAAAGAGGCCATTGAACGCTATATCAAATAGCTCCGGGACTATTCTGTCGTGTTCCTTGACTAATTTTCACCCCAGGGTTAAGTAAATATCCATGGTGTGTATTTCTCCTGAATGGGTAATTAAAGGGCATATTGACCGGAATATCCTGCCTGAACTGAAATTTACCCCCATATTCAGGGCGCTCATGCGTCTGCGGGGAATGGAAAGTCACGATGACATCATGAAGTTCCTCTCGCCCAATCTGGGCCAGCTGAAAGATCCACGGAAGATGAAAGGTATGGAGGAGGCCTGCAAAAGGATCGCCGAAGCCATAGAATACAAGGAGGCAATCGGCGTATTCACCGATTATGATGTAGACGGTGTATGCTCTGCCGCTCTGCTGTACAGATTCCTTGTGAGTGTCGGCGGTGAACCGCCTGCCGTGTTTATACCTGACAGGACAACCGACGGGTATGGTCTCAACATGCGGGGCATAGATGAACTGCACATGCAGGGGGTACGCTTGTTGATCACCGCAGACTGCGGTGTCACCGCTTATGAAGAGGTAAACCATGCGAAGAGCCTGGGGATGGATGTTATCATTACCGATCATCATGAGATGGGAGATGATACCCCTGATGCTCTCTCCGTGATCAATCCGAAGCAGGTGGGATGTCCCTTCTGCGGCGAAGATCTGTGCGGGGCGGGAGTCGTCTTCCACCTCATTGTAGCTCTGAGATCCCTCCTAAGGGAACAGGGAATGAGAGATCTTCCCAATCTCAGAGAAGAGCTTGATCTTGTGGCCATGGCAACAGTTGCGGACGTTGTTTCCCTCTCGGGCATCAACAGGATTCTGGTCAAGGAGGGACTGAACGTTCTTAATTCTACCGGCAGGGTGGGGATCTCTGCGCTGGCAAAGGTTTCGGGAATCAATCGGGAGCTTTTCTCTCGCGATATCGGTTTTATCCTGGGTCCGAGGATCAATGCCGCCGGGAGAATCTCTGATGCACGAAAGGCATTTGATCTGTTGACTACCCAGGATGAGAAGAGGGCTGTGTGCCTGGCGCAAGAGCTCAACGAACTCAACAGGCACCGGCAGATTCAGGAACAGAAGGTGTTGAGAGAAGCTTTGCTCATGCTGGAAAGCGGTTCTTATCTCGGGAATGTGATCGTGGTGGCGGGAACAGGCTGGCATCCCGGTGTTATCGGGATTGTCGCCTCGCGATTGGCCTCAATTTTTTCCCGTCCCGCCATTGTCATTTCCATTCAGGATGGTGTGGGTATGGGCTCGGGGAGGTCTATTCCCGGGGTGGATCTGCATGCAGCTCTCTCAAGCGTCGCACAGTTCCTCAATGGCTTCGGGGGACACAAGATGGCTATCGGTCTGAACATAGACGAGGATAAGATCCTGGCGTTCGCCGGTGCTCTCGGGGAGATGGTGGCTATCCCCTCAGAGCAGGCAGAGAGTTATGAGGTGGATCTGAAGATATCCCCGTTTGATATCACCCCGATGCTGCTGGATGAACTGGAGATGTTAGGCCCATTCGGGGAAGGAAATCCCGAACCCGTGTTCATGATCCCCTCTATGGAAGTAGTAGGGAAGAAGAGGTACTCCAAGGGCCAGTTCAAGCTCTTCCTGAGACATTCAGACAGGGTGTTTCACACTATGAGATGCAATATTGATCTGGATACCAAAGAACTGTCCCGCTTCGTGGATGTTGCCTTTACTCCGGTGAAGATGCGCGGCGGCGGGCATTACTATCTGTATCTAGCCTTGAAAGCCATATCTCCTGTTTAGCGAACTGGTCTGCAATGTCCTTCTGCTCTTGAATATAGGTTTTGATTTCCTGCGGGATAAAAGTGCCTTTGGTAATTCTTGGGTTCCCCACCAGGATGAGCCCGAGTACGCTCAACACTAAAAGGACGAATACCGAAGCCCGTTTGATGTGTCCGAAGAAAACCTTGCGGGCAATGGATGAATCACGATTTTCTTTCGTGCCCTGCGGGAATACCTCCACAAGGCCGGCACTGATCAGCTTCACAATCGAGCTCAATGCCTCAACAGGCGGTTCAAGGGATTCCCTCACGATATTCTCGATGGTCTTGAGCTCATCGATGAGATCGAACACCTGCATGTCGACTTCTGAAAGATCGTTCTTGCGTACAATTTCCTGGGTCAGGGGCATTATTGTCACAGGGCAGTAATCCACCGGGGGGATCTTCTGTTTGATAAGCGGCCATTCATCGATAACGCGCAGCGTATTGAGAATAACCCCTTCGCTCTGTATATGGCAGGAGAGCATGTTCTCGGTGTTTACATCCCAGTCTTCGAACCGGTATCCCCCCTCTTTCCATTGAAAGATCTCAAGAAGAATATCTTTTATAACCACATTTGTGGCCTTATCCAGGAAGTTTTTTTTCAACTTTCCCTGGGATATGAGAATGTCATCCCAGGTGTTTGACTTCTTTTCATTGTCAAAGGCCATTTTTAACTGTTTTTCGTGAATGAAACCGCCTTTCATAAGGACTTCTGCCCGGGGATCCATTGTCCATTGATCCGATTGTATCCCCACGATCACGCCATCTTCAAAGGCGATTGACACGTTTGCTTTCGGCGAGGTGAGAACCAAGGTTCCGGTCTTCATCTGCTGGGATATGAGCTGGAAGATCTCTGTTACTCCAAAGCCTTTTAATGTTCCTAACAGAGCCATATCATACTCCGTACTTCACTGGAGGGGACTTGTAGGCTCTCCAGTATACAAGGGCTGCTATCATGACCCCGAATAATCTCATTAAACCGGTAAGGTCGTTCCCTGTCGGGATTATGGAATAGATAAACCGGCCTCCGGTGAGAAAAAGGATCAATGCAGCACTGAAGGCAAACATTCTCAGGATGCCTCTTGTGGTCCTGTTGCCTGCAAGCGATCCTAGTCCGGGAAGAATAAGTTCCAGTTTTGACGTGTTGAGGGTGTTGTTGATCCTGTACTGCTTGATCTCTTCAGCCTTGGTATGCAGGATGGAATTCATCTGCTTCTTCGCCTTTGTTTCGATCCAGTGGCATTGGAGGCACATGGGATAACCGGATTTTGACAAGGTGCCCGAGTAGTAGAGCTTCCCGCACCGGTTGCAGCGTTTCGTGAATTTTTCCTCGGGAAGGTGGCTTAAGAGAAAGAGGATCAGCAGTGCTGCAAGGCTGATGTATATCGCGCTACTCCTGGTGAAGATGCCGAATGCCATATGCCACAGGCTGTCCGCGACGTCTTTGAGCTGACCGGATTGTTTCATTTGCCTGCTCAGAAGCCTGGAGACCGGCACCGGTTCCATAATGAACCTGTTGTCCTGATTCTTTTCCTCATAATCCAAGAAATGCCTCACTTTTTTCGGATCGATACTGCTGGCCTTTTGAATGGCCCGTTCGGCATCATAGAGATTATAGGTGGTCTGGTAGAGCCTGCTTACGTTATAGTAATAAACAATGTTGTCCGGGTCGAGGGCGATGGCATTGTCAAAGGCCTTTGATGCCTCTGTAGTTCTCTCGACCCCCACCAGGGCTATACCCAGGTGATTGTAAAACCTGTAATTGTTCGGCTCGATATCGAGGCTGCGGCTGAGAAGGTTTACCGCTTCTGCATGATTGCCCTTTTTCATCTCAAGCAGGGCTTTTGTATTTAACGGCTCGGCATCGTCCGGATGTTTCTGCGTCCAGGATGCAATGGCAAGGGTGTCTTTGGTGGTACTGAGATGATGGTCTATGTTGAAGATTTCTCTGTTTACCTGTGTATGTGCATAGGTGATAAAACCTGCGCCTATATGGGAAATCCAGCTTGACATAAAGATGATGGAGATAAAGACAAAGGCAATGCGTTTTTCCGCCTTGTTCACATAACCCCAGAGTACTATGAACCACCACAGAACAAACCACAGCGGGCCTGCATCGAAGAAGATCGGAATCAGGAGGATGAGTGCCATCCAGAGCTTGAGTCCCAAGACGGGAAGGTCGTTGTTTGTACTGTTCTTGATGTCATGGAGAAGGTTCGGAGAATACTTGACCATGAGGCCGATTCCCATGAGAAACAATGTCAGTATCGTAGCAGTGATGACAAAAAAGTAACCATTGCCGAGCAGAGTCGATACGAATGGCCAGAATGCGGCAAGTTCTTTCAGGAATGATATGGATGAGATACCGGGTATCATAAAAGCCTCACAAATGCTCCTTATCCCTGTGGAACAAGACTATCCATCTTTATAGCCAAATCCATCATGTAAGTCCGTTCATCCCCTTCAATCTTTATGCGAATCGGTATGCTTATCGCATTTGCCGATATGATTTTTGCATTTTCCGTGCCTACGATCTGAATGCGCCCACCAAAGGGTACCTCACCACCTGCGGGGGGAGAATCTTCCCGATCCGGTAAGGATACTTCCGGCATGGTGGATTGAGGTACAGGCGGTTCAGCATACTCGGGTACAGTCTGTTCAATCTGGTATGAAGTCTGCTCCAGGGGAATTTTTGCCTGGGTGGACTCGGCGGGACGTTGTTGTTTCCCGCTCGTGCCCATTTCAATATGTTTGAGCACCATCTTGGTTATCTGCGTGAGTGTTTGCAGCACGCCTTCGCCGGTGGTTGCGACCGATTCGAAATACGGATACCCATCGGGATTGAGAATCTGGTTCATTTCCGCGACCGGGGTTGCATCGGGGAGGTCCCGTTTATTGTACTGCATCACCAGGGGCAGTGTTTTTGAACTCTTGCCATAGTAGTTGAGGTTTTCCTCCAGGTTAGCAAGGCTCTCGATATTTTCTTCCATTTTATCCCGTTGAGAGTCTGCCACGAATACAAGCCCGTCAACACCGGTAAGGACCGCCCGACGGGTTGAATTATAATAAACCTGCCCTGGAACCGTATAAAAGTGCAGCCTGGTCTTGAACCCGCGGATATTAGCGATCTCTATGGGAAGAAAATCGAAAAACAGCGTACGGTCTGCCTCTGTGGCAAGGGAAACGAGTTTGCCCTTCTGGTCTGGTTTTATGCTGGCATATATGGACTGGATATTTGTGGTCTTTCCACACACTGACGGCCCATAATATACGATCTTTGCTGATATTTCTTTCTTTGAATAATTGATAACTGCCATATTATCCTCCACCCGCCAGTCTTACGATCTCTATCTCTACATCTTTGAAATCTTTTTGTTCTTTCTGAATATCTCTGAATATCGACAGGGCACTCTGATTATCTCCAACGGCCTTGTAGGTCTGGGCTATCTCATAGAGTATCCCCACCTTCATATTGTTGGATGCCTCTTCCAGGGAAGCACCTTGCCTGAGAGATTTGAGCGACTCTTCAAACTGCCCTTTCTCCCGGTAGGTTATTCCGAGCATGATATGGGCATCAAAGAGTTTCTCCCCTGAGGAGATCACCTTTTTAAACGATTCGATGGCTTCATCTAAAAGTCCGGTCTCTCGATACGCGAGCCCCATGTTATACAAGAACAGAGGGTCGTCCTTACCTTCTTCGGATGCGGTCTCTTCAATCGCCTTGAATATTGAGTCAACGCCTGTATCGTCCACAAGGTTCTCAGCAGATGCATCGATATGGAGGTCTTCGATTTCCTTGTCGAGTTCGTCAGTCAGGTCATAGAAATCAGTCTCTTTCACCGCTGGTTGGGATGATGTTTTGGGAAGAGGATCCATCATGCCCGTTTCCCGCACGTCAAAAGACTGTGCCTTTTTATTCACGGTCTTATGGGAGGCGTCAAGCTCAGCCGCCTTTTGCATGAACATGGTGGCGTCTTCGCTCTCACCTCTCTTTTCCAGTATATCGGAGAGATTCACATACTGTGTTGCCGCCTCTCTGGAAAATCCCTGGACCTGATAGAGCTCTGCCAGTTTCTCGTGGGGCTTTTCCCATCCGGGATTGATCTTAATGGCCTGCTTGTACAGAGCAATGGCTTTTGGATAAAAGCCCTTGTCATTGTAGGTGTCTCCTAGTCGAACATAGATATCAGCTGCGTTTTCATGTTTATTCGCTTTCAGGTAGAGATCACCCAGTTTTTTCAGGAGAACCGGGTCATCAGGCCTCTTTTCCAGAGCGCCTTCACACGTTCGGATCTCTTTAGACGCCTTTTTCTTGCCAAAGAGATTGTCGAGCAGGCTCATTGTAGGACACCTTTCATCGTAGGTTATATCCCCCTTCTACTCCCCATCTTATCTTTAATATATGGTTCATCGGTGCTCTGATATACAAACTTTAACGCTATTATCCAATATAAAAAACTGCCTGGTAAGCCCCCGGGAGGGTTTCCCTATCTACTTGACAAATTATATAAGCTGCGCATTTATTATGTGTGGAGAAGCTGTTGAAAAGGGGTATTGTATGGAATTTGTCCATCCGGCTCTCAATGAAGAAGTCAATGCTATCGGCGGGCATTACATGTTTACCAGAGAGGATCTTCTGGCCCACCCTGCCGGCGATATACTGTATCTCGTGGGATACGCTGCAACCGATACCTCCTGCTGCGGTCTCAGTGGATGCGGGTATGCAATCGTTCCCGGTCATGTAACCTCCCTGCGGTTTCGTTTGAATGAGGACAACCGGTACATCTCTGCCACAATACCGGTGGATGAACGATTTTATGCAGAAGTGACCAATGCAATCCGCCTCAAAGAGGGTATTAATCAGGTTCACTTCCTGCTTGCCTCCGGTGGAAAAAAGATAGTGTATTAGGTTGATCGAGGTCTTGCACACAAAAAGCAGAGCCGAATATTCTGATCCGCCCGGCGGCTTGTCCTCACGGTATGAAAGATGTACGAAATAAGAGAACAAAGCCCATGCCAGCGGTGTAGTACAAGAGTTGACGCACCTGTCCGGTTTGGATGAACATAAACATGTGAGGGACATGTGGAAGGGTCGTCGCATGAAGTGTACTGCACGTGAAGACTGATTGAAGGGATAGAGTGAACACAGACACTATTGATCAGGAATTGGAAGGTACGCTTGAAAGGATTGTCTACAGGGATGATCATTCCGGCTGGAGCGTCCTGAAACTTCTTGTGCAACAACCAGATAATATCATTACAGCAATCGGGACCTTTGTCGGTGTGCAACCGGGTGAGAGGCTCCGGATTCGGGGGAAATGGACTGACAACCCGGAATACGGGAGACAGTTCTCCATGGACTCATACGTGAGCCTTTCTCCCAAAACGCTTGCCGGGATTGAATTATACCTCGCATCGGGATTGATTGACGGGATCGGGAACGAGATGTCACGGCGTCTTGTGAGCGCATTCGGTCTCGATGTCCTTGATATCATTGAAAACAGTCCGGACCGTCTGCGGGAAGTGCCCGGCATCGGGAAGGTGAGGGCGCGCAGGATAGCCACGGCATGGAGCAGGCACAGGGAGATCAGGGATATCATGATCTTTCTGCAGTCACACGGCATTTCCGCCGGTTATGCACTCAAGATCCTCAAAGTGTATGGAAAGAAGGCCCTTGCTATCCTGCAGGAGAATCCGTATCGCCTCTGCTTCGATATCTTTGGTATCGGTTTCAAGACAGCAGACAGGATCGCTTGTCAGCTCGGTGTCGATCCTCAGTCCCCCCAGCGTGCTCAGGCCGGTATCTACTATGTCTTAGGGAATCTCTCGGAGAAAGGACATGTATGTTATCCGTACCGGGCCCTTGTTAAGGAGACGGAAGATATCCTGTCGATACCCAGGACGATCATACAGGACGCCCTTGAAATGTTGAGCATTGAAGGGCATGTTGTGATTGAGGAACACGGTCCGGACCGGCTCGTTTATCTCAGAAGCCTCCATGATGCCGAAACCGGGGTCGCGTCTTCTTTGAAGCGTCTGCTGGAGGAGGATGCACGAGATTTCTCCATAGACACTGCAAAAGCTCTTTCATGGTTCGAGTCAGGGTATCATATCATGCTGGCCCCGGAGCAGAAAGATGCCATTGCCAGCGCTATAGCCAATAAGGTGCTGGTTATAACCGGCGGACCGGGTACTGGCAAGACGACGCTGATCAAGGGAATAATCAAGATATTCAAGACAAAAGGAGCAAAGGTACATCTGTGTGCCCCAACCGGCAGGGCTGCAAAACGGATGAGCGAAGCGACCGGATACAAAGCAAAAACCATACACCGTCTGTTCGAACTCACCCCCTCCACCCTGTCGGAAGAGCATGGCCTAGAGTATGAGCTCAAAACGGACGTGCTCATCATAGACGAGACGTCCATGATGGATATTGTGCTCTTTCATTATGTGTTGAGCCGTCTGCCCCTTCATGCGCGGCTCATTCTGGTGGGGGATGCCGATCAACTCCCCTCCGTGGGGCCGGGGAATGTGCTTCTCGACATAATCAGGTCTGGAAAGGTCAAGAGCATACGCCTTGAGAAGATATTTCGACAGGCAAAGAAAAGCCTGATCGTGGTAAATGCACACCGGGTGAATAATGGACTCATGCCGTACCTCAAGGGTACACAGGCAGACCAGGACTATTTCTTCATCGCCCGGGACAGTGCTCAAGATGCCCTTGAGGTCGTCAAGGAACTGGTATCTCAGAGGATTCCCGACCGGTTCGGATTCGATCCGTTCACCGAGATCCAGGTTCTCTCCCCCATGCATCGGGGAATCCTGGGTGTTGCGAATCTCAATTATGAGCTGCAGCTGCTCCTCAATTCCTCCAGAAAAGGGCTTGTTAGAGGCGCTGTCAATCTGTGTGAAGGGGACAGGGTGATGCAGATCCGCAATAATTACGATCTCGGCGTGTTCAATGGAGACATGGGAAGAATCGAGCGCATTGATTCTGCGGGCAAAGTCCTCGATGTTGACTTCGATGGTACTCTCATCCGGTATGAACGTGAGGACCTCGATGAGCTTATGCTCGCATATGCCTGTTCAATCCATAAGTCACAGGGCAACGAGTATCCCGCCGTGGTCATCGTACTGCATACGCAACACTATATCATGCTCCAGAGAAATCTGTTATATACTGCAATAACGAGAGGAAAATCATTGGTGGCCGTGGTGGGAAATACAAAAGCGGTTGCTATTGCAACTGCCAACCTGACAAAGGGCCAGCGATATACCATTCTTACTGATCGGCTCAAGCAATAGCATTGCGGGGGGAAGGACAAGTATCATCCGAGAGGATAAAGAGGAATCAGTGGTTATGCAGAATCAAAAAGATTCCGTCGCCATCCCAGAGGGCAACGGCGATCTCCTGGTAATTCAAGATTTACACACCCATTTCTTTACCCCGGATGGCGTGGTACGGGCCATTGATGGTGTGGACCTGCGGCTCAAGAAGGGACGAACGCTGGGGTTGGTGGGTGAATCAGGCTGTGGCAAGACCGTCCTTGCATTGTCTATCCTGCAGCTGATCCCGGATCCCCCGGGCAGGATTGTCAAGGGTCGCATCATCTTTGAAGGGACGGACCTGTTAAAACTCGACGCACAGGCGATCCGGGATATCCGTGGTAATAAGATATCAATGATATTTCAGGAGCCCATGACCTCCTTAAATCCCGTGTTCACCATAGGTGATCAGATTGCCGAGGTGGTATTGCTTCACCAGCGTCATAGGGCATCAACCAAGGAACAGGCAAAAGGCATTGCCGTAGACATGCTGAAAATGGTCGGGATTCCCTCGCCGGACAAGAGGATCAACGATTATCCCCACCAGTTAAGCGGCGGTATGTGTCAGCGTGTCATGATTGCCATGGCTCTCGCGTGCAGGCCGTCTCTCATGATAGCCGATGAGCCCACCACTGCACTGGATGTGACCACCCAGGCGCAGATCCTGTGTCTCATGAAAGATCTCAAGGATGAGATAGACACCTCCATCCTCATGGTGACCCACGATCTGGGCGTGGTGGCACAGTCATGCCAGGAGGTGGCCGTCATGTACACGGGCAATATCGTGGAGTATGCGTCTGTGGAGGAGATCTTTTCCGCACCTCTCCATCCCTATACAAAAGGGCTCATGAGGGCAATTCCTAAAGTCGGGGCGCGGCAGAGGGGGGAGTTCCTTCAGGCGATAGCCGGTAATGTGCCTACCTTGAAGGACATGCCCAAAGGGTGCACATTCAATACCAGGTGTCCCGAGGTCATGGATATCTGCCGCAGTGAGTACCCTCCCGTATTCCGCCCGAAGGTAGATCATACCGTGCGGTGTTGGAGGTATGTGAACTGATGGAAAAGCTCCTGGAGGTCAGAGGTCTGAAAAAGACCTTTACGATTAGATCAGGTATTTTCAGGAAGACAACCGGATATGTGAATGCCGTTGACTCTGTTGACCTCGACGTCTTCCCGGACGAGACCCTGGGCCTCGTGGGAGAATCCGGCTGTGGGAAAACAACGCTGGCCAAGATTATCCTTGCGTTGGAAAAACCGGATGCGGGCAGGGTTATCTTTGACGGTGTGGATATCCACGAGGCACGAGGGCAGTCTCTCACCCACATACGCAGGGGCATCCAGGTAATATTTCAGGATCCTTTCGGTTCTCTGAACCCGAGGAAAAGGATATCCTCGATTGTTACCGAGCCCATGATCATCCATAAGGTCGGCTCAAAATCCCAGAGATACGAACGGGCTGTTGAGCTTATGAATCTGGTGGGGCTCAGTCCTGATATGCTCGGCAGGTACCCCCATGAATTCTCCGGGGGTCAGCGCCAGCGGATCTGCATAGCCCGGGCACTGGCCGTTAATCCCAGACTTCTGCTCTGCGATGAGCCGGTATCCGCCCTGGATGTCTCGATACAGGCGCAGGTGATAAATCTCCTGGTAAAGCTCCAGTCAGAGCTCTCTCTATCCTATATATTTATCTCTCATGATCTCTCGGTGGTCGGCTACATTTCGCACCGCATCGCCGTAATGTACCGGGGGCAGATCGTGGAACTTGCAGATTCAGCCGCTTTGTTTGAGAGTCCTTTACACCCGTATACCCGCTGTCTGATGGATGCGGTTCCCGAGCCTGTACCGGGCAAGGAAAAGGGTTCTGTCCGCTCCGGGTGGGAAAACAGCGGAGATACCCCTTCCCCGCACGGGTGCTCTTTCAGCAGCGGATGTCCGCACAAAGAAGACAGGTGCCTGAAGGAAAAGCCCTCTCTTGTGGAAAAAAAGCCGCGGCACTGGGTTGCGTGCCATATGCATCAATAAATCAGCTGGTGCTTACAAAGGACTTGACATATGTGGTGAGCGTAGCTAATAACAATCACCTCGGAAAAGCGATAAAAGGAGGAACATACATATATGGCCAATCATCCCTCGGCCCTGAAGAGACAGAGACAGGACAAGAAGAGAAGAATCAGAAACAAGAGCTATCGGTCTACCATCAATACCTCTGTTAAAAAGATATTCTCATCTGTTGATGAAAAAGATATCGATGGAGCACAGCAGTATTACAAGCAGGCCGTTGCCGGTTTGGACAGCGCGGTAAATAAGGGAATTCTGCATAGAAAAACTGCATCAAGAAGGATATCACGTCTGACGAAGAGGGTGAATGCTCTGTCTTCGTAGTACAGGTGTTCTTTAAAGGCGGCCAGCCTGCCGATTCCTATCTTGAATAGTATATTGTGTAATCGCTTCACACAGGGCAACCCAGATCTGGAATGATCGGCCTGATTTCAGGCTCTGTTCCAGGGCACGTATTTCTCTCAGCAGCCCCATGAGCTGGGATGCCCTCCACAGTGATTTACGAGAAGAGATCTTTTTTTCCACAAAGGGATGTACCCCTGTCTTTTTCCCCTGTCTTGCGAACAGTATCTGATAATGTTGAACAGCGGCATTCTCGATCCGAGATATGATCTCCAGTTCCTGAACCCCCGAGGTCTCAAGCTCGTGCAGTCTGAAGATGGCATCCTTTTTCCTGTCGAAGAGAGAATCCATGAATGAGAATATCGATGGTTCGTGTGAACGCATGACGAGGTATTCCACGTCCTGTAAGGTGATCGTTTCCCGCTCTCCCGCATATAAAGAGAGCTTTTCAATCTCGGTGGCGATAAACCATGTGTTTGACCCTGTGATGTCTGCAAGGAGAAACGCGGCGTCCTTGTCCATTTTCTTGCTGTAGAGTTTTGCCCTCTGTTGAATCCAGTCGATGAGACCGGCCCCTTTGAGGGGATCAAACCGCAGAACATGTACGGTTTTTGTCAGGTGCTTGGAGATTGTCTTATCTTCTTTCTGTCCTTCTATGGTCATGATGAGGGTGGTGAAGTCCGAGGGATTCTCAGCATAGCCAAGAATCGGCTCTATGTTTTTTGCACTGAGTTTGTGTACGTTCCTCACCACGATCAGTCTTCTCTCCGAGAGGAACGGCATCGTGTTGCACAGCGCCACAATCTCCTCGGCATGTAATCCCTCATCAGCATTGAAGGCGGCATAGTTCATGGAAGCGTTTTCGCCCAGAGAGCCCCGTATGGATGAAAGCTGCTCTTCAATGAGGAAGGTCTCCTGACCTACGAACAGGTATACGCTCTTTAATGGATGATGTGTGTGGTGAATGCTCATAGGCTAAGGGACGCGATGGCCCGGGTGATCTGAAGGGATACCTCCGAGCAGGCCTCGTCGAGTGCATCTTCGGGCTGGCCTCCCTCAGAGTATGTCCCTTCGTCGGAAAATGTCGCATTCCACACCTTTTTCCCCTGGGTATCCATCAGGGTGGCTGAAACGGATATTATGAGCCGGTAGCGGTCAGTGGAGGACAGCGAGGAGGATGTTATGGTCTGACTCGACGCAGAGACAAGCGTACATTGGAGTACATGGTGATCACCCGTCGATTCCAGCATGCCCATTGATGACAAGGCTCGCTCGAGGCTGGCGTCGAGAGTCATCCCCGCCTCCCTCAGCGCCGTCGAGTTGTTGCTGTGTTCCAAGGCGACCTTTATGGTCGCTGCACCCTTGTCGAGGACAAAAGAGTAGCTGCAGCCCAGGAGGCTAATGAGGGACAGCAATAATATTAATAATTTTGTTCGGCACATAGATAATTCTCTTTATCGATGTCCCCTCCAAGAACCGCTTCACATTCGATTCGGCCATTGCCATGTTCTCCACTTCGGCCTGCTCTTCGTCCTTGGGGACAATAATGGTCGCCCTCAGTTTCCCATTAACCTGGACTGCAACGGTTGCCTCTGATTGTTCACACCATGCAGGATCAAACTGCGGCCAGGAGATGTTGAAGAGCATCTCCTCGTGTCCCAGCATCTTCCAGAGTTCTTCACATATGTGGGGAACGAAAGCCGAGAGCATGATGATCAGGGTTTCCACCGCCTCTTTTATCACTGAGAAATCCTCTGTGGTGGAAGCCGAATCCTTGATCTTGTAGAGATCATTTACCAGCTCCATCATGGCTGCAATCGCGGTGTTGAATCTGAACCGTTTGTCAATGTCTTCAGTAACCTTCTTGATGGTCTGATGGAGTTTCCTTTTGAGCGGTTGCATCTGCTGGGGCGGTGCATCGGTGCAGGGAGCAGCTGCGAGCAGCTGTTCCTTCGAATCGATCACCAGCCTCCAGAGTCTTCCCAGGAATCTGAATGCACCTTCGATTCCCTTGTCGCTCCAATCCATATCCTTTTCCGGTGGTGCGGCGAACAGACAGAACAGTCTTGTGGCATCAGCGCCGAAGTTGTTGATGAGGTCTTCGGGATCCACCACATTGCCCTTTGACTTGGACATCTTGGCGCCGTCTTTGATCACCATGCCCTGGGTTAGGAGTTTTTCGAAGGGCTCATCGAAATCTATATAACCGAGATCCCGCAGTACCATGGTGTAGAAACGTGCGTACAACAGGTGCAGGATGGCGTGTTCGATGCCGCCGATGTACTGATCCACCGGCATCCAGTAATCGACCTCGCCCTTGTCGAATGGTTTGTCAGGGTGATTCGGGCTGCAGTAGCGGATGAAGTACCAAGAGGACTCCACAAAGGTGTCCATGGTATCTGTCTCCCGCTTTGCCTTGCCCCCGCAGACCGGACAACTCGTATTTACAAAGGATTCCGATTGAGCAATGGGAGATATGCCTGATCCGGAGAACTCGATGTCCTCGGGCAGGATGATCGGGAGATCTTCGATCTTTACCGGGACCGTACCGCAGCTCTCGCAGGTCACCATGGGGATTGGTGCTCCCCAGTAACGCTGCCGGGAGATGCCCCAGTCACGGAGGCGGAAGTTCACGGTGGCGGACCCCCGGTCTATGTCGGCCAGATGTGCAGTGATCTCGCGGATGGCATCTATGTTGTGCATCCCGTTGAACTTCTCCGAGTTCACGAGGACACCTTCCCCTTCGTATGCGCATTCCATGGTCTTGCCATCGAGATCTTCCCCCTCGGGCTGTATGACCACGATGATGTCAAGATCGTATTTTTTGGCGAACTCGAAGTCTCTCTGATCGTGGGATGGAACAGCCATGACTGCCCCGGTTCCGTAGTCGTACAGGACAAAGTTGGCAACGAATATGGGCATCCTGAATCCTGTCAGCGGATTTATGCAGTACCTTCCGGTAAAGACACCCTCTTTTTCGTACAGATCCGATGTGCGGGTGAAGGTGTCCACCATAAGGGTCTTGTCCACGAATGTCTTCACGGCATCTTCCTGGCCTGTTCCTGCCGGCAGTGTCTTGACGAGGGGATGCTCCGGGGCAAGGCTCATGAATGTTGCACCGAACAGGGTGTCAGGCCGGGTGGTGAATACCTCTATGTCGTCTGACGTCCCCTCGATCTGGAATCGGATAAGGGTCCCGGTGCTTCTGCCGATCCAGTTTCGCTGCATACTGAGCACGCGGTCGGGCCATCCGTTCCTCAGCTTTTCGATGTTGTCCAGCAGTTCCTGCGCATACCGGGTGATCCTGAAAAACCACTGGTCATGTTCCTTGAGGAGGACCTGGGTCCCGCATCGCCAGCACAGGCCTTCTTCCACCTGTTCGTTTGCCAGCACTGTCTTGCACTTCTCGCACCAGTTCAAAAATGTCCGGTCCTTGTATACCAGGCCCTTGTTATACATCTGGATGAAGAAGAGCTGTTCCCACCGGTAATAATCCTGGTCGCAGGTGGCAAACTCTCTGTCCCAGTCATAACTGAATCCCATTTTCTTGAGCTGGACTTCCATGTATTCAATGTTTTCATAGGTCCATTTCTTCGGATGAATCTTGCTCGCAATCGCCGCATTCTCCGCAGGCATGCCAAAGGCGTCCCAGCCCATGGGGTGCAGGACATTAAACCCGTTCATCCTCTTATATCTGGCTACCACATCTCCTATGGTGTAGTTCCGCACATGGCCCATGTGGATACGGCCGGATGGGTAGGGGAACATCTCGAGCAGGTAGTATTTCGGTTTGTTCGCATCAGCTTCGACCTTGAAGAGACTGGTTTCTTCCCAGATTTTCTGCCATTTGGATTCAATAGACTGTGGGTTGTAGTCCGTGGTCATCTTTCCCTCCCAGTAAATAGTGGTTGCATCATTATCATATCACCTCGTTGGTAGTCCAGTATGGTATTTAAGGATTACAGACATGTATGGATCCCGTTACATGGTCTGCTGCTTCGTGATGAGAGCTAAAACATCTTAAAATGAGGCGGTTTTTCCGTAATAAGCAGGGTTTCCGCTTATTTCTCCTTGCAATTCATGTCCATATTGATATGTATGTGTAGACTATGAGATGGTTCAAGTTTGTTATTGGTATTGTTGTCATCTGTTGTCTTGCAGGTGCGCTGTGGTCCTACTGGTTTATTTTCCGCGGGCTCCCTTCCATCAATGAGCTGAAGAATGTGGCGCCCACCAAGCTCAGCAAGGTAATAGCCGCTGATGGAAGTACCATGGCATACTTTCCTCCGGAAGGAATGATCATCCTGAACGGCCAGGACGTTTCCCCCAGGTTTAAACAGGCATTCATCTCGGCAGAGGATGCCACGTTCTATAAACACGCAGGCCTCGATCTCAAGAGGATCTTCTCTGCCCTGATGGCCGACATCCGTGCAGCCTCATATGTCCAGGGGGCATCGACGATTACGCAGCAGGTTGTGCGTTCGTATCTTCTCAGCCGGAAAAAAACCATAACGAGGAAGCTCAAGGAGATCTTCCTTGCCCTAAGGATCGAGAAAACTCTGTCCAAGGATCAGATCCTCAATCTCTACCTTGACCGTCTCTATCTGGGAAGCGGAGCATACGGCGTGGGCGCAGCTGCCTTGAGGTACTTCGGAAAAGAGTGCAGGGAACTGACACTGGCGGAAATGTCGTTCATCGCAGGGCTTGCCCCGGCGCCGGCCCGGTATTCACCGCTGAACAATTTCCCTGCAGCAAAGATACGGCAGAAATATGTTCTTACCCGCATGACCCAGGAAGGCTACATTACCGATGCCGAGGCATCCGACGCATTCACCGAACCATTGAGGATAACCGCCCAGTCGGTTGCCCTCTTTACTCAATACCCCTATGTCTCTGATTATGTGAAGACACTGGTGACGCAGAGATTCGGTGAGGCAATATTCGATAAGGGTGTGAATATTCAGGCCTCCATTTCTCCACAACTCCAGACTGCCGCAAGACAGGCAGTGAGAAAAGGCATTATCGATCTCGAGATGAGACAGGGCATATACCGGGGTGCCGAGAAGGGTGTCAGCCCGACGCAGAAGGAACGGATGTTCGCCTTTCAGGAGAATCAGATCGCCTGGAGGGGCCTTGAGCTCTATGAGCTCTACTGGGCCGAGGTGGTTAATATTTCACCCCTGATTGTTGATATCGGAGAGAAAAACGTCACACTCGGTGCGGAGAGTTTTGACTGGGTAAACCCAAAAGGCACATGGAATCCCGGGGAGGTCCTCGAGATCTCAGATGTGATCCGCATCTGTTATACCCCCAAAGGATTTGTTCTCTCGCAGGAGCCGCGTGTTCAGGCAGCCCTGGTGGCCTTTGATCTGGAAAATTCCAAGGTTCTTTCTGTAGTGGGGGGATTTGACTATACCCAGAGCCAATTCAACAGGGCCATTTATGCAAAGCGGCAGAGTGGTTCTGCAATAAAACCGTTTATCTATGCAGCTGCGATTGACAAGGGCCTCACCCCTGCCACCATTATCTTCGACACCCCGATTACCTATAAGTCCGAAGAGGACGAAGAGACGTGGAGGCCGAAGAACTATGAAGACAAATTCTACGGCCCCACCACACTGAGAACCGGCCTGGTGTTGTCTCGCAACGTAGTCACCGTAAAGATTCTCAAGGATATCGGGCTCGGCTATACCATAGGATACCTGGATCGCTTCGATCTGGGAACGGCATTGCCCAGGGATCTTTCGCTGGCATTGGGCTCCGGTGTTCTGACCCCCTATAATCTCTTAAAGGCATATGCGACATTTGCTACGTACGGAGTACGTTTTGATCCGCATCTGATCGACTACATAACACAGATCGACGTGGGCCCTATCTTTACGGCAAAGAACGACCGGATTATGGGTGAGGAACCTGATGCAGGTGCTAAGAAACAGGTGATGTCGGAACAGACGGCATACATCATTACAAATATACTCGACGAGGTGGTGCAGGACGGGACCGGCTGGCGTGCCCGTGCCCTCAAAAGGCCGGTAGCCGGCAAGACGGGAACCAGTGACGACAACAGGGACGCATGGTTTGTCGGTTATACCCCGGAGATCCTGTGCGGGGTATGGGTAGGCTATGACGACATGATACCATTGGGAGAGAACGAGACCGGAAGCAGGGCTGCATGTCCCATCTTTGTGGACTTCATGGAGGTTGCCCTCAAGGACAGGCCTGTGCATGATTTCAGGGTGCCTGACGGGATCGTGTTTGCCAGGGTTGACACACGGACCGGCAGGCTTGCCAATGAGAGATCAAAAAATGTTCGGTTTGAGTGTTTCAAGGAAGGCAACCTGCCGCCGAAAGAACAATCCGGATACGACGAGCTTCTGCTCAAGGAGGTCTATTGATGAAAAAAGCAGGGACCTTTCTCATCGTAGCGATGATTCTCTTTCCTCTTAGCGGGTTTGCCGAAGATATAACGCTGGTGAAGCGTGCCAAACGTGTGGAGAGCCTCCAATCGACTCCTTACAAGGTGCAGGAAGGAGACACCCTCTGGAAGATTTTCCTGAAGGACTTCGAGGCAAAGAGCGAAGATATGCCCTATCTCTACAAGCAATTCAGAGAGCTCAATCCCCGGATCAAGGATCTGAACCATATCCGTGCAGGACAGAAGGTCATCATTCCCCGCATGCCGCAGCAGGGGCAGGAGATGTCCGTGAAGGCTGCTTCACCTGAAGTCTTTGTGATGAAACGGGGGCAGCACCTTGCCATGGTGCTCAGAGAGATCTACGGCCTTCCCGACAGGCTTATCTTCAATGAATATCTCAACCTGATCAAAGAGCTGAATCCAGAGATAGAAGATTTGAATCACGTGGAGCCCGGTCAGAAGATAAAGATGCCGAGGATGGATGAGGTCATCGGTGCTGCCAAGCGGGCGGAAAAGCAAGTGGTGGCTGTCAAAACAGACGAACAGCAGGAGCCTGAAGAATCAAAAGAAGAGACCATCTCCCCCGGGGAAAAGGAGATCAGCACTGTACAAAAAGAACCCCTGGAAGAAGAACCTGAGACCAGCGAGGTCGTGATTGTCGAGTCACCGGAGATACAGGAGGACCTGAAACCCGAAGAGACCAAAGAAGTCGAGGTTGCCCCGGTTGAGCCGGAAAAGATCAAAGAGATGCCGGTAGAAAAGGCCGCCAGGGTGGAGCGTGAAGTATCACAGCCGGCACCTCAGGTTGCTCAGCAGGAAGCACAAACACAGGCCCCGGTCGTGAAAGAGAGCAGGGGTGAAGACGAGAAAAAGCAGCGTGCAACGCGTCTCGTACGAAATACCCTGATGCCGGCGTTGACCCAGATGGGGGGCAGCCGGAAAGACGAAGGCACCTACTTCATGCCCATGGCGGGGGGAAGCAGCATCTCCATCGATGCGAGCGAGATTCCCGTTATGGAACTCGATACCGGGAGACGGGTCATCCTTGATGTAAACAACAAGATCTCCCCCGAGGTGAAAGACCTGCTCGAAAAGACGTTTCCCGCCTGCAGGATAATATCCGGCCCGGTGAATGACCTTGAAGAGGTGATGGACCAGGTCTTGAGTGTTTCAGGTTACTTCTCCATCAACAAGGATCCCGGCCCGCTGCTCGTGGGAGAGGAGGAAAAGGTACGGTTCTTCGGCAAGTGGATCGTGTACAAGGATTACTCCCGGCACAACGTGTTTGTCGTGAACATCCTCTCCGATAAGGACAAACGAACCCCCAAGACGATTCAGGACTATGCGTCCCGCTTCGGCATAGATCTCATAGAATTAGGGGGTGAGGAGACTGACTCTGTTCCTCAGGGAAAGGATCTTGTCAAGAAATTGGACCATTCCTATACCGCCCTGTTCGATGAATTGGGCGTTTCCTATGATACGGACAAGGTGCTCGATCTCATCTCCCTCGATGCGCTCAAGATCACCTACAAGGCTCCCCTTTTAGTGAACCGTGTTGTCTTCACCGACGACCTGCCAGACGATACCATGTCAGACCTGCTGAAACAGAAAGGCTACCGGGTGATCCATACAAAGAGCACGACGCTCAAAGAGGTCCTTGATGCAGTTGAGGTCGCTCCTGAAGGACCTCCTGTCAGGATAACGGTTGCACAGAGCAGATCAGAGCTCGAACTGCCTGCCTTGAAGGTCGGGGACAGCATCATCCTGGAGAGGGGCATTGATCGTGATATCGCAAACTACCTCGTGTCCCAGGGCAGTCACATCCTGGCATGGTAGTTTCTTGAGTTTTTCCCCGGAACCGGCCGTATGTTCATTTTCTGCCAAGAGCAGCTGAAATGAAACACCCGCCGTCTCCCGAGCTGGAAGATGGTTCCTCCGTGGTGGTGAAGGTCCAGGTATAATCCGTATCATAGCTGATACCGTAGGCGAACCGGTCTTCAATATCCGTGCCCAGGCGTGCCGTATAGGTGGTGGCATAGTCGAGGTCGGTATCCGGGGTGAATACGGCGAATGCACCGCTTTCATAGCTGATGGTGCCCGATACCGGGGTGCTTCCGTCAGTGATCGTAAAGGTGGCTGAGGTTATGGTGTCGGGATCCATCTCCGTCGAGAACATGGCCATGATGTTTGAGTCAATGGCGACGCCTGTTGCGTCACCGATAGGACTCGTGGCATATACCAGAGGATACCGCTCGTCATCTACCAGGACAAGGCTGACAAAGGTCCCCCCGTTTCCCACGGTAAAGATATCTCGCATGGAAGTCCCTGATATGCCGAGCAGGGGGGCAGGACTTGAAGGGCTTATGAGGTCCGACTGCGAGGACCAGGCGCTTCCATCGAAGTGGAAGATCGTGCCGTAGCCTGACACCTGCCCCACAGCATATATGTTGCAGGCAGATGCACCCCATACTTCATTGAGAACGATGGAGGGCGACAGCTCGCTTGAGAGGAGAACCCATATGTCTCCGTTGTACCAGATGATGGTCCCTTCCTCCCCCACGGCAAAGACTGAATTTGCCGCATAGCCCCAGATGCCATTCAGGCTGATATCCTGCGTGGTGGTCGTCTCGAATTGCGCCCAGGTACTCCCGTCATAGTGGAGCAGGGTGAAGAAGTCTCCCACAACAAATACGTCGGTTGCGGAGCTGCCCCAGACGGCATTGAGGCTATAGCTTGTTCCGCTGGTCTGTGGCGTCCAGGTGTCTCCGTCATAGTGCAGGATGGTGCCGGTGTCTCCCACGGCAAAGACATTGTCTGCGGAGCTGCCCCATATGGCGTTGAGGTTGGCCCCCGCAGTGTTCTGTTGTGTCCAGCTAGTGCCGTTGTAGTGGATGATGGTTTCATTATCTCCCGCAGCGAAGACATCGCTTCCAGAGGTCCCCCACACCCCGTTCAGATTGTAGATGGTCCCGCTGGTCTGTGGTGTCCAGGTGCTGCCGTCTTGGTAGATGATGGTGCCGAATTCACCCACGCAGAAGATCTCGGTAGTAATGTTGTCGGGCCATGAACCAGCTGTGATGGATGAGGTGGTCCATACAGCAGTGAGATTCTGGGGAGTAGGTATATCACTCGGGTCCGTCTGTATCCATTGCTGCGCAAGGATTGCTTGGGGTATTAGCAGGATAAGGGCAAAGAAGATGAGACCCCAAGTCCATTTGCCAGAGAAGTTATTCATCATCGCACCTTCCTTCTGACGTGCCGCGGGTATGCAAGGCCCCGGCAGTCACAAAGCATAGCATGACTATACTATAAAGATCTGCTTACGTGATTTCAAATAGAATCTGGACTGACAGAGATGTTCCCTGCCCTCAGCGGTGATATATCGTGATCTCATCCCCGGGATAGATCTGGGCTGTGGAAGAAAGCTGATTCCAGCGAATGACATCGTTCAAGGAGACCTCGAACTGTTTGGAAATACCCCAGATGGTGTCCCCTTTCTTCACGAGGTACTGCGTATGCCGTTTGTGAGATGTCCCTAGAGGCTTCGGGGGGATATTGAGCACCATGTTCGGATAGATCCGTTCCGGGTCTTCCAGGTTGTTCACCGCGAGGATATCCTGCACGCTCACCCCTCGCTGCCGGGAGATGCTCTTTATGGTATCACCCTTGGCAACCACATAGGTATGTTTCCCCCTCGGTTTGTCTGCAACCGTGTTTTTCGGTATGACGAGCACGTTGCCGATGGTGAGGATGTCGCCAGGTCGCATCCTGTTGGCCTGGGCGATGGTCTTTGTCTGGGAAGAGTATTTCCTGGCAAGCGCAGACAGGGTATCCCCTTTTCTGATCGTGTGCGTGACATACTCGATGTGCGGCTTGTTGATACTGGAAAGGTATTCGGATACCATGTCAGCTTTTCCGGCGGGGATCTTCAGTTCGTACTGTCTGGTCATCGGCGGCGTGCACCCACGTATGAGTTCCGGGTTCAGACTCGTGAGATGATCCTGCGACACGCCGATCACCTCTGCGATCTCGTCAAGGTAGGTAAAGGTGCTGATGGTTACGGTTTCATGACCTCCTTCGGAGAGCTCCACCGGATCGGGAATCGGCAGACCGTATTTTTCCCTGTCCCTTGCCATGACAAGTGTTGCGGCAAATTTCGGGACGTAAGCAAGGGTCTCCCTCTTGATGGGCATGCCTCGAGAGATATCCCAGAAGCACTCGATATCCGGGTTGCGTCTCTTTATTCTGAGGATCGTACCTTCACCTGCATTGTATGCCGCACTGGCCAGCAGCCAGTCGTCAAAGAGGGAATGCAGGTGTTTCAGGTACTGAGCTGCGGCCATGGTTGATTTATCGAGATCCCTTCGTTCGTCCACCCAGGTGTTTATCCTCAGTCCATACCGCCTCGCTGTCCCTGACATGAACTGCCAGTATCCGGTTGCCCCGGCATGGGATATGGCGTTTGGATTGCCGCCGCTTTCCACAAGAGAAAGGTACACGAGATCAGTGGGCAGTCCCTGTTCATTGAAGATCTCTTCCATTCTGGGTCTGACCTTGTCGAATCGGGTCAGGGTCGCCTGGAAATATTTCTGGTCGGTCCTGGACATCCTCTCTATCCACTGCTGAACCCTGTAGTTGACCTCGAAGTCGATGTCGTATGTCGGCGGGAGAGGTTCGTCGATTACCTCTGCCTGCAGATTCTCCTGTGGAGTCGGTTCCGCAACCTCCACATCAATGGAGGGTTTGATCACCTCAAAAGGGGGGGTGTTTATCTCCGGAAGGGCTTCCACCCGGGAAGGTGCATGAGTAACAGTGTGACTGCACGCAGAGAAAGTTAACAGTATTGTGAGTAATAGGATTGCCCTTGATATCATGGCTGTTCAACAACCTCCGAAGGATGTATATTTACATGGAATGCATGAACCCTTCAATGTTTTTTTTCATCTAAAATATCGGATGAAAAAAACCGATACTTGACGATAATGTGTTGATCGTTGTAAAGGAGACGAAAAATTATGAACTTACCAGTTGTTCAGCACAATACTGCTTCCGCCCTGATAAACAAGTTCGAGCGCTTTCCGGTGCTCAGCAAGGAAGAAGAGCTCGATCTGGCTGTGCGCCTCTGGGAACACAATGATATAGATGCTGCACAGGCTCTGATTACCGCAAATCTGCGTAATGTAGTACGCATCGCCATGGATTATTCGGGGTACGGCCTTCCCCTGGAAGACATCGTGCAGGAAGGGACCATCGGGTTGATGGTGGCGGTGAAAAAATTTGATCCGCACAAGGGATATCGCCTCATGACCTACGCCGTCTGGTGGATAAAGGCCATGATTCATGACTATATAATGAAATTCTACTCTCAGGTCAAACTGGGGACTACCAAACTTCAGAAGAGGTTGTTCTATGGACTGAACAAGCTCTCTGCTGAGGAAGATGTCATGGATGAAAATATCGAGGGGCGCTCAAAGGCAATCTCAGCACGGCTCGATGCAAATCCTCAGCAGGTGGAGGAAATCATCACGAGACTCACGCATCGGGATCAGTCTCTGGATACCCCGATGGCAGACGGCAGTGATGCGAGCTTCATGGATTTCCTTGTGGATACCAGGGCAAACCCTGAGGACAAGGTGATGGAGTCTCAGCGGGCGACATACGTGAAGAACCAGATCCACCTGGCGTTGTCTAAACTGTCGGATCGCGAGAAGGATATCGCCCGGCAAAGGCTCATGGCAGACAATCCCCAGACCCTTGAAGAACTGGGGAAACAGTATAATATCTCCAAAGAACGTGTACGGCAGATTGAAAACAATGTGAAGGCAAAACTGAAAAAGACTCTGGCCGGAGACCTGGAATTCTTAATGGCCTAAGGTGTTATGATCATGAGCAGTGAGAGGAGACACCCATTACGTGATATCCTGTACCTGCAGGATAGAATGAACAGGGTATTTGAAGAGAGTTTACGGGAAAGCGGAGTTTATAGAACCCCGGGACAGTGGATCCCTCATGTGGATGTTTTTGAAGACGATGTGTCTGTGACCATCAAGGCGGAACTTCCCGGGGTACACCGGGAGGATATCATCCTCGATGTATCAGGCGGCGTACTCACCCTGAGCGGTAAGAAGAATTATGCCCATGACGATCAGACCGAGAGCTACCACATGATAGAACGGCAGTACGGCTCTTTTCGAAGATCGTTCAATATCCCGGATGTAGTGGATATCAGCAGGGTGGATGCAAAGCTTGAAAATGGAGTACTGCAGATCATCCTGCCCAAGATAGAGCGTACACAGACAAAAAAGATACCTATCCTCGAGAAGTGATCCGGTAGGAATCGAGGCACAGGGTATAGTTCCTGAACCGTTTTTCTTCATGGCCGATGAGGGAGAATGCCTGATTTTCTATGGGGTTTTCCCTTACTGTGGAGAGATAGTGGAAGCGGGCTGACGGCGCGGCTGTTTTCAGTACGATTTCTTCCAGCGTCTTTCTCGGGGAAAATGCCCGCGACATGAGTGCGACAAAAGGACCTGTCTTCCTGACAAGGGGATCTGCCTCTATCAGTTCGAAATGCTCGAGATTCAATACATCAAGCATGTGGCGCAGGAAGACACATTTCTTCTCTGCGCGTTCTATCATGACCACATGAGACTTTGGATACATGATTTTGAACGGTATTGCAGGCAGACCAGAGCCGCTGCCTATATCGGCGATAGCCGGTTCCTGAATGTGTACGAGGAGTTCCATGGTGTTTTCAACGTGCTCTTCGATATCGGCCACCATGGATGCGCTCACCAGATTCAGTAACGGATTGTATCTTTTAAGTTCCTCGATCCAGCGGTGAATGTCCTTGTGCATCACTTGCCCACACAGAATTGTGAAAATATTCTATTGAGCATGTCCTCATCCACTTCCTTCCCGATGATTTCCTGGAGGAAGCTGGAGGCATGACTCAGATCAATGGTCAGTACATCAGCCGTCATTCCTGCCCCGGCCGATTCTTCGGCCTGGACGAGACAAGTGCGGGCCTTTTCCAGCAGGTATGCGTGCCGCTGAATAAACACCTTTGGCCGGGTATCGGGAACAGTATGGGTCATCAATCCCAAGAGTTCAGCGATACCCTGTCCGTACTTGGCCGAGATCCATACCGTGTCATTGGCTGAACTCTTATGTGGCTGGGCGTCCAGCAGGTCTATCTTGTTCATGACAACAATGGTTTTTTTCCCCAGATCGAGCCACTTGTGCTCGTCCGGCTGCAGGCCAATGCCTGCATCTACCACATAGAGCACAAGATCTGATTGGGCAAGTTTCTCGATGGTCTTTTCCACCCCGATCTTTTCCGGGCCCGATGATGTCTCGCGTATCCCTGCCGTGTCGTGAAACACGAAGTCAATACCCTCTATGGTGACATGTTCATGAATGATGTCTCTTGTGGTTCCTCCCTCGGCATGCACGATGGCCCTGGGATATCCGAGTATTGCATTGAACAACGAGGACTTGCCTGCATTGGGAAGTCCGGCGATGGTAGTGGAAATGCCGCTTAAGAGGCTCGGCGCAGCATCGTGGTCTTTCAGCAGGTCCTCTGTCTTATGGAGAATCGGTGTGATTGCTTCGATGATGGATTCAGTTGTTATCTCCACATCGTCGGCGATGAAGGATGCCTCGATCAAGGCAAGGAGATCCAATATGGCCGTATCCAGGTCTTCTACGCTGCGGGACAGATCACCGTCGAGGAGTGATTTTGCCATTTCGATCCCTGCGGAAGATCCGGCGCTGATAATAGCTCCCACAGCCTCGGCCTGGGCGAGATCCATCTTCGCGTTTAAGTATGCCCTCCGGGTAAATTCGCCCTGCTGGGCGAGCCGTGCAAGATGGGTGGTGTGTATGACATCCAGGAGAGTATCCACCAACAGGGGATTGCCATGGCAACTGATTTCCGCCACATCCTCTCCGGTATAAGACTGCGGCCCCGGATGGAAGACCGCCATGACCTGATCGATGAGAGCACCTTCAGAACCTCGCAAACGGGCAAAAAAATGCTTGTGGGGCGGCCATGATTCCACCCACGTAATCCTCTTGAGAATCTCGAGTGTCTCTGTCCCGCTTATCCTGATAGTGCTGATCCCGCCGTAACCCCGAGGCGAGGATTCTGCATAGATCGTATCTGCTACTATTTTGATGCCTTCCTCGGTACAATAACGACCTTTTTATAGACGCCGTCTCCGATGCTCTTGGTATTTACACGGTTGTCATTTTTCAGAGCAAGGTGGATTATTCGTCTATCATACGGATTCATCTTTTCCAACGATACCGACTGGCCTGTGCGCCTCGCCTTCTGTCCCATCTTGAAGGCCATAGACCTCAAAAGATCCATATGCCGTTGCCGGTATCCCTCTGTGTCAATCGTAACATACAGCGGTTCTGATCTGTCCTTGTTCAATATCCTGTTGACAATGAACTGCAGGGCATCCAGGGTCTGGCCGCGCTTTCCGATAATGAGCCCTGATCCGTCGCCGACGATCTCGATGGTACCCTCTTCGCGGATTTTTATCTCGCAACTCATATTCATGCGGGTCAGGATATCGGATATGATCCTTGATGCCTGTCCCAGGATCTTTTCTTTTTCTGCGGCTTCAGGTTCCCGGGGAGCCGGCTTGGCTGGAGCAGAAACTTCCTGCTCCGGCAGCTCGGTAGTTTCCGTGTCTTTCCGTGCCGGTCGTGCCAGAATCTTAGCGGTTTTTGTTCCGACAAGACCGAATAATCCCTTTGATCCCTCTGAGATCACCTGAATATCTAAATTTTCAAAGTTCGACCGGAATGTTCTCATCGCTGCCACGATGGCTTCATCCACGGTCTTTGCTTCAAATTCTCTGTATTCTTCTTCCATGTTCACAATCTCCTATGAATCTTTCCTGTTAATGTAGGCCTGCTGAGCAATAGAAAGGACGTTGCTCACAAGCCAGTAGATGACAAGTCCGGACGGGAAGCTCAGGAACAGGATGGTGAAGAAGACAGGCATAAAGAGCATCACTTTCTGCTGTGTGGCATCACCTGTTGAAGGCGTCATCTTTTGCATGACAAATTGGCTCAGCCCCATGAGGATGGGGGTAATAAAATACGGGTCCTTTGCCGACAGGTCGGGCAGCCATGTGCCGACAATGTAAAACGGTGTGTGCCGCAGCTCGATGGCTGAAAAGAATACCCTGTAGAGTGCAAACAGGATGGGTATCTGAAGAAGCATGGGAAGACAGCCGCCCATGGGGTTGATCTTGTGGTCGGAATAGAGCTTCATCATCTCCTGATTCAGTTTCTGCTTGTCATCTTTGTATTTTGCCTGAATCTCTTTCATGAGCGGCTGTATCTTCTGCAGACCTTTCATGGAGGTGAAACTCTTGAGGGTCAACGGATACAGCAGGATCTTGATGATGATTGTGAGGATGATGATCGACCACCCATAGCTGTGGGTAAAAGAGTAGATCCAGTTCATGGCCATAAGCATCGGTTTCGCAATCAGGTCGAAAAATCCGAAATCAAGCGCCTTTTTCAGGCCGTATCCTGATTCCTTGAGTGTTTCCAGCTCCTTTGGACCGATGAAGATGAGGTAGTCGTTTACATATTGTGAGCCGGGTTCAATGACAGCAGGGAGCGATCCGTAGTGAAGCCTGATAATATTGTCATCGATGCGTTTTATGTTCAGCATTGTCTCTACAGGATTCTTTGGGATGACTGCCTTGAGAAAATACTTGTCTTCGAATCCGAACCAGTTGATTTCTCCTGAGAATTCCCGGTATGCGCCCACCTTCTTTACCTTGGAGATCTTGAATTCTTCAAGGCGCTTTCCGTTGAGCAGAACCGGTCCCTCGAATATATAGCGTTTCCCCTTGTCATCAAGCGGGTAGAGATCGTCCAGCAGCATGGATACATTGAGTGTCATACGCTCGTTGGTGGTGTTCTCGATAACACTGAGGTATTCGATGGTATACTTCTTTGGATCGAGGGTATAGATCTTGTGTATGGTGATCCCCTGGGCTGCCTGTGCGCTCATGGTCACTTTCAGCGGAGCGTCTTGAGAAGTAAGGGTGCCCTTTTGTGATGAGGTGTAGATGAGTTCGGTATCCAGGAGTTCTTCATTGAGATTTACAGTGGGCATGGGGGTCTTGATGACCTCGACAAACGAGGCGTCCTCATCCATGCTCTCTTTATACTTTTTCAGTTTCACCGAGATAAGCCTGCCACCTTTTGTGTCCCATGTAGCCCGGTACAGAGGTGTCTCTGCTACTATGGTCTCTTCATCGCTGATAATCGGTGGAGTACTTTCCAGTCCCGGTATCTTTAAGATCGGAGATGTGATCTCGGGTTTGGCTGTTTCCTCTACCCCGGTAATCTCCTGGGGCGTTTCATCCTTTCTGGGCTGAATCACGAGCAGATCCCAGATCAAAAGGATTGCAATCGATATGATGATGGCCAGTAATGTCTTCTTTTCCATGGATCAAGTCTCCTTAAACGAGCTAAACAGGGTCATAGCCACCAGGGTGGAAAGGATTGCATTTCAGTATACGAAAAGAAGCTTTCAGGAGACCTCTTACCAGGCCGTAGGTTGTGATTGCCTCGATTGCATAGTCGGAACAGGTCGGCCAGAATCTGCACGTTCTCGGGAAGAGGGGAGATATGGCCTTCTGATAGAAATGTATGAAAGCAAGAACGAGCTTTTTTACCATGTGCGTGACCCTAAGGCATGAGCGATCTCATCAAAGAGATTCTCATGGTGCGCGCTCTTATCCTGTTTTCTGACTATTAGGACGAAGTCATACCCTGATGGAAAGATCTCTTTATGCCTTCTATAAATCTCTCGTAAGAGTCTTTTATACCTGTTTCTCTTTACAGCGGTTCCTATCCTTTTACTCACCGTGATGCCAATACGAGCGTGATTTCTTGAGTTGTCAGCAGCCAAGATGACGAGATGTTCTGTAACGATCCTGGATGTTTTTTTCGCCTCAACCCGAATAAAATCTTTGCGTTTTCTTAGCCGCTCACATTTAGGGAATCTCTCGTCTGACATTATACAGCCAAACGTTTACGTCCCTTGGCCCTCCTTCGACTGATAACACTTCTGCCGCCCTTGGTACGCATACGAACGAGAAATCCATGCGTACGCTTACGCCTTGTATTATGTGGTTGAAATGTGCGTTTCATCAATTACCTCAATCAACTAATTTAGGGGGATAGTATTTACATACCAACTTCTTTGTTGTCAAGCAGCAAAAGGCCCAAGAGATCGCAGAGGTAGTATTGTGTACATTGTGAGATCGTGTGGTCTCTTGTCAATACAGGTATTAATACGTTATAACCCATTGCAGGATGATAGGTGTTTACTGCATGAGGGACGTTACCGCGGGACTGGACGGGAGTCCGGAGACCGTAGCGGGGATGCTGGAAAATCTTCTGCCGGATGCACGTGTGTACTGTCTGAACCAGGTGCATTCAAATGGGATTGTACGTGCAGAGGACATCGCCAAAGGTGATATCCCTGAAGCAGACGGGATCATCTCCCGCAATCCGTCTGATGTGCTCTGTGTGCGGACAGCGGACTGCGTGCCGGTGCTGTTATGGAACGACGCCCCCCCTGTGATTGCCGCTGTGCATGCAGGGTGGAGGGGGATCGCACAGGGCATCGTGAAAAAGGCGGTCAATCAGATGCAAAAACTGGGTGCCTCGGTTATCCACGTGAGCATCGGGCCCTGCATCGGCCCCTGCTGCTATGAGGTGGGCCAGGATGTTGTCGATGCGCTCGGCAGCGAGCACCTGCTCCATACCAACGGCACGAAGTATCTCGACCTTGCCGGTATCGTTATTTCCCAGGCCTTGAGTGCAGGGGTACGTAGAGACAGGATCCACAGCGTGGATCTGTGCACCTCGTGCCATCCGGACAAGTTTTTTTCCTACCGGAGGGACGGGGCCTCCACGGGAAGAAACATATCACTTATAGGAGGGGAGTCGTGGTCGTTGCCGGGCTTACAGGCGGGATAGCCACAGGAAAATCAACAGTTGCCGCCTTCTTTGTCTCAGCCGGAGCAGAGCTCATCGATGCGGACAGGATCGCCTTTGATGCCGTGCAGAAGGGGACAGAAGCCTGGCAGGAAATCGTCGAACATTTTGGCCAAGGCGTACTCTTGCCCGACGGACAGATAGACCGGGCCTGCCTGGGCAATATCATCTTTCATGACCATGAGCAAAAGGCCGTCCTGAACGGCATCGTTCATCCTGCGGTGATCAGACGAATGCGTCAGCGCATAGAAGAGCTGGAACAGAACCAGCCGGATGCGGTCGTCATCGTGGATGTCCCGCTCCTTATTGAAACAGGGATGTACCGGGATATGCGCGATGTTATCCTGGTTTATGTCCCGGAAAAAGTGCAGATCGAGCGGCTTATGGACAGAGACGGCCTTTCAAGAAAGGATGCCCTTGCACGGGTGCACTCCCAGATGTCGATCGAGGAAAAGAAGACCTATGCGAGTATCATCATTGACAACACAGGCAGCATTGAAAACACCAGGGAAAGAACCTTTGCGGTATACACCGAACTTCAGGAGAGAGTAGAGACAGACATCCGGTGAACCCCTCATCGTAAAAAGGATAGGGCTCCTGTTGTGCTGTATTCCTTGACGACATCTTGGGCCCACTGATGGCATGTAAAGGAGAGCTTCCCGGTCGAGAGGGTCGTTACAGGGTTTTTGGGTCCTGATTCGACATTTCCTTGCGGATGAGTGAATCGAATTGTCTGGCTTCACGGAATTGCGGGTTGATCTTGAGGGATTTTTCTATCCACTGCAATGCCGTATCATATGCCCCGGAATCATAATAGAGTCTGGCTATATTAAAATAGAGGTGTTCATCCCTCGGGGAGATCTCAAGCGCCTTCATGTAGTTGGCCAAAGCTTCTTCGGTCATTTTTGTTCTTCTGAGCTCCATGCCGAATTCATTGAAGATATGTTTGTTTTCTTCCTCGAATATGGCCTCGATCTCGCAGAGTTTCCTGAAGATCTCTTTTGCCTTGTCTGGTTGACCCATCTCCATGTACAGTGTGCCGATTCCGAAATTGGCACGGATACTCTCCGGGTCTATCTTGAGTGCCGAGGTGTACTCCCATTCTGCGGAATTATATTCTTTGCGCGCCCTGTGTTTTTCCGCAAGGGCTATGTGCTTGTCGGTATCCCGTTCTTTCTTGGTTTTCACCTTGTAGTCCGGAGCAAAGGTATATTTCTGCAGGAATTCGTCACAGGGCATTTGTATCACGATGCCTGTCGGGTTTCCTTCATTGCCCAGAAAGGAGATCTTCACCGTATCGTCGTCTATCTGCTCTGCATGGCAGAAGTTTTTTACTTTCTGAGTCCGCTGCGTATGTCCGGTCCCAAGAGTGATAACAGACTCTTCAAAAAAGATACCTTTGATTCTATGCAACGATATTGTCATAGGATTTCTATCGGAAACACAAAAAGATTAGTTTAAGGAAATCTAACAGAGTATTTACTTGTTTTATTGACTTGAGCGCAACTCATATGGCAACCCTATGATTATCTAACCTCTGGGAGGATGCAATGAGATCGATCGGATTTATCGGGGCAGGAAATATGGCCGAGGCAATCATCGGCGGTATTGTGAAAAAAGGATTGTATGAACCTTCCGAGATAATGATCTACGATGTCAGTCAGGACAGGTTAGACTTCCTGTCTTCAACCTTCGGGGTTGTGAATGCGACGGGTCCTCAGCAGCTCCTCGCAGAAGTCCCAATTGTCATTCTGGCTGTCAAGCCCGCAATCCTGCCCGTGGTTGTGAATGAATCGAAAGAGCTTCTTGCAGGCAAGCTCGTCATCAGTATCGCTGCCGGTATCCCCATTGATACCATCGTGAATATCCTCGGGGACAACGCACGGGTCATACGGGTAATGCCCAACACCCCTGCACTGATCGGGGAAGGGGCGTCTGCCCTGGCTTCATCGCAGGCATGCAGCAGCGAAGACATTGCCTGCGCAAAAAGCATCTTTTCTGCCGTTGGTATGTGTATCGAGCTCGAGGAGCGGTTGATCAATGCCGTGACAGCGCTGTCCGGCTCAGGCCCTGCTTTCTGTTTCATGTTCATCGAGGCCCTCTCTGACGGAGGGGTGCGCTCCGGTCTTCCCAGGGATACGGCACTGGCTCTGGCGGCAGCGACCCTCAAGGGTGCTGCAGGCATGGTGCTGGAGACGGGGAAACATCCGGGTGTGCTCAAGGATATGGTAACATCGCCGTCGGGCACCACCATCGAGGGCGTTTCCGTCCTGGAATCAAGAGGCTTCCGTTCTGCCGTGACGGATGCGGTCCACGCAGCTTATAAGAGGGCATGCGATCTGGCGAAGTAACCAGGGCCACCTAAATTTTCTCAACAGGGACCCTTTGTCGAATGAGGCCTGAGCTCCCGGGGCAGATGTGATCCCTATACTTTTGTGTTCTTGATGATATCCACTGCATCGGATGGTGAATCCACCAGGGTAAAGATGGCCGTATCCTCTGACAGGATCATGTCATTCTTGAGCATGGTGTCCGTGATCCAGTTTAACAGGCCTCCCCAGTAGTCGGAACCGACCAGGATTACGGGGAACGGCTTCATCTTATCGGTCTGGATGAGTGTGAGAGATTCGAAAAGCTCATCCATGGTCCCGAATCCTCCCGGAAAGATCACATAGCTCATGGCATATTTGACGAACATGACCTTTCTGACGAAAAAGTAGCGGAAATTGATGTGGATATTGGTGTAGGGATTCAACTTCTGTTCGAAAGGCAGCTCGATGTTGAGTCCCACGGACTGTCCCCCTGCCTCAAGAGCACCCTTGTTCGCCGCCTCCATAATACCCGGGCCGCCGCCGGTGATGATGGTGAACCCCTGTTTCGCAAGCTGTTTCCCCAGGTTTTCTGCCATTGCATAGTATTTGTCCCCGGGTTTTGATCTTGATGAGCCGAATATGGTTACGGCGGGCTCCAGTGAAGACAGGGTCTCGATGCCGTCCACGAACTCTGCCATGATGCGGAATATTCTCCAGGATTCCTGGGGATTCATATGGTCTACGACATATCGTTCATTTTTCATGTCTTCTCCTTGCCGGGAGCTCTCCCGTTCTTTTTCCTTCTCAAATGTGGTATGTCCATAATCTTATAATATGATTGACCTTCATATCCATACAACACATTCAAGTGACGGGCAATACAGACCTGATGAGATCTTTGCCATGGCGGCCTCCGCCGGGCTGAAGGCGCTTTCCTTTACCGATCATATGGATAAAGGTGCGGCTGTGCATGGGGTGAACCTGGCGTCTCGATACCCTGTCGAGTTCTTCACCGGCGTCGAGATCTCCACGTCGCTGCAGCAAAAGGAGTACCACCTCCTGTGTTACGGGTTTGATCCGGACAGCACCGTACTCGATGAATTCCTGAGCTATCACTGCAGCCGGATCTGGGAGCATGCAGACAAGTTCCTCGATCATTTTCAGGCAATGGGATTCGATGTGACAAAGGATGATATCTCGGGGTGGGGAAAATCGGTCCCTACCGGCGTGACCTTTCTCGATGCCATCAAGAAGCGGAATTCGAATGATCCCCGTCTTCATGCGTACCTCAAGGGGGAGAAGGCCCACTCGCCGTATCTCAACTTCTACAAGGATTTCTCCCTCACGGATTTCGGCAGCATCATCACCTCCGTGCTTCCGTCGCTCACGCAGAGCATTCATGCACTAAAAGGCAGTGGGGTTCTCATCCTCGCCCATCCAGGAGATATTGATAGAGACCTGCTTAAAGTCCTGAAACAGGACGGCCTCGATGGAATAGAGGTCTACAGTTCGCACCATGAACAAAAGACAACACGACATCTCAAATCCCTTGCTGCAGACCTGGATCTCTTTGCCAGTGCCGGTTCGGATTTTCACGGTGAGAGGATAAAGCCTGATATTCCTTTCGGGTACATCCCGGGTCAGCCCGATGAGCGCCTTATGCAGGTACTGAGGAGGCGCAGGGATTCATAACACCCCATGTTGTTCGAATGGACACATCGATTCTTTTACCGGCAGGCTGAGGGTTTTGACCAGTGTGTTGTAATGATGTCACCGGAACTGTCCGGATAAGATGGCTTATTGTTCTATGATTACCGGTTCCAGGAGGATCACCAGTTCATTGGTTTCCACAGCCTTGGACTTCTGGGAGAAGAGATATCCCAGATACGGGATATCGCCGAAAATAGGGATGCTCCTTCTCTCATCACTGAGATTCTTACTGATAAGGCCGCCGAGTGCAATGACGTTGCCGCTTCGCACCCTGATCTGAGTTGAGGCCTCCTTGAGGTCAACGGTTGGCAGCGTGTAGAGATCTCCGCGGATGTCCTTTTCCAACAGTTCCACCACCCTGCTCTTGATGGGGGTAATACTCAGGTTCACCTGGTTGGTTTCCAGGTCGATATTGGGCAGCACGCCGAGCATGATGCCGTCGAAGATCGAACCGATTTCCACCTCGGGAGTCGTGATGGTAGTACCCCCGTCAGTTGTGGTGGTCGTGAGTTTGATCTCCTTGATGTATGAGGTGTTGGTGCCAACGCTGATCAGTGCGGGCTGGCCGTTCGTGACACGGATCCTCGGATTGGACAGAACCTTGATATTGCCGAATTCCTCCAGGGCATTCAGGGTTGCGTCGAAACCACTCTTGGCATTATGTACCTGAATCTCGAGGGCAGGCACCAGGGTGTCGGTCGGCAGTGCAAGGGTCTGCTGAATGGGATTGAAGGCATAGTCCTTGATATTCCCATGAATGCTTGTCCAGTCAATCCCGTATTTCGATGAATCACTCAGGGTTACCTCGAGGATCTTTGCTGTTATGAGCACCTGGGAATTGTAGTATCTCTTCAGGGTGTTCACATAGGTATCGATCCGGTCAATGGAATCCCTCTTGTCGTTCACTTCGAGAAAGCCGATCGCCCTGTTGAGAGAATAGCTTCCCTGAGGAGACAGTGAGGACTTTACGACCCCCTCGATCTGGGCATAGATGTCACTGCTCGAGGTAGGGGTGGTATCCTTGATGGAGAATTCACCGGTGAGCGGATTCCTCTCCGAGTCACCTCCATTCCCGCTGCTGCCGAGGACGTCGCCTCCAACAGCTATCTTGGTCTCTTTCTGGGATGAAAGGAAATTGAGGTGATAGGTTCTCGAGATGGTGCCTTTTATAAACAGGGTGGTTCCCCTGATCTCATAGAATATATGAAGGGATGCAGTGATGTTTTCGAGGGCTTCCTTCAGGGGTGTATCATTGAATGCGATGGTTATGGGCGCAAGGGTCACCAGGGTGTTCTGGGGCGCCGCCTCTACCTGCTGGGCCGTGTTCTGCCCGTTCTCTGTCTGGGTGGTCTGAGGCACGGCCGGATCAACGGCCTGTGCGTGTGTAATCCTGGAATCGATGACAAGATCGAGCCCGGCTATCTCGGCAATGGCGCTGAATATGTCTGTGTAGTTGGCATTTTTTGCCGTGAGGGTGATGGTTTTCCCCTCGAGCGGGCTTTTCTTTTCATCCTTGCGAACCTCGGGTACCGGTTCGGGGAGTTCTCTTGGTTGCACAGGGGCCAGAGTGGATGATTCTTTCTCTACAGAAAAATCCTCTTTCTCCATGAGCCTGTCCGTGGCGCATCCCGACAGAAGGACGATACATAGTACGGTCAGGATAACTCTAGTATATGTTAACATGAACTGTCTCCTCGGCACCGTTGTTGTAGGCAACCGTAATTGATTTCTTGTCAATGGAGACAAGCCGGAAGGCGTTTGTCCTGTCTCCGATCCTCATCTTTTCTCCATTGATGATACAGTAGCTTCCCGAGCCATTCTTTATGATCATGCTCACTATTATGGGATTGTCTTTGCGTCCATTGCGATGGAAGACATCCCTGATGGGGACATGGGTGTCCGACCCCTGAAGATTTTGTGAGTAAAGGTTCAATTGATCCACATAGGTGAGAAATTCAGGCTTGTCCGGGGTAAAATCCGTCTGTGCCGGTATGACCAGATAAACCATGAAACACATAAGCCCTGCAACACAGGGCAGGCCGAGAAGGGAAAGAACCTTCTTGTCAATCTCCATTGCCGTTCTCCCCCATCTTGAAACCCTTAACCGCAAGTCTTATCCCGGATGAACCGCTCTCGAGGGTTGCGCGCTCCAGGAAAAAGAGCCCTTCGCTGTAAGTGGATATGATCTTTGAACGAAGCGTGTCCAGGTTATGATCTGAAAGCGTGATGTCATAGTCCACGTTTGTCTTTCTCTCCTTGGATATGGCAATGAGCTTTTTGCCATACTCTTTCAGGGCGTCAATCTTTTCTCCATACATCTTTCTTTCAGAGCGCATCTTTACAACAGTTTGAAATTTCATTTGGTTATACTGCAGCTGCACTTGTGTGGAACGATAATAGTAATATGAGGTGGTGATGCTCAAGATGCCGAGTACCCCTATGATAATGGCGACCCTGAAATATCTCATAGTTTTGTCTCGCACTCCACCGAAAAGCTTGCGGATTCTTCAGTATGCTGGAATGTAGCGTTGTTAACGGTGTAGTTTTTTTGAATATCCGACAGGAATCTTGAGAACGTGTTCTTGGACAGAGGATAGGGGGATTCGATGATTCCATCGATCTTTACGAACAGAGAATGGGTGTGGGTCGAGTACCGTGGCATGGTATCCTCCCGGACAATACGCTCGGACGTTTCCACCTCGATACCGGGACGAGAGACCTCGATCCTGGTCAGCGAGGAATCCCCGGGTACATGTCCGGTGATGGTACTAAGGATGGCATACAGCTTTGGCTCGGCCTCGAAGTCATTATACATCCGGATGATTTCATTGATATTTGTGAAGTCCAATTCCGTGCAGAGTACGTTGTAATCTCTCTCCAAGATCTGCAGGTTCTGTGTGTAAATGCTCTGTGCCTCCTGCACCTTGTTTTCATAGAGCCGCGCCGTATGAGCGTTCTGTATGCCGAGTCCCAGGAGGATCAAAGAGAGTACGATCAATGCGAGAGACCCTCCGATAGAATACCTTGCATACGTTGCGAGTTGCCGTAAACGCTTGTACTTTTTCGGGGTGAAATCATATCCGTCTGCCTGGATGTTTCCCAACAGATCCACGTCCTGCGCCTCACCCCGGGAGAGGCAATCCGTCTTGAAGGTCTCGGCATGGATGTCATGTTCTTCCAGATCATTGATAGAGAGATCGCTGATTCCTACGGCATAGAGGTGATGAACATTCTCGTTATACGAATTTCTCAGCAGCGATTTCATCTCATTAATTCCTGACACTGTTTCTGCCAGGAGATCAAAGGATTCGAACTTATTGATCGTGATGAGATAGTAGATGGCTCCTTTTTTCGAGCCGATGAGCCTGACATAATGACGATCTTCAAATATGGTTATGGACATCTCCTGGGTATTGTCGGCAACCACTGATGCCAGTGAAGCCTCGATCGGGCAGTAGGTATCGAGGAACGTCTCCTGCTCGTCAAGCACAGTGATTTTGTTGATATCACTGATGGGTACAGCCACATAGGAAAACGTTGCCCGCACTGAGTCGATGTCATGTATCTTTTTGAACGATATGGAGTAGTCTTCTTTAAATAACCCGGTCTTATCAACCGTAGACCTGATATGGGCATGTGTCGCTTCATTCGATACAGAGGAGAAATCACCGAGGTCTGCATAGACGGTCCTTGGGGAAAAACATGCGGTAATGCCCGGTGACTTTCTTGCCAGTACCCGGAGTTCATCCGAGGTCACCATCCCGGCTTCTTCGAGGATTACCGCCCCCTTTTTTCTCCGGTAGATCGCGACCTTGTGTACATCATCACCAAGGCATACACTGTAGCCAATCTTTTTTCCTCTACCCATAATCTCTGCTCTTCAGGTACACATCAAATGTGCATGTCTCCCGTCAAAAAATCATATCATTCTGTTATTATCCATGTTTTCGGGTATTCGTGATGAATTCTTTACGTATTTATCATTCAAAGCGGCCGTACAGATAGGAGAGGCTTGCCGCTTCGAGGATATCGTCATAGGTGTCTGTCTGAGGTGCCCCGGGCTGTTCAAAGGTATTGTTGTCCACAGTATCCACCCTGCCGTTGTTGTTGTCGTCATTGGGGGAGTCAGCTTCTCCATTGTATCCTGATGAAAGCACGAC
>ERZ795048.553-NODE-553-length-38624-cov-6.976665_pt1 | contig 38624 bp, 33 predicted proteins | sample MGYA00375132_ERZ795048 | MGnify/ENA primary metagenome ERZ795048 (study PRJEB30177, sample SAMN05720225) | activated sludge metagenome | isolation source: Anaerobic digester | place: Hong Kong | collected 2014-12-17 ...
TGTCGGGTTTAAACCGGCATCTGTTATAATGAAACTCAATAGATTGAGAACTGGAAAACCGGTCAAATCAGATAAGTACCTTAAATGTCATGCACAGAGGATTCGCCTTAATTACCCGGAAAGTTACGATTACACTATGGATGGGGATATATATCAGGCTGATGGCGAACTCCTTGTTGAACCGGGCCCCGTAATAAACCTGGTTAAAGTATGAACTAATTGATTAATGTAAATAGTGCCAGAAGCAAATAATTTGCGTCTATTAAAAATTCATATCTTAAAGATATAAGATAATCTATCTTTTCAATTTTTTTAAGCAGGACAATGTAATAGATTATAGATAAGACCATCGGCATAAAGAAATACCTGCCGGTATAGATTGTAAGTGCGGAAAAAGTAACAATACCCAGGAAAGAAATTGAGTATGCAATGATCAATGCATATTTCACTCCAAGAGATGTTGCCAGTGTGTCTCTTCCGAGTATAAGGTCTCCCTGGAAAGCGACAAGGTCTATAACAAACTGCCTGAGGAAAACAAATGTAAAGTAAAGACTTCCAAGGGCAAGATAGACTGAAAGAGACACCTCTTTATTAAAATATGGCAGCAGTATGAGCACTACCAGCCAACCGAAACCGGTTACGACCTTTGTGTTATATATTTTCTTGATGAGTTCACTTCGGAATACCCTGATAAAAAATTTAAAATAGGGAGTTGAGTAGAAGATTCCCAGAAGATAGGGGATAAGAAAAAGATACATCAGCGAAGGAGATATCCTGTAACAGAGATATATCGATACAGTGAATGCCGCAATAGCGGCTATAAGCATGTAGAAACCGGATTTTTCGTAAATTTTGTATTTATATGAATTACTTTTGATCAGAAATTCCCGATCAAGGTAATTATTTACCGTATACATCACGTAAATGAAAAGAGCAGCTATAATTCCGTATTCAGGACTTGTATCAATCCCGGCGTAATTTTGTGCTATGATAACCATTAAAAAGGATGCGATAGATGAAATTATATTGCTGCGCACAAAAAATTCGAAGTATCGTTTTAATAATTTTACTACGGGGTTGCTGTTTGAATTTTTTATCATGTAGAGCTTTTCAAGCACATTATTGATAATCCATCCCGGAGTCGAGGCACCTGCTGTTACAAGAACATGTCTGGAGTTTTTAAACTCTTCAGGTTTCAGTTCATCATCAGTTTCAATATGAAATGTTTTAACCCCGCTGTCGGTACCTATTTTAGCCAGCCTTGTTGTATTCGCTGAATTTTTCCCTCCTACAACAACCAGGGTATCAATGCCTCTGGCGATACCATCGCGCACATCATCCTGGCGCAGCCTTGTTGAATCGCATATTGTATCTATTACGGTCACAGCACTGAATTTTTTCTTTATAAGGGCAACAAACTGTTCAAACTGGTTTCTTTCATGGGTTGTCTGTGATACAATCAGGTATTTTTCAGCATCAGGAATGTCGCTTATATCATTCTGTTCAGAAACAACGTAAACTCCGGCTGATGCGTAGCTCTTAAGCCCTATGACTTCCGCATGGTCCCTGTCTCCAATAATTATGGTGAAGTATCCTTCGGAGGAATATTTTTTTATATAGGACTGGACTCTTGCCACTCTTGAGCATGTAAGGTTTATAGTTCGCAGAGCTTCCTTTTTTATTTCACGGCTTTCATTAATGGGGATGCCATGGGTCCTGATTGCGATCTGTTTACCCTTGATGTCATCAAGTGAGTTAATTGTTATAAGCCCGCGGTTTTTTAAAACATCAATAGTCTGAGGATTATGTATCAGCGGGCCATAAACATATATCTTTTCATCAGATGTATTCAGTTCTTCGACAATTTTGAGTATAGCATTTCGGACTCCCATGCAGAAGCCTGAATTTGTGGCCATTTCGATTTTCATTCAGTTTTTCCTGGTCTTTCTAATTTAACATCAGGTCTGCCAACTGTACCTTTCACAGTGAGGATAAGAGGTTTATTATCTGTAGCTGCGATTATAATATCTCTATACGGTTCAAGTGCAGCTGACTCAGGATCTATATTTATATTTAAATCGAGTTTCGAATTATTGGTATTCTCTGACAGCTCTAAAGACCCGGTTATACTGCAGTTAAGATCCGTTCCGGTAAGCCTGAAATTTTTGATCTTTGCAACTCCGTTTACAATATCAATTTCAGCAACTCCATTCTGTATATTAATTATATCAAGTTTTAAAGGTAGAGGTCCCATGGGGCCGGGTACAGATATTTCACTGACCCCGATTTTAGCATCAGACAGTATTAACCTGATTTCACCTGAAAGAGGTATATTCCTGGTGGCGTCAGTTATTACATCAATATTACCGTTAAGGTTAAGGACAACATTCGCTTTTTTCCCATTAAAATTTAAATTATCCAGCTGGAAATCCGAAAAAAATCTCCTGTTGATAAAAATACTGTAGGGGTTCACTGAGGGATTCAATATTAGATTTTTACAGGATATTTCCTCCCCGCTGCCAAGAACCACTTCAACATTTTCTGCGTATGATTCCCCTATAATATTGAAATCCAGTTTCTGCAGGGTAATGGATTTGATTTTCCTGTCCTGAATCTCATTGAGTTTTTTTCTTATAAGATAATCGTACGGGAAAGTCATTATTGTAAAAATTACAATGAGCAAAATAGCAAGTGCGGAGTACTTCCCGGAGTGAGGAAGAGCCCTTACCATTCTTATATATGCAAATCCACTTGAAAAGAGGGACTTAATTTTATTTAGTATACTTTTTAAATTTATATTCATCTCTTGCTAAGGCTCACAATTGTTAAAATAGCGTCATATCTGCTTCTTTCTTTGATTCCGGAAGTAATAAGAATATTTTTGATTTTTAATGTGGAATTTGAGTTTTCCAGTCTGTTGATAAATTCTATTAGTGAATTTATGGTAACTCCCTCGAATTTAACTTCAGTGGTGATTTTCTGTATGCCGTTCTGGACTATACCGGGATTTTCTTTTAAAAATGCTTTATTGGTTGTAATATTAAGTGCTCCTGCAATTTCGTCTATAAGGGGAGTCAAACCACGAGCCTGTTCTGTTGATGCGTTAAGTCTGTTTTTTTCCGCCAGGATTTCCCTGTAGGTGCTGTTCAGCTCTTCGAGTTTGTTGATCCTTGCCATATTTTTTTCATAAGAGCTATCGGCACTTTTTTTAAATTCAGATACAGGTATGATAACAAGATAATAACAGGCACCTGCAAGGATAATAGATGCCAGTATTATAAGGAGCCGTTTTTCTCTGGTACTGAGATTAATCATTCATCCTCTTTAAAGTTTCTTTTTTATTGTCATAGTAAAAAGGCTTCTGCTTTTGCTTGTGTCCCTTATATCAAGCGACACTGTCTCAAATTCGCCTGAATCGAGAAGATTTTTTTTGAAATCTTCAAGATCCGCGGAATTTGACGTCTCACCTTCGATTGAAATACCTTTACCGTCAAAGTTAAGTTTTTTTATATCAAATCCTTCAGCGCCATTAAAACTGTCGGTAATGAGGTTGAGCAGGGGGATAAATGGTTCCTCATCACCAATAAGATCCCTGAGTACATTGAGTTCCTTCTGTTCTTTCTGTATAAGAAGTGTGGCCTCTTTAATCGGGTCTTTGGGGATAGTTTTAGACGAGAAGTATCTTTTATAATTCTTCGTAAGAATTTCATCAGTATATGATTTACTTCTACTTACCTGCAGAAAAGTTATAATTATATTTAGAATAAAAACAGCAACAGTAAGAAAGACGAATACAGCAGGAAGAAGATATTTTTTTGAAGTTTCACCTGTAATATGATGGCTGTAGTCACCCTTTATAAAGTTGACAGAACTGTTTTTATGGTTCATAAAAACAAGAAGATTCCCAAGAGAAACGGAATACCTGCTTCTGATATCGGGATCAAGATAGCCTGAGAGAAACGGCATAAAGACAACGGGGATTCCCGTATCCTCCCCAAAAATTTTGGGAATACCGCGGATATTTGACCCTCCTCCTGTTATAATAATTCTGCTGAATTCAATAAATTCGTTAAAAGAACTTCCGGCTTTTATTGTAAGAGATAACTCTTCTACCATATCATCTATAAGTTCTGAAGCATAATCGTAAATCTTCTTTAATTTTTGTTTTGAGATATTAAGGTTTTTAAAATTATCCGATTTGATATTTGCATCAAATGAACCGAGATCAAGATCCAGACCCTTTAATATATCGCGTGAGTTATTTAAGGATATTTTCAAAAGATCTGCAATAAAATAAATAAGGTCTGATACACCCTTTGTTATTGATCTTGTGAAAAGAAGAGTGCCGTCAGCTATTATATTTACTACAGTTTTCTTGTGACCAATGTCAATAACAAGTATATTCTCATTATTAACTGAATTAAAATATTCATAGCATCTAAGATGTGCATTTGCTTCTATGCCCGCAAAATGAGGTTTCAGACCAGTTTCAGTAAATATGTTTATTTTATCATCAAGAATATTTTTGTTAAGCGCGGAAAGGATTATGTTCGCTCCGGGATCTATGTTCGGTAATAGCTGAAAGTCAAGGACAACGTTCTCTATCGGATAAGGGATACTCTCTTCAGCTTCATAGGGGAGTATCTCATTAATTTTAGAAATATCGTTGAACGGGAACGATATGTTACGGAAAATTACAGAGTCAGAAGGGAGTGTCGTAATAACCCTGTATTCAGAAAGATCCTCGTTTGAAATCAGCCTCAGAATTGCGTTGCTTATTGTTGCGGCACTGTCTGTTTCAAACTGATCAAGATCATACTCTTCCATTTTAACTGAAGTAATTTCGAAATTCCGGATACCCCTTTTAGCTTTAATAAGCTTTACTGAAGAGTATCCTGCATCTATTGAAGCGATATTATCAAACAATTCATTACCTCTTAATGTCCCATTGAACAGTACAGGAGTTTCTTTTCATCCCTGTTAAAGTAATATATACTCCTGCAGTAACTATTTTCATTTTTTATTGTAACTGTAATTCTGAAAATACGGGATTTTACAGTAAGTATATTGGCCAGAGTACTGGTATATTTAATATAAGAGCCTATTTCACTGACAGTTTTAAAAGGTTCAAGCTGACGTTTTCTTATAATCTCTGTAGCTGTCTCCTCTGTCATGTCCTCGGTAAGGGATGAAAGAACCCTGAAACTTGCCGTGTTAATATTAATCCTGTTGCTTTCATCAATAAAGTTGTCCCACTCTCCATAGGCGGTCAGGTAATCCGATAAGAGGCGGCTCCTCTCCTTACCGATTTTTTTTTCAGATTCCTCTTCCTCTATGTCAGTTTTCTCTCTTTTTTCCTCTGAATTTAAAATTTCATTTATCTTATAGGGAGGAATTGTAACATCACCTTTATTATCTTCAACCAGATTTTTTTCAAGACCGAAATTTCCTCCGCCTATACCGTAATATATTTCCGGAGTTATCCCTTTTACAAGCATAATCTCTGCTATGCTGTCCAGTTGTCCGTTTTTAGCTGAATAAGACGGGATTAGGTTGTAATAATATCCTGATGATTCAGCACCGTAGGGGAACCTGACATCATCAGGATCCACCCAGTCAACAAGAGCATCCGCAATATCAAGAGAGAGACCCATGTTCATAAGGAGCCGTTGAAGTATCCCATAATAGGGAGTTTTTTCAACCTTATCGTTTGCAAGAGCGCTTACATTGATTTTTGAATTTTCATCGTGGATTTCAATTTTCAGACTATAGCCCTCTACGGGAATTTCAGGAAAATCAAGCGCCCAGATGTCTTTATATGAATCTATATTTTTGTCACTGTTAAGACTTGGCATAAAAGAACCGCTTATACCGAGCCTGTCGACATCGAGTATAGCTTTTGCAATTTCATACCCTGAGTATGAAAGAAATTCAGAGTTTATATCACTTTTCAGCCTTTTAATATATGATATATAAGTATGTGTACGCAGAAAAAAATCAGATGTGAATGAAACAAGAAATGCAGAAATCAGAAGAACTATAAGAAGTATATATCCCCTGTCGTTCAGGATATATGAAGCCAGTCCATCTTTTTCAATGGCCTTTTTCCGTTTATTGTAATTATTTATAAACCTGTACAGCATTCTAATCGCCTGCGATATTAGGTATTGAAAGAAATTCATATTTCTCTGTACCACGGGAGAGATCATTAACAATAAGAGTAGTTTTTACAAGCTTCGGAATTTTTTTTGTCTCCCTTGAATCCCATTCCCGGACCCAGTCGTTTCTGTATTTAAATTCAAAATTCAGTGAACGTACATTTTTAAGCAGAATTTCTTCTACTCCGCCTTCAAGAGGAGAATCATCATAGCCGATACTGCTTCTTCTGATCAGCTCAAATGAATCAGAGCCGGATTTTTGCCTGAGATAATATCCCACTTCATGTACATCTGATACCGGTACCTGGTTTTTAAGGTTATATATAAGTTTTGAATTCCTGTACTCTGCGGTTATAAAATTGAGTATACTGGAACCTGTTTTTTCCGTACAGACTATGCATAAGTCTTTCAGGTCTTTGTTCCAGTAAAGATTGGAAATATCCGTATCTATTCTTCTTAAAGCAAAGTTAAGTCTTTCATAGTAATCAGAAGCAGTACTGCCGTATTTTATACTTTTTATGACCGAGCTGTATGCGGTGTAAACCATTATAAGAATTATCGATGATACTGCAGCAGCTACAAGCATTTCGATAAGGGTAAATCCACTGTTATCACTAACCGGTTTCATAGCAGAATATATTACCTTGCCTGATAGATGTATTGCAGTGTGTAATTATTGTCAAGGCCCTTGTATTTCCATTTAACAGTAATTTCAGTTTTAATAACAGGAAGGGGGCCGAAAAGCGGGTTTTCATATCGGTTGCTTACTCTGTCGTATTTGAAATCAGGATTTCCCGGTACGGGGGTGTCTTTTAAGTCAGGCCCTCTCATGTTGTCGTTTCTGAATTCGTTAAGGATAGTTTTTCCCGCAAGCATAGCAACAGTATAGTTTTTACTGTTGCCAATTATATTTATCCCTGAAGAAATCCCGGAGTAAACACTCAGGAGTACAACCGAAAGTATGGTAACGGCAATGAGTACTTCAATCAGGACAAACCCCTGACTGGAGGATTTATGGTCAGAGGTTTTCGGTTTTCTCAATGTTTTTAACATCCCTGAATTTTTTAAGATAAATATCTTTTCCATCAGAAATAATTCTTACTGTAAAATTTTCACTTGTGCCGTCTGAATAAAAGGGTATAAGAACAACGCCTTCTGAAACAGTCATGCCTCCGTCAAATATTACCTGCGTTATTTTGAAACTGCTGCTGAAGTCTCTTGTTTTAAGTATCTTTTTTTCGTTTAATTGAAATTTATTATCAATGAACAGGTAAGTTGCCATAGAGTTCTCTCTGTACCTGTCACCAAGAGCCTCTCCGGATTCACCGCCCTTGTCACGAAGAGATAAACAGATGAAATTGTCCCTCATGTTTATATAGGAATCGTCAGCAACTGCTGCAATGTATGACTCGAAGAGGGCTGATTCTTTTCTCTCATTCCCGAGGAATCCGGAAATTTTCGGTAGCGCGACAAGGCTCATGACCGAAAGGATTGCAATAACAACTACAAGTTCAATTAGAGTGAACCCGTTGTTATCGTAATATTTTTTCAATTTTATTCCCAGCTTATGATATCGGCGTCCATGCCTTCACCGCCTTCTGCCCCGTCAGCGCCGAAACTCCATATTTCAGGGCCCTGTGAAAATTCGCCCGGATACCTGTACTGGTAGGGATTATTCCATGGATCAAGGAGAGCATCCTTTTTATTTTTAATCAGTCCTTCATCAATCAGTTTCTGAAGGCCTTCAAGGGTACTCGGATATTTACTGTGGTTGAGATAGTAGGCGTCAAGGGCTGTCTCAAAAGTCCCGAAATCAGTTTTGGCAGCTGTGATTTTAGTTTTATCTATAGTAGATGTGAATCGGGAAACAGCAAATCCGCCTATAATAGCTATTATAGTTATAACTATCATCAATTCAAGAAGGGTAAAACCCTCATTCATGAAAAGAAGGTGCCTGAGTCTGTTAATCTTGTTTTTTAAAGTTGCCATATAAACCTCTGATTATTTTAATATAGTTAATTTACTGAACCATAAGGTTCATATCCATTATTGGCATCATAACCGATAATACTATGATTCCGATTATTATACCCATCATTATAATGATAAGCGGTTCTATCATGCCGGTAAGGCTTGTAACAACCATGTCAATTTCATTTTCATACACGTTTCCTATATTAAGCAGCATTTCATCTACTTTGTCACTTGCTTCTCCGGCGGCGATCATACCGATTACAAGCCTGGGTAGAAATTCATGTTTTTTTAATGACTGTGAGATTGAAGCTCCCTCCTGAACTTTTTTAGAGGCGCTGTTTATCTTCTCCTCCACAACCACATTATTGACGATTTTTTTAACGATCTCGAATGATTTAAGGAGATCGACTTTATTTGAAAGAAGCACGCCGAGATTAAAAGTAAACCTGTAAACAATAATTTTATTATAAAGCCTGCTGATCAGGGGAACCTTCATCAGGAGTTCATCTATTTTTTTTCTTCCGTCAGGTGTTGACGCGTAGCGCTTATACATATAATAGATTAATATTATGAATAATGGTAAAAAAAACCAGAAAGAACTGAGAAAATCACTCATCCCCACTACAATTTTAGTGGGGAGGGGGAGGACTCTGTTCTGTTCTGTAAATATTTCCGATATAGTCGGGATGACATTTACCATAAGGAAAATTACGATTATAACTGAAAAAGTGAACATGAATGTGGGGTACCAGAGCGCAGCTCTTATGCGGTTTTTCAGCAGATTATTTTTCTCTTCCATTTCAGCAAGCCTTGCTATAACCTCATCAAGAGAACCCAGGTTTTCTCCAACACGAATCATGTTTATATACAGTTCAGAGAAGAGGTCCCTGTAACTCATAAGAGCGTTGGAGAATGAATAACCTTCTTCAATTTTCTGTTTTACATCTATCATTACGCTGCGGAACGTTTTATTATCGATCTGTTCTATAATATCTGTAAGAGCGGTCATGAGCGGCATACCCGCCTTAAGAAGTGTGGCAAGCTGTCTTGAGAATAACCCTATCTGTTTCCGTGCAGTATTTCTGTTGATTTTTTCAATGATAGAGTTTAGAAATTTTTTAAAACGGATATTTCCGCCGGTTTTTAATTGCTCTTTTTTATTTGAAATTGAACTTACGTAAAGTCCCTTTTTACGTAAGTTTTGCCGCGCCACAAACTCATTAGGAGCATCTACTATATCTGAAACCTGTTCACCTTTACTGTTAAGTGCCCTGTAATAATATAGCATAATCACCTCGCAGGATTAACTTACCCTTAAAACTTCATCTAGAGTCGTAAACCCCTGTAATACCTTGTCAATACCATCCTGCAGAAGGGTCTTCATACCTTCTGTTATAGCCTGTTCCTTGATTGTTGACGCATCGGCACCGGACATTATAAGCTTTCTTATTTTGTCAGAAATGGGCATGAGTTCAAAAATCCCAAGTCTGCCTGAGTATCCGGTATTAAGGCATCTTTCGCAGCCTTTACCTTTGAAAAGACTTTTATTGCCTATTTTTGATTTAGTAATACCGGCTCTTGAAAGTTCCTGAGATGAAGGTTTGTATGCTGTTTTGCAATGAGGGCATATTTTACGAACAAGCCTTTGTGCAAGAAAAGCGTTAACAGATGATGATATAAGGTATGGTTCAACACCCATGTCAACAAGTCGGGTTATCCCTGAAGCGGCATCATTTGTATGGAGTGTTGAAAAAACCCTGTGTCCTGTTAATGCGGCCTGAACTGCTATTTCAGCTGTTTCCGTGTCCCTGATTTCACCTATCATTACTATATCAGGATCCTGCCTTAATATTGAACGCAAGCCGGATGAAAAAGTGAGGCCGATTTTCGGTTTAATCTGCATCTGGCCGATTCCGTCGATCTGATATTCAATCGGATCTTCAACAGTGAGAATGTTTACGTCTTCGGTATTCAGTCTTCCCAGAACTCCATAAAGAGTTGTACTTTTACCGCTTCCTGTGGGACCGGTCACAAGAATTATGCCGTGTGTAATATCAATTAGCTCTTTGAACTTGTTGAGTGATTGGTCAGAAAAGCCTATTGAGTTAAGCTCAAAGCTCATGTCGGATTTGTTAAGAAGTCTGAGGACAATTCTCTCACCAAACTGAGTTGGAAAAACTGAAACCCTTATATCAATCTCTTTACCGCTTACCTTGACCTGAATTCGTCCATCCTGGGGTAGCCTGTTTTCAGCGATATTGAGGTTTGACATGATTTTTACCCTGGATATTATTGAATCCTGAAATTTTTTTGGAGGGGTAAACATCTTATACAGTATACCATCAATCCTGAACCTGACTACAAGTTCCTTTTCATAAATCTCAAAATGGATGTCACTTGCTTTGTCATTAACAGCCTGTCTTATAATTGTGTTAACAAGCCTGATTATTGGTGCATCATTTGCTGTATCAAGTATCTCCGCTGCTTCAGATGAAGTTTTAGAAAGTATTTCAAAATCGGACTCTTCAAGATCCTCTATTATTTCAGATGTAGTTGCAGCGGAGGCTCCTTCAAAAAAAGAGGTAATAATTCTGATTATTTCAGTTTCACTGCTGAGAACTATTTCAGTGGAAAATCCCGGGAACATCTGTTTAAGGTCGTCAATGGGCTGTATCCTAAATAAATCTGATGTGGCTATGGAAATTTTTTTCCGGGAGACCCTGAAAGGAACAATAATATTATTTCTTAAAAATCCGGCGGAGAGCCCTTTAAATATGTCGTCAGCATCTGTAAAATCGAGATGTGTTTTGAATTCGATACCGTATTGTAATGCCAGGGCCTCAAGTATATCGGTTTCCGTTATAATCCCTTTTTTTACAAGGAGCTGACCTACTTTGATATTTGTACCCTGCTGCTGCAACAGGGCCTCCTGAAGCTGCTCAGGTGTAATTTTCCCGGAATCAACAAGTATTTTACCCAGCTGTTTATGTTTCTTGGTAATCATAAAATCTTATTCTTTTTTCTCTTCCTGAAATTTTTTTATTATTTCTTCCTTCTCCCTGGTAATCTTTTCTATTTTTTCAGGGTCTGTTACAACTCTCGGTGTTATAAAAACAAGTAGGTTTGTTTTCTCATCCTCTTTACTTTTATATTTAAATAACCACCCTAGAATTGGTATATCACCAAGAATCGGCACCTTATATTCAGTATCCTTTTTCGAGCTCCTGATAAGTCCACCCACGACAACAGTCATTCCGTCCTGAACAGAAATTTTTGTTTTCATATCTCTTTTTCCGAGATCCGGCGGTTTGGTAGTTGCAGTTGATGTTTGATCCAGAACAGAATTGGCCTCAAGGAAAAAATCCATTGTGATTCTTTCCCCCTTTGTTATATGCGGGGTTATTTTCATTTTTAGACCAACAGGCTTATATTCATAAGTATAATAAATCGAATCACTTTCTGTTACCCGGGTATTCGTAGTTATCGCGATTTCCTCACCTACATTGATCTCTGCTTCCTGGTTGTCTATCGTTAGTATATGAGGAGTTGACAGTACGTTAATCATCTGTTCCTGACCGGTTGCATTAAGCAACGCGAACCCGAGTATTGATGCATCTCTTACATAACCGAGGGTAAAAGTATTTTGAGTAATAGGTACAGCAAGTGTACTGTCTTCAAGACCTGTGGGGTTGGAAAAACTGGGTACTCCTCCCATACCTGAAGAACCACCAAACATATTCTGTCCCTGCTGACCACCCATGTCCCAGGTTATACCAAATCCCCAGTTGGAGCTTGCGTCAACCTCAACTACTATGGCTTCTATAAGAACCTGGGGGCGGACAATATCCAGCTGTTTGATAATTTTATTTATCTCTCTGAACTCAGCGGCTGAAGCATTTATTATAAGCGAGTTGGTTTCCTTGTTCGGGATTATTGAAAGCTTGGGTTGCTGGGTTTGCTGATTTGTAGCGGCTGTGACTTTTGCTTTAGGATCAGGCTTCCCTGTGGAAATCGGTTTTGAATTGATAACCGCATATTGTGAAAATGGTATTCTTGAAAGTACCTCAGCAAGACCTGTCGCATCGGCATTCTGAAGATGGACTACATGGATTGTCGCACTTTCATCAATTAAATCCTTACCATCTCCCTCCTCGTCAGAGGGGCTGCGATCGAGGGTTCTCGCTATTTTAACAAGACCATTGATCTCAGAACCATTACCACTGAAGATTAAAATATTAAGTGTACTATAGACAACAACATTTGCGTCCGGGGATTTTAGAGACTTAATAACATTTGCTATATTATTTGCGTCAGCATGTTTTATTTCAAGAAGATATGTAACAGCGTTTTCATCATCAAGTCTGACTTTATCACCGTCAATTACAACTTCAACATTTTTCTGAACAGCTTCTTTAACCGGGACAATTTTAATCAGATTCGGGGTTTCAATTACCGCGAAACCCTTGATCTCAAGTATCGATTTCATAAGATCAAAAGCTTCTTCAATCGGGACTTTCTTAGCGGAGCTTATTGAGATTTTACCTCTAACTTTATCACTGAGGATAATGTTTTTCTTTAAAAGCTGGCTCATAATGTTTAAAAATTCAGATATTTCAACATCATTAAAGTTCAGTGAAAAACTTTTATCTTTAGTTTTTTTAGCCGCGTTAAGATTTGTGTTGTCAATCATAACACTGCTGAAAAATATTAATACTGTCGTGAAGATAACCGCTGTTTTTCTGATAGTCATAATTTTTTATCCCGTCAGTCAGTAATATTTACATCAAGTGTAAAAATTTTTTTATTTCTTTCAATATCGAAAATGAGCTTGGGCTCGTTTTTAAACCCCTGCCACATGTTATATAATTTCTCTGTACTGTCTATTTTTTTGCCATTTATTCTTTTGATAACATCCCCGCTTCTTAAGCCATAGTCATATAAAACATTATAGGGCCTTACACGGATAAGATGAAATCCTTCAATCTTCCCATTGACTCTGTAGGGTCCTGCTTTGATGCCTTTCATCGCATTATCGATATTATTCAGCATTTTCTGCTGAAACTCGGCCCTGCTGATGCTTTTTTGTAATGTACCTGATGTAACGCGCGATGAAGGAATAGTTTTTCCGGAAGGTATGTTCTTTTTATCATAGAGATCCAGAGAATATGACATTTGGTCTTTTTTCAGATAAATTTTGGATGATTCAATCTTAACCAGAGTGTAACCGTAAACATCCTTCCACAACCTGAATATTTCAGAATTTTTTTCACCCTTCTTAATGATCATAGCCCGGGCAATACTGGCAGGACCTGTCACCGTTCCTATAAGTTTCATGTCAGATATTTCTGCCGGCTGCTGGCCACTCCCTGTTGAATAATCATCATCGCTATTTGAAATTTTAAAAAAGCCTGATTCCAGTATCTCCCCGACATTTGCATTAAAAGGAATGTTGCCGGCTCGAGATGTCATCCCTGCTTTTTTGTGTGAAGGAGGATATATTATCAAAGTGCTTTTTACGATCTGGTTAATAGTGAGAGCAGCGACAAATGAAAATAAAGTCACGGCTATAATACTTATTGTATGATATTTAATATTTTGCATTTTTATTTCTATTCTAATTTAATCTATAAAAAATAGAGTGTCGTCAAGTAATAATTATTATTTTAATCTGGACGGCCATTAATAATGCCTTCATGAATTGCCTTACTTTAAGGATATTATTCTGTGTTTAAACAATAAATGTTTCTGATTTTATGGCCATAGTTCCTTTTCTAACCCATACCCTTATCTGATACGCACTTTTACAGTTGTCTGAGGTAATTGTTCCTATTTCTTCTATCGCAGATATAGAATCCATATAGAATTCATAAAATTTTTTATTTTCATCGAACGGATTTGTAATAAGCATAAGTATGTTTTCATTTGAAGGATGTTTTTTCGGAGAACCGATAAAGGGAATAAAATCCTCCCTGAGATCGACATTCCTCATTTTATCTATTGTAAAGTATTCATTACTTTCAAGCAGTTTCTGTACATATTGTTTTTCTTCCATAAAAATCCTCCAAACGGGTCATTACCTGCAATATATTTAATTCGAACCTTTAATGTTAAATGCTTGACTCATTTTTTTTATCATGATTGTTTTATTCAGCAAAATTTTTAAATTCATATTTCCCCTTATATAATAAAAAAATAAATAAATTTATGAACTACAACAAAAAAATAATTATAGTCTTGGGTATTTTCTTCTCTATTATTCTTCTGGTGCTCAGTTTAATACATATCGCTTTTAATTTTATCTATCCCGGGAATGAACTTGCTGAATCAATTAAGGAGAATTTTAAGGATTCATTCGGGAAGTCAATTAAATTTGATTCAATGACTTTTAAATATAACGGTGATATAATTCTTCAGAATTTCTATCTGTCAAATACTACTGATTTTAACGATAATGTAAATCTGATTAAATGTGATGAAGTTATTATTGATACATATCTGTTGGATCTCCTTCGTAAAAAGGTCACTTTTTCATCACTGGTAATGTATAATCCGGATATTAATGTTATTAAAAGTTACGGAAAGTCATATACTGATACATTTATTAATGATATTATTTCCGGTTTTAATAATGATAAAGTAAATCAGTTTATTACAAAGGATTTTTCAATTAAACTTAAAAATTCGAAACTCTATTACAGGGAGATTTTTAAAAACTCAAAGACTTCAGTAGACTTTTATAATGTTGATTTGTATGTAGACTATTTTGAAAATGGCCTTAAATATAATCTGGATGGGAAACTGGTAAACAGTAATTTAAATTTCTGGGAAAATTGCGGATTTAATGCTGAGGGGAGAATATCTTTTTCAGATTCGGTTTCAAAAAACAGGATTGGTTTCAGTAATATAGATATTTCGATTATTAACAATCTGGTCTCTGAAAGCTATATGGTCCCTCTTTCCTTTAAAGGTGATGTATCCGGGGAGCTTTTTATAATTACAGGTAATGACGAAGTCAGTTTACGCGGTGAAATCGAAGGGAATAAGTTTTTTACTACAATAGAAACGGATGGGCATTCAAAAAATCTTTTACGAAATGAAGATTTTCGATTGAAGACCGATATTTCCGCTTCATTATCAATGGATAAAATTAATATCAGGCATCTGGAGATTGTGGATAATGTTCTTAAATTGACTTTTAAATCTGATTATATAAAAGACGAACTTTTTTCGGTTAATCTTGAATCTGATAATATCGATCTTTCTGAACTTTCATACAGGTTTACTCCAGTTCAAAAATGCAGATATGACGGTAATTTCTCATTTTACGGTAAATTGATTTATAATCTGAAAGATATGACACCTGATGATATCGCTCTTGAAATCAAACTGAATAATTTCAGCCTTGAGCCTGTTGATGCTTTAACAGAGGCTAACAGGATAATTAAGAACTGCAATGGTTTTATTACTGCGGATAAAGAAAAATATAATGTAAAAGCTGATATTAAAGCGGGAGAATCAGATCTTGATATATCATTTTCCGGGCAAATATCAGATTGGGCTCCTTTTAAATCAATTAACACTCTTGATATCAAATCAGGTAAAATTGAATTGGCACTGCTAAAAAAGGGGCTACTGGCCGGAATAACTAAAATTTATGATATGGCTTATATTGATATGTTCCAGAATTTTGATGAACAGAGGAATTTTCTTAAGGAACCTGAGGGGATATTTCTTAATAATAATAATCTCACTATCGAAATTAACGCTGATAAAGTTATAATCCTTGATAATACTGCGTTTGATAATCTTGAATGTAAAATCAAATTAGAAAAGGGAGTAATCAGAACAGAGCAATTTTCTATAAATGGTTATGATGGCATTTTTAATTTTAACACCTACATTGTTTTCAGACAGGAATATCCTTTTATAAAGATTGAGGGGGGAGTCGAGAACCTGAATATATCAAAAATTGCAGCTGATTCAGAATCTTGTATTTCCGCAGGCGGAATCTTATCTTCTGATTTTAAATTTGAAACTAACGCTTTCCGTTTGGGGCAGATTGTTGAAAATGGAAGGGCTGAGTTTAACCTGGAAGTAAAAGACGGATATATTTCCGGAACAGAAAGTCAGAATAAACTAAAAAATTTTATAAGTGACAATGGATATGAGTTTACTCTTCCGGAGCCTCTTACATTCAGCAGCTTCGCTTTTACTTTAAAGCAGGCATCAAATCATTTTTTTATAAAAGGGTTCAGGATGTCAGGAAACAGATGTAATTTCAGTTCCTATGGGAAATATGAGGCAACTGACGGATTGAATGTTCCGGTTAATCTGAGCCTGATAACCGATAAAAAGTATACGAAGGTACCTTTAAAATTAACAGGCGAGCTTTTATCTCCCTGCCTTATGATTAATGACAGAAAGAAAAAGAAGGAATCAATTTGTTTTAATTGAAATTAAATATTAAAGTTATTTTGCGAAAAAATTTGATAAAGAGTGTTACAATCGTCTGTGAATTTTTTTGATAAGTGTAACCCATTCTGTTCCTGAAAGATCTCTAAGTGCCCTGCGTAAAGCTTCTTTACGGGCCTTTCTGCTTTTATCCTGACTGATCATCTTTGCTGCATAAACAGTTTCATCCTCATCAGTGGAATTAGGTATAAGAAAAAGAAGATAAGAAGCAAGGCAACCTAAAAGACAGGAAGATTTAGACGGATCTGCACTGTCTGGCCTGATGAGCCTGCAGTAATGAATTTGTGCAGAGTCGGCATTTCTGATCTTAAGCATCTCGCTAATCCTGGGTTCGCCTTTGTCATCAATTATAAAATTTCCCATATGTTTGAAATCAGAAGTACCGATGTTTACAACTGTGAGTGGTATCATGTTCTTTGGGAAAAAGTATATTATACTCTTTTCTGAAGCATTACTTGTTCTGGTGGCTCTTTCTTCATCAAGCCTTTGTCCGCCGATTGCCGCGTATTTTCCAGGCTCTGCGTTAAGCAAATAGATATTTTTCCCAATTATTCTTCCGATCCTGATATTGGTTTGTGTATATAAATTATTGTTCTTTTTATTAAGTTTAATAAAATAAACTTTGTTCAGAGGTATTCTGTTTGAACCGTTTATATATTTTGAATCAGATATATAATGAACATTTATGCTTATAGCTGAACTGACAGGCGAAGAACGTTTATTTACGCATTGAGCCTGAATCAGAAAGATTGATGAAAGAATAATCACCGGTATGCATAATTGTAAACTAAGTTTGTTCTTCATACAAGATCTCCAATCAATTTTGAATCACAAAATTTAAATTGCCTCTGAATTTATATAATTTTATTTTAAAATCAATATGCTTAATTACATCAAATTATAATAACCCATAAATTATCTCTATTTACTGTTGTAGAGAAATTTTCAATGGGAGTAATACAGGCTTAATTTGTTGGAAAATATGAATGCGACTCTTTAAAAAGTCATCTGTATATATGCATAATAAATGCATATATGAAAGAAGCTTATGCAGGCTCACATATGATTGATTACATGAGCCTGCAGCCTTATTATTTTATACCAATCAGTTCATAAATCTTTACAGGTAATGCTTTACCTTTAACCCTTATAAGGTCAAGTTCACGAACTATTACATCATCTTTAACATACTGATAAGTAAACTCACTGATGATTATATGTGTGCCGTAAAATTTGTTGGTTCCCTCAAGTCGTGAACCAAGGTTAACATTATCGCCCATAAGCGTATAATCCATTCTCGATGAGGAACCCATATTTCCAACAACCATGTCACCGGTATTAATTCCTATTCCTATATCAAGAACCGGTTTCCCTTCTTTTTCCCATTTATGGTTCATATCCTTAAGGGCTTCCATCATTTCCAGTGACGCCCTGCATGCTTTCAAAGCGTGGTCTTCCATCTCAATAGGCGCACCCCAGAAAGCCATAATTGCATCACCAATATATTTATCAAGGGTACCGTCAGTTTTAATTACGATATCAGTCATACCCTGCAGATAAATATTCAGGTGTTCAACCAGTTCCTCAGGTGTGAGTTTTTCTGAAATAGATGTGAATCCCCTGATATCTGAAAAAAGAACTGACAGTATTTTTTTGTCCCCGCCGAGTTTTATTTTACTGGGATCCCTGAGCAGCTCATCCACGACAGATTTTGAAACAAACTTTGAAAATGTCTGTCGTATATATTTCTTTTCCTGTTGCTCATTAACAACCCTGTAGGTTACAAGCATTGAATAGGTGAGAGCCGTCTGAATAAGAGGGGTAGACATGGCAGTTATGATACTGGACATATCGAAAAGCAGATAGGAAAGAACAGCGTATAGTATAGTGAAAATTGAAGTCAATATGAGAGAAGCGGCTATTGAAAGTTTAGGTACCAGGAAACCGAGAAAGAGCGCTATGACAAGCATTATAGCCAGATTCTGTAAATCTGTCAGTTTGTATAGAAAATCCTGATTCAGAATTGTGTTAAGCGCATTGGCGTGGTGTTCTATACCGAAAGTCGCCCCGTAAGGTGATTTCTTTTCGTCAGTTGCGATTCCTGTTGCAGAGTATGCTGCTATGAGAAGAATTTTGTCTTTAACTGAAGTGTTCCCCTCCATGGTCCCGTCGTTTGCGAATAGGTAGTATGGATAGTGCTGGAAACTTCCGGAACCGCCAATGAAGTTGACATCCATGAATCCCTTCCGGTCAATGGGAATAAGAATTTCCCGTTTATCATTGGGACGTGCCATTTTTTCAGCCGGGAGATTTTTCAGTTTTATATAGCGGCCCATTTTGATTTCTACATCAGAAGCGGAGATCCCGTAATAATTCATGACCACAATAAGGTCTATATTCGGGTAATACCATCCATCGTATTTAATAACAAGAGGGACGGTTCTGTTTATTCCATCACGTCCCGGGAATACATTCGCGAATCCCAGGCCTTTTGATGCTTTAATAAGATCCGGTGTAGGAGGGGTTACCTCCTCAACAAGCTGGGGTGATTTATCTGAAGGAGCTATCGGAAAACGTACACTGTTAAGAAGTTTTATCCGCTCTTCAATATCGTTGTATGCTACATCGACTTCTTTAGTTTCAAAAGGATAGTCAAGAAAGCCTACGTTCAGTTTTTTAAGTGAATCGGCAAGTTCCTGTTCACCCTTTTTTTTATCAAGGAACATTATATCGTAAAGAATGGCCTGAGGAGCCCCTGTGGCAAGATAGTTTGTAACTTTAGCATGGATCTGCCATGGGAAAGGCCACTGTATACCCTGGTCGGAGAATTCCCTTATGGTACTTTCATCAATCCCGATGATAATAATATCCTTTCTAGCACGGGGATTTATTTTGTTCATCCGCACGCCCTCCTCCAGTTTGACTGAAGCCTGCGAGGGGTCTCTCAGATAAAATCTGAAATCAATTGCTCCCCATTCAAGACCGCTAAGAATAGTGGTCTGGGTAAAAAGGAGTGTGATTAGCAGAAAGACGGAAAATGAGATAAATAATCCGGAAAATTTTTCAGGGAGCTTCGTAAGAATAATGATAAATATAAGTCCTATAGGACCGGTAAAAAGTCCGAGCAGAGTATAAAGCCAAACGCTTTTATCCAGCTTTTTTGCCAGAAGCCTTCCTGCATAAGCCGAGGCAATTAAAATACCGAGAACAATACTGATTTTAAGTATAAGAAATATTATTTTGGTCATGGTTTTATCCGTTTGTTGTTATATACTCTATCTAATTCCTTAATAGAAATAATTGAAAGGAATTAAACATTTCGGCTTTTTAAATAGCCGAGGGAACTGAACCTTATAACTTTAAATGTAAGAAAAAAAAATATTTTAATATTAAAATTACTAGTAAGAAAAAAGCAATTAGTCAAGATTTTTTTGAAAAGGGGAGGGGCCTGTCAGGGATCTAAATTCGATAAATATGATTGACAAATGGCGGTGATTTTAAGTTTTTATAATTACTTTCCGGTTTTTAAACCGAATCTTCAGTTTTATTATGATGTGCACGCGAGGTTAATCAATTGAATATCAAAGAACAGTTATATATTTTAATAAACACAGCGATTAAAGACGCCATTTCCGCCGGAGAGCTCCCGGAAGCTGATTACCCGGACGTGAAAATTGAATATCCGAAAGAAGCAAAGTTTGGAGACTATTCCACTCCCGTTGCACTGGAATCCGCAAGGATAATTAAACGCTCACCTTTTGAAATTGGTGAAATAATCAAAAAATATCTTATTAAAAATGATGAACTGATTGAAAATATCGAGGTTGTAAAACCTGGATTTGTTAATATATTTGTTTCATTGGGGTACCTGAAGAAATTTGTCAGCTATATTATAGAAAGCGGAGAACAGTTCGGGAAAAGAAATAAGCAGGAGCCTGTAAAATATAATATTGAATTTGTGTCCGCGAACCCTACAGGGCCGCTTAACGTTGTATCTGCAAGAGCTGCTGCAATAGGTGATACAATTTCAAATCTTATTGAAGCTAACGGGGATCTTGTTGATCGTGAATTTTATGTAAATGATTACGGTAATCAGGTACATCTGTTAGGTTTATCAGTTCTTTCGAGGGTCCGTGAATTAAAAAAAGAGGAAACCGTATTTCCTGATGACGGATATCACGGAGAATACATTAAAGATATTGCTGCCTGGATTATTAAAAATTTTGATGATGAATTAAGTGCATTCAAAGAAGATGAGGACAGGATTAGCTTCTGTTCCCGTAAAGCCGTGGAATATAATGTCTCAGGCCAGCAGAGAGATCTTTCAGCATTTAATGTTAATTTTAAAAACTGGTTCAGAGAGAGTACTCTTCATGAAAAAGGGGAGGTGGAAAAAGCCCTGAACAGGTTGGAGGATAGTAAATATATTTATAAGGAGGATGGGAAAAAGCTCTTCAGATCAACTGAATTCGGTGACGACAAGGACAGGGTAGTTGTTCGTGATGATGACAGACCGACGTATCTCATGGCGGATATTTCATATCATTATGATAAGATTATGCGAGGATATGACAGAATCATTGATATCTGGGGTCCTGATCATCACGGTTACATCGCAAGGCTTTCGGGAGCAGTAGAGGCACTTGGACTTGAAAAAGGGAAGTTTACTGTTCTTCTCGCCCAGCAGGTAAATCTTATAATGGACGGTGAATCTGTCAAGATGTCCAAAAGACTTGGTAATTTTTCGACAATGCGTGAACTTATAGATGAAATAGGGGTGGATGTTTCAAGATATTTTTTTATAATGAGATCACTTGACAGCCATCTCGATTTTGACCTTTCTCTTGCGAAGAAAAACAGCTCGGAAAATCCTGTATTTTATCTGCAATACGCTCATGCGAGGATATGTTCAATTTTCAGAGAGGCTGAAAAGCGGGGGATTGATTATAGCACCGGTGATTTTAATATTAAGTATCTTGATAATAAAGAAGCAGTTACCCTTATGAAACAGATGGCGAAATTCCCTGAAGAAATTATTGATGCAGCTGAAAGTTTTGAACCTCATAAAATTGCAACATTTCTTATGAGGCTTGCACAGTCATATCACAGGTATTATACAGAACACAGGATACTTTCAGATGATCAGGATAATACAAATGCATCACTTGCCCTTTGCAGGGCCATAGTGATTGTACTGAAAAACGGCCTTAAAATTCTCGGAGTATCAGCTCCTGAAGCAATGTAAATTATGACCAGAGTTGTCGTTCTAACAACCGGAGAAGAACTGCTTCATGGTACTACAACTGATACCAATAGCGCATTCATCAGTCGTCATCTTTTCGGCTCACAACTCAATGTTATAAGACATGTCACTGTTGGTGATGATTTAAAATCGATCACAGAAGCGATAATTGAAGCGATGACTGGAGCTGAAATTGTTTTTATAACAGGCGGCCTTGGCCCTACTGATGATGATAATACTGTTGAAGCAGTGTGCAGTATTTTCAATTTTAAATGTGTAATAGAGCCTTCCTCCGAAAAACGAATAAACGATTTTTTTAATTCCATGAGAATCAGGATCAATGATAAAGATTACAAAATGGCTGCTGTTCCTGATGGTGCTTTTATACTGAGTAACAGTAAAGGCTTAGCCCCGGGGTTTATTGTTGAAAAAAATAACAGGGTTCTTATTGCTCTTCCCGGAGTTCCTCCTGAGGCGGAAAAAATGTTTGAAGGAGATGTAATCCCTTTCCTGAAAAAAAGATTTAATTATAACACTGATAACAGAATAGAGTTAAAAGTGACTGGAATAAGGGAATCAGATATTAACAGCATTATTGATAAAATGGGACTTCCCGGACATATCACCTGGGGAGTTTCAGCAAAATACGGTATTTGTGACCTTTTTTTTACCTCTAGAGAGCCGGAATTTTATAATAAACATGAACTATGTGAATTATTAAAAAAGGAATTCTCCGCTTTTATTATAAGTGATGAATTCCATGGTCCTGAAGGAGAATTGCTCTATTTATTAAGGGGGAGGCAACTCACAATTTCCACAGCGGAATCCTGTACTGGAGGTTTTATAGGAAAAAGACTTACTGATGTGGCAGGCTCTTCTGATGTTTTTACCGGTTCTGTCACTGCATACAGCAACACGATTAAAACGGAGATACTTGGTGTACCGGAAAAGGTTTTAGAAAATTACGGAGCAGTAAGTGAGGAAACCGCTGCAGCAATGGCTGAGGGTATACAGAGGCTGTTCGGAACTGATATAGGCGTTTCTGTAACAGGGATTGCCGGTCCCGGTGGAGGAACAGAGGAAAAGCCTGTAGGCACTGTATGTTTCGGTTTTAAAATAAATGACAAACTGGTTGTCCGTAAGATGTTATTCAGAGGTGATAGAGATAGGATACGGACTTTCGCGAGCCTGTATGCTATAAATTTTTTAAGAAATTATTATCATCAATAGAATTAAAATAATATGTCTCAAAACTCATTTGCCGGTATAATTTCCGGTTATTCGTATTATTACGCAAAAGTAACAAAGTTTTAAAAAGTATATTATATTGTTTACAAAGATTACTATAATTTTATACTATATCAATTTTTATAATTTATAAAGTTATTACTTATCCGGAATTATTAATGAAAAAAATATTATTTCTGAATATAGCCTGTATACTGTTAGTATATATTTCTCCTGTTTTAGCACTGGATTCCAAACTTATTTTTAATCAGGGCCTTGAAGCATTCAAATCATCAAATTATTCATCAGCCGAACTCCTGTTCAGGAAAACACTGGAAAATGATGATGACTACCGGGACAGGGCATGGTTTTATCTTGCCAGAACGATATATCAGCAGGGTAAATATAAAGCTGCAATTTTTGAATTTAACAGCTTCCTTACAAAATGCCGCACTGAAAGTCTCAGGCTTGAGTCAAGATTCTGGATGGCGGAATCGTATTATAACCTTAATGATTCACTGAAGGCTATTGAAGAGTACAACAGATTCCTCGAAAAATCCGGTGATATTTCTCTGAATATCGTAGCCCACGACAGAATCGCAACAATTTATTTTACTCAACAGCGATATGAAGAGGCTATAATTGAATGGGAGCTGTCTATAAAAAACAGCACCGATATGAATCAGAATGCACAGATTGTAATCAGAATCGGCAGGGCTCTCTTTCAAAATGGCGATTATGATAATTCTCTTGAACGTCTACTACCGTTACTCAGCGCAAGGATTAATTCCCAGAATAAAGCCGAGATAAGACTACTTGTTGGCAGAATATATCAGCTTCAGAATGAACATCGAAAAGCAATGACCGCACTTAACGCAATACCCAAAGCTCTAACTGAAAAATATCCGTTTTATGATGTATATTATTTCAGGGCACTCTCTTACATCAGTCTTGAAAGGACATCTGCATCGATATCCGAGCTGGAGCTTTTTCAGCTTATCGGGAAAAAATCTGAATTTTATAATGCCGGTATGTATGAGCTTGGACGTTTGCTTATTGAAGGCAATAAGCCGGAACAGGGCATTGAATTACTTCATGAAATATGGGAAAATTCAGGTGACAATGAACTGTCTATAAAAAGTGCAATTTTAATTTCAGAACATTATCTTGATAATGAACCGGTCAAATCAATTCAGTATCTTGAAAAACTTAAACTGACACCTGATGATGAATTGAATAAAAAGATGCTCCTTATGCTTGCCAGGGCGTATATGACAACTGAAAATTACGATAAGGCTGATTCTGCTATCAGAATTTTTAGTGAGAAATATCCTTATGATCAGAATATTGATGAGATTAATTTTTTAAAGGGGATTGTGCTGCTTCAGAAAGGAGAGCTCGATACTGCACTTGAAATATTTAATAATATAAAAAAGGAAAATCCTTTTTCAAAATTTATTAATGATACAGCTTATTATATGGCCCTTGTAAGTTATAAGAAAGGAAAGATGGATGAGGCAAAACGTTATCTCAGGGATTATACAAAAAAAAGGGGTGCGAATAAGCTTTTTGATGCTCATCTTTTACTTGCTGAGATATATATTACAACAGGGGAAATAAAAAATGCTGAAATAGAAGTAAAAGTTCTGATAAGCAGGTATACCAGATATACTAATGTTGATAAAATTATATTCATGCTTGCAAAAAGTATGTATGAAAAAAATCTGAAATCATCCCAGTATTATTTTAACACTCTTCAGTATCGGTATCCGGAATCGGTGTATTCCTCTTATGTGAATCTTCTTTACGGGAACAGTTATTTTCGGGATGAAAAGTATAATAAGGCAATTACTTATTATGAAAAGTATTTAAATAGTAACACGGAAGACGAGAGAGGAATTGCTTATTTTAATCTTCTTGTTTCAAATTTCAGGCTGAAACGTTACGGCAGAGTGATAGAGATAATAGATAGTATTAAAATTCCGGTACTTGATGAAAACCAGTGGAAAGAAATCCCTTTGCTGCAGGCGAGGAGTTATTATAATCTTAATAATTATGAGCAGGTTTATAATATTTTCAGATGGGAAAATTTTACAGATTTTTCAGACGATGATGTTAAAATAATTATTGATAGTACTATCAGGACAGGTGATATTAAAACTGCTTCCGATATGATTAGCAAGCTTGTTGGAAGAGATAAAATTTATATTGAGATGCAGCTGTTGCTTGCTGAATATTACAAGAATAACGGAAAATTTGATAAAGCTAAAAATTTATATAATTCTATTTTAATATCAGGGATTGAGGACAAAACTAAAGAAAAAGCAAGAATCCCTCTGGCTGAAATATTTGCTGAAGCCGGGAATTATGAATTGTCACTTAATTTATTAAATCAGGTTGAACTTAAAGAGAATGTAGCGATTCGTGACTGTCTTATAATTATCAATCATTTTTATATGGGGAAGGAAAAAAGAGGGGCTGAAATTACCGATTCAAGAATTAATTATATTCTTGATACAGAGTTTACCGAAAAAGTGCTTTTACTTAATATTGAATTTCATTATAACCAGAAAGATATAAATTCTTTTAAAAGTTATCTGAAATATTTAAAATCCTACAAAGAAAATGATGATTATATAAATTATCTTTCAGGTAAGCTGTATTTTGAAACAGGTTCCTACAGGCAATCCTATCTTTCGTTTTATAAACTTTCAAATAAGATAAATAAATACAGTACCGAAACCAGTTATTATCTCGGGAAATTAAGTCTTTTATATAATAATAACAGAACCAGTTCTATTAAATATTTTAAGAAATCATTAACCGATGAAAATAAAAAAAATGAGTTTGTTCAGAAAAGCAAACTTGAACTGGCAATAATATATCATGACATGAGAAGGAACGATTTGTCTATAGAACTGCTTAATGAGTTGATAACTGATAATGATAAAGGGCGTTATAGAAACCAGGCTGAAAATCTCCTTGAAACATATACCTCAAGATAAATTTAGTAAGAATTGTAAAAATGGATGAACGGCAGAGTGATAGTTTAAAATTTCCTGAAAGTTACAGATACAGTGATGAGCATATCTGGATGGAATTGGTCGATGAGGGGAATATCAGATGCGGAGTAACGGAGTATTTCTGTGAAAAAACTGAAGAGATAATAACCGTAGAATTTGTAAAAAATATTATTAACATGGAATTATTTTCAGGTGAAGCTGTTCTTGAGGTTGAATCTTTAAAAGATTCGATAGTAATAAAAACACCTGCATCTGGCATCGTTATTGAGATTAATGATTTATGTGTTGAGACTCCTGAAATAATAAATAACGATCCATATGGCGAGGGCTGGTTATTTCTTATTGTCTGTAATAATTTTTATGAGTATGAAGATTTGATGCATTCTGATGAATATGAATATCTTGTAATAAAGGAAAAGGAGAATATGTACTTTTAAAATTACTTCCGATAAGATATATTATGTCTCATTGAAAAAACTAAAATGATTATTCTTTACTTTATTTAATGATATTTAAAAGGGTTTTTTATTCTTTATAAAGCAGTGAAACTGTATATACGGCAATCCCTTCCCCTCTTCCTGTAAACCCCAGTTTTTCAGTAGTTTTCCCTTTAATACCTATATTATCAGGCGTAAGGTCATTGTTCATTGCTTTGCACAGGTTGTTTTTCATCTGCATTGTATAAGGTGCAATTTTAGGCTTTTCACAGATTATTACTGAATCTATATTTATTATTTTATAACCAGCCTGCCGTATTTTTTTATAAGCATGTTCAAGAAGAGATATACTATTAATATTTTTAAAGGCAGGATCAGTATCAGGAAACATTTTACCTATGTCACCGATATTTGCTGGACTGAGAATTGAATCAATTATTGCATGTGTGAGAACATCAGCATCTGAATGTCCGGCGAGACCGTATGAAAAGGGTATATTAACTCCACCAATGATCAGGTCTCTTCCCTGTTTAAAGGCGTGAACATCAAAACCATTCCCGATTCTAAACCCGCTCATATCAGAGATTGAAAACATCAGAAAGCGAACTTAGTTTCAGAACATTAAGCACTTTAGCACTGACTTTTTCGATGATCAGCTCTTTACCTTTTTTCTTCTGAAGTTTAAGAAGACTGATAAGTACTCCAACGCCTGAGGAATCAATATAATCGACATCTGAAAGATCTATCTCTATGTCCTTATCAGTATTTTGTCCTATTTCAAAAAGTTTCTGTTTAAAAACTTTAATAGACATCATTTCGATGTCTCCAACAACTTTTATCAATATAGACTGTTCTTTTTCCTGTATATCTATTTCCATATTCCTACCAGTCACTTTTATATTAAAAATATATATAAGATGTTTCTAATAAGTCAATTTTTTTTTGATAAAACTTTTAACAATTAAAGTCAAGGTCAATAATTTTAATTCGAGGGAATGTCCTGTTCATAAATGTATTTTTTTCGATATTAAAAACTATATCAACAGACTCCCCTTTCCGGTAATGAAGTTCCATTTTTTCCGCGAGATTCCAGCCTATGCAATGCATACCATTTTTTAAAACATATCTACCATGGTTTTCACTGTTTCCGAATTTTGTAAATGAATCAATAATAACTCCGGTTGCTATAAATACCGGTTCCTCATTGTTTTTTCCGAATGGTTCAAGTTTTGATAATTCATTTACTAACGACATGTTTATATCCTTTATATCGATTCGTGAATCGACATAAAGGATATTATCATTTTCATATATCACTGCAGAATCTATTGCCTTAATTATTTCTTCCATTTTAGATTTTTCAGCAGTAAAACCGAAAGCCTGGGCGTGGCCTCCTATTCTTTCAAACAAATCAGAAAGAGGTTCAACAAATCTGAAAAAATTGAAATCGTTATAGCTTCTGCCCGAGCCTTTTACGGTATCAGCTCCAGGTTCAGCTACAGCAATTATTACAGGTTTTTTTATCTCATCAGCAATACGGCTTGCAATAAGACCGGCTAACCCGCTTATTATGCCGTCTCCCATATAGAAATATATATTTTGATTAACGGGCTCAATTTCTGCTGCAATTTCAGTTTTTATTGTCTCAGTGATTGAATTTACAATTTTTTTTCTCTCCCTGTTTAGTTTTTCAATTTTACGAATAAGGAATCGATTTTTTTCTTTATCTTCTGTGAGGAAAAAATCAACAGTAAGTTCCGTTTTGCCGAGCCGTCCTGGCGTATTCAGCAGAGGCGCGACATCCCAGGTTATATTTTTTACTGAAGGTTCAGAGCTTGAAATTAATTGTTGAATTCCTGAATGGCCGAGTCCGTTTTTTAAAACTTCCAGACCATACTTGATTATTGTTCTGTTTTCTCCACATATGGGCATAATATCAGCTATTGTGCCTACTGTTGCAAGCACAACGTAGATTTGCATACAATCAAGTGCTTTTCTTGAACTTCTCATTTGAAGTTCAAGAAATAATTTAATAATTAATTCGTTTTTAGAGTATAATGTATTGCTTATGTTGAATTTTTTAAACAGTGCACTAAATGTTTTTTCAGGGATTTTATAATCTTTATCGATAAATTTTGCTGCTATGCCCTGCAGTGTATTTGTTTTAATGGAAGGTATAATGTCATTTAAAATAGTATTAAGGACTTCTGATTCAGCATCCGCATATATTATATGATCATTAATCGAGATATCGGATTTGATAAAATTTTGTAATTCATCGGGAGCTATTTCAATAATTCTGTTAACCAATCCGTTAAGAATAAAAATGAAATTGAATTTTCCGTGTTTTGAATTAATTACAGTAAAAGGTTTATTAAAACTCGCAGTATAACTGAATAAAAAAGCATGAGCCAGTTTGAAAACTACACCTACACCTGCAAGTTGTTTAAAAGGATATTTGCATTGAGGCATTTTCGGATTTACTATGATGGCATCGGGATAAACAGTATCCGGTTCATGATGGTCAGTTATGATTGAATCAATACCAAGTTGTGAAGCATAGGCTATTTCATCAATGTCTCTTATCCCGGAATCAACAGTAATGATAAGTTTAACATTAGAATTTTTAAATTCATTTATTATGTCGCATGTTAACCCATAACCTTCTTTGTTTTTGGGGTATCTAATAAAAGGAGTTGAACCGCAACGTGTTAAAAGATCATAAAGAATAGTAAGTGAGGTTATCCCATCCAGATCTGAGTCTGCGAAAATACCGATTTTTTCTTCATTATCCAGGGCTTTCCTGATTCTTATAACAGCCTCCGTAATGCCATTCATCAAAAAAGGGCTGTTAAAATTATTCAGTTCTGGTGAAAGATAACTTGCAATATCTTTATTATTTCTAATTTCCCTTGCATAAAGAATTGAACCTGTGTACTTGTTTAAACCGAAATTTTCGTAGACTTGTAAAGCCTCTTTATCCGGGGTGTCAGCTATATGCCAGTTTTTTTTCATTTTATTATCTGCTTTTTTCTACACCTTTTTGTGCGAGAAAATTCGCCTTGTCGTTCTGGCTTTTTGATATCTGTTCAATTTTAAAATTATTAAATTTAGAAGATAAAGAATTTATTTCATCAATATACTTCCTGATTTCCAAGTTTATCTCTTTTGATATACCGGTTAATTGACGGATTAGATGCTCTGAATCTGTTCTTATCTTTACTTCACTTGCCTGAAAATAAATAGATAGTTTTAATGCCCTGATTAAAGCAATATAGACTGCAACCAGGCCGGTTCTTAATCCGATATAATCCGAAACTTTTCCTATCTGTATATTCTGTTTGTCAAATATTATTATACCTATTCCGGCATTACCCGGTTCGCTTACAGATTCACCGGCAATATACATGACAAGTGACGCATTGACAGGAATTGCAGATAATTCCGTACCATTGAGAAGTTCCCGTATATAAGCATCATTTTCAGATTGTTCGGAGTTTTGAACTGTCTCTTTTTTCTTTTTTATAATTATTTTTCTTTTTGAATTGGTTTTGTCGTGTTTTGCAAGAAGCTTCCGGGCGTCATCAATCATGTTAACAACATCAGATGCTTCGCAATTTGCAAGCTCTGATATTTTTTCAAGACTTTTACCTTCAGATAAAAGTTGAAGTAATCTGTCTATGCTTAAGAGCATTTTTTTCTCCGTAATGTATCAGTAGATAAATCTTCCGCAATTTGTGCATGTATTCAATGATTGGCGTTTTTCAGCCTCAACAGCTATTGATGCTGGAACCTGGAAATTGCAGTGGCTGCAGATTTCACCATTTAGCTTTGCAATAGCTATTCCATCCTTTGATTTGATAAGTTTTGAAAACCTTGTTTTAGATGAGGATGAAAGCTTTTCCAGCAGGCTGTTGAATTTATTCCTGTTTTCATCAGCCTGGTTTCCACACTGATTTATTTTTTCATTTATTGATTTAATATCTGAAGTCGTCTGTTCAGATGTTTCATCAAGTTCTTTATTCAGTTTTTTCAGCTCTGCCTCATCAGATTCAATTTTTTCCATCAGCTCAAGAACTGTATTCTCAAGAGAGTCTTTCTCTTCAGTAAATTTTTTAAGTTCATTGTTCTGAGCTTCAAGCTCTCTTTCTGATTTTATGTTGTCCTTTCTCTGTTGGATTCTGGTAATCCTTGAATTGAGTTCTTCAAGATCGAGTTCTGACTGTTTTAGTTTCAGTTTTAAATCCTTGAGCTGGTTTTCATTTGATGATATTGTTTTTTTAAGGTCTGAAAGTCTTTTCTCCCATATCTGTATAGACTTTTTATGCCTTTCTATTTCCGATTCCTTCAACATTACTATATCCCAGTAATGCTGAAGTTCAATCATTATATTAATTTCTTCATTCATATTGTCAGTATATTTTAAATGGATTTTTCTCTATTTCCGAAATAACAATATTAATTCCGGAATTTTCTACATTGATAATATCATTAACGCTTTCAGCAAGCAACTTTTTAAAAATAATTTCAGTACCATAATGACCGGCATCAATTATACAGACATTATTATCAAGGGCAAATTTGGCGTGATGATAGCCTACATCTCCTGTGATAATACAATCAGGGCCGGATATGCTGATGATTTTTTCGATAGAACCTCCACCTGAACCATTGATGAATGCTGCTTTTGAAATCTCCGTATCCAGATCACCGGTGATAATCAGATAATCAAGACAAAGGGCTTTTTTAATTTTTTCAATTAGAGACTTGAAGCTTACAGGCTGGTCAAGAACAACGATTGAGCCAAAACCGATTTCGTTATCATTTAAAATCCCTTTTTTAATGAGGAGTTCACTATTAGAGAAACCGGAAATTTCAGAAAGATAGGAAAACATTATTTTATCAAAATTAGTATGGAGCGAATATAGTGAAACTCTATTGTCTATTAAATTTATAATAGACTTCCCCCCTGATTCAGACGAGTTTATCTTTTTTACTGCCCTGAATATCATGGGATGATGGGATATTATAAGATTACATCTGTTTTTTACAGCATCTGCAATAGTTGTTGAGTCAGCGTCAAGACAGATGTATACACCATATAATGTTTCCTCAGGAAATACAACCTGTGATCCTGAATTATCATAATCTTCCTGTATATTAGTGGGGAATCTTTCATCAATTCTGGAAATAGCTTCACTGATTTTCATTATTTCCGTTTTCTCCTTTTAAAGAATTAACATTGAATCACCATATGAAAAGAACCTGTATTCTTTTTCCACGGCCTCACGGTAAGCTCTCATTATTAAATCATATCCTGTAAAGGCTGAAACAAGCATCAATAGAGTTGAATATGGAGTATGAAGGTTTGTAATTAGCCCGTCTATTGACATTACCTTATGAGGAGGATAAATAAAAATATCTGTATCACCTGATCCGGGAAGGTTAAGCCCATTAATAAATGTACTTTCAAGAACACGCAAAGAGGTAGTCCCCACAGCTATAACTCTTCTCCCCTCATTCCTGGCTTTATTTATTTTATCAGCTGTATCAGTGTCAAGAAAATATCTTTCAGAATGCATTTTATGTTTTTTAAGATCATTATCCCTGACGGGACTGAATGTACCCCATGAAACAAAGAGTGTCGTATATGCGATTTCAATACCCTTGTTGATAATTTCACTTAATATATCGTCTGTAAAATGAAGGCCGGCAGTAGGAGCTGCAACTGCGCCGCTTCTGGAGGCGTAAACAGTCTGATATCTTTCAGAATCATCAGAAGTCGGCTCGCGTTTAATATAGGGCGGAAGGGGAATTTCACCAATTTGTTCAAGTATTGTATCGTTAAGTTCGACATCGGTTTTTATAACAAGGTATTCTCCTTCCCTCCCCTCAATAATGAATTTAAGATCAGGTTTTTTCAAAGGAGTTATTATTTCGCCATTATGCAATCTTTTAGTTCTATTGCAAATGACATGCCAATGAAGAGCGTCGATGTTACGTGAAAGTACAATTTCTAATTTACCGCCGGATTCCCTTTTGCAGAATATTCTTGCGTTTATTACTCTGGCATTATTAAATACAAGAAGATCGCCAGCTGCAAGAAAATCCGTAAGCCTGTTAAAGAAGGTGTGTGTAAACGTGCTTTTAAATCTTTCGAGAACAAACAGGCGTGAATTGTCCCTCCTGTCAACAGGCTTCTGAGCAATTAGTTTTTCAGGAAGATCATAATAAAAATCGTTGAGTGTGTATTCCAGCTTTTCTTTCATTAATTTACAAGATTGCCGGAACCTCTTTTATGTGCAAGATAATTATTATTAATTTTAGTAAGTTTTATATTTCTATAATAATAAGTCAATATCTGTTTATAGCTGAATCCTTTTTCACCACGGCCTTTAGCCCCCCACTGACACATCCCTACTCCATGTCCCCAGCCTTTTCCATATACATGAAATGAATTTTTATTCTGTTTGGCTGTAAACATTGTACTTTTAAGTTTTGAAGGATTCATAAGCATTCGGAACTGGTTGCCGGTTAAAACTATTTTACCGGTTGAATGGATAATATTTACTTCAATAACCCTGTCATCATATTTTTTAAATGAAATTTTTCTTATTTTACCAATCCGTTGATATTTCTTTTTTAATCCATGTTCTATCTGTGAAAGAGAAATTTCTGTAGTCCACTCATAATGAGGAGAGTTTTTACTGTATGTACATTTTACACCATCAAGGTATGGAAGATCTTCGCCCGTCCATACAAACTTGTCATCAGCAGTTTTTCCGCCGCTTGTTGAGTGAAAGTAAGCAAGAATTGGTTCATATTTATAAGTCATTATTAAACCCGCTGTTTCACTTACAGCTTTTGTTGATGATTCTTTTTCAGAGGAAATTCCCTTATAAACCTGAAAATTAGTTGTTGAATCGAGGTCGTATATGCTTTTACTTTTTGTTTTTTTTGAAAGATGATAATAAGTAAAAGTTCTTGAAGCTATAGCCTGAGCTTTAAGGGCTTCCATGTTCCATGAGGCCGGCATTTCGGATGGTACAACGCTGGCAAGATATTCTTCAATATTAATAATATTAATTATATATATTTTACCAAGGATGTTATGTAATTCAATTTTTCCCCTGTACCCGGCATCGTTTATATAAACAGGATTTACACCGGTTTCTATTGTGTATATATTTTTAATTTTTTCAGGATAAAAAAGAAGTTTTCCTTTTTGAGTTTCATAAATAAGATTTCCGGATTTTTTATCAACTATTTTAATTCCTGAAGATGATGTTATCCTGAATGGGCGGGACTCTTTTTTTATAAGAATTCGAACATAATTATTATCCTTCCCTGTACTCCTCATCTTTTTTCTCAGATATTTTTCAGATGGAGTACAGGAAGAAAGAATAATAAATGAGGCTGAGATAAGAATTGTAAATAGCAGGTGTATCTTTTTCATTTTTTTTAAATCAACCTTTAGGGTGATAGCTTTTATGTAATTTCTGAAGATGTTTTTTTGCCATATGTGTGTAAACCTGAGTTGTTGATATATCCATGTGTCCAAGCAGCTCCTGGACAGAACGGAGATCCGCACCGTTTTCAATCAGGTGAGTGGCAAAAGAGTGTCTGAGAGTATGCGGAGTAATATTTTTCTGGATTTCAGTTCTCGACACGTAATTTTTTAACAATCTCCATACAGATTTTCTGTTAAGCTGAGAGCCTTTTTTACTGATAAAAAGATATTCAGATTCTCTATTGCTTATTATTACAGGCCTTGATTCTTTAATATATTTATTTAGAAGCCTTACGGCCTCCTTCCCCATAGGGACCATTCTCTGTTTATTCCCTTTGCCGATAACAGTAATAAAATTATTTGTTATATCAACATTATGTATTGTGAGATCGACTGCCTCAGATATTCTTAAACCACTTGAATAAAGTAGTTCAAATATGGTTTTATCTCTCAATTCATAACTGTCCTCTTCTGAAATTGAATTAAAAAGTTTATCAAGTTCATTTACAGTTAGGTAATCAGGTAATGTTTTTTCAACATGAGGTGTTTCAATTTTTTCAGTTGGATTCTGAATCTCAACATCAATATTATCAGATAAGAAATTATAAAATTGTCTTATCGCAGCCAGTGATCTTGCAAGAGTTCTGGATGAGTTCTTTTTATTGTTCTTTTCATACTTTAAAAACTGCTGGATATCATCCTGTGTCGCATCCATTATGTCTTTACTTTTCTGAGAAAGAAAATCACTGAATTTTTTCAGGTCGTATGTGTAAGAGTAAATTGAATTCTGGGATAAACCTTTCTCAACCTGAAGAAATTTTTTAAATCTTTTAATAGCAACAACATCTTTCACCGGAATACTCCTGCTATAAATTTTTACCTCCGAACATGTATTTTTCTTTTACCAGGTGAGACGTGAAGTAGATAACAATTACATTATTTATATCGGTATTACTGCATTATGTCTTAATATTAAATGGTTTTTTTAATAAAAAAAGACATAATTTTTTTTATTTACAGAGGGGCTTTACCGCACAACGGCTGCTATTATATAAATGGGAAGGGATTAAAGTTTCTTTTTAATAATTTTTGACTTTTTCTTTTGTTTGGGAACAGGAGAATCATCAATAATACTACCATCTTTGAAAAGAACTTTTCTATCACTATACTCCGCGACGTCAGGCTCGTGTGTTACCATGATAATTGAAATACCCAATTCCCTGTTAAGATTTGTGAAAAGGTTCATTATATCTTCGGTATTTTTTGAGTCCAGATTTCCTGTCGGCTCATCAGCAAGGAGGATTGAGGGATCATTAATCAGTGCCCTGGCTATAGCAACACGTTGCTGTTCCCCTCCGGAGAGCTTATTTGGGTGGTGTGAATAACGCCCTGAAAGACCCACAAGATCCAGAAGTTCTTTTGCCTTACGGTTCATATCCTGCAATTGTACACCGCCTTTATACATAAGGGGAAGTTCGACATTTTCAATCGCAGATGTTCGTGACAGGAGATTAAATCCCTGAAAGACAAATCCAATTTTTCTATTTCTGATTTCAGCCTTCTGGTCGTTGTTAAGCGTGGAACCGTCAATGCCGTCCAGAATATATTTACCGGAGGTTGGAGTATCAAGGAACCCGAGAATATTCATAAATGTCGATTTACCCGAACCTGAAGCACCCATTATTGACACGAATTCCCCTTCATGAAAATTGAAGGAAACACCTTTAAGGGCCTTAACGCTGACTTCTTCACTGAGGTTATATATTTTAACGAGTTCTTTAATTTCTATTATTCTTTTTTTCATTTGTTAGGGATGTGGAGATGTTATTTTTTTTCCTGAATTTTAACCATGACTTCATCGCCATCTTTAAGGCCTTTCGTTATTTCTGTATACATATCTCCTGAAAGGCCCTGTATTATTTCAGTTTTTTTATAGGATTTTCCGGATGTGAAACCTGATTTAATCCATACATATTTTTTTCCGGTATTATTTTTATCGTTAGCTTCCGGGGAAATAATAAAGGCCTGATTCAGAACCCTGAGTACATTGCTTTTCTGAGCTATTACAACTGTTGCAGTAGCGGTCATTCCCGGCTTTAATAGCAAATCATTGTTATCGCATAGAACAAGAGCCTGGTATGTCACAAGACCGCCCGATTTAACTGGATTTATTCTAACCTGGTTTATTACACCGTTAAATTTTTCATCGGGAAATGCACTTACTGAAAAAATAACCGGTTGCCCCTTTTTCACATTCCCTATATCAGATTCATCGATACTTATTGTGAGTATCATTTTTGAAAGGCTGGGTGCAAGAAGTATAAGAGGTGTTGAAAGTGCAATGGGGGAATTTTTTTTCACATATACCGCAATTACAATTCCACTTATAGGTGAATAAATTCTTGTATAATTTTTCTCTTTAAGAGCCATTTCATAATCAAGTTTTACCTGCTTATATTTATTTAAGACGGCTCGATATTCGATTTCAGCCTGTTCCATTGCTTTTTTGGATATCAGGTTATCTTTATATAGATTTTTTTTGCCTTCAAGTTCCCTTTCGGCAGATGTTATTTCGAATTTAACGCTGTCTACAACGCCCTGTGCTTTTAATATTTTTTGATCAACCGAAGATGATTCAAGCTTAATGAGGAGGGCGCCTTTTGAAACATTCTGATTGAAATCAGTATATATATTTTCAATAACACCGGCAGTTTTACTCAAGATGAGGGCCGGATTAAGTATGTCCAGTTCTCCTGTAACTGAGATGGTTTTTCTAATCTCCCCCGTTGTAACTTTTTCATAAATAAATTCTTTTGTTTTGTTTTTGCCGCATGATTTTGTAAACAGTAATAATGTTATTACAACTGCAGCAAGGATAACTATGGATATTGTTTTTAGTCCAGGTTTTTGCATATTGAATTTTCTCCGATTCCGACAATGTTAACAAGTTTGGCAAGTGTGAGCATATAGGAATACTTTGATTCAAGAAATCCTATTTTTGCTTTAATAACGCTCAAATCGGCATCCTGCAGTTCAAGTAAAGAGCCTACCCCGTTTTCATAACTTCTCTGTGCAAGGAGCTGATGTCTCTGGGCGTTATTTATTATAAGCTCGGATATCTCCATCTGCTTTTTCATCTCTTCAAGACTTTTAAAGTTATCTCTTATCTGATTTTTAATATTAGTGAGTGTTTCTTTTTCTTTATAAACAACTTTATTGTAATCGCTTAAAGCAGAGTCTACTTTGGCGGAGGTTTTACCACCGCCGTAAATTGGAATAGATGCCCTGAAAGTCCCGTTAAAAGCGGGGCTCCAATTGCTGTTATTAAAATTTTCACCAAATGTCTCCAGGCCATTTAAGTTTTTATTCTGGTATCCAAGCCCAAGAATTAAATCTACTCTCGGGTAGTGAGCCCCTTCCTCCTCGGATACTTTAAGTCTTGCAATTTTTTTTTCAAGTTTTGAAATCCTTAAAACCGGGCTGTAAATTTCAGCTATTTTATAAAGCTCAGTTATAGAACATTTAACAGTATGAAGACTGGTTTGCTCCTGTGGGATAATATTTTGATTCTCATTTTCTTCCAGGCCCATGGAGTAATAGAGATTAAGCTTCGTCTTTCTTTCATTGTTTTTTGCTTTTTCAAACTGAAGCTGTGAATCAGCGAGATCAACTTCAGCCTTGCTTACGTCGAGCACCGGTCTTGAACCCTGCTCAAAAAGCTGTTTCGCAAGATCGGCTTTGCTTTTATATTTGTTGTAAATTTCTTCCCTGATCTGCATGGTATTTTTCGCAAGAAGATAACCGTAGTAAGCATTTTTAACTTCAAATATAATTTTATTTTTTACCTGGTTATTTTTTATCTTTGAAATATCGATGTTTGTTCTTGCTTCGTTCTCTAATATTTCTTTTTTTGCATCGTATAAATTGTATGTCATCGTTAATCCGGCAAATAATCCAATATCAGTCGATTCACCCGGTATAGAAAATCTTGAATCCACGTCAGAGTCTGATTTTTCATATTCAACTGTTTTTATCTCACCATCAATTATAATGCTCTTTTGTGCCCGTGCAATTCTGTAGTTTGCAATACTCTGCTTATTGTCTTCGATTGATAAAAAATAATCAGGGTGGTTCTGAAGTGCGATTTCAATACATTCATCCAGTGATATATTTCTGTCTTCAGAAAATAATACAGCAGGACAGAGCAGTATGAAAAGTATAAATATAATCTTTTTTGTCATGTGTGAACGGTTTCCTGATTCAGATAATAAAGAGTTGAACTATTATTGAAAATCTTCAAGTAAGTTTTTTTTAAACAAGTTATATTTAAATTCTTACATCATCTGTCAAGACAATAAAGAAAACTATATTTGATATAATTTGTGAAATTTATTTTAACCAGCACCTCCAGGCATTAACAAAACTAAAAAAATTCATGTCAATTGAAGGTATAATAATAAAATTAATAAAAGTTTTAAAAAAATGTTGACAGTTTGATCATATAAAAATATTCATTACATCGTTGCGCTGGCGTAGCTCAATCGGTAGAGCAGCTGATTTGTAATCAGCTTGTTGGGGGTT
>ERZ795048.555-NODE-555-length-38561-cov-8.102270_pt1 | contig 38561 bp, 37 predicted proteins | sample MGYA00375132_ERZ795048 | MGnify/ENA primary metagenome ERZ795048 (study PRJEB30177, sample SAMN05720225) | activated sludge metagenome | isolation source: Anaerobic digester | place: Hong Kong | collected 2014-12-17 ...
AAATGAAATTGAAACAATTTTAATTGCCGCATATTAAATGAATTTACATTACACCGTACATAATGTAATGTAATTTGTAGTTGGCTCTCCGGTTACATTGCAGCATTCCTGATGGAGTATGCATTGTATGAATTATTGTTAGTATCAGGATAAACCCGCTATGGATAAAGATACAATACTGCAGCTGCTCCGCGAGTACCGCGACGGCTCAGTATCAGAGCATGAAATACTTACACGCATAAAGAACCTCCCCTATGAGGATATTGGATATGCCAGAATTGACCACCACCGTGCCCTGCGGTGGGGCTTTCCTGAAGTAATATTCTGCCAGGGGAAAACCCCTGAGCAGGTAGCGGGTATCGCGGAGAAAATCGTGGGCAATAACGCAAACCTTCTCGCCACACGTGCGGATCCCGTGGTATATGATGCGGTGAAGAAACTGCTTCCGGAGGCGGAGTATAATGAACCCGGGCGGGCGATATCGCTCATCGTAAAAGAAATTTCTCCGGTCCGGGGATACGTTCCCGTAATAACTGCAGGCACCGCTGACATCCCTGTTGCGGAAGAGGCCCTGGCGACAGGGAAAATGCTCGGCTTAGCCATGGAGCTGGTGTCAGATATAGGCGTCGCGGGAATTCACCGCCTCCTGGACAAGAGGGAGCTCCTTGAGCGGGCCTCGGTAATCATAGTGGCCGCGGGTATGGAAGGGGCGCTCCCCTCTGTGGTGGGAGGCATGGTACAGGCGCCTGTCATTGCGGTGCCCACCTCCGTGGGATACGGTACGTCTCTTAACGGGTTCACGCCCCTGCTTGCCATGCTGAACTCATGCGTGCCGGGCATTGCGGTCATGAATGTTGACAACGGCTTCGGCGCCTCGTTCCTCGCATTCAGGATACTTACCACACTACAGCGGCACACGGAAGACAATGGGTAAAATACTGTATTTCGACATCCAGCTGGGAGCATCCGGCGATATGCTTCTTGGGTCCCTCCTCGATCTCGGGCTTGACCACGGAAGGCTTACTACTGAGCTGCGCACGCTTACCATTGACGGATGGGAAATGGCTCCCGCGGAAATTACCAGAAACCACATACGGGGCATTACTGCAGGTATTACATGTTCAGAGGACAGTATCTCACGGAATCTTTCTGATATTCTCGGAATCATACAAAAAAGTTCACTTTCAAAAAGCATCCGTGATAACGTATGTGCGGTATTCACCAGACTCGGAAAAGCGGAAGCCCGTGTCCATGGTGAGAGGATTGAAGATGTGCACTTTCACGAAGTCGGGGCGCTGGACAGTATCATCGATATTACCGCATTCTGCATTGCGGTTGATATATTGCAGGCGGAGACTATTCTATTCAGTGAATTCTGTTTCGGAACCGGCACAATCAATTCCCGCCATGGAGAAATCCCTGTTCCCGTTCCCGCAGTTGTTGAACTGACAAAAGGTTTTTCATGCAGACATACCCGGAAACAGGGGGAACTGGTTACCCCGACTGCCGCGGCAATTCTTACGGCCCTCGGCACACAGGTTGGAACAGGATCTCCCGGCGGCAGGACAATTGACTACGGCATAGGGTTCGGGACCAGGCAATACCCCTTTCCATCCTACACCCGTTCCATCATCAGCGAAAGTGATGACAGAGTTTCCGAAAGTCTGATACTCCTTGAATGTAATATTGATGATATGAACCCCCAGCTTGCGCCGTATCTCATGGAATCCCTGCTCCGGAAAGGGGCCCTGGATGTAACAGCAACACCTGCAATAATGAAAAAGGGGCGCCCTGGCCTTGTGATAACAGTCCTTTCTGAAGAACAGTACATTGAAACACTGAAAGAGATACTATACCGGGAATCCACAACCCTTGGATTACGGATTGAGCGGATTGAACGCGAAAAACTTCAGCGAAGGTATCACAATGTCACTGTGTGCGGGCACACGATAGGTATAAAAACAGGCGTGCTGCACGGCGAAACGGTGAACATTCAGCCTGAATATGAAGACTGCAAAAAGGCAGCTGAAAACACCGGTATGACACTGCAGTACATAATGCAGGAGGCCATGAGGATTTTCAGGGATAGTTAATTATATTGATTTTTTCCGCCGCAGGCTCGTGCACGAGGGCCTTCTATTTTAAAACTCTATTGTATACCAGGTGCCGTTATCCCGCGATAGTTCGATACTGCCGTGTAACTGCTTTGTGAGCCCCTGAATGATCTGCATACCGAGTGACCTTGATCCCTGTAACCCGATGTTCTCCGGTATCCCTGCACCATTATCACCTATAACTATCCTGTATCGTCCTGACTCAAGGATATATATTTCAACCGTAATAACACCTTCACTTCTGCCGTGAAACGCGTGCTTCAGAGAGTTTGACACAATTTCATTAATAAGCTGCGCCACGGGAATCGCGGTATCGATAGGAAGAAAAATATTGTTGATCGCAAGGGAATATGAAATTCGTGAGGAGTTTACTGAATAAGAGTTATTTAACACCACAAGCAGTTCTTCAATATATTCATTAAGATCAATTTCAAGAAAATCATCAGACTGATACAGCTTTTCATGGACAAGGGCCATGGACTGTATTCTATTCTGACTGTCGACAAACATCATGGCATCACGTTTATCCCATATATAATCTACCTGCAGACTGAGCATGCTGGAAATTATCTGCATATTATTTTTTACCCGGTGATGCACCTCTTTCAGCAGCAGTTCTTTTTCCGCCAGGGACTTACTTATACGCTCATCATATTCCTTCTGTTCAGTTACGTCCCGGAGATGTTCCACTATCATATGAACCGCACCGTCATTATCAAAAATCGGGAAAACCCTGACTTCCTTGATACGGTTATCTGCTGAAGTGGTGGTCTCAAACACTTTCGGAGTTCCAGTTTCAAATACTGAACGTGGGATACATATCTCACAGGGAATATCTCTATTCATGAGACATGAATAACATGAAACACCGGATTCCCGGGTACGTGTGTTGTGTTCCGGATTGCCGGAGAGATTGCTCATAACAATAGTATAATTTCTATCTATAACAATCAGTTCATCTCTGATTGCATTAAATGTACTTGATAACAGACGTTGAGACCTTTGCACTTCGCGTTCCGCAAGCTTCCGTGCTGTTATATCTGAAATGATTGTCGCGAACTCTCCATGTTTTGTTGAAAATGCTGATATTTCAAAATATCTATGGAGCGGCGGAATGTATTCCTCAAAGCGTACCGGCCCCCCGGAAAGTGCTACTGAACCAAATACCGCAATAAGGTTCATTGAGTCAATCCCCGGTATTACTTCAGTAGCACTTTTATTAAGAATATCCTCCCGTTTCAGACCGGTATGCTCCTGAAAAGAGTTGTTTACTTCGCGGAAAATATAATCAACCGGCTTCCCCGTATCATCGGTAATTATTTCATGAACCGCAAAACCGCTTATTGAGTTATTGAAAAGGTCCCGGTACCGTTTTTCACTTTCCTGAAGCTTTTCTTCCGCAGACTTCCTGTCATGAATATGATATATACTGAAAAGAACAGCATAAATATCACCGTGATCATCTTTTACCGGCACAAATTGGAACTCGAACCACTTGTATGTGCCTGTTTTAATTTTGACCTTATATTCCTTTATTATCGGGCTTCCCTGAATTGCCTGGTTGAAAGAGGAAATAAATATCTGATGGTCCTCATCATTAATAAAATCAAGAATACATTCTCCTTCTATAGCATTGCGCCCATACAGCATTTTTGCCCTGTCAGCAGCAATACCATTCAGGGTAAGAATTCTATAATCACCATCTATCAGAATAAAGGAATAATGAGTATTATCAAATACGGCCCGTAGATTAGATTCTGATCTTTGCAGCTCAAGCTCCGCCTGCTTCCTGCTTTCGTTTATCCGGATATATTCAATACCATATGAAAGATTATCTGAGAGCTGACCGAGAAGACGTACTTCTTCTGAATCAAAGGCATGAGGTTCCGTCGCATAGATTGTCAAAGCCCCTATCACTTCATGATTGTAAAAAAGAGGCAGCGATATAACAGAACCGCATCCCCGTTCCAGTATTTTTTCCCTCCACTCTTCAAGACCCGTGTCCCTGTCCATATAACGCGAGATACACTGCTTCCCTGTTCGTATTGCACTGCCCGTGGGCCCAATACCGTATTCATCATTCCCCCATGTCGTTTTCATTGAGGCAATAAAGTCGCTGTCCTTCCCGGCATGCAGTACCGGATACACAGATTTTTCGTCATTCTGTACTGCATATCCAACCCATACAAGATTATACCCGCCATCCGACACAAGTATATGCGCTATTTCATGAAGCAGTTCTAATTCATTATTTACTTTTACCAGGGCTTCATTACTTTTGCTGAGGACATTGAGAGCACGGTTTTTGATCTGCAACGCCTGTTCACTCAGATTCCGTTTTCTCAGCAGTATGGAAACAGTTATTCCAAATACACCAAGAGTGGCAACAGTCATCAACCGTTTATACAGCTCATGAGGAGGGATACTTGATATAAGCACCGATGTAAAAGACTCATTAATAAAAAAGATCGAGTCCACCAGTGCTTCCAGGCACCAGTACAATAGTGCAATAACAACAGTAAGAAATAATACCACCCGTTCCTGTGACAACTTTATCCTTTTCATCATAGCAGAATATATACTGCAGGAAAGTTTTTCAAATAATATTTTATAATGATACTATGATACTGAACATCATGTATTATATCAACAGCAACAACCGGCCATATTACCGGTTATTGCTGATTTTTACAATACACACATATCATTAAATGTGAACTTTAAAATCTAAAATTCTTCAAATCCCTCCTGGCTGAATACATCTCCGCCGTCCTCCCGTCTCCGGTTATCCGGCACAGGCTTGCCCGGATGTTTGTTTGTACCATTTCCATTACCGGATTTCGCGACAACGGCAGCTGGTGAATTCTTCACCGTTGCTGATTTATCGCCTGATGTAAGGTGCAGTTCACGGTGTTTATTACTATAGGCAGCACCCTTTATTTCTTTTCGGATTTTAAACCTGTCCATCATATTCAGTAATTCCTGCGCCTGTCCGGACATCTCTTCACTCGCTGATGCGGTCTCTTCAACGAGAGCGGAGTTCTGCTGTGTCATATTGTCCAGTTCCGAAACTGCAATGTTTATCTGCTCCATTCCACGGTTTTGTTCTTCACTTGCCGATGCAATCTCCGCAATCAATTCCCCGGTTTTTTCAGCACTTTCTACCAGGTCCTTCAGGGACTCAACACTCCTTTTCACAAGATCAGTACCTTTCCCGACTTTTTCAACAGAATCCTTGATCAATCCGTCTATTTCCTTTGCGGAACTTGCTGCGCGCTGGGCAAGGTTACGTACCTCACCGGCTACAACGGCAAACCCTCTCCCCTGATCACCTGCACGGGCCGCTTCAACAGCCGCATTCAGAGCAAGTAAATTTGTCTGAAAGGCAATTTCATTGATTACCGAGATGATATCCGCTATCTTATTACTTGACTGATTAATATCATTGATTGAAGTAATTGTTTCCTCGCCAATTTCAAGCCCTTCGGAACCCACTTTAACGGACTGTTTTGCCATAGTGTTTGCTGACGTTGCATTTTCGGTATTCTGCCTGATTGTAGCACTGGCTTCTTCAATAGTCGACGCAACCTCTTCCAGGGACGATGCCTGCTCGGAAGTACGCTGGGAAAGGTTCTCATTCCCGGATGAAATTTCCTGTACTGCCTGGGCTAAATTCTGCGTCGCAACGATTATTTCCGATATCAGCATTTCCAGATTGTCCGCTGATTCATTGAGCGCCTTCCCGAGCATCCCCAGTTCATCAGTCTGGTCCAGATCTATTCTCTCGGTAAAATCACCTTTTGCAATGAGCTGCGCGAATGTCAGCCCTTTATTCACAGGTCTTGAAACCGATCGTGACAGGACAACTGTAATGAGTATACCAAAACCAATTGCAATAACAACAACAGATATCAGCAGAAGCATTGACGTTGATGCAGCATTCTGTTCCTCCTGCATCAGCCGCTCGCCTTCAGTCTGCTGCAGATTTATAAGCTTATCAGTTGTTTCCCTTAAAGCTCTAAAACCCACAAGCCATTGCGCGAGATACTGGCTGCTTGCGGTGAAGTCTCTTCTCGCAAGTGCTTCCGCGTATTTCTTTCTTATTTGGGCTGGTACTTTTGCTTTCTCTACCCAATCATCAGCGAGTGCCTTTTCCTTTGCAGTCATTGATGTCGCTGAATATTCCGCCCACAGCTTGTTATACTCTTTCGCGAGTTTCATGGAATTTTGCTTTCTGCTTTCCACTTCAGCAAAATCCCCCTTTTCCGCAGCCGCCTCCTCCTGGAGCATGTTTATCCTTATCTGAAGAAGATTTCGCATAATACGGTTCAACTGACGTACAGGAATAAAACGGTCTTTATAAAAGGTCGTAAACCCTTCATTCGAAGAATGCAGTGATACATACCCGTTTGCTCCCACTATAACAAGAAATATCAGCAATATTAGACATGAAAGAAATACCTTCATTGAAACCTTCAAGTTGTTAAACCACTTCATACTATCCTCCTATTCCAGGTAACACAAGTATGGCATTTTTATTTCACAAACACACTGGCATGCTGCCGCCGCCTATTTACTTGTTTTAAATTAATATTATTTTTAAGGAAATGATAACGAAATAAACACAGATTGGGAATAAGAGGTTATCTTATTATTTGAAGGGATTAATCCTATTTTTTATGTAATAATAGAAGAAAAGAAATGTCGGTGTTTGTCCTACAAATTACTCGTTATCAAGAAGATGGTTTTTAATTACATAGTGTGTCAGTTCAGCGCTGTTTTTCAGGTTCATTTTATGCAGGATTTTTGTGCGGTATGTGCTCACGGTTTTGACGCTGAGGAAAAGCTCTCTCGCGATATCACTCACCATTTTACCTGAAGCAATCATGCAAAGAACCTGAAATTCCCTGTCGGAAAGGCTGTGATGAGGCATATCCGGCGTATCAGAGACAACCATTTCTGCCATAATTTCCGCCACTTCCGGGGTGATATATTTACCTCCACTGTGAACTTTCCGGATTGCCTCGATCAGATTATCTGAAAGGGTCTTTTTGTTGATATATCCTGCAGCGCCGGCTTTCATGGACCGTATCGCATACTGATCCGCCGGATAGGTACTGAGCATCAGCACCGGAATACCCGGCTTCTCACCCTTTATCTGTTTAAGAATCTCAAGCCCGCTTCTCCCCGGCATGGAAATATCAAGAAGTATCACATCGAAAGGTTCCTTCCTGATTTTTTCAAGAAGTTCCTGACCGTCATCAGCCTCCCCTGCAACATTCAGGTCCGGTTCATCTGATATAATCTGACGAAGCCCTGCCCTGACTATCTGATGATCATCAGCTATTATTATTTTTATCATCCATCAACTCCCTTTAATGAAGAGGAATTCTCACCATAACAACGGTACCGCGTTCCCCGTTGTTCGTGATTCTCGTTTCCCCTCCGCAATGGAGTGCTCTTTCCCGCATGCCTATAATACCATACGAGCATACATTTTCTACATCATCAACTGAAATACCGACTCCATTATCCTTTACACTCAGCAGAACATTGTTATCATCAGCAGTAAGACTAATCATAACCTGTGTTGCCCCGGAATGCCGCACAATATTGGTTAGAGATTCCTGGAAGATTCTAAACATTGCAAGCGCATTTTTGGTTTCCATATCAAAGTCTGGCGGTTCACTTTCGAACATACAGATAATACCGGTCCGCTTCTCGAATTCCTTTACCTGCCATTCACATGCTGCGCACAGACCGAGGTCATCGATTATTCCGGGACGAAGTTCTGTTGAAATTTTTGATACGGCGTCTGACGCACAATCCATGAGGTTTAAAATTGTATCTTTTCTATCAAGAATTTCCTTTTTCTGAGGGTTCAGCATTTTCATGATTTTGATAAAATCAATCTTCATCGCAGTCAGGTACTGTCCAAGAACATCATGGATTTCCCGTGCAATATTTTTCCGTTCCTCCTCCCGCAGCATTTGCAGATGATCCGACAAATTGCTTAATTCCTGTCTCGATTTCATCAATTCCCCGAGGGTTTGCTTTTTATCGGTAATATCCCGGATTATCATCTGACACCACTGTTTTTGTTCAAAATCCAGGATATATTTTGATGCGGTAATCTGGCACTCCCGGGCAATCATGTCCTTTGTTATCATAACCGCATCATAATCAATAACAAATCCTTCACTTTCAATATGACGCATCATATCATTATACACAGCCGGTTCCTGAAACAGGACCGATACACTCATACCGCTGATGTCCTCCTTATCAAACCTGAAAAGGTCCTCAACAGCTTTGTTCACATCAGCAATATAACCGGACTGACTTACAATACAGATAGGATCACGAGACTGCTCAAAAAGGATACGGTATTTCTGTTCACTTTCTTTCAGCTTTAAATCAATGTTATGTTTAAAAAGGGCCATTTCAATGGATGAATACAGCTCCCTTTTATTGATGGGTTTAACGATATATCCATACGGCGCAGTGTGTTTCGCTTTCTGCAGAGTTGATTCATCAGAATGGGCGGTCAGAAAAATGACAGGGATATGATAATCCTTCATGATGAATTGTGACGTTTCTATACCGTCCATACCGGAACCGAGCTTAATATCCATAAGAATCAGGTCCGGTTTCTCTCCGGCTACAATTCTCAGACATTCTTCACCGGATGATGAAATAGTTATATTTCCATACCCGTATTTTTCCAGAACCTTCCGCATATCATGAGCAATAAAAAACTCATCCTCAACAATCAGTATTGAAGGTTTTGTCGTCATTACAACTCCAGTCCTTTGATCATTACAACCATGGAAACCAGAAGGCATTACGCAAAGCATCGGTTATTCGTTGAAATACCCTGCAGACTCAAATACTGCGCACGGGACCATGCAATACCCGAAGTGCGGTATAACTATATCCACAATAATATCACAATAATCTCAAGTGAAATACCTGTTTTCGGAGGAATGTCAATACTTAATTAATTCGATCGGGGGTTCGGATATAATAACATTCTGTTACTATACAAAATCAGTGCAGCAGTATCATTATTCAGATCAAAGAGCCCCGAGTTCTTCAGTGGAAAAAATCTGGTCAATATCAAGAATAATAACAAATCCTTCAGGTAATTTTGCCACGCCGATAATATAGCGCCCGGAGATACCTTTCACGATAGGAGGAGGAGGTTCGATGTTTGTTGAATCAACCTTGACCACATGACTGACCGCGTCAATGGCAAGACCGATCTGTTTCCCGCGAATATCAACGACAATTGCCCTTTTACTCTGGGAACTGTCTTCATCAAGATTCCCGAATCTCATGCTCAAATCCACAATGGGAATGACTTTACCGCGCAGATCAATGACTCCAAGAATATATTCTGCTGATTTCGGCAATTTCGTAATCTTCGGTAATTTCAATATCTCCTGAACCTTCAGAATCTCAATACCATATTCTTCATGCCCGATTTTGAAGCACACAATCTGCATTGAGTTGATTTTCTGTTCAGTTTTTTCCATTACAATACCCGGCAGAAAGAAATTTACTGTATACGCATTATCCGACTGGATCTATTACAGCATGTACTACACCCGTTTACTTTTCAATAAGAAAAATTAATCTTATAGAAAATATTGAATAGGGAAACCAGCCGCGATCACCCTATATAATACCCATACACATACAGTGAAGCTCCCGTAATTATAAAAAACACAATTTTGGAGAATATTGGCTCCCTGCGCCTGAAAAAAATATCAATTATGCCAAGAAGTATTCCGAAAAAAGCGGCAATAATACCAACAGATATAAGTGTGTGATTGAAATAATAAAACCCGAGACAGAGATTAGCACCGACAAATAAGTCAATACCATCAATTAATCGTATCTTTTTATTAATTCTGCCACTGCGGCTGGACCCGGAATCACTTTTTCCCTCTGCTTTAAAATATCTATCCCGTGTTCTTTCAAGCTCACGCTGGCGTTCCTGGTCCTTTTTTCGTGTAACCTGACGCTCTTCGCCTATACCATAATTTTTATTAATTAGCTTTAATACATCTCTGTTCGAAAGCGTGGAAAAGATATCGGCCCTCTGGGAAAACTTTTCCTTCAGGCTGAAGGCACGTCCCGTTGATGCATTTCGTTCTGCAGTAATTTTCCCGCTGCTTATTACAGAGTAATACGGGATCCCCCCCTCTTCTGTATCTTCAATATATAAACGTACTCTTTTTTCCTTTAAATTATAATCAACACGAATATAATCACCGTTATCTGCATTAAGATATAGTGTCCGCTGGTATCCCCGTATTTCAGATGGCCTTCTTTTCCAGTAAACTTTCTTTGATTCAATTAGCTTATTTCCGGGTTCCACTTTTGATCGCTTCATATACATTTAATGTCCCGTTTTAATTTTACTACAGTAAAGATAGCACATTTCCGGCTATATAACAAAAGAGATTGGTCCGCCACCTGTGCCAACCAATCTCCCCTGCAGAATAATCATATATTATATTCCTTTATTTCTTTTTATGACGGTTCAGTCTTCTTCTTTTTTTTCTTTTATGATTTGCAATTTTTTTACGTTTTCTTTTTCTACCACATCCCATACATAACTCCTTATTATTAATTATAATTCTAAACCTTAGCGAAGGTTATCAATTTCACCACGCGGGCTTTTTTTGCTTCTTACACTGTCAAATCCCAGACCGAAGGGAAATCCAGATTTATCCGGAGATATTATTACTTTCACATTACCGGACATTTTATCAATATATAAAAACCGTAAAAGATCCGGGTTATCTTTTACAAGTGTCGATATAGCTCTGAGCTTGCTTAAAAGCTGTTTGTTTTTTATTTGTTCCTTCTTTAATTTACCCTGCAATATAATCAATTCTTTTTTCGTTTCTTTTTCAATAGCGCGTAATTCCGCAAGATATTGAAGACCAGAATTATAGGTTCTCTCGTCAGGAAACACCGGCATTCCTGAAAGTGTAAAATCATTCAGTACAATACCCGCATCACCGCATTGCTTCTTAACAGACTCGAATACTATTGAAAAAATACGGGTAAAATCACGCTCAAGCTCATTTCTCCGGTATCCGGTACGCATATACGTTTCAAAAGATCCGGCAAAAGTATTTTTAACAATATTCGAAATAGCATTTAAAAATATACTTTTTTGATTCACTACTGAATCTTTTGTAATGTACGCGTTAACAAGATCAATAGTATACGAAACAGATACAGGTACAATTATTGAATAATATGTACTATCAAGAGTTTGAAGAGGATATATTGGAATGACTGCTTCTATGTGCTGTCTGTTATGCAACGGGAATGTCACGGAACAAATCTTCCAGAAAAGAACACCTTTCATGACATAATTTACACCGGGACCGCATACCTGAACCACTTCCCCTGTATGTTCCAGACTAACAATAGTAACACTTTTTTCCGGTACAATTATTATAGAAGTAAAACCTGTATACGCAATTGCAACCAGAAGAATTATTAAAAACACTTTTTTCATAATATACAATCAACTCTTCAATCAATCATCTTCTTTGTATTGTATTGGCTTAATAGGCAATATTGTTGATACCGCATGCTTGTAAATTAAATTCTGTTTCTTGTCTGCTTCGATTAATATTGTAAAATTATCAAAGCTCAGAACGCGCCCTTTTATCGGAACACCATTCATCAAATAAATTGTTATCTCAACTTTCTCCTTACGTGCGATATTGAGGAAATGATCCTGCAGGTTTTTTGTTTGTTTGTTCATGTGAACCACCTTAATTCTTTATTGATACTTTATTTATTCTTTTGATTTAGAATTAATGTTATACATCCATTCTTCAATACACTCGGTTATCATACCTTTATCTGCCGGATTAAACCAAATGATATTTTTATTTCTTCTAAACCATGTCAGCTGTCTTTTCGCATAATGCCGCGTGTTCTTTTTTATTTCTGCAATTGCATCATTCAAAGATATTCTTTTTTCGAAATAACACAATAACTCTTCATATCCGATAGATTTCAAAGACTTAAGTCCCCGATTATATCCCATCTCAAGAAGATGATGAACCTCATCGACCAGACCGGATTTTATCATCACATCAACGCGCTGATTTATACGGTCATACAGGGCACTTCGCTCTATATTAAGACCGATATAAAGAGTATCCTCCGACCCGTGACCCTTGCTGGTACTATAATACTCACTTATCGCCTTTCCGGTACCCCGCCATACTTCAAGACCCCGCAGGATCCTTTGAACATCTCTTGTATGTATTCGCGAGGCAAAACCAGGATCATGTTTTTGTAACTCGTCATATAAAACATTAATACCCCGGTCCGTTAAATCCTTTTTCAATTCCTCCCGAACTTCTTCAGCGACCTCAGGAATATCAGAAATTCCCTTGAAAAACGAATCTATATAAAGCCCCGTTCCGCCGACAAAAAGAGGAAGTCTGTCCTTTGACAGTATATCCATTGAGGAACGAAATGCCAAACGGCAAAAATCACCAACTGAAAAATCATAATCCGGATCAACAATATCAATTAAATGATGCGGAACAGAAGCCAGTTCATCTTTTGACGGTTTTCCACTTCCAACATCCATGTAACGATACACCTGAACTGAATCAGCAGAAACGATTTCAAAACCATTACCCGCGATTTCAAGTGCAAGTCCTGTCTTACCAACAGCTGTGGGCCCGATTACAACAAGCGCTTTAATAACACATTATCCTGATACACAATCTCATGAAAAACAGTTACACCAACTGTCTTCCGGATGTATCTCATCCTTACAAAAACCTACGATTCATCGGCAACAACATTTTCTACTTCTTTTTCTTCTACAATTTCCTTCTTACCTGAACCCAACTTGTACTTCAGCTTTTCATTGAGAAATAATTCCAGTATATTAGGCACAGTTTTCCAATTATCTTCACCTTCAATATCGCCCATAATATAATCAAGCTTATCAACAGCCTCCATAGCAGCTCTTGTGAAAATATACTTGTTCCCATTGAATGATAACAATTTATTTAATGGAATAATCACGATCTCCTCCAACCATATTCTGGATTTTATAATAACTACGATCTTTTCTACATGATTCAGAAACCAGTATGGAATGAAACTGATCACATGAATCCTCAACTTTTTCGTTCACCACAAGATAATCATATAAATTATACTGCATCATCTCATTTAAGGCATTATTAAGCCGAATCGTTATCTGCTCTTCCGTTTCAGTTTTTCTTTTCATAAGCCGTTCTCGCAACGCCTCTACGGAAGGAGGGACAATGAAAATGAAAACACCATCTGCAAGCTTCTTTCTCAGACTCTTTGCGCCCTGAACGTCTACGTCAAAAATTGGAGTTTTTCCACTATCACGAATCCTGTCAATCTCTTTTTTAGTGATGCCATAATAGTGTTGATGAACAAAAGCCCATTCTATGAACTCCCCTTCTTCAATCATCTTTTTAAAACCATCTTCAGGAACAAAATTATAATTCTTCCCATGAATCTCGTCATTCCGCCGGGGCCTCGTTGTGGTCGATATTACAAACTCATAGTGATCACTTTGTTTAATTATATTCTGAATAATGGTTGTTTTCCCTGTACCGGAAGGTGCAGAAACAACAAATGATAATCTCTTCACTGCTATTCCTCGTCCCCGTCATGTAATCTGTTTGCCAGCGTTTCAGGGTTCATCGCGGAAAGAATAACATGGTTGCTGTCCATAATTATTATTGCCCGGGTTTTTCTTCCATGGGTAGCATCAATCAGTATATTATTTTCTTTCGCCTCTTCACGAATCCTCTTACCGGAGGCCGACATAGGAGTAATAACCGCGATGACCCTCCCCGATGATACCGCATTACCAAAACCAATATTGATTAGAGATGTTTTCATACAGAACCGGCCCCTCTCCACTTTTTGTATTCTATTTATTATAATTTGCAAACATTTTTTTATATTTCATTATTTATGAGTTATTTTTTTTGATTACAGAATAAAACGGCCAATTATATAAATATTGTCACCTCAACCAGACCCCCGTCCATGATATACGGACACTCCACGAAGTAAATGATTATTGTGCAATGATGCGTGTAGAAGAGTTATACAATATTTCTGCAGTGTTCCCTTATTTTGTCTATATGGTTCTTCATCCCCACGACAATATGAGAGATCTTTGAGTTATTGGACTTTGATGAAATTGTATTAATTTCCCGAAACATTTCCTGTGCAAGAAAATCCAGCTGCTTCCCTATCTGACCGCTTTCATTCATCATTTGCTTGAATTTTTTAATATGGTCCGACAGTCGGATCTTTTCTTCATTAATATCAAGCTTGTCTGCAAGTATAGCAATCTCGGTATAAAGTCTGTCATCTAAAATCTTTGATTCCGCGACTTTCTCAATATTCTGCTTCAATTTATTATACATGCTGCTGGTGGAATTCTTCGTCAGCACTTCTATTTCTTTTAAATCCTTCGCAATAACCGAAAGCGAGTTTTTCAGATCAGCCTTTGTTGAATTGCCTTCCTTCTGCCTCATTTGAATAGTTTTCTTTATTACCGCATCAAGCGCGTTAAAGATGTCTTTTCTTGACCGTTCGGAAAGCTGCGTCCGCTCCCTCTGAATCACCCCATCCATTGAAAGCAGCAGTTCAATACTGAGGGATTCCTTCATTCCCAGGTCGGTTTCAACCTTTCTGAATTCATTGTAATATTTTTTCAACAGTTCTTTATTGACATTCACCTTTCTTGAATCAATCCATTCAAAGAAATCAATTGTCAGCTCCAGTTTTCCCCGTGAAAACCTTTCCTTTAACAATGACTCTATCTCAATACTCTCATCTTTTAATATTTTCGGTAGATTTGTATACGCCTCCAAATACCGTGAGTTTAAAGACTTAATAGCAATCGAAAATGAGAATTGATCAGTAGTCCCCTCAACATATCCATAACCTGTCATACTTTCCATTTCTGTTTCCTATAACACCTTTTCCTCTTTACCAAGTGAACGGATTTTCAGTGTACCGTTTTCTGTGTAAAAATCTATTGTCCTGCCATAATCACCGCCGACATCTTCCGCAATAATTCTGATTTGCAGTGCGTTAAGCACTTCTTTTACCTTAATAATATTATTTTTCCCGATTTCACCCATCATACTATTGCCGCTTATTTTAAACATGGTGGCGCCGCCGGCAATTTTAGCCGTCACTTTCGAAATATCCGAACCTCTTTTTTGCAACTCTTCAATCATTAGAGGAATAGCCGTATCTGCATACTTTTTTTTATTCGTCGCCCTTTCATTCATTGAAGGCAGCATTATGTGACTGAGGCATCCAATCTTTTTATCGTTGTCATACAGGCACACGCCGACACAGGAACCAAGGACGGTTCTCAGGATATCCGGGGATGAGGCAGTTTCAATATCTGCAATGCCGACGTTAATAAACTTAAAATCCATGACTACTCCTCTTTTGGAATGTACACAGGAGACTCTAATATCTTCAAATATGAGAAATCTTCAGATATGGAATGAAGTGTTTCAGAATGGCCGATAAAAAGATATCCCGTCTTAAGCAATACATTAAAAAAACCGGAAATCAGCTTCCGCTGATGTTCCTTATCAAAATAAATCATTACATTTCTACAGAATACAACATCCATATTTTCAGGATACGGAGTTTTAAAGAGATTCAGATATCTAAAACTTACAATTTTCTTTACTTCATCTTTAACAGTATAGAGCTCAGGGTAATCCTTGTTCTGCGTGAAATATTTCTGCAGCAACGCAGGAGGTACTTTTTCAATTCTTCTCCCTGAATACTCCCCTTTCCTGGCAAAATCAAGAACAGACGGCGCAATATCAGTTGCAACAATTTCAATTGACCACCCTTCAAACAAATGCCTGTTCTCCAATACGCATATCGCAATAGTGTACGGTTCCTCTCCCGTTGAGCACCCTGCACTCCAGATACGCAGCTTCTTCACTCCCTTTTTCTTTTCAGCTATGTCTTTAAAACAATGCTCCATTAAGGCATCAAACTGCCGTTCATTTCTGAAAAAATATGTCTCGTTTGTTGATACAACATCGATCAGGGCTTCAATCTCTTTCGATTTATCACTCAGTTTTCCTATATACTCATAATAATCAGTAAAGGAATCAAGATTCAGCGCCTGCAGACGTTTCCTTAATCTATTGGAGAGAAGTGTAATTTTTGTGTCTTTTAAGAAAATCCCGCTTTCAGTATAAATCAGTTTGGCAAATTGCCGAAATTCTTCTTCTGTTAAACGTTTAATTTCCGGAAATTTTATCATAAACCCTTATCTGTTTTATAAAAAATAAATTCTGACTATCCAGTTTTTAAGTTGCTTGTAAAGTACTTTTTATTCCATGAAACATTTACGAGAAGTATCAGGGTGCATCAGGAATTATTCAAATTCAGCACAAGACGTATTTCTCCGACCGGTATCCCTGATGATTTGGATAGCAGTTCAACGGTATAGCCTTCTTTGAATAAATCAGAAATAAGGTTGTATTTATCTTCCGATGAGGTAAAAAGACCAGTAAGCTCACGTTCAGACATTTTATCAATTTCTTCAGTCACGTCTGCCGCAAGCAGGTGTTCTTTAATATCAGTATAATCCTTCTCAATAGTAAAATCTTCATCATACACCGGTGATACCTGCTCGTCAACAGTATAATCGAACAGGCTCTCCCGTTCTGCCCGGGCTAAACTCTGTGAAGGCATAATTACAGGCGCATTATTTCCGTGAGAACCTGAATTCCGGTTAATATAATTCCTGCCTGCCTGTAATTTTTCCCTGACGATGGAACCAAATGTACTCCCTGCATCAATTAATCTGCCCCCGAGAAATGAAAACCTGCTTCCGATTCTCTCAGCAGTTGACATGTTCTTTTTCGGTGCGGATAAGGATGCTTTTGTACCTGCGATAGTATTAAAAACAGGAGACTGAGTGGGAGAATCCGGGCCGTTATCCGGCCGGGACACAGAACCATGATTCCCTTCATCCGTAACACTGATATCAATCGATTTTATACTTCCTGAGGCATCAAGAAGTCTTTTCATTACAGAAATTTTATTTTCAAGAATAGATATATTCCTTTCAGACGTTTCGTTAAACTCCTTTATAATATCATCCATCACTTTACGGAGTTTTTTCTCCCTGAATTCAGACGCGCTGCGCTCAAGTTTTAAGCTGATTATTAGATAAAAAATCGCGAACATTGCGATATTAACGCAGATCAGGATAACAAACTCCATGAAGCACTCCTTTACATGTAATATGACACAACGGATGAGAAACTGCTATTTTTTTACATCAATGAACCGCCCCATTCTATCATCCTGCAGCTTTTCTCTTTCCGGTTCATCCTGTTCCTGCTCTCTCTTCCCTTCCCGCCGCTTTCTTTGACCTTTTCCGAAATCCTCTTTCATTATTATTGTTTTTTCAGCTTTTTTATTTTCCTCAAGCCTGGATTTAACATCTTCACCTTTCTTGTTCGATTCCTTTTCCAGACCGTGCTGCATCTCAGCGACAGCGGTAGAACGAACCTGTTCGTTCCGGGCAACTTCATGCATCTGATTTATATTCACCTGCATGTCTATCGGTTTAACCGTCATATTAGCCCTCCGGGACCCTGTCAGCCCTTATCTCCTCCGCCTCATCCTCATAACGCCTTTGCCGCTCTCACCCATATCCGGGGGAGTATATTCCCCGAATCTCCAGTTATCCCCTTCAAGGGTAATTTTAATATGGTTATACGGGTCCTTCACTTCATATTTTTTATCTTTAATATAAATATCCACACCGGGAAACAATGTCTTTTCCGCACAAATGCGTCCCTTTTGGCCAAGCATGCTGAGATATGTACGAAGCTCCTCGAGTTCCAGGTTAATCTCATTCTGCCTGTTCGTAAGCTTCTGCATCTGCGCTTTCGATTTGGTCAGCAGCTCTTCTTTATCCGCGGGAAGCTGCCCGCCGGAGTTATTTTTATGAATTGTTAAGGTATGCACATTTTTCTTCATGACATCCAGCTCGGTTTCCACTTCATGTTTCACCTTGTCCAGTTCAACAAGCTGCTGGTGTACTTTGGGGTTGATACCGACCCGTACTTCCGTTTTCGTCGCAGCATCAGCACCAACGAACCGTGCATTCACCTCTTCACCTGCCCTTATCTGGCCGCCGACAATCCGTGCCTTACGGCCGCCGCACAACACCCTTGCGCCGGCATCGATATTCGAGTGAAGAATTCCTTCAGAGACAACAACATCATTCTCAGCAATAAGCGTTGCCCCCTGAACAAATTTTGTGAATATTGAACCGCTTGTTGATTCAATACGCGCCTCGTCCCGTCCCACAATCCCCTGCATAACGAGGATATCACCTTCAGCTTCAAGGAATGCCTTCTGTACGGAACCCCGTACTTCGATGTTACCAGCCGCTTTAACAGTGAAGTTGTCCTGTACACTGCCGCCAATGACAACGCTGCCAAGAAATACAATATTTCCGGTTTCAAGTGAAACATCTCCCCGCACAGTATACACGGGTTCGACACTTAAACGTCCCGATTGAAATACAACCTGTCCGTTTATTTCAGCAGTAAGTTCATTCCCGTCCTCTGAAAGAATTGTGCCCTTTCCGTGACGAACCTGAATATCCTTTCCTGTCTTAGCCGCGATAACCCTGTTTGTAACAGTTCTGCCGGGTATGCCTTCCTGTGCTGGCACCTTGACAGCGAGGACCTGGCCAACTACAACATTTTCAAGAAGGTCAAGGTCTTTAAAGTCAACTTTTTTCGTTTCCTTGTCTTCCTCAAAGGAGACATGGGACTTATCAATCCTTACTTTATAATCAACATAGGCATCACGGCCATGCCGTGGAGGAGTTCCTTCTGCGGCAAGGAGGGGGGTGGAATACTCCATTTTCTCAAGATACTGGTTTATTGCATCTTCTTTAATACCTGCAACAACTCCATTGCTTTTCATGGAAGGCAGGATATCATCAATTTCCATATGACGCCCGGAATATTTAGGCGGCACAAAATTGATAAAACACTTCATCTCATCATCAGTGATTTCAACAGAAAATGAGGAATCCCATTCCGGTTTCGGGATCCATTCTCCAACCTTCGCGGGTTTTCCGGAAGGTTTCCTGATTTCCTTCTCAACTTTCTTCAGGTCGGCATTATTGATCTGCAGGGCAAAAAGCCTGTTGTTTACATCCTGCGGTAATACCGGATTCCCCTTTCCTTTCGGTGGATCCACTGTCAGCCAGATACCGGATTTAAGCACACGGACCCTGAATGCACCATCGAGGTCTTTCTCTTTCCGGTCAAGCACAAGATCGGAATCGGAAATGGCGGTGAGTTTCTTTTCTATTTTATCAAGATCATCATGTTCCTGCTCAACCTTGAGAGGCCTCACGACAACCCGGTAGGGCTGACGGCCGATACCGAACATCCCCTTCGTGCCTTTTTCAATAATATCATAATCAAGAACCGAGATCTCAACTCCCAGTTCACGGGATGCAATTTCAAGGGCCTGCCTGACTGAATCGGCATACACCTCAACTTCATTCTCTGATACTTCATCCCCGCTTATGCTTAACAGCATATCTTTAAGGTTTCCCATAGGAATTATCCGACAATATTAGATTTTATCCTTCCCAACCTTCCACGCAACCTCATAATAGCCTTTGTGTGAAGCTGAGAAACCCTGCTTTCAGTTACTTCCAGAACTTCTCCGATCTCCTTTAGGGTAAGATCCTCATAATAGTAGAGTACTATAACCTTCTTCTCTTTATCCGGGAGCTTTTTTATCGCATCAACAATATAGTCACGAATTTCCTCTTTTTCAATCAAAATGTCCGGGTTCATATTCTCAGGGGCTTCGAGAGTCTCCAAAATGGAAAGTTCATCACTGTCATCACCGAGATACCAGATATCGTTAAGAGACAGGATAGATGTTCCGCTTAATTTGCTCAGGAGGGACTGAAATTCCTCACTGGAAACACCAAGCTCCTTTGCAATCTCCTCATCTTCCACAGTCCTTCCCAGTTTGTTTTCAAGATCTGTTATGACCTGTTCAACCTGCTTCGCCTTCTGGCGTATGGAACGTGGTATCCAGTCAATTGACCTCAATTCATCAAATATTGCACCACGGATACGTGTCATTGCATATGTTTTAAACTTAATTCCCCTGTTAGGGTCATACTTGCTTATTGCATCAATTAAACCGAACACACCGTATGATACAAGATCATCAAATTCAATACTTTGCGGCAGGGCTATGGATATTTTCCCTGCAACATACTTTATGAGAGGAGCATATTTTATTACAAAATAATCACGAATATCCTGTTCCTTTGTTTTACTGTATTTTTTCCAAAGGTCTTCTTCAGCAATTGCATCGAATTCTTTAATTTTCTTTTCAACCATAGATTAACCCGGTCTGCCCTTTAATCGTTATCTCTTCTCATCATAGTACGTATTGCTTCAGCAACAATTTTCGGTTCATACTTAACTTTTTTCTGATCAACTACTATATGCTTCCCAAGCTTTGAATCCTGTTTTTCACTGCCTGTACTGTAACGTTTCATTTCCTTTGTTTCAAGTGGTTCAAAATCAACTGTATCCCCTGCCTTACTCCCGGGAAGTCCCGAATCATCCGTGTCCAGGGTGTCTCCAACGCCCTCCGGCACAGTATCATCTGATACCTGCTCATTATTTAGATCTATCGTATCGCCGGTATGATCTACTCCAGACGACGAATTAAATACTTCAAGAAATTCCGGGACGAAGTTACGAAGTACAAAAATTACACCATACCCGAGCCCCGAAAACACCAGCATAAGGATCATTGACGTAATCAACGCGTTTCCGAAGTTATTCCCGGATGCAATACCAATAACCAGGGAAAGTACAAGCGATATCATACCGAAAAGAACCGCTGTTTTCAACTCCAGACCCATTTCCCTAAAACTGAAGAGACGAGCAGCCATAATTTACTGAACCCCTTAACAATATTATAGCATTTTATAAAAAATAGCAACTATAAAAAAACTAGCTACTCATCTTCATCAACGCCTGACCGGAGAAAGTTTCTAAAAAATGAAACCAGCCCGGACCCTTTTTCCATGTCAACTTCCTTGTTTACTATCCTTTCAGCAATAATCGACACACATGCGGAAGCTTTGGATTTCGGGTAGCTCACAATAAAAGGCTTCTGGTTCCGCACAGATTTTCCAACATAGATATCGTCAAAAACAAATCCGATATTTTCCACCTTGATATTTAAGAACTGACCGGCAATGTTAATCACCCGCTGGGCAACCCTTTTACCTTCCGCAACAGACTGCACCCTGTTTACTATCAGCTTTATTGTTTTGTCAGGGGACTGCGCTGCAATTGATTTTATAATACCATATGCATCAGTTATGGCGGTCGGCTCCGGCGTTGTAACAACAATTACTTCATCTGCCGCAAGAACAAAACTGAGAACATTCTGCGACACACCTGCTCCGGTGTCAATAATCATGTAATCATCATTATCAATTTCAGACAACGCTTCAATAAACTCACTTCTCTGTTTTGGATCAAGATTTGCAAGCTGATGGAACCCGGATGCACCGGCAATAATTTTTATATCCTCAGGCACCTGTATTACAATATCTTTTAGTTTTTTCTTTCCTTTTATTACATGATAGAGATTATACTTCGGTATAATACCAAGAATTACATTGATGTTCGCAAGTCCCAGATCGGCATCAAGGAGTGTAACTGAGGAACCGAGTCTTGCAAGCGCAATAGACACACTTACCGCAAGACTTGATTTACCTACACCGCCTTTCCCGCTGGTAAAAGCAATAGTTTTGGTCCGTTTAAGTGGATTATTCTCAAGGACTAGTTTCCTCAAATTAGCAGCCTGATCCACCAGAGGCCTCCTCTAAAGATTATTTACAGAACCAATCATCATGTTGACCAACATGTCGGATTCTGCGAGCACAATATCATTCGGCACTTCCTGGCCGTTCGTGAAATATGATATGGGCTTATTATACTTATCGGCTACATCAATAATATTCCCAATATATGATGTCTCATCAACTTTTGTAATAATAATACTATTGAAGTTTATTTTGTCAAACGCTTTAAAAACATCACGTATGTCGCCTTTTTTTGTATTGGCGCTGACACAGAGAATTTTTTCAAAATCGTATTCAACCATATCCGCATAACTCTTTATTTCGGAAATTTTCAGCTCATTCCTGTGACTCCTGCCTGAAGTGTCAATCATGATTATTTCAGATTTTTCCCTTTCAATGAGTTCTTTGAAATCTTTCTGATCATTGACAACATGTACCGGTATCTTCATTATTTCCGCATATTTTTTCAGCTGTTCCGTGGCCGCGATCCTGTAATTATCAATTGTAACAAACGCAACCCGCTGCTCCTCCCGGAGCGCATATATTGCACCCAGTTTCGCCATGGTCGTGGTTTTCCCGACGCCGGTTGGGCCGAAAAACATGATTATCTTTTTTTTCTGCCCCACATTAAATGGCCCCGTCGTCACAATTCTGGACCGCATCAGGTCTTTTAATGTCTTTTCAATTTTAAACCTGTCTTTCAAATCATCGCGGCTTATTGAGTTTTTCACTTCATCAAGTATTTTTATGCATTCATCCTGGTTATAGTCATTATTTGTCAATATAGCTTTATATGGCTCCAGAATTTTATCTTCTTCCGAGGCAACAGCCGCAACCCTTTCCGGTTCGCACCGTTGATTATCCATCAATCTGCTTAATGTTTGTTTTATTTCATGAAATTCTTTTTCAAATTTTTTCAGTGAATCAAGTTCATCCTTCGCTAACGTAACGGTGCCCGGGGTCTTTTCCTCATTCGGTTTTTCCTGACTGAATACTGTTTCCCGGGGTTCTTCATGTACAGGTTTCGCGGACCGCACAGGGGCAGCAACGATATCACCATCATCATCCTCCCTATGGATATCCCTGTTGATCGAAGAAAGTATCTTTGATGTCAATATCTTCCGTGCAGCATCATTGTCACCCACGGTAAAGTCAACGGTGCTTTTCTTTTCAGGAGGCCTCGTGAAGGGCTTTTTTTCCTGTATCGCGGCAGTCAATTCCACCACATCCCTGGCAAAAATTTTCGTATTGAGGACACCGCCCTCTTTCACGTACTTGTGGCTGATCGGGATGGCTTCGTCACCATAATCCATTTTCAGCTTCATCATGGCTTCGTTATATGTCTTTGCCTTAATTTTTACATACTTCATGGTGTACACTCCTTTACCATTGGATGTCTTTTACGCTGCCGTCGATATCAGGGCAGATGTAATAACATTTACTTTTATATTTGGTGAAATCTCATTGTATGAAAGCACGACAGGGTCCGGCAGCTCCCTTTCCAGAAGTGCAAACACAACACTTCTGATTGCCGGCGAAACAAGAAAAACCGGGAGCGGTGTGGAACTCTTTGCTTTTGTATATGCATCTATCATCGAATTAACGATGATATTATGTGTTTCCGGATCAAGCCCGAGGACCTGTCCCTCAATGGGATCATCGTGTATTGATGAGCGGATAACAGTTTCGATCTCGGGATCAACCGTTATCGTCCACATTTCACTGTTCCCGTCAATATAATCCCTGCATATCTGCCGGGCAAGAGATACCCGGACATACTCTGTCAGGAGTCCCGGGTCCTTGGTATAGTTCACATAGCTCGATAACGTTTCCAGGATTGTAACCATGTTCCTGATTGAAACACGCTCACGGAGCAGGTTCTGCAGGACTCGCTGTATTTCCCCGAGGGACATTTTCTTTTCCCCCACAAGCTCATTGATAACAGCGGGATAATCATTTCTGAGACCGTCAATGAGCTGCTGCACCTCCTGACGACCCAGTATTTCATCTGCGTGGCGTTTTATTATTTCAGTAAGGTGTGTCGCAATAATTGTCGGGCAGTCAACAACAGTATATCCCTTCTTTTCAGCTATGTCCCGGTCATCAGTATCGATCCAGATAGCGCTCAGCCCGAATACAGGCTCTACGAACTCATTACCGGCAATCTTATCCTCAACATCTCCGGGATTCATTGCCATGAGTTTTCCCACCTCCAGTTTTCCGCTCCCCATTTCAACACCCTTTATTAAAACCGAATACTCGGCAGGTTCAAGTTCCATGTTGTCGCGGATACGGATAGGCGGCACGATAAGCCCCATTTCCATTGCGCTTCGCTTCCGGATATTTGTTATACGGTCAAGGAGAGTCCCGCCCTGTTCCGGATCAACAAGGGGGATAAGACTGTACCCGATCTCAACCTCAAGGGGATCGACCTGGGTAAGGGACAGCACCGCTTCCGGCTTATGCTCCTTCATGGCAGCCTCTTTCTCCTCGCTCTTTACCCTGGCTTCATCATCATCCTTACTCTGCTGAAGCACATATCCCATTGACGCGAGGCCCATGGCAATAACGATAAGAGCTATCTTCGGAAACCCCGGCAGGAACACAGCCCCCCCGAGAGCACCGGCAGTAATAAGAAGCGCCCGCGGCTGCGATCCAAGCTGTTTCGAAAGATCATCTCCGAGCCCCTCTTCCGATACCGCACGGGTAACGATAATACCGGTTGCCGTCGTGATGAGAAGTGACGGGATCTGGCTCACAAGGCCGTCTCCTATTGTCAGGAGCGTATATGTTTTCAGAGCCACATCAAACGTTTCACCACGTACCGCCATGCCCAGAATGAAACCGCCGATTATATTTATTATGGTAATAACAATACCGACCTTTACGTCACCCTGTACGAATTTCGAGGCTCCATCCATTGCCCCGTAAAAATCAGCTTCACGCCTGATTTCGCTGCGCCTTTTTATCGCTTCCTCTTCCGTGATTATACCATTGGAAAGATCCGAGTCAATACTCATCTGTTTTCCCGGCATGGCATCGAGGGTGAACCGTGCTGCAACTTCCGCGGTCCGTGTGGCGCCCTTCGTGATAACAATAAACTGTACCGCGACAAGTATTGTAAAAATCAGGAATCCGACAACGTAATTGCCCCCGACCACAAAGTTTCCGAATGCCCGGATCATCTGGCCGTCAAATGAAGCACCCTCAAGAAGGATGAGCCGCGTGGAAGACACGTTCAACGCAAGCCTGAATACTGTTGTTATAAGAAGCAGCGACGGAAACACTGAAAAATCATAGGAACGGGGCACGAACATAACCACAAGGAGGGTAATGAGGCCGAACATCACACTAATCGCAAGAAAGAAGTCCAGCAGAAAAGTGGGCATTGGAATAATAAGCATTGCCACAACAGCAATGACCCCAATTCCGATCATAACATCGGTTTTATGCATCCATTGACCTGAATCAGACATCAGCATTTACGTAATACTCTCCATTCTAATATCTCATATTGCCTGCTGAAAAGTGTAACCCCGTTCCCGATACAGTTCAGCATACACAAGTGATACCGCATAAAAAAGATCATCAGGAATATAGTCCCCCACTTCCAGGCGTTTGTATAATTCCTGCGCGAGGGGGCGGTTTTCCACCATATAAATATTATTTTCCTTTGCGATCTGACGAATTTTCAAGGCCATGCTGTCTACACCGAGCGCAATGACTTTGGGAGCGTCCATGCTTTCACTTTCATACCGCAGCGCGATTGCGTAATGGGTCGGGTTTGTAATAACCACATCAGCTTTCGGCACTTCCTTTATCATATTCTTCATGACAATCTCACGCTGCATTTCCCGGAGCCTGGCCCTCACATGGGGGTCCCCCACGGTCTCCTTCCACTCCTCTTTGATCTCCTCCTTGGTCATTTTCAGAGATTCAATAAACTGCTGTTTCTGAAAAAAATAGTCCGGTATCGCAATAACCAGAAGAAGAACCGCGCACCAGAGGATAACCTTGAGTGCAATAATCGAAAGGTTCTGGAGCGCCATGGCAACTGACACATCGGGAAGCCGCAATATTTCATCATAATTACTGGAAACGACCAGGTATGCGACAGTTCCCATAGCTACAACTTTAAATACAGATTTAAACAGGTTCATCGCTATCTGCTTTGAAAAGAAGACCTTCTTCATTATCGTTGCAGGATCGAATTTCAGCTTGCTCGGGTCAAATTTCAGCGGGTGCGTTGAGACCTGAAATCCGACCTGGGCAACATCACCAATCACTGCGCCGGCAAATGCGGCAATAAATATTGGAAGAAGTATCTTTACGGATTCACTCCCCACTTTATACATCTCATTCAATATGCTTCTTTCAGTTATGTAAAATGTCGAAAAGTTCGTCATATAATGTACCGTAATGCGGGCAATCGAATCATATGCCCATGAACCGACAAACAGCATAACAACAAATCCCAGAATCACGACGATAGCCTGGGTAAGTTCCTGCGTTTTCGCTACCTGGCCCTTTTCCCTTGCTTCCCTGAGTTTCTTTTCAGTCGGCTCTTCGGTACGCCCCTCATCTTCAGCGGCAAACAGCTGAAGATCAAACCGGAAACCCCGGAGGTCATCCACGTACGGGCAATATGGTATAATTTTTTTTATCTCTTCTGTCATGTCGGCCAGTGTATAAGTACTTTTGTTAAAAACACAAAACCCCTCTCAAGTGCAACATGCATTATCCTGACAATAAGCGGGGTAACAAGCACAAGCACCCCGAACGCAACTATTATTTTGAAAGGAAACCCGAGCATCATAATATTCATCTGCGGTGCGGCCTTTGCAAGTATCCCGAGTGTCACTGTCACCAGAAAAATAGTCCCCATAATTGGAAGCGCTATTTTCAGGGCGATAATAAACATCCCGCTGAAAGAATGCATGAGAAACTTCATCATCCCCCCCGTTGTATTCCTGGTGAGCTCTATAATTGGAACCAGCTCATATGAACGGAACACCGCCTTGATAAGAAAATGGTGCCCGTTTATCGCAAGAAATACCAGGAGACCGATAAGGTTTTTCAGCTGCCCTATCAGCGGAATTGAGACCTGTCCGATCGGATCCAGGACTTCATTGATACCGAAACCTATCTGTACGGAAAAAAACTGCCCTGAAAGCTGAAAGGCCGCGAAAATAAGATTCACAAGAAATCCCAGAAAAATTCCTATCGTCACCTCCTGGAGGACCAGAAGCGCATACGCCCCCATATTTCCCGGAAGTGTATACCCCCGGCTTGCTACAATCGGGAAGATAACTATCGTCACAAGAAAAGAAACAAGGGCCCGCATTTTAAACGGGAACACCCCACTTGAATAAAATGGGGCAACAACCATCATGGCGTTCATTCTCATCATAATGAGGAGAAACACCTGGAAATGATATACGAAATACTCCATTCAATTATCCTGCGCCGATTTTTGAAACCATTCCAAAAACATTCTTCGTATATGTCACAAGGGTATGTATCATCCATGAAGCAAAAACCACCACAGCGATAAAAATAGCGATAATCTTGGGAACAAACGTCAGCGTCTGCTCCTGTATGGATGTAGTTGTCTGAAAAATGGAAATCACAAGACCCACAATCATACCGATACCAAGAACCGGAGCCGATACCACAACGGTAACCATCAGCGCTTCACGGAGTATTTTTACAACAACAACATCAGTCATTATAGTCTATTTCCCCACTATCTGATTTTCCTTCAGCGGAAGGATTTCACCAGCTCGTAAATAAGCAGGTTCCAGCCATCCACAAGTATAAACAGTATTATCTTAAACGGCAGCGAAATCATGACGGGAGGAAGCATAATCATCCCCATTGCCATAAGCGCACTGGCCACAATCATATCAATAACGATAAATGGAATGAAAATATAAACACCGATCTCGAAGGCCCGTTTCAACTCACTGATCATAAACGCGGGAATGAGACAGTATGTCGGGACAGCATCCTCATTGGCGGGCCTTTCAAGGTTTGCAAGTTCAATAAAGAGCGCGATATCCTTTTTCCTTGTCTGCCTCAGCATAAATTTCCGGAATGGTTCAATACCTTTATTGTAGAACTGTTCATTATTGAGGCGCCCCTTCATGTAGGGCTGCAGCGCATCCTTGTTAAATGCCTGCAGCGTTGGAGCCATAATAAATATCGTTAAAAAAATTGAAAGCCCCACAATTACCTGATTCGGCGGCATCTGCTGCAGCGAAAGGGCACGCTTTACAAAATCAAGTACGATAACAACCCTCGTAAAAGCTGTCATCATGATGATAATGGAGGGCGCCAGCGCCAGAATGGAAAGCAGAAACAGAATCTGAAGGCTCAGCGCCACATCCCTCGGCTGTGTGGCCTCACGCACATCAAAGGCAATCCTGGGTATGGGCATCCGCACACCGCCCTCCTGCGCGAATGCGGCCCCGCCAAGAAGAAGTACCCCGAAAAGCACCCCGAGAAATATCAGCCGTCTCCTATTCATCTCCATTCATCCTGCGCAACCGGTCTTTCTGCCGCTGAAGATAGCCCAGCCTTGATTCCGAATCCGTCGAATCGTGATACACAGGTGTCTCCTGAACATCCGGTTCTTCACGGCCGAATATTTTTCCTACCTGCTTTGTAATAAAATCCTGGAATCCCCCCGCAGACGCAGGCATTGACCTGGAACTCAAAAGCCTTATTCTGTCTATTTCATCCTTCTCTTTTATCTCGGTAATGATGTTGATATTGTTGTCGGTCACCCCTAACACAATAACACGCCCCGCAAGGTCAACGACCTGAAGAAACTTGTTCTGCCCCAGAGGCGCCACAGAAAGCACCTGAATAACGTCCTGCCCCAGCACCTGGAGCCCCGCCTTTCTGGTAACGAAATGGAAAAAATAATAAAAGCCTCCAAGAAGGAGACCAATTATAAAAATCGTTTTAAAGATGAGCCAGCCGTATGACTCAGGCTCCTCGGCAGGGCGGTTGTAATTTTCATACGGAAGAAAGGCGCCTTCTCCACGGACCTGCTTCCCTGACGGCCCCCCCTTCGTATCAACAGGCTGTTTTTTTTCAGTAACAGCTTCATCACCCTCAGGGACAGCAGTAACCGCAGACTCCGTCGACTCCTGCTGCACCGCTTTCTGCGGTACAGCCCTCCTCACAGGACGCCGTTCCGCATCCCCCTGAATGGGACATAATAAAATAATAAAAGAAAAAATAATAATGCCCGAAACAGCATTTTTTATTTGATTCGTTTTTTTCTTACGTCGCATAATCCCCTTTACGCGGCCCCTTTCTCCGTTCCGCTGCGCATGCAGCGGATTATGTCGCTTTGTTCCAGTTATTTGGATGCTGCTATCACAGCCGCAACCTGACTGCAGAGAACGTATTACTTTTAACATGCACCGACCCCGCATCAGCCCCACGAGGTACTACTGCACCCGCATCAACCGTTCTGCAGGGCTTACGATATCCGTTACCCGGACACCGAAGTTTTCATCAATAACAACAACCTCACCCCGGGCAATAAGTTTCCCATTTACAAGGAGGTCAACAGGTTCTCCAGCGAGTTTATCCAACTCAATAATAGAGCCCTCTCCCAGGCCCAGTATATCCTTTACAAGCATAGTCGTCCGGCCGAGCTCTACGGTGAGCGCCAGTTTCACATCAAGGAGAAGGTTAATATTGGGACCTACCCCGGGAGGAAGCCCTTCACCGAGAGGAGGAAATTTTACCGGACTGATTCCGACCTGCGGCTGCATCTGCTGCTGCATCTGCTGCTGCGGTGCCTGCTGATACTGCTGCTGCATTCCCATTCCGGAACCGGAACCCATCGTGGAACGCGCAAGATCAGAAGCCAGAGGAAGCTCCAGAATATGGTAAAATTTGGAATTAACCATATTCTCGATACTGATATTATAGGTTATCTTCGCAAGCTCCCCGCCGCCGGGCATTTTTAATTCACCGGCAGAATTAGCAACAGCCACATCAGGGGGAGTTGTTCCTATTCCCCGTCCGATTTTATCACTGAACTGCGTGGCGCAGGAGGAAAGCATCTGGTTCACAAATTCCTGGATAGTACTCAAATGCGCTTCGGAAAGCTCAGAAGGCGCCGATCCTGAATCATCCCCCATCATAAGAGATGAAATCACACCGGCATCACTCATATTAAACACAATCAGATTTCTACCGCTCAAGCCGCCGGTAAAATCCATCCCCACCTGCACATACTGCCTGCCGAAATCACCCCGTATTGCTGATTCCGATTTCACTTCCACATAGGCATTGGAGATAGATACATTTTTCCCTAAAAGCGCAGTAAGAGAATGCACCACTGTGCCCATGCTCGAATTAACGAGATCGGCAAGGGAATCCCGCTCAACAGGCGAAAGCCCTGCACCGGTTTGCGGCATATCCATAGAAGGTGCAGTGCTTGGCGTCGCTACTTCATCAGCCCCCTTTAATAGAGCATCTATTTCGTCCTGTGATAATGATCCGTCACCCATAGTTTTCCTCTACAAAAATATTTCGGCTTTCGCCTTTCACCCTACACGCTACGGATGCTTCCATCCTCTTACTATATAGTACACACAGCGCTAATAGTTAACAACAAATTCCGTAAAATACACATCAACGATCTTTCCGGAACTTAAAATAACATTCACGTGAGACTTTATTTCTTCAGCCAGTCCGATTTTATCTTCAAGGGAATCCATATCTTCATACTTCTTGCTGCTTAAAAGCATATTTATCACATGGCGGATTTCCACACGCCTCTTGCCAAGCTCAAGCATCAGTTCCGGATTCTCCTCATACCCGAGGGATACCGTTATTTTCGCAAAGTGCGGCTCCTCATCTCTGGTGGAAACCGAAAAGGCCGGAAGATCAAAATGCTCTCTGGGAGCAGGGGGAGGCGCAACAAGGATACCCTCTTCACGCTGACTCCTGCGCTCTTCAACATAATTCGCCACAATCCACGATATACCGAACATGGATGCGCCGAGAAGCACAATGCCCACGACCCAGAGAAGGATCTTTACTATCCGCGAAGTCGCTAAACCCGACGGCGCTTCTTCAGAGCCGCCAACCTCCTCATCGTCATCAACATCAGCCGCTAGCCTTTCATCATCGCCCATACGCAAACCTTTTTGTGATATATGTCCAGCACCGGGAACAACCCGAACAGCGCTGGCACCGCATATTACGCAAATATACGATTAATTTCAATCAAAAATTATGTGACATAATATGCACAACATCCAAATCTGTCAAGAATTTTATTGTATTACTACATATTTTAATGCTGAATCTGTATTCCATACCGCACACTATCTCCACTCCTCATCCGGCAGGGGTCTTTCGACACCCTTCTTTTTGCTCTTTTCGAGCGCCTTGTCCCTCAGAATTACTATATCGACACGCCGGTTGTACGCTCTCCCTTCAGGTGTATCATTCGAATCTATCGGGCGGTACTGCCCGAATGCCACAGCTGACATCTGTTTCGGATTGATATTCTCCTCTTCAGCTAAAAACCTCAAAACATTAATGCTCCGCGCGGATGAGAGCTCCCAGTTTGTTTCATACCCTCCATCAGTTGCCGGGGGAGCATTGGGCCGGTTATCGGTATGCCCTTCTATCCGTACATAGTTGGGAATCTCCCTGATTATACCTGCTACTTTTTTCAGTACAGGTTTCATGTTTTCACGGAGCCTGGCGTTTCCCGGTTCAAAGTAGGCATCACTGGTGAGGGTAATAATAAGTCCCCGCTCATCTTCACGAAGGCGCACCTTTTTGGCCTCAATTTCCGGCTTGAAAGCTTCAACGGCCCTTTTGATACGCGATGCTACTGCGCGTCCTTTTTTCGTAGAGGGAAGCACCAGCATATTGTTCCCCAGTTCAACAAGCCTCCCCTTCGCGAGGGACGACCCTCCCTCCATTACCCCGAAGGAACCCTTCAGTGAAGAAATCATCAGCTGGAACTGTTCCTGAGGGACCGTTGACACATCTCCCATCATGATAATGAAGAAACAGAGCAGGAGGTTGTTCATGTCCCCCATTGTTACCATCCACGCCGGGGTCCCCCTTTTCTCAGCTTTTTTCTTCTTGATTGCCATTAATCCCCGACCTCACTGGAGATAGCCTCTCTCTGGGACGGCGGCAGGAAGGATACGAGTTTGTCTTTAACAATCCGCGGATTTTCACCGGATTGAATTGAAAGCACACCTTCCAGCATAATCATCTTTGTAAGGACCTCTTCCGCTGTGCGTATATCAAGCTTAATTGAAAAAGGCATGAAAACCAGGTAACACATGATCGCACCATACAGGGTGGTAATAAGAGCAAGAGCAAGACCGGGACCTACCGCAGACCGGTCCTCCAGGTTCTGGAGCATGATAACCAGACCAATAAGGGTACCGATCATACCAAAGGAAGGCGCGATGGCGCCCCAGTTGTCCCATACATTTTTATTTTCATCATGCCGCGCGATAAGCTGTTCAATATCAGTTTCAAGAATTTTCCGCACAAGTTCCGGGTCGTTACCATCAACAACGAGCTGAATTCCTTTCCTCAGGAACTCATCATCAAGGTCCCCGAGATCATCTTCAAGGGCGAGGAGGCCCTCCCGTCTGGCTTTTTCCGAAAAGGAAACAACAGTAAGAATGAGCTCCCCGGGGTCGTATTTCGGCGGGAAGAATATTATTTTCAATACCTGGGTCATGTTCAGGACTTTCTGCAGCGGGTATGCCACGAGGAGCGCTGAAAACGATCCGCCTACGGTAATGAAGACCGACGCGATAGAAACGAACCATATTACATTACCGCTACCGGAAATGATACCGAAAATTATTGCGACTACTCCAAGACTAAGGCCGATTAAACTCGCTATATCCATATATCAGGAGACTCCCTCAATTTATCTTATGTAACGCACACTGTGCACAATGCATACGACGGGTTCTTCATTTTATTTATCGGTATGTGAGATATTTTTATTGATAAGAAATACATCAATACCTGAGTATTATCCCGAACACCATATCAATGAAATCGTTCCGGTCAACATTTTTTCTATAGAACCATTCATCTTTCGATAATGATACGACACGGTATGGGTAAGGAGGGAATACGGATTTATACGGGGGGTGATACAATTTCAAGAAATACATCAACCAGCTCCGGGTCAAACAGTCTGCCTTTCTGGTCAACCATAAAACGGGCCGCCTCCTCACTGCTCATCCCTTTCCTGTAGGGGCGGTCATCGGTGATCGCGTCATACACATCGCATACCGCGATAAGCCGCGCATTGAGAGGTATATCGGCACCCCGGAGACCGGAGGGATATCCTGAACCGTCCCAGTGTTCATGATGGGAGAGTATCCCCGACAGAAGGCCCCTGTATGCGGGTATATCGCCGATAATCTCCACACCCCGTTCCGGATGCTGCTCCACTACTGTCCGCTCCTCCCCGGTCAGCAGTCCGGGCTTGTCAAGAATCCTTTCCGGTATCGCGATCTTTCCGATATCATGGAGGATTGCCGAGATTGAAAGGAGCCGCATCTGCTCCGCGTCAAACCCGATACGCCCTCCCAGCTTCTCCACAAGACGCGCGACCCGTTCACTGTGGCCCGCTGTCCATTTCGATTTCGCGTCAATTGACCGGGTCAGGGCAACCAGGATACCCAGGAGCATGTTTTCTTTCTCATCAAGCAGGTTCACACTGTTCAGCGCGACTCCCACCTGGTCTGCAAGCATGCGGATCACCTCCTCCTCGCCGGTGTTGAAACCGCTTCCCTCTTTCCGGGATATAATAAGTGACCCGAGGTACTCACCGTACACATACAGGGGTACGTTCACGACCGAACCGATGTGCTCCCCCACAAGGCGGCCGAAAAAATTCTGGAGGTCAATTCCCTTCCGGTGGCGCATTTGAAAATACTCCAGATAGGAACGCTTCATGTAGTTTTTCACTTCTTCATCGAGAATAAAAGGACGTTCACCCAGCACAGTCTGATTATCGTTGTCAAAATAGGAAAGAAGCTCAAACCCGCCACGCTCCTCATTGTATATGACAATGGCGATATACTGGCATGATACCATGGAGGACAGTATCCCGATGACCCGGTCCAGGAGATCACTGCGGGACACCGAGGAAAGGACCGCCTTGTCAATGCGGTTCATTGTCTCCATAGCCTTCATTCTCCGTTCAATTTCAATAATATCATCCTGTATTTTCCGGGTGAGGATATTCACGGAACGTGCGACATCGCCCACTTCATCACCGCTCCTCACCTCAACCTCCCTGCTGTACTCGCCGGACGCAATCATCGATGACATCTCCGAGAGGTCACGAATTGGCTTCAGAAGGCGGGACACGAAAAAATGACTCAGGACCTTCGAGATAATAAGCAGCAGTATACTGAACACAACAACCAGCATAACATTGTCCCGTACGTAGGCAGCCAGCCCCTTCCGGGTAATATCGAAATTAAGCAAATACCTGTTTCTGTCGACGGGCCGGGTTATATCGAACCTGACAGATACATTGTCAGCCTTTCCGAAAAACATCCGGTGCGACACATAAAAATGATTACCGGTACTTTTCCAGAGTTCCCTGTACAATGATTCCGGCACTGCTGCAGACCTGAATATATTGTTATCGTCAAGATACACCCGGGACCATTTTTTCCCCCTTGTATCATACATATATGCCGAAATGTCATGGAGACTGTGGGTTTTTATTGACAGGTTCCTTATCTGCTTCGCGAATCCCTGAATTTCCGGGCTTCTGCGGTCAAGGAGTGAAAGAAACATATCACCCTGCTCACTTCCGGCGGCAATATACATACGCTGCAGCACCATGGTACGGGCAAAGGATATAAATTCCCTGGTATTGTGCATAGTATTGAACAAATAGGAGAAGTACCCTATCAATAATCCGAAAATCATAAAGTTGAGGGTAAGTCGGCGCCCCAGGGAGGGTTTCAGATACACGCCAATACGATTCTTTATTTTTGATATAGTCATGGAACACATTTTCTTTACAGTATTTCACATCTCAGGATAGAGTTCCCCGGGCACAGGCCGTTGCAGGTGTTCTGCAGCATGTGTCAGCAAAAAAGCATTTACGTGAAGTATACTACGAGATACAGGTTTTTCGAAAAATCTGAGCTTATTCACTCTCCGGCTGAAGCTGTCGATGGGCCTCTTTTATCAACGCGAGAATCTCCGGCACCGATTCCTTTATCACATACTTCCTGTCATTTGTGAGGGTAATGACGGTGTCAGGACGAGCCTCCATGATCTCGATATGGTGTTCATTGAGGATTATTTCCTCTCCGTTCATACGGTGCAGTGTTATCATTGCTTATCTCCTCTTTCCCCTCTTTTTTTCATACCGGGAGAAATATTCTCCCGGCTCACTGTGCCGGATGTACTGTTCCGAGCAGCCCGGTTCACTGCCGTCAACAGCAACCCCGGCATGGTCACGGAACAGCTCTTCAAGCCAGGTCTTTGCCGCGAGAAACTGGTGACTGGTATAGTATCTGCGTTCACCACGGTTCAATTCATAATCCTTTCTCTTCCATACCGCCCCGAAATCCCAGGTCTCCATTGTCGCGAATCTGTTCATGGTATGCGCGATTTTTTTAAAGGAAACAGTTTCCCCTGTATAATACTGCCGGTAAAATGCAAGGTCATTTCCAGTGAGATACAATGAACGTATACCGCACCCGAGAGCGAGGGCAACTGCCTGGGTGGTGATGATATTGCCCGTCGCCACAAATCCGAGGCCCTCTCCCGCTTCCTTCCACAATTCATCGTATGGCGGTTCATGCATCATCCAGTTATAGAAACTCATGTCCCCCTTCCATGACCGGATGGTACTGTGGGACATGCAGCTGAAGGCAAGGAGATGCATGGACCCGGTATCAAGTGAATCGAAAAACCCCACGGGAAGGGTCTCGCATGACATGACATATTCCGGCGTGACCCCGTGACGCAGAAGGGGGCGCAGTGCCATATCCACTGCGATGTACACCACCTCCCTCCGGTGCTGATATTTTTTAAGCACCGGGAGCGATTTTTCGAGGGAAGGCCCGGCGCCGATAACCACCACATCCTTCCCCGCGAGTTCACCGATGACCCGCTGCAGTCCGCCGAACCGCTGGATATAGGGACGGTTTTTCCTGAGGTTCTGCCGGAACGAATTATACCGTTCTTCAAGAATCCCGGCATTCAGGTTCCGGTATAGCTGTTTTTTATCCATATATATCTTTCTTCATTATGATTCTGCCGGTACACACGCCTTTCCGCTTACTCTGAACCACTGTACTCACGGAGAAGCCTTACCCCATACCGGGCCGCGCGGTGCCCGTTCCCGTTCCGAAGGAGCACCATGACACCGGTATCCCCGGTTCCGCCGATAAAAATTCCATAGCTGCAGGCCCTGTTTGTACCATCCATTACCGTGGCGGTTTTACCAAACACAGCTTCAATGACATCAGCGGAATCGTTGTTGTCATACTTTTCCTGATTATACAAGATTTTTTTTTCATCATCCCCGGGCCGCGGCGAGGCGGTTCCCTCCCGCACAACGCGTATAAGCGATCTGCGGAGTATATTCCTCATTTCCGCCGATATACTGTTTCTCACCGTCATTATCTGCTGGTCCTCAAGGGGAACATCTGAAACCAGACGCAGGAGTGTTATAAAATCGGCCCCCCGGAAGCGCATGGAAAAATCCAGCCCCCCCAGGAGACGGGCAAATTTTCTGTTCCCTGAAACATTCCCGCATCGTCCCTCTATTCCAAGCTTCTCCATGAATCCGTTTGCCCACCGCTGAAAATGTCCCCTGTCAATACGGCGGTACAAAGACCCGAAATATTCGTTACAGGAACATGCAAGGGCGCCGGTAAACCCGAGATTGCCGTGTCCCCGCCGGAGCCAGCATTCCGGGATACTTCTGTCATCCCTGTGTCTCCCGGCGCACTGAAACCGGTACTCACGTATAATGTCAGGGCGATACGTCATGCAGTAGAGCGATACAAGAAGCTTGAACACCGACCCCGGAGGAACGGTGTGTTCCAGGAACTGGCTGTGGCTGATATGACGCACATCCCCCGTTCTCAACGAAAAGACCGCCCAGGAAAGCTCCGGCGGATTTTCTGCCGAGTTATTGACGGGCACACAAGATAGCGCCGGATAATAATGCTTCAGTATTTCATACCATGAATATCCCGCTTCCGCAAGGGCAAGAGCGCCGTGCTGACAGAATCCCGCGCCGTGCCCCATGCCCTGCCCCGAAAAGCAGAAAGCCTGTTCGCCTTGATTGTCGCAGGGCGTCACACGGTAATTGTTGCTGCGGATAAAGTTCCACCCTTTTATTCTGTTTATCTTCAGACGGAAATCTTCAGGGGCAAATATATGCTCACTGCCGTCAATGACGACAGTGACCTTCATCGCGTTACAGTCAAAACGAAGATGCTGCAGGGATGAAACCGTACCGGTCTGCCCGGATTTAATTATTGACGCGAGCTCACGGGCACGGATGCTCCTGCGCCAGGGTGATTCCCTGTCCCTGCATACATATACCCCCAGTGGCGCGCACCAGTCCTCCACGGCAGTGAGTCCCGCAGGATCATTGCCGAACACCCTGCCGTCAAACGTTTTTCCGCCGCACCGCGAATGGAACAACAGCGGGATGGTGTTTCCGGAAATATCCGGCACCCACCGCAGCGCATCAACCCCGGCGGAAGTATCAGAAATCCTGCCCCGGTATACCTGACAGTGTGTGAGGTCGCAGAACTCCGCCCCTTCATGACGGGGGGACCTCACTGCCCGGAGCGCCCTCCCGGCGATGAGTACACGCAGGGCCCGCAGTGCTTCATGACGTTCATCCGGTACATGCCCGTATTCCGCCCGGGCGGAATCCCTCACGTACCGTTCAAAATCCTCTGTAACAACGAATGACGCCCCCTGCCTTCCTATCCCCATGGTAAGAGGCAGCGGATATGTTCTTGTCTCACCGGAAACAGAAACAGTGCATACCGGGTCCGCGCCCCCTGTTATTTCCCAGAGCCCTTCGCTGCAGGGAGCACCGTTTTCCGATGCTGCCCGGATTCTCCCGCCGGACATGGTTATTGAAAGCCCCCTTACCTCACAGGGAGGGCCGGAGCCCCCTTTCCTGCGCATAGTAGTTCCCGCGGGAAATCGGAACATAACTGACTGCAGCAGCCCCTGCCGGAGCAGCCGTACCTGTTTTGACAGAATTTGTATCCGCAGTGTCCGGGGAAGGTTCCCCATAACGGGAGCGGTATCGCCCCCCCGTAATGCCCCCGCGTAACACGGCACACAGATAACAGGTATGGAAACGAAACTCAATACCAGACGCGTGAAGAGATTATTGTTCTTGTAATATTGCATTG